>ENA-OOPL01000031-OOPL01000031.1-human-oral-metagenome-genome-assembly--contig:-NODE-31-length-10337-cov-9.825759_pt1 | contig 10337 bp, 14 predicted proteins | sample MGYA00245263_ERZ501135 | MGnify/ENA primary metagenome ERZ501135 (study PRJEB25959, sample SAMN05335050) | human oral metagenome | host: human-associated | place: USA: California | collected 2014-05-18... | reverse complement strand
AAAAAAAACAAACAATGCCACCACGGTTACAGACTTTGGCGCTGTTTGAAATACTGACTGTAGGGTTGAATTGTTTTGCGACACTCGCGAGACCTGATACTCTGCTCGTAAGCATCTCCATCCTAATCTATGCTTACAACTAGCGTCAATCAAATCGATAAATTCAGTGGATTAGTAGCACTTTGCAAGAGTATTGCTTAGCTCCATCGAAGATCATCGATCATTTATAAAGCCGCTCATCTAGAACGGGTGGATCAACATTGAATAAATTTTTGTCGAGCGGACCATTAATACGCGTTGCTTCATCTACCAAAGTTGCTGTGGACTTTTTGATGATGTTTGATTTTGCAACAGTCTTAGGATATCGAAAATCCTTCGATTCATTGAATTGCAAACTACCACAGCTGTCGGACAACAACACAACATTCGTGGTTATAGGCTTGGTCTCTTCATTGTTATATACGAAAGACCATTGAACGATTTTGTCGTTCTTCAATTTGAATCTAAGGACATGAAAGCAAACCTTCTCACTGTCTCTGGGGATTCGATAATAAATTGAAGTAAAGCCTGGCTCATCGACTGGAACTTGAACACTTATTGTTTTCAGTGCAGCCAATCGTTTTTCGGAAAATTTGTATGGCTCCCCAAATCGCCCTATTACTTTGCTTGAAGGCATTCCCATCAAATCGTTTTGCGTTAAAAGACGATTGAATTCTTTATAGAACGTCAAAGAATCATTTTTGAAGTGCTGCGTGCTGTGCTCATATAACTTTGTAGCTTCGCCGCAAATAATCCAGTACGCTTGCGCATTAGGAGCGCAGAAAACAAAGGCAATTAAAAATAGCATCGATGTAAAAACAGATTTCAATTGGTTTTCCTATCTAAAATTGCAGTGAGCCTTATTAGTCAAACAGAATCCGAAATCCACTGAATCTCGCTTGGACGCAAATTTAACAAGGAATCAAATATGCTGTAAGCTTCTCTAATATCTATATTTTGACCTCGAACATTCACGCAAACATTACTAGTTTCACCACCGCGAAACTCAAAGAAAAGATGGACATTAGGAGCCTTTATTGCGGCAAAGTATTCGTTCTTCGAATCATCAATTTTTGAAAATTTAATTCCGTGCTTATCCTGCAAAACTTTGGGCGTCAGACTCAAATTCATTAAGTACTCAGACTCCAGGCTCATCGCCGAGAGCTTTTTGAACGAAATATATTCAAAATCGTTAATAAGTGCCACCTGTTTAGTTTTCACCCATTTGACGACCCCTATTTTAACATCATAGCGGCATCGCACCCCAGAGCTGTGCTAGGAAATTTATTACGTTCCTATCTGGCAGATTAGCCGACTGGGGACCGCGGTTGATTGCCGCCGTTTCTATTTTAAGAATATGGCAATTTTGAGGGTCAATATTATGTTCGATAGACAAAAGCTGATCGACGCTACGTCGAGCGCAGATACTGCTATGGATAAGGGCGACCTTGATAGAGCGGAAACGCTTTATACAAAGGCAATTATTATAGCCGAGAAATTATATGGAAAGAACTGCGTGTCAGTAGCGTCGCTATTGATGAGCCTTGTGCGCCTTTATACAAAGAAGGGCGACAATGGACAAGCAACCTATTTGAAGACAAAGATTCAGGAGATCCTGGCGACACCGGTGGAAATCAGCGGGCAGTTCAGGAAGTTTCAAGGACAGTAAAACTCAAAGCTCTCTGCGATTTATTCGGTTGAGTAAATTTGAGAAGATGTCTTTAGACGGAAGAAGCGTGATGCCTTCTTCCAGCAACATGATAGCTTCTTCTCTACTTCCTTGCCTGAGCAAATCGGCGACTATTGCTAATCGCGACGAAACCGAGCTGGGATTTGCTTGCAGATTTGCTGTTTCGCTGTCTATATTTATCCTTTCATCACCAAGATAAGCTTGGCTTCTAAGTCCCTTTTTGAGCTCCACACTCTTTGAATTGTCGTTTGCCGATACCAAAAACGTGAATTCGATGTCGTGTTTCGGAATTTTCCCGTCGACTGAGGGTTTAAACGGCTCTGCATAAAGCGCATCCACAGCTGCTTTGTCAAAGCAGGCGGAGCCTGAGGTTTTCACTATCGTCGAAGATTCAACTTCACCTTTTGAATTAAGCCTGAATCGCAAAACTATTTTCCTGTCGCCCTCATTCTTTGGTGGGAACCAGCACTTTGTCAGCTGCAGCTTGAGCGCATGCATAAATTCAGCTTCACCACACTGAAAATCAAAGGACGGCTGCGTATAAGGCGGATAAGTCGTGCTTGTATTTTGCGAGCTAGAAATCTTAGCTTCGGTCAAAGTGGTATTTGAAATAAAATAGAGCAAACAAAGAAATTTTAATGCACTCATTATTCAATTTAAGCACACCATTAATGCGATACCAAAATGTGAATTATAATAGCCAGCTTGTAAGGGGCTATGTCGAACACCAATGAGCCTGGAAGAAAAGAATCAAGACGAGCGACGCGATTATTATTCGCGCATAGCCTCACAGTATGAAGAGTGCGCACTGAAAGCAACTGGTTATGTTGCCCACGAAGTGGTTCCGCATCGACTTCTGCAGCTTAGCGATAAGAACGGTCCTCTGGATATTTTGGACTTAGGCTGTGGAACGGGCATGGGCGCTCTGCCTTTCATTGAGCGCGGAGACAATGTAACCGGAATGGATTTTGCCCAGGGGATGCTTGATGAGTGCAAAAAACGCAATTTCAAAGATTTGATTTGTCAAAACATCAATGAAGAGTTGGCGGTTGCCGACAACAGTTTCGATTTGGTAATTTGCATAGGCGCGTTTGAATTTGTTGAAAGTTCTGTTTTTGTCTTTAAACAAGTGCGTTCCAAACTTAGATATGGTGGGATTTTTGCCTTCACCGTACCCACAAGTGTTGAACCGTGCGAGCGTTTAAAAATAAAATACTTCACCACAGATGGTATCAAGAACGATTTGACTCTGGCAAAATTCAAAATTCTAGAAACAGAAACAATATTCGGATGGGAAACAGGGCATCTTCAAGCTCTGGACGGCAAGCCCAAGGGCGAACACGAGACGGTTGAATATTCGGTCTTTTACGTCCAAAGGGACTCAAACGACTAGTGAACCCAATTTAAGCTTCCTCAATCTATTTCTAATATCTATATTGAAGTCGCCGCAACCAGTGACGATACCAACACAAAAAATAAGCACGCCTCCAACGATTGCCGGCTCCCATCCTGAAAAAGAAATATCAGGCGATGCTGACTGAGTAAAGCACTTGAGCAATATAGCTGGGAACAGTCCAAATCCAAGAAACCATGCCGGTATCAAAAGGTATATTTTTTGAATTCTCATCCTAAACGTTTGACTAAGCGAAATGAAAAACACTTCAAAACCGCTCCCGATAGTAGTAAAAATCACGCCGACAGGAATCGAATGCAGCACGCTTCCATGATAATGAAACCCCGGGATGAGGGGAAAGATACAATGAAATATCAAAGTTATGAGAACTAGTCTGAGGAAATAACGTTGCACAGGTTCACCTAAGTTTCTTACTTCTTTTGCTTCTATTTAGCAATTTGATTGAGTCTTCAGCGCTTAGTTTGCCGGTGCTACTCTGCTTCATTTTGGCTTTCCGGCGGGCAACATTGGCTAATTGCTTACGCTAAAATGACCACGTGAACTCCTCGAGGGCTTTTACGGGCAGATCGTTGCGGCAAAGACGCATAAGACCTGCCTCCTGTCAGCGCGATTATAGAAACATAATTCATTATAAGTGTAAAAGCGGAAAAAAGTAACTTTCAACGAACCACGACGAGTAACTGAACACTCCACGCATGTCCAGGCGCTGCCTATGCGGAATTGTTAATTCATTGTGTTGTTTTAGTGCCACAATATATGGTGGCATTTCGACTTCTAGATCGTTACAGTGAGCTAGTTATACAAACGTGCAGAGACTGTACCAAAATTCCCACGGTGACTAAATATGACACATGACTCTCAGCGATCGCTCTCTCGATTCACTCTCGAAAATTTAAAACTTCGACGCCTCGAAGATGAGGGTGAAAGGTACGAAGTAACTCCAGAAGTTCCAGTTGACGATGCTGAAATAACCGAATCTTGCGATCCAACTATTCTCAACATGTGTGACATCACCCAAAGTAAGCACAATAGAGACGCTTCCAAATCTGCGCTGACATACTGGCGTCAAGAAGAGTCTATGGCTAAACTTCAAGGTGAAACAGCAAAACGTAGCCAACAATATCAAAATCTGGAAACACCTGGTATGGGTCTAGAGTTGGAATGTCTGACAACATTTATGAGTGCTAACCACACCAAACGCATATTGAATAATTTTGCAAACAATAAAACTGATACTCACCAACCAAACTTGAGTCAGTAAGTAAATCAAATGGAATCAACCGGTAGACAAAAACGACCAACACTTGCAGATATAATCAGCAATTCAACATTCATAGGTCGCTTCAAAATTCTCGAACTCCTGGGAGAAGGGGCAACCGGTAAGGTTTATAAAATTCGAGAAACTTCGTCTGGCAAAATTTTCGCTTTGAAATTGATAAAGAATAAAATGGTGGCTAATCCATCTGTAGTTATGCAATTTCGGCAAGAATCAGATATCGGTTATCGTCTTAATCACGAAAATATTGCAACCATTTACGAATTCGGGCTCAGACCCAATGCCTATGTAATTTTGGATTATTATGATGGCGAAAGCCTTTCCAAAGTAATTTCCAAAAACGGCAATCTCAGTGTTGATCGAAGTGTCAATATTTTCGAGCAAATCTGTTATGGATTAGAACACGCCCACCAAAAGGGGGTTGTCCATTGCGATATAAAGCCCGAAAATATTTTGTTGATCAAATGCGAGAAAAAAGGTGAGTGCGTCAAAATAGTTGATTTCGGAATTTCCGAACTAAAAGTTCGAGGCGAATTTCGTTCGGTAAATTTGGAACCGGAAAAAGAATTTTTTGGCAGTCCACTCTATGCCAGTCCAGAACAAATTCGGCTCCTTCCGACTGATCCTAGATCGGATATTTATTCACTCGGCTGCTTAATGTATAAAACATTGACTGGAGTACAGCCAATTGACGGAGACGACCTGAAAACGTGCTTGGTGAAGCACCTCACTTTGGTCCCTTTGAAATTCGCAGAAGTTAACCCAGATCTTAATATTGACAAAGAACTTGAGAATATAGTTCAAAGATGTATGGCAAAGGAAGTAGAGAACAGATTTCAGAGCGCGCGGGATGTTAGTCGCGCATTGAGAATATACAGAGCAAGAAAAAGCCTCGGTATTATTTAGCCACTACAGATGGTGACTGACATAAATGCTCGCTATCTTCGTTTTCAAATTCCAATAGAATTTCGTCCACCATCTCTCTTCGCTCGCGGTCACTGCGCGGCTCTGTGTAAAAAATGGCAATTCGCGTGGAGCCATGTGGCAAATTTTCTGCCGATGGCGACATTTCAATGCTTTCTTTGAGATTAGCTGATTCAGCCAGATAAATCAGCTCATACTTTTCGCCATCACAGTGCAAAACAGCATACAGACCTGATTCGTCTTTGAATTCGCGTATGCTGTCATAAGGTCCATCAAATTCGTAATTACCAATTAGAATACTCATGCAACTCCTTTGTTTGTATTTTTATTAGGCACACAGGCTCAGTTCGCGCACTCTTTGAAATTGTGGATCTGTAAACATTTTTCCAGCGCCTATTGCAACACACGATAATGGATTATTGGCAATGACCACAGGCAACTGAGTTTCGCTCATAATCAAATGTTCAAGTCCGTCTAAAAGAGCACCGCCGCCGGTTAAAATTATGCCGCGCTCAAAAATATCAGCAGCAAGTTCGGGAGGACATTTCTCCAATGTTCTCTTTATCGCCTGAATAACTTGTTTCAGGGGCTGAGAAATTGCCAGAAGAATTTCTTCTCTACTAATTGTTAGTGTTCTTGGCACACCAGAAGAAGAGTTTAGACCTACAACCACAAAGTTTCCTTGATCATAAGGTTCTTCGTGCGAGCTTAATCTTATTTTGAGAGCTTCAGCAGAGTTCTCGCCGATTTCAAGGCTATACTGTGCTTTTAAGTGAGATTTGATTGCATCATCAAAATCGTTGCCTGCCACTCGAATAGATTCGCTAACAACAATTCCAGACAACGAAACTACGGCAACTTCAGTGGTACCGCCACCGATATCGACAATCATCGAACCGATTGAGTCAGTAACGGGTTGCTCGGCTCCAATGGCGGCACAAAGCGGCTCGGAGGGCAAATAAACGCGACTGGCTTTAAGATGTTCAGCTATCTGCTGAATGGCAACTCGCTCAACGCTTGTGATACCTTCGGGAACTGCAATAATAATTTCGGGATTGCGCAACGATCCTTCTTTGGCGTAGACTCGCTTTAGAAAAGTCTCGAGCATAAAAGTTGTTTCTCTGATTTCTGCCACCACTCCGGCTTTAAGTGGACGGCTAACTCTGATACCTTTGGGAGTGCGTCCAAGCATGTCGAAAGCTTCAAGACCTACGGCGATAGGAAGATTTGTGTTCACGTCCATCGCAATGATTGAAGGTTCGCAAAGAACGATTCCTTTATTTTCTAGATAAATAAGCGTGTTGGAGGTTCCTAGATCAATTCCAATTCTTTTGTTAAACCAGCCATTAAAAAATCTCATACGCTATTCTCCCGAAACAAGGTTCGTCTATACACTTCTATTCTCCAGTTTGGCAGTTAAAACTGAGTGAAAAAATATGTTCAAGTTTCACCAGTCTTTAATCATGCACATCTACAATAAGAACATGAAGGCAATTGTCTTCCCTCGAAAGAGAACGGAGTTGTGATGCGCGAATCAATTTTAAGCAAAATGAAAAAATCGTGGAAGCATCTGGTCTGTCGCAAGGCCGACAATCAAAATATCGAAACTCTCACGTCATACATAATGGACACTGAACACGAGGAGCTGTCAGTTATTACGGCATTGAAAGCTCATTTAGATTTGATGCAAGACGAACTTGCTCGCAACTCTCAGCCACTATCTAGGTTTGTTATTTTAAACCGCTCAATTATAAGATTGATAAGCGACATCGAATCGCTGACATCAGTTTCGCAACAAGCTATAGCAGAACCCCAGAAACAAAAGCTAGTGCTGGAAGACTTGCTCAAAGAAATCGAAATTAGCACCCAGCCTGAATTTAGTGAAAAAGAAGTGTCTTTATCTTGGAATATCAAAAAAGGGACTGTCTTAATTGGCAATGCTATTCAAATGAAGCATATGCTCACAGAAATCATTTACAACATCCTTCATGGTTGCAAAAAATTGGATAACATCAACATCACGGGACAAGAAAAAAAGCGATGCGTTTCCATGACATTCAGCGCTAATCCCATTCCAACAGTTACAGATTACATTCCGTGGCGTCTGGGAGAGTTGCGTTTGATACCTTCCAATGGCGACGGAATCGGACTTGCTACGATTGCGGCTATGGCAAAGCTGCAACACGGACAACTGAGCATCACGGGATTCAAGACTGAAAAACAAGTTTTTAAGCTTGTCTTTTGCTCTTGAGTTAAGTTGTTCAAATTTTCATCCAGTTTTCACATCGGAAGAAACAGAATTAAACAGCGGCTGTTTTGTGTCTGGCGTTGCCAGAGGAGCACACCATGTTTTACACGGGATTGAAAGTAACAACCATTGCCACTTTTGCCATTGCAGTAGTGTGTTTTATACACCATATACGGTGCAATGATCAACGTAATTTTTTATCGCGAAATCGCGGAAGCAGACAAAATCCAGCTCCACAAGAATAATTTAAATGATGACTAAGAAACACGAACCGAAGGTAGAGCCCGCCTACCCAGAAAAACAGCTTGCAGCAAAAAACACCTTTCGCATTTTGATAATAGACACTGTTGAAAATTCAGATCTTTTAAAATCTGCGTGCAAGGATGTCGGGCACAGCGTAGTGTCGGCTCAAACAATCAAAGATGCATTCGCTTTCTTGAATAACGAAAACCATGCAGATGTGATTATTTGTGCAGCTTATCTAGAAAACGAATCAATGGTTGAATTCTTACAAGAGCTGCGCAAGAATCCAGTTCATAGACACTCGATGGTTATGACTCTAGCTCTGGCTCCCGGTCCCATTGGACATAGGCTGAACACTTTCACTGAAAAAGCTTCACAACTCTTTGGTGCAGATGCATTTGTGAGCATGCCTGAATTCAACGCCGCTCAATTAATATCTGAAATTAGCAAGCTGTTGCCAGAAATGCCAATGCTAGAAAAAGACAAGAGAATTCAATGAGCAGTGAATCCATTATTGTTTTTATAACCGTTTTTCTAGTCTCCTACATATGGCATGCAATGGGCATCACCATTGGTTATCATCGACTAATGACTCATCGCTCGTTTACCTGCTCTAAGGCGGTAGAGTATTTTTGGGTAATACCGGCTTATCTGGCTTTTGAAGGGTCACCAATCTGGTGGGTCACAGTTCATCGCGCGCATCACCGATACGAAGAGACTGTACTCGATCCTCATTCACCTGGACAAGGACTTGCACATGCTTATTTTGGCTGGATGTTTGCCAAAACTTATTACGCTCCATTGGACCCTGCAATTCAATCCAAAGATCTACTCAATGACCCGCTCTACAAATTTTTAGAACAAAATGGAGACTGGCACAAAGCGCATTGGCTCACATTTGCAATTGGGTTTGCCTTTCGATTTCTAATTCTGATTTGCTTTGGATGGGTTCCAGCATTGGCAAGCCTGTTGGCGGGGTCGGCGGCGTTGCAAATCCCACTGATTCTAAATGTAATTTGTCACCTTCCAAAATCTGGATACAGAAATTATTTTACTCACGATGATAGTGTAAACGTCTGGTGGATTGGTTTGTTAGCATTTGGCGAAGGTTGGCATAACAATCATCATGCCAGTCCTGGATCTGCTAGAACCGGCATGAAAAGCCATGAATTTGATTTGTCCTGGTTGACTATAAAATTGATGAAAAAGCTAGGTCTGGTATCACGCGTAAATGAAATAACAGAAATCCAACATCGTCGTCTAGAAGAAACGCGAAAATCAGATCAAGCAATGTACTCATAAAGAGCTTCACACAGTTTTCATGCGCGTTTGCAACGCCTACTATGGATTCTCGGTTTTATAACCCAGTCCACGAACAGTAGTAATGATTGAAGGTTTACCTTCCGAATCGATTTTTCTTCTCAAAGTTCTCACGTGCGTGCGAACAGTATCTTCAGTTTGGCCAAGATCTTTCTGCCAGACTCTTTCAAAAATGGCATGAGTATTGAAAACCTGATTTGGGTGTCGCAGTAAAAACCGTAAAAGCTTATACTCCATTGGATACAAGTGAATGAGAGCTTCGTCTTTGGTAACTGTGCCAGCGACAGTGTCCATCTCAATATTGCCCGATTTCAGAATTTTCATGTTATGAAGAGATGGTCTGCGCATGAGCGCCCGCAAAAGTGCGTATAAATCGCTCAATAAAAACGGTTTGACCAAATAACCGTCGGCACCTGCATCAAGACCGGTTTGCAGTTCTTTTGAAGAGTGCTTACTTGCAAGTAACAGGATAGGAATGTTTCCTCCACTAGCTCGATAATCGCGCACGACACTTATTCCATCCAATCCAGCAAGAGCAATTTCTAAAATAATAACTTCGTATTGTTTGTGGCGGAGGCACTCAAGGATGCGAAGACCATTGTTTTCTATTTCCACAGTGAAATGTTCGGCGGTAAAACCTTCTCTAAGAGCGATTGCAAGGTCCTCTTGCGATTCACCTAGTAATACCCTGGACATTCGAGCCTCATCCGTCTCATCTTCTAATTAGCCAGATGAGGTGATTAACGGCAATTCTTATGCAACTACGGTAATGCAGGCGGAAACATCGCCTTATCTATTTTTATTATATAGCCCATGAAGAGAATAATGCAGCATTTAATTAGACATGAGTCAGATCAGCTACTTTTCAAACTCAGTCTCTTTTTAATAACAGGAAGAGCTTTTCTAGTTGCATCTTCTCCTGCTTTAATGGCTCTTTCAGCGTCTTCAGGTTTGCCTTTCACCACGGGGATTCCACTCACATCAGGATTTATGATAATGTCGGCAAACGGCATTTGACGCGCATCTGAAACACCTAGCATTACATCGCCCAGACGACTTACTATAGCGCTCAACTTCCTGAATCTTTTCGCTGGTAAATCTTTCAACGGTTCGTCTACAAGCACTGCAATAACGACATCAGCACCGGTATCACGCGCTGCTGATGCAGGCATATTCGCTGATC
>ENA-OOPL01000030-OOPL01000030.1-human-oral-metagenome-genome-assembly--contig:-NODE-30-length-10540-cov-3.089888_pt1 | contig 10540 bp, 7 predicted proteins | sample MGYA00245263_ERZ501135 | MGnify/ENA primary metagenome ERZ501135 (study PRJEB25959, sample SAMN05335050) | human oral metagenome | host: human-associated | place: USA: California | collected 2014-05-18... | reverse complement strand
CCACCCGCACGCTTGTTAATGACTGCTGTCTTTACGGCTTGACCCAGATCATTCTCTCCGGAAGGTCCACCGGAATTGATCAATCCAATGCGTCCCATGTAGCTGTTGATCACTTGATAACGACAGAGGTCAATCGGATGAGGGGTACAGATCTTGGTATACATGCTCTCTGTTTCTTTGCCAAATTTAAGCGCCTTAAACCCTCCATTGCAATCAGGGAGCTTTTGCTTCACGATATCTGCGCCGATCGTTGCCCCTAAATGATCCGCTTGACCTGTGAGGTCCGCCGCTTCGTGGTAATCTACTTGCGGTGTCTTAAAAGCGGGGTTGCGCAAATAACACCAGAGCACTGTTGCCATACCGAGCTCATGCGCTAAGGCAAATGCCTCTGAAACCTCACTAATTTGATGTCGGCAATCGGGAGAACCGAAGTAGATGGTGGCTCCAATGGCCACACTCCCCATCTCATAGGCCTGCTTCACATGGGCGAATAGCGTCTGATCGTATTGGTTGGGATAGGAGAGGAGCTCGTTGTGGTTGATCTTCATTAAGAAGGGGATCTTGTGCGCATACTTTCTGGCTACAGTCGCTAGAGCGCCATAGGTAGAAGCAACGGCATTACAGCCTCCTTCTATAGCTAACTTAACGATGTTCTCCGGGTCAAAATATTCGGGATTGGGCGCAAATGAAGCCCCAGCGGTGTGTTCTATGCCCTGATCAACGTGAAGGATTGAAAGATAGCCCGTACCCACAAGCCTTCCATGGCCAAACAGCGCAGTTAAACTCCGCAATACCCTGGGGTTGCGGTCCGATGGGATAAAGATCCGATCTACAACATCAGGGGTCGGTAGATGCAGTAAGTCCCTAGGAACTGTCTTACAAACATGCTCGAGCAAAAAAGAGGCTTGATCACCTAACTGCTGCTCAATCAACGCATAAGAGCTCATCGCACACCTCTTGTAACTGTGGATCAATTTCCAATAGAGCAGTATCAAAGTCAAGGCGAAAGCAGAAAAGATAGCAATTAAATCCCATCGGTATCCTTGTAAAAACTCACCACGGAAGAAAAAAGCTGAGAGAAGCATAATAACGCCAACAAGAGCATGGTTGAGGTATTCAAGCTTTGCATGCCAGAACCACTACTCAAATACAAGTCAACGCCACGGTGCCATAACCTCTTGAATTTGCCATCCCGGATAGATCTGTTTGTCGATTGCCCTTAATATCCTCTCCTAAAATGGCGCCTCTAAAAAAGCAAGACTACCGGATATTAAATCCACCTGTTCGGGCAAAGCTCTAAATAGGTTTTTTACTCCACAAAACTAAAGAAGCCCTAGCCCCTCAGGAGCAAGATACCTTCAACTCCTCACAAGAAAAATATGCAACATACTGACAATAAAATTGTTGAGACTATGCACACAATATAAAAATAACGCAGCTGGCTAACAGTTTAAGAGCTGTCCCTATTAGAGGCATTGGTCTTTGGGCTGAACTCTCGTGACTACACTATCTAGGCTTTTTCATCGCGCCAGCAGGTTCTACTTGTCTGCGGTCTGTACTTAAAATTCAGAGCCCACTATGTTGATTCATCTTGGCGACTGTTAACAGCTTAAGTCTAGGAGGTGTGAGCGTGCACGGATATCAATGGGCGGTTGCTTGTCTCTGCGCTGCCTCTCTTTTCTTGGGCTCGAGTTGTCGAAAAAGCCCTCAGCGGCCTAAACACCAAGAATTGCACTTCAGTCTCAAATCGGATCCGGTCTCGTTCGATCCGCGCAAATGTGCAGACCACGCCTCTTCGGCGGTCATCAATCTCTGCTTTGAGGGACTGACGCGATTAGATGCGCACAGCAATCCTGAAATGGCTTTAGCAAGTAGCGTCGAAGTTTCTGAGGATAAAACAGTCTATCTTTTCCACCTCAGAGAGGCCTACTGGTCCGATGGGACCAAGATCACTGCCTCTGATTTTGAAAACACATGGAAAACACTTCTAGATCCTGCGTTTCCCTGTGAATTCGCAAATAACCTCTACATCATCAAAAATGCGCGCGCAGCGAAAACAAAGGGGGGATCGCTCGGCGATATAGGGATTCAATCCCTAGATGAATCTCGCCTGCGTGTAGAACTAGAGCACCCTGTTCCCTATTTTCTCTCTTCGCTAGCCTGTACCTACTTTTTTCCCTGTCCAGCGGAAAGAGCTTCTACTTTAAAGAGAGGAGAAGAGGAGCGCTACGTCGTAAGCGGCCCCTTCCGCATCAAAAGCTTTCGCTCTCAAGACAGCATTGTGTTTGAGAAAAACCCCTTCTACTGGGATAGAGAACAGGTGCGTTTAGAACGGGTCACCTTCTCTCTCGTCCAAGACGAGGGCACAGAGTTGTCTATGTTTGAACGAGGGGAACTCGATTGGGCGGGCTATCCCCTGTCTAATCTCCCTACAGATGCTATTCGCTCCCTTGCCAAGCGTAAAACCCTCGAGGAATATCCCATCGCTGGCACTTATTTTTATACGTTTAATACGAAAAAATTCCCCTTTAATAACGTGCATATCAGACGCGCCTTCGCTCTTGCAATGAACAGGGAAGAGATCGTGACGAACGTGACCGAAATGGATCAAATGCCTGCCACTGCACTGATTCCCGGCCTGGTGTGGGGAGAAAAGAGCTCATCTTACTTTAAAGACAACGACGCCACAGAGGCTCGGCGCAGCTTTAATAAAGGGCTGCAAGAACTAGGTCTTTCTAAAAGCCAATTTCCTAAAGTGTCTCTCAGCTATAACTCCCTAACAGGTCATCATAAAATCGCTCAGGCCATCCAACAACAGTGGCGAGCAGTTCTTGGCATTGAGAGCACCTTGGAGAACAAAGAGTGGAAAGTCTTTTTAGACGAAGTGCGCCAAGGGGAATTTCAAGTCGCCCGTATGGGCTTCCTCGCTTTGGCACCCGACCCTATCGCTTTTCTAGATCCCTACCGCTACCTTTCTAGCAGTCTCAACCAATCGGGCTGGAGCAACCCGACCTTTTCAGAGCTCCTTGAAGAAGCCGATTTTACACAAGATCCCGTGGAGCGCTTTGCCCTTCTCAAAAAAGCAGAGTCTATTCTGGTTCACGACATGCCGATTGCCCCGATCTATTTTTACACAGGAGCCTATGTGAAAAAGCCCTATGTAAAAGGAGTGATTCTATCTGAACTCAACATACTCGATCTCAAACGAGCTTACATAGACATGGATGATTAAATACCTCATCAAAAAAGGGGCGATCCTTCTCACATCGCTCTTTCTTATCACAGCACTTACGTTTTTTTGATGCACGCTATTCCCGGGGATCCTTTTGTACAAGATAAAGCCATCCCTGAGGAGATTTTAGATGCGCTCCGCGCGCACTACGGGCTCGACAAACCTCTCCTGTCTCAGTTTTTTACGTATTTACAAGGGGTGTTTGAATTTAACTTAGGCCCCTCTTTTAAATATGAGGGCAGAACCGTCAACGACATCATCTCTCAAGGATTTCCTGTCTCCTGCCTGCTAGGCTTGGAGGCACTTGTATTCGCCCTCATCGGGGGCATCGGACTCGGAGCTCTGTCGGCCTTAAAGCACAGAACTCTCATCGATTACGCTTCCATGGTCATTGCTGTGATCGGCATTTCTATTCCCAGCTTCCTCCTAGCTACCCTACTCCAGTACCTTCTTGCAATGAAGCTGGATCTACTTCCCGTTGCCAGGTGGGGCTCTTTTGCACAGACACTTATGCCAGCGCTCTCCCTTGCAGCCTTACCGCTAGCTTTTATTGCGCGACTCACAAGAGCGAGCATGATCGAGGTCCTGCAACAGGATTATATCCTCACTGCCAAATCCAAAGGACTTAGCTCGCTACAAATCCTCTGTCACCATGTGCTCAGAAATGCCCTTCTCCCCATAATCAGCTATTTAGGGCCTCTAACTGCAGGCATGATGACGGGGAGTTTTGCTATAGAAAAAATTTTTGGAATCCCGGGACTGGGTCAGTGGTTTGTATCGAGTATTGCTAACCGCGATTACACAGTGATCATGGGACTCACTCTATTCTATAGCGCGCTTCTACTCGGATGCGTCTTTATCGTCGACATCTTATACTGTGTTATTAATCCGAGAATTCGATTCGCGAGAGACGCCCATGGAAGATAAGGATCAATTTATGCCTCTGATAGAGAAGCCCGAGGAACACACCTCTTGGGCCCCCTCTCTGTCTTATGGGCAACTCACTGTGATGAAGTTAAAGGAAAACCGACTAGCCCTCTTTTCTATTTTGATTCTATGTGTCCTCGTTTCAGCAGCGCTGCTGGGGCCTCTATTGTCACCCTATACCTACTACGAAACGCATTTGCCCCTTAAAAACCTGCCTCCGAACGCCTCGTTTTGGTTTGGGACAGACGAGCTCGGACGCGATCTCTTCACGCGCTGCTGCTGGGGCTTGCGCATTTCGCTGCTCATTGGTACCTCTGCCTCCTTTCTCGATCTTATCGTCGGCGTCCTTTTTGGATCTGTCGCGGCCCTTTGTGGAGGTAAAATTGAAGAGTGGATGATGCGGTGTGCCGATGTACTCTACTCTATCCCCTACCTGCTTGTTGTCATTTTGCTCATGGTTATTATGGGCCCTGGACTTGCCACGCTCATCTTAGCTCTTGCTCTTACCGGATGGATCAATATGGCGCGCATCGTCAGAGGCCAAGTGTTGCAAATCAAATATCAAGACTTTGTCATGGCAGCGGTGGGATTGGGCGCCTCTAAAGGGCGCATCATCGGCAAACACCTGATTCCAAATGCGATGGGGCCCATCCTTGTCACATTGACGTTCACCATCCCTGCTGCCATTTTTGCGGAAGCCTTTCTCAGTTTCTTAGGCCTAGGGGTGCAAGCTCCCATTGCCAGTTTAGGAACCATGGCAAATGATGGCCTTGCCGCGCTACGCTACTATCCCTGGAGGCTCTTCTTTCCCGCGCTTTTTCTAAGTTTGATCATGTTGAGCTTCAACGTGATTGGTGATGGCCTACGCGATGCTCTCGATCCAAGGCTGAACGTATGAAGCCCATTTTAGAAGGGAAACAGGTGGAGGTAGAATTCACCTCTTTGGAAACAACAACCACTGCAGTGCGAGGTGTGGATTTTACGCTTTATCCCGGTCAGATCGTTGGGATCGTCGGAGAGTCGGGCTGCGGCAAAAGTGCGCTGCTCAAAGCCATCACTCAACTCAATCCCCCCCACATGACGCGAACAAGCGGCCAAATTTTCTACCGAGGAGAAGATCTACTCGCCTATTCGCACAAGCAAATGCGCCAAGTACGTGGAAGGCACATCGGCATGATTTTTCAAGACCCGATGACTTCGCTTAATCCCACGATGACGATTGGCAACCAGATTATGGAGGGTTATCTCCAACATTTCCCACGAGCAACTCGCAAAGAGGCGAAAGAACGCGCCTTCGATATTTTAAAAGCTGTGGATATCCATGAGCCTCAGGAGCTTCTCACGCGCTACCCCTATACGCTGAGTGGAGGCATGCGCCAGCGAGCCATGATCGCTATCGCCCTCGCCTGTGAACCCGCGCTGTTGCTTGCAGATGAACCCACAACAGCGCTGGATGTCACAGTACAAGCTCAAATCCTTGCGCTCCTCAGGCACATCAGAAACCGCTCTCAGACGACAATACTGCTGGTTACGCATGACATGGGTGTCGTTGCAAGCCTGTGTGATCAGGTTTTTGTGATGTACGCGGGTAAAATTGTCGAGTCGGCCCCCGTAGATGAGCTCTTCAGTTCTCCACAGCACCCCTATACGCAAAAACTGCTGCAAGCGATCCCCACAATCGATGCACTTAAGGAGATCCCTCTGCTTTCCATTGAAGGCAGCCCTCCTACACTCACCCACTCCATCCTCGGCTGTGCATTTTGCAAACGGTGCCCCAGTGCTATGCGGATCTGTGCAGAAACGCAACCCCCCTCTTTCCAGAAAGGCATAGACCACCTATGCGCCTGTTTCCTCCACGATCCCAGAAGGTCTTTATGATGCCACTCATCGAGGTAAAACAACTGACCAAACGGTTTCACCAAAGCAGCGCTGTCGACACAGTCTCTTTGGCTATTCTCAAAGGAGAAACTCTGGGAATCGTCGGAGAATCGGGCTGTGGCAAATCGACTTTAGGGCGCTGTCTTCTGAGACTCGAAACTGCTTCCTCAGGGGAAATCCTTTTTGAAGGAAAAGATATCCTCACCTACTCGAAACAAGAGCTCTTTCATTTTCGAAGACGCGCTCAAAGTATTTTTCAAGATCCCTACGCCTCGCTGAATCCCCGAATGACCGCTGCAGAAATCATCGGAGAGGGGCCCCAAATCCATCACTGTCCTATCGATATAGCGCTCCTTGCGCAAAAAGTAGGCCTGAGTCCTACACTCTTGAGCCGTTTCCCCCACGAGTTCTCTGGAGGGCAAAGGCAACGCATCGGTATTGCAAGAGCGCTTGCACTCAGACCCGATTTTCTCGTCTGCGATGAACCCACTTCTGCTCTCGATGTCCCCGTGCAGGCCCAGACCATCAACCTCCTCAAGGAGCTACAACGAGAGCTTGCCCTCACCTATCTCTTCATCACACATAATCTCGCCATCGCCCGTTATGTTTCAGATCGCATCGCTGTGATGTATGCGGGATCTCTCGTCGAAGTTGCCCCCGCAACAGAGCTCTTCCGTGCCCCTCTTCACCCCTATACACAGCAACTTCTAAGCGCCATTCCAAAACCCCTCCCTGAAAGGTCCTCCCTGCACCTATCTAAGGAACCGATCCTCCATGAGATCCCTTCTCAGGGCTGCCGCTTTGCCCTCCGCTGTCCCCATGCGCAACCCCTCTGCCGCACTCACAAGCCCCCACTTGTCGAAGTGGCCCCCGCACACTTTGTCGCCTGCCACGCTGTCACAGCGGTGCATACAGTCTCTTAACATATTACAAATCTGCAGAGACTTGAGGGAAGAAGGCAGGGTGATGCAACTTCACATCCTTAGAGCCTGCAGCATACACCAGGACGCGACAGGACGACTTGCGTAAAATAAGTTCTGAGATCGAACTTAGCTTGCCTGTAGTTGCCTCGGCAAACGAGGTAGCTCCTGATAGGATGAGGAGGTCATAGCGCTCTTTCTGCAATTTTTCTAAAATCGTATTGATCTGCGAACGCGAACGCAAGATCTCGAGTTCAATTTCGACACCGCTGTCGCGTGCAATCGCTTCAGCTTGTTTAAGCACCTGCTCTGCAAGCACCATGCGAGCGGGTAAAGCGGCATCCAAAGGCAGGGCAGGGGAAATCTCCAAGATATCTAAAGCACAGAGTTTTGCTCGGTGTGTTTTTGCCATCTCACACGCCATCTGCACAGCTTCCATCGGCATATTAGCGTACACATGGATGAGCACTTTCTTGATTTCAATCGGACGCAGGTCTGGAAGAGAGATTTCCTGAAGCTCGAGGCGTGCGGTAGGTCGAATCTGCCGTTTTTTACGGTAGAGGATGTACATCGTAACGCCAAAGGCCATCCACGCCAACCCTAAATAGCGCCCATAAGGTTTTTCAATGACAACCAAACACCACACTCCAAATGTCGCCACAGCCCCTATCACTGCAGTTAAAGGAATGGAGAATTTTCCAAACGAAATATTCAGCGGCGCTCTAAAAGGACGCGCTACAGAGGGTTTTTTAATACGCATCACAATGAGAGAAAGGTGAGCAGAAAGAAAGGCGAGCATCGCTCCAAAGTTGTATAAGTCAGCCATAAAGTCGAGTTTGCCCTGACTTGCCACAATGACAAAGATGGCAAAGACAGCGAACGTCACTAAAGCAACAACAGGTGTCCTAAACTTCCGATTGATAGAGTAAAAAGAGCGGGGGAGCTGATAATGCTCTCCCATGTTAAAAGCAAGGCGCGATGCCCCAAGCAGCCCCGCATTTGAAGCGACGGTCAAAATCGCAGCTGCAAGCACGGCGACGAAGGGAGAGAGAATCTCCTTACCTACAGGAAGTGCCGAAACGATCGCCGCCACGGGATCAAGCAAAAATTTAGTCCCCAATTCGTAAGGGGAAATGGCTGACAGAGCGACAAGCGAAATGCCTAAGTATGTGGCAATAAGCACACAGAGAGTCAACACAATAGCCCTGGGGACAGTCTTTACTGCACGCTGAGACTCAGCCGCAAGCTGAGCAATCGACTCAATACCCGTATACGCCACCATGGCCATAGCCGTCCCCTTTGCAAACCCCGACCACGAAGGGGACCAGTCGACTCCAGGGACCCCGATGCGCAGGTGATCGATAACATACGGAATATCGAGGAGCATACTGAAACCAATGGCAATCACCACCAATTGAACGAGGAGAGTAAATACCGTAATGAGCACGCTGGTGCGCGTGGACCGCCTCACTCCCACAATGTTCATAGTCAACAAAATAAGGATCAAAACAATTGTAAACGAGATCTGCGCATAAGTCTGTTTTAAAGCAGGGAAAAAGTAACCCAAATAGGGAGGGACAGAGAACGCAGAAATCGCTATCGTGACGATGTAATCGAGAAGCAGACCCCATCCCGCAATGAATGAGACGAGGTCATTAAATGCATGCCTTGCAAAGCTAGCAGATCCACCCGACTCTTGAAACATCGAGGTCATCTCCGCATAGGTCAGAGCCGTGCAGATAAAAACGATCCCCGCTAGCCCCAAAGCAATAGGAGTCGCTCCCAAAGCAAACAGAGCTGTCACTCCTAACGCATAGTAAATCGAAGAACCTAGGTCTGAATAGCCGATTGCAAACAGATCGAACACACCCAGTACCCTTTTTAGAGTGCCCTTTTTAAGATGAGCGACACTCGAATACCCCTTCCCCTTGGATGCATTCATCATGCTGGACCTCTCTGAACCGTTCACAACAACCCGGAAATCGACGCAACCCGCATGCGACGACAGCCTCTTATACCGGTATCAAATACAGATTTTATATCCCAGCAAATACATGCAAAAGAGGAGATCTTTTTTCCCTAAGGCATTCTGTGATTTTTTCTAGGGAATAAAACCCGCTTGCACATAAAATTAGAACGCTTCTATAACCCCACTTGATGAAGGGAACTGACCCATGCGGAGCATCAAGCTCAAAAGACTTACAAAAACCATTGGCGGTGGTCGCATCATCCCTGAGGTGAGCTTAGAAATCCCATCGGGTAAATTTTTTGCTTTACTCGGTCCTAGCGGATGTGGCAAGACAACGCTGTTGCGTCTTATTGCAGGTCTTGAAAGAGCTGATTCGGGACACATCTTTCTAGGAAAGCAGGACATCACAGATTGGCCCATCCACATGCGGCCCATCAACATCGTATTTCAAAGTTATGCCCTGTTTCCCCATCTCGATGTGTTTGACAACATCGCCTACAGCCTCAAACTCAAGCGTCTCTCTAAAGAAGAAATCGAACAGAAAGTGGTCCGTATCTTAGAAGCTTTCCATATTCAAGATCACATTTACAAGATGCCCACCCAGCTATCGGGAGGGCAACAGCAGCGGGTCGCCCTAGCCAGAGCTATTGTTAATGAACCCGACGTCCTGCTTTTAGATGAACCTCTCGCCGCACTCGATTTTAAGCTCAGAGAAAGGATGCTCATCGAACTGATCGAACTTCAGGACAAACTTAAAACGACTTTTATCTATGTCACCCACGATCAATTCGAGGCCTTGACCGTTGCCGACCAAATGGCAATTATGAACCACCGCGGGGAAATTGAGCAGATTGGAACGCCGAAAGAAATTTACGAATTCCCCGTCTCTTCTTTCGTTGCCAAATTTGTCGGCACGACAAATATCCTCTCTGGATACCTGAAACAACTCGATGCGGATCCTGAAATCGACATTCCCGATATCGGCCGTTTCAAATTGAGCATTCCTCAAAAAAAGCCTTGGATGCATGAGGGATGCGATATCCTCATGAGCCTCCGCCCCGAAAAAATCTTCATTTCTAAAAAGCAGGTCCCCAATTTTTCAAACAGCTTGAAAGGGATTGTTCACTCGATCGTCTATCACGGCAGATCCACCCAATACAACATCCTTTTGCCTAACAAAAAACGCATCCAGGTTTTTGAACAGAACGAAGAGCATTTCCCGCAAGAGGTCATCGACTATGACAACGAAGTACACCTCTATTGGCAAAAAGAAAATGTGGTGATTCTCGAAAAATGAAAATGCTCCCCAAACCCCCTGTTAGTGAACTTCCCTTTTTCTTCGGCGTACCCGCCATGATGTGGCAGATTCTCTTTTTTATATTCCCCTTCTCCTCTTGGCGTTCTCCGCCCTGGTGCAGTTTTCAGACACACGCCTATTTGAGGGATTTACTCTAGGAAAAATCGGTTTCTTTCTAAGACCTCTCTATCTCAAAGTGATTTTTTCCTCACTGCTACTGGCACTCTCTAATACCCTCTTGTGTCTTCTCGTCGCCTACCCGCTAGCTTTTTTTCTCGCATTTGCAAAAAAAGCCTATAAGAACCTTTTTCTTTTTT
>ENA-OOPL01000029-OOPL01000029.1-human-oral-metagenome-genome-assembly--contig:-NODE-29-length-10714-cov-2.302635_pt1 | contig 10714 bp, 8 predicted proteins | sample MGYA00245263_ERZ501135 | MGnify/ENA primary metagenome ERZ501135 (study PRJEB25959, sample SAMN05335050) | human oral metagenome | host: human-associated | place: USA: California | collected 2014-05-18... | reverse complement strand
GATAAATTTCTCTTGACCGTGCAATTCAGTGGATGTTTGCTCAACCGCCTTAACAGCATTAGTAGCTAGGATTTCAGCAATCTTAATACTATCAGCATGATGTTTTAACCGTAGACCATCATACTTATAAGCTTCAGTTTTCTTAATATGCTTAGTTGAAATGGATGTATTCAAAATTAAAACACCAGTGTCACAGTCAAAGACCGCAACACCAGTGTTACTCATTGAAATATCCAAAGCATATAAATACTTGGATTTTTCGCTCATATTAACGACCTACTGTATCTGTTGGAGTAGATGCTTTTGCATACGCTTCATTCATGCTTCTTACAGCAGATTCAATGAAGGTATCAATCATAGCAGAGTTGATGTTAAGACCTTGCTGTTTAGCCATTTCAACCAATTTTTGTTTTGCTAATTCAAATTTCTCTTGACCGTGCAATTCAGTGGATGTTTGCTCAACCGCCTTAACAGCATTAGTAGCTAGGATTTCAGCAATCTTAAGACCCTTCAGACCAAAACGACCAAGGATATAGTTAATCACTTGGTTGGCAACTGCACCAACTACAAGTGCCAAGATAGATAATAGGTGTTGGGTGATTACTTGTGTAATATCCATTATACATAACTCCTTCTTAATTTAAAAATGGTATGGGATTTTAGAGTGATTAAAATTTACGTGATAGGCTCCAGATCCATCTAGAGAGTTTGAAAAGTGAACGTCTAATTAGTCCAGCTTTTTTCCCATTGCGTACTCAACCTCTTGACGTACAGTTTCTCTGATAGATTCTGGTACATCATTGATGGTGATTTTTTCATCCAAAATCTTAGAAGTATAGAGATAAGACGCTCTTTCTTCCTCTTTCACTTTTGCTTGTAATGCGGTTTGAACATCTGGTCTTAATTGTACTGGTACGTTTTCGATAGTGAAACCTTGAGTATCAACTTTAGCAACCCATGCAGTCACATAGCTTTGTCGATTAGTTGTAACTTCTTTTTCTACAACTTCTCTTAATTTTGGTGGTACTTGATCTAAAGTTCTCTTACCATCGAAGTACAAGTTGATATATAACATATGAGAGTTTGTGATATTGTAATCCATTTAAGAATTCTCCTTTAAAATTTATTATTTACCTTCTAAAATATCTGTAATATAGCCTAAATATTCCTCACGTTCAGCATTCATTCGAGCGGTGAGTGCAGTTTTCATCGACTCCAATTCCGCTTTCAGTGCGATTGCGTCAAGTTGTTCAATTGGTTGTGCAGGCTCAATAAGGGTATTACCATCCCATACCAATTTTCTCTTGGTAATCCCCATACGATCCGACAATTCATCCAAGTTGACATCTTGAGGAATATCTGCATAATATACAGTATTGTCAGTTGGTTCAGTTGTTAATCCAGTGACATAATTTGTCAAGTTTTGTAAGACAAAGTATACACTTTTGAGTTTTACTTCCTCTGGAAGTTCTTCCACATAAGGTGGAGTGTCCGATTCGACAGGTGGTTCAATTTCCTCATCAAAACCATCGTTATTTAATTTTGTTTCTTCTATCCGATTTTCTTCCATGCGTCCCATGCTCCCGTATTATAATATGACATCCTTACATATAATTCATAACTAGTTGTAAAGAGAACTTGATATGCTTCTTTTAATCCTGTGCGTTGTACGTTCAAATATCCATTGGCTGGTATATTCTTACACGTTAATTTATCAACATAATATCTACCATCTTCAAATAGGAAGTTGGCATCTAAGTTACCGCCACCTTTCCTACCTTTGTTCCATTGGAATACACCATTAGGTGATGTCCAAGTACTCCAACCCATACCACTATTAGCAGTTTCTCTACGACCTTTTCGTGTCATAGTATATCCTGTCCAACCTTGAGTATATCGTTGGAATACCTCATATCCAACAGTATTTCTACTAATTAAGTAAACCTCTAACAATCCATATGAATTTTGCCAAAATGGATTTTGATTATCTCTTGGTCTAAACCAATACCAACCTGGCTCTATATAGTTATTAAAGTCTTGATCAGCACCTTGGACACCAGTTGACCCATCTGGATTCGTGATTTTGAAGTGCTGAATCTCTTTACCATTGTATTTAAACCGTTGAGCATTGATTAACTCAACACCAACATCAGATTTGATAGGACCTTGTGAGTGAATCCCTGCTCTACCAACCTGTAAGTTAGCACCATTTTCAGCATGGAATCTACCCACCGCAACACCATTCTTATAAATGTCAAGTGGTACTTCCTCACCGTGGATAATTCCCAAATCTTGCGTCACAAAGTTACCCATTGCATCAGTTAGAATCACTCTAAACTCATGAGATACGTGAGTAGGGAATCCCGAACTTGGAATATTTAATTCACCACGTTGAGTGCCACTAGCAGTAGTAGAAGTGTATAAGTTGGCATTCAACCATGATGCACTATCCACTAACTTGTATTGGAATTGAAGTTTACCAGTGTTCTTATGTTGGTTTAAACTGTTAATGATTGGTTGTACATTCCATCCGACATCAACCATAACACGAACAGTATTGCCCACACGTTTTACACTACCAATACCATTAAACATTGGCGAAGCATAACGGTAGAATCTAATTAGATTGACATTACTTACCTTTTCACTTGAGTTTCCGTAAATGTCCACTAGACGGATGCTGAACTTACCACTACTTGAGTTAGTTGCATTATGTTCAATTGCGGCCACTTCTTGTGCACTTAATGTATAAGTGCGAACATTCTCACTATTTATAGTAGCAATCGTTCGTGGATTTCCGTTCTCTGGAGTGTACTCCAATACATAATATGAAAAACTACTGTTATATTTATAACTTGCTCTGACCGTAGTCCAGTTTAATTGAACTTGGCTAAATCCTCTGATATACTCTTCTTTGACCGCTCCATCGACTGCCATTAAACTTCTAGTTTTGGCATTCAAGTCTAGAGATGTGATACTACCTGTAATAGATGCACTATCTTTTGGCGGTCTAACTGTAATTACTTTAATAGTCTTATCAGCCCAAGAATTAACAATTGTTTCAAGAATAAACTGAATATTCTGATTACCCTTAATCAAGGTTGCTAGAATATCTGCGTGGTTTGGAATCATTTCAGTCAAACCACTGAATGTTGCACCATGTGTTTTTTCAGAATACTTGACACCATTCATCAAGAAATAAGTCTTATATGCGGTGACTGGTGTTCTTGCATCCTTGACAATGTTACTAATCGTGATATTTTCACCGATGATTCTTGAGGTGTAATCAATATCAAATGTGGATGGTTTATAAACATTAATCTTAGTCAGAGTCATGCTACCACTTGCTGAAGCCGTATCTGATGCTTCACCAATCGTATTGCCAGACCAATCTAATGCACCACCACGAACAATGAATGATAGATCAAATGATTTACTACCATCTTCCGTATGCTTGATTGTAAAATCTTGTGTTAAGAGTGTTTCAGTTGCATCTGCAACACCTCTAACATCCCATTTAGCATTACTAAAGGAATGAGTCTGCCCGTCCAATGTGACAGACCCACTAGCATATCCCCTAAAGTTATCGTTCCAGTTGTTAACTCTGACAAGTTGAACAGTAACTCTTACGACACTTTCAATCTTTTCAATGCTTTGAGAAATTTCCTCAACCTTCATTGTAATCTTTGTGTTTTGATACCAACGTGCATAGGCAGGAGTGGTAGGAAATTGTTGTTCAATTATTACTACCATTTACTCACTTCCTATCCAACATATCTAATTGTAAGGTGATTCAATGCACCTTCAGAGAAATCATATTTCCCAATTTGAATACGATGTACGAACACCGCTTGATTAATTTTCATTGTACCGTTTGAAATGTAGGCAACGGGCACATTGTTACCAGCAAAGAAAGCCACTTGACTATCACTTACTAATACATAGTTACCTGTACTCTTACTACCTACAACAACACCTTCATCACTCATTCTGATTCTAGTGTTGGTGAACAGCCAATCTGCGGCCCCTTCACCAAGCGTATGAACAATACCTGCAACCCTGTTATCCATCTTAGTCATAGCATCAGTTGCTTCAACTTGTCTATCATTAACAGTCTTTTGGAACGCTCTATACGACTCTAAGTGTAATTCCATTCCCGATTTAGGGAAGGCATTTTCAGCAATTGCAGTTGTTCTAGCTAATTCTTTCGACAAATCATTCAAGTTTTGGTTATATTGTTTATAACTTACTTTATCTTTGTCAATATTTGAAATGGAAGTTTTTAAATCTTCCTCTGCACTAGACCAATCTGTTGCTTTATTACCCTTCTCAAGTTTGATTTTACGGACAAATGATTTGGCTCCGTCAACACCATGTGCTAACATTCTGAATAAGATAGGCTTGTCATAAATTGGCAAGTCCTCAAATGAGATACTTATAACCATTCTTTCCCACTTATGATTTCTTTGTTTTGTAACCGTTTTAGATGCAATAATACCTTCGTTTGTCAAGGATTTATTTGCCCAAAACTCAAAATCAATTCTTTGCTGCGTACTTTCAACATAAATATCAAATGATAGCGTAAACTCTCTATCACCAACATTGATACGGTTCTTAATATCTTGTTCTATGATTTTGTAATTGTGATGTGTTAAACTATCTAACACAAGTACATCTTGTCCAAACCGCTCTTTAGAAACATAAGGGTATAAACCATAGTTGTCATTCCGACTTACACCATTATTTTTGATTGTCCAAAATTCGCTAGATGGATATGAGTGGATGCCCGTAGGTCTAGCGGTTGTAGCGGTTGGTGGATTCTCTACTTGATTAGAAAAACTTGTATCAAGTAATAAGTTTCTTGCACCAACGTTAATTTGATTGACCGCTTCCCACTCAATATTTACAACGGGCACTGTCTTTTCTACAACGGTCTGCCCGTTAGAATTTCTATACGTTATACTATTTCTAGTCCATAGATAACTATTAAATTTCCATGCTTGTGGTGTTGCAGACCATGATCCACCTTCTTGCCTTTCCTTAGATGTGGAAATATAGTACTCTGGCACGATAGATACTACGCTTCTACCGTCATCACCTTTCGTACCTTGCACACCAGGTGAAGCAATGGAATATGAATGACTACCGTCACTATAAGTAATTCTAGTCCATAGGTACTTCCCACTTGCCACAACAGCACTTGCATTTTTAACCCATTCGCCAGTGGGTTCCTCACTACCACTTTCACTGACTTGATATTCTACTTTATCAACAGTGAGTGGATTACCGTTACGACCTCTTGCACCCGAAATATTTACAGGATTTCCAAATTTGACATTGCCATCTTTGGTAATAATCTTGGTGCGACTAAACATAAATTTGTTCTCATCCCATGCAGGTGGAATCTCACTCCAAGCATAACCACCTGTCAATTCAGTTGCACTATCTGAATGTCGATACTCAACAGCAAATTGAGCAATAGATTTATCAAGTTCTCTATTGGTTTTCTCAATATCTGCCATTGTTGCAACTTGTGAAGAGTCAATAACTAAAGGTTTCTTGAGTTTGATTGTACCTTTATTAAGGTCAATTTCAATTGAGTCATCTTTAGACTTAATTTTACCTGCGCCCATGACAACATCATCTTTAAATATCGTCTTGGAGTCAACTTCAAATTTACTACCTTTAATCTTAGTGCCCTCTTCAGTGAGGTTGATTTGGTTAATCACATCACCGTTCTTAACATAGTTAAGAGAAATGCTATCTTTTAAAATTTCAATACCCGTCTTACTAAATTTTAGTGGAATGACATTTTCAAAAGCAACTCTAGCTTCTTCATATTCTTTCAACTTAGTATTGAGTAATGTAGGGTCTACTGTGATTGGTTCGTTTAAATGATCCTCATCTAGGATAGCATAAGTGTCCCCACCTTGAGGTTGAGTGAGGTAATTTTGAAGGTCATTAAATTTCTCAACTAAGCGTGTTTTTTCGTGCGGATCTGGCAAATTTTCGCCTTTTTCGTTACGATAATTAGCTAAAAACACCTCAATCATTTTAGAAAATACAGATTTTATTGTTTCATTATCATCTCTTAATTTCTTACGCTCATAAGCATTAAGCGTACCGTCAGCAATCATATTTTGATAATCATTGATTGACTGGTTCCAAGATTTCAGAACATCTGTCTTGTTAGCACCATTACCAGAGTAAATTTTAATATCATCAATGTTGGCAGTCAAGCCTTTCTTGTTGATTTCAAAAGTACCCGATTCATTGGCAATTAACAGATTCTCACCTGCAATCAACTTACCAACAATTCTTTCAGCATGAACCCCATTAGGATCAATAGCTGTACTCCAAGTTTCACCGCCATCTTTAGATAATGCCATGACACCACTTTGGATAATCAGCATATCTTGTGGATTATTTGGATTAGTTACAAGAATACCTCTATTGTCGATTTGAATGGATTCATTCGCACCTGCAATAATCTTATTCTTGACAGCCTTCAATGCACCTTCTCTAATGCTTCTAACTTGAGAACGGATTTCAGTAATGCCATCCCACTTAGTCTTACTTGCTTCAATTACATTGGAAGCACTTGTTCCTTTGTAAATAACGGATGCAAGTTTGTCCAAAGCGTGAATGTCATCTAGATTATCCGATAAGTCGATTGTCAAACTACCGTTAAGTAAGTCAATCTTATCATAACCAATCACCATAGTGGTGTACAGTTCTTCATAGAGTGTGGAGCGGATTTTGATTTCCTCACCCAATCTCACTCTATCTCTATATCTATATGACTCCAAACAATCCATGAAGTACTTAGCACTAATCGAAAATTTAGCACTACCCTTTTGATACTTTTGGAATTGTCTTACAGCTTCATCATACAATTCTTGTGCAGTTGTGTACTTGTCATTCTTAAATTCTTGCTCAAAGATGAAAGATTTCAACTCAAATTGTTGTTTTTCAGATAAACTTTGAGTGACAATTTCATTCTGCCACTTTTTGATTTGACCTTCCCACTCTTGGATTGAGTCTTGAATATTCTTATATCTCTCTTCTGAGGTACGGAGAATATCCTTTGCAATTCTCAAATTTTCCTTGTGTTGAGTAATTTGATCAGTGTGGTTTAACGCTTTTGCAGTATCAAGCAATGCTTCATTGTTGATTACTTCAGACTTACCACGCTCAACTTGTTGTTGGGTTTTCAACAATTCATCAATACCATTATTGACCTGTTTTTGCAAATCTTTAATTCGTGGCAACAATTCGTCTTGCTTATCTTTAATATCTAACAAACCATGTGCTAACTCATCCGACATATAATCAGAGTGAGTAATGATATTCTTTTGAGCATCACGCTTGAATGGATATAGGAAATAAGAGAAGTCCTCTAGGTAAGTTAAACCTGTTGGGTTAACTGATTCAATGCCAACGGAATCACTACCGACAACATGAAGTCTAGTAACCATCTTATCTGCGGTGTCAGAGAATGTAATGTCATCAGCAAAGTTTTCACGCTTTAAGACTACTCCTCTAAACTCCCTCACATTACTTAACTTCTTAATGTCAATAGTTTTATTCTCTTCATTGTAGATAGCAAGAAATCCAAATGACTCAATGCCTGTATTCAAGAGTGATAACACGGATGTTTTGCTTGAATTCTTATCAAACGTTCGATATTTTGATTCCACTCCTTCATCCAACGTACCAAGTTTCCATGGTGTAGATTTTAGAATGGTATCACAATATTCTTTAATATTTACTGTTTCAAATTTTGGTGTAACTTGAAAGTTACCTAATTCCGAAGGCAAACCATCAGCTTCAACTGTAATCTTAGACTCATCACTATCATTCTTCACAATCTCATTAATAATGAACCAGTTCGTGAATTTCCTATCATTCCACTTTACCTTAATGAGCATCTTTTTCTTCATTTTTTGGATAAGTGGGTTCTTCACCCATTGCCTTCTCTCCATAACCATAGAAGGTAAAGTTAATTTTAATTTAGCGATTTTGTTAAGTCCATAGCCATCAATTTCAGCAGTCATCAAATCTTTGATCGGACAGATAATATCTTTGTTTGGTTTGGCTAATTGGAATAAGGTTGGTTTAGCAGTCATGCTATTAAGATCAATTATATCTAGCATACATTACCACCTTTTTCATTATTTCATGATTATATTATACCATATTTTAGTACAATTTAGCAACCGAGATGTCACACTTTTTTATTGCAATCAATATATCTTTGGATATTAAAGCACTTGCGACATAGCGGAATATACATACCAATAGAACCAATAGCAATTCTTTCATCATTTTGTACAGTGCGGTATGACCTACACGCTTCCTCACCACAATTAGTACAGATAGCATGGAGTTTTTGAACATCATCAGCCAACCCCATTAACTTATCCATGATGTAGAAAGTTTGCCCTTTATAGTCTTGGTCTAGTCCTGCCACGATAACACGAAAGCCACTATTTGCCAATTCTTCTACCATATCTACAACATCATCATCAAATAATGACACTTCATCAATAGCCACCACATTAGTATTTGTAAGTGGTTTGATAATGTATTTGCCATCTTCACCCTTTTTACCTTTGATATGATCCATAATTTGTTGTGAGTTAGCAACAGGAATTGCCACTACACCAATACCGTCATGAGTCACAACATTGTTATCGTCATATCTGATATCTGTATCAATCTTGAAAACGATAACACCTTTCTTAGCGTATTGAACACGCTTAACTCGTCTGATGAGTTCTTCCGATTTACCAGAATACATCCCACCACATACAACTTCAATTCGTCCAGATGACATTATAAGTAACTCCTTTAAATCATTATATATACATTATATCACAAACTATAATTTTTGTCAATAAAAAAGATGGGATTGAACCCATCTTTTTACATATAAAAGTATGGTGTCATAGCAACGACACCCGATTTGATATTTGTAAACCTTAAGAAATTGTCATAGTCATTTTTAATACACATAGCGGATAAATCACCTACAACATTGTTATAGAGTGTTCTGTTGGGAATATCACTCACAATATCTTCGTCATTAGGGTAAATAGTAATCTTTTCGTTTGCCTTTACACCCTTAATAACCAATGCGGAACCATTGGCACTAATAGTAATATCACCGTCACTTAGAGCGGTGATTTCTATTCTAGCATCTGGTAATGGTAAACCAAGGTATTTAAACTGATGTGTGATAGCGTTGTCCAAGGTTACGTGTAAGTCACGACCAAATACATACGGTGAGTTTGTGATCATGTCGATTTCAACATAACCATTACCCATACCATCATGATGTAGTTTTGCAGCACCATTAGGCATACAATAGACAATCTTATCCGTTGTACCGTCAAATTCCAATGCTTTGTAATGACCTTGGTATAACCAATCTACCAATTTTCTTTAATTTTTGATCTGTAAAACCATGTAAAAATGCAAGATACAATGTAAACGATTGAGGTTCCATGTTCTTTTTAACATATAATGCCCTCTTACGTACATCTGAATATACTTGAGTTATAGAACCTTGCGACACTAATATTTCCTCAAATAATCCACCTTCCATATTTACACTAATAACATCATAGTTTACACTTGGAATGCCATTATAGCTAAAGTGTAGCTTGTCTTTATATGTTATCAATCTCATCACCTCAAATAATCAGAGGGGCACGAAGCCCCAATGACTATCTTTTTCTATTAATCGCTTGCAGAATCTCCATAGCAACTCTGTCAGCACTCTTATCATCTTTTCCGTCATAGTGAACGTGCATCTCAAGGTTTTCAATGTTGAGTCCATTGTTTTCCACATGAGAGTCCACATTATGAGAGCGATTGGTCTTTTGAATGGTTTCTAATGTTCTAATTGTATCAAGTAAATCTCTTGTTTGATTTTGGTTCAATACAAGTTCTTTCTTGTGCAACATAGCAATTCTTCCACCATCTCCTGCCCAATCCCCGGTGTAACCACCCGAACGGAAAGGAATGAGTAATTTCTGACCGATTTGAATGTAATAAGGATTAATACCACCGTTGGCAGCTTGAATCTTCTTCCACTTCCATGGATCTCCATAATATCTTGCGGCTAAATCCCATAAGGTATCGCCACGAACAACTGTGTGTGTTGCTTTAATACCTGCTGGATTACCACTACCACTAGATTGTGGCTTAGGATCGCCTGGTGCAATCTTATACTGTTTCGTAGTAGGGAAATTCTTGCTATCTCTAGCACCGCTAGTTGTATATTGTGGATTTCTTACACTCAATCCGTCTTGGTTCTTCTTAGCTAATTGTAATGCTTGATTTTGAGTATCGGTGAGTTTCTTCATATCCTTCTCTACACTATACCACACGTTAGATAGGTCAGTCAGAGAGTCTTTCAGAATCTCTTTCAAGTCCTCTGGTGATAATTTCTCACCACCAAGAATATCTTTACCACTACCACTCATCAAGTTAGAAATACCATCTACCATATCACGCATGAGTTCATCTAAAGCGGTATCATCACCACCCTTGAATTGTTTGATGAGAGTTTCCCATTTCTTCTGATCATTTGTGATACTGTCATAGTATTTATCAATACTCTTAGCTTTGTTCTCTAAGTCTTTAGTTGCTTTATCGAACAATTCTTCGTCTTGCTTTTTGTTCTTTTCAATGTTCTTTTCATCAA
>ENA-OOPL01000028-OOPL01000028.1-human-oral-metagenome-genome-assembly--contig:-NODE-28-length-10888-cov-8.115510_pt1 | contig 10888 bp, 23 predicted proteins | sample MGYA00245263_ERZ501135 | MGnify/ENA primary metagenome ERZ501135 (study PRJEB25959, sample SAMN05335050) | human oral metagenome | host: human-associated | place: USA: California | collected 2014-05-18... | reverse complement strand
TTTTTTACATTTTTATAGAAAAACTGTTGACATTACAGTTTAACTGTAATACAATACAATCAACGAAAGGGAAAGTGAGGTGATAAATTGAACCAACAAGATTTCGTAAAAGATGGAATTACATTAAAAGCAGCACGAGTAAATAAAGGGCTGACACAAAAGAAAGCAGCGGAAATGCTAGGTATTAGCGAATATACGTTGATGAATTACGAAAAAGGGAAATCATCCCCAGACGTACATGTGCTAAAAAAGATTGAAAATCTTTATGAGGTTCCGTACCATAAGATTATTTTTTTGTAAAAGAGTTACAGTTTAAATGTAATTTTAAAGAGGTGATTAGATGCTAGTACGAAATCAAACAGATCTAAAACTAGCCAACAAAAGATACGGACAAAAATCAACAAGATTTGGATGGGCGGGCCGTAATGATGAGTATGGCGAATACTGGCGAAAACTCATCAAGAAAAAATGGCCGTTAAGAAACAAATCAAGATGGAATAAGAAAGTCATTCTATCTTGGGTAAAGCTCGCTAGAACTGCTGATTTACACGCAAGGAATGAAAAGCGATGGAGAGCCTAGTATACACGGCTAACCAAGTAGCGGAACTATTTCAAATTTCACTAACTGCAGTATATGACCTAAGAAATAAAGGCAAGCTAAAACAACTACCGAATGTAAGTGGTGTGAGGTTTAGCAAAAAAGAGGTTGAAGCACTAGCAGGAGTTGAAAGTGAATACTCAGCTATTGGTTACAGAAAACTTAAAAACGAGGTGGAAGCATTAAGAGAAGAAAACAATCGTTTGAAAAATAGCATTAAAAAAATCACTGGCGATTTGCTAGTGATGGTTGGAAAGGATTTGTAATGAAATTCATATTTTTAGTAAGAGTTATATCTGTAATTCTTATGGCTGGTTCAATAGGTTCTGTTGAACTGGAAGGATAGATGAATACACAGGATTTTTGCAAGTCGCATTAGGAATAACTTTGATGATTTTATCCAATTTCTGGATGAGGGAAGTCAGAAAGGAAATAAAAAATGATGCTGATTAGAACCATAAACGGACGAAAACAAATTAATCCTGACAAGGCGCATGCACTTGGATTTTGGTGTACACCAAAACAATTATCAGAAAAATTAAAAACTAAATTATTCGACAGATTGCGTGTAGCGGTAACAGAACAGGTTAATAAAGAAAATGCACGCTTACCAATCCAATATCGTGCTTTTGATTATCAAGAAATTGATTTCAGGGTATCCGATATTTGGAATAATTGTGCGGTGCCGAGCATCATCTTGGCTTGCCGAAAAATGGAAAAAGCACGCTAGACCGACCAAAGCCATAAGCGTGCGAGTAGAGAGTATGTGAAATATCTCTACTTGTATTTTAACACAAATATAAGGAGAAACAAAACATATGGAAACAGTTGATGTAATCGTACAACCAGCTATCGAGCCACAAGTGATTGATAGCAATTTAACTTTAACTTGGAATAACGCAGAACTTGCGAAGTACCTTGAAGAGAAACTAGAAAAATACAATGGGTTAGTTGTTACAGAAGATAACCTAAAAGAAATGAAATCTGTATTAAAAGAGATTGTTTCTATTCGCACTAAACTAACACGATTTGGTACTGATAAAAAACGTGAATTAAAAATTCCGTATAATACATTCACTGCAGAACTAGAACAAGTACTTGCAGTTGTAAGTAGAGTTGAAAACCCTATCGCAAATCAAATCAATGAATTTGAACAACAAGAAATGTTGAAACGTAGGGACACAGTCATCGCCATGATGAATGACAAGGTGCAAGCATTGGGGATTAGAGACGAATACAAAATAAGAATTGTACCTAATCACAAATGGTGGGAAAACAAAACCGCTAAAATGTCAGATGTTGCACTAGCTATCGATGAAATGGTTAAAAACGTTTTAGAACAGCAACAAAACGATGATGATCTAAAACGTATGCAGGCTGAAAAAGTAGAAATGATTAAGATGAAAATTGATTTATTTAATCAAAACTACGCACTAGATACACCTATCCAATACGAAGAAATTAAATATCGTGTTGATAACATTCCGTTCGGTGAATTGGATAATGTACTTTCCAATGAGTTTGAAAAGCGACTTGAAATTGAAATGAAAGCGAAAGAACCTGAACAAACGGAACCAATATTCACAGAACAACCACAAGTAACAGAGGAAATCAAAGAGGAAGTAAAAACAGTAACATATGTTGTCAAAAATATTAACGAAAGACAACGAAAGGTAATCAATGATTTGTTGATTAAATTAGGTATTGAGTGGAGCGAAATTTAATGAATAGAAGTGAAACCATAACAGAAATAGCAAAAGCATTAGCGAAATTCCAATCAGAAGTATCTGACCCAAACAGAACAAAAGAAAATGCATTTCTAAAATCAAAATATGTAACGCTAGATAGTTTACTACAGGCTGTTAGACCTGTATTAGCAAATAATGGATTATCTTTTTTACAAGTACCTTTTACAGGTGCTGATGTAGTATCTGTAACCACTATGTTATTACATGAAAGCGGTGAATGGTTAGAAAGCGCCCCTTTCACATTGCCGCTAATGAAAAAAGACCCTCAAGGGGTTGGCAGCGTTGTAACGTATGCACGAAGATATTCCTTATCCTCTATTTTAGGTGTGGCTTGGGATGAAGATGATGATGCACAAAGTAATAATGAAACGGAATTAACAAAACAAATACTACATGAAGTAACAGAACTTGTAAAAGTAAAAGATATTCCAAATGAAACAGTATCATCTTACATAAAAACAACTTTCAATAAACCATCTTCAAAACTGTTAGACCTAACAGAGTTAAAGCAAGTTAAATCTTGGTTAATGTCGCTATGAAATGGAGCGTAAAAGGTATTGAACTGTTACGTTCGCCATTAGGTGTAATGGTAGTAATACCAGCACCACATGACAATGATCTATCAAAGATTACTACTGATAAAGAGTACACAGTAGAAATTAAACGCAAAACTAAATCAAGAAGTCTAAATGCCAATTCATACTGTTGGTTGGTTTGCCAAAAAATAGCGGTTGAGTTAAGCAAAACTGGTTATACAACAAAAGAGGATGTATATCGAAAGGCTATCAAGGACTGTGGACATTTTACATATGTTCCAGTCCGTGATGATGCGGTAGAACGCTACATAACGATATGGCAAGCACACGGCATCGGATGGATAGCCGAAGATGCAGGCGAATGTAAAAGCATCAAAGGTTATCACAACATTATGTGCTACCACGGCTCGTCAGTATATACAGTTACAGAGATGCAAAGGCTTATTGATTGCTTGGTTGATGAGTGCAACCAGCTTGGAATAAAGCTTGATGATAGCGACTACATACAGTCGCTAGTTAAGGAGTGGGGGAATGAACAAGAAAAAAAGGCTTGACGATAAACTCTACAAAATCACAAGACCACAAGCCATAGAACGAGATAGTATAGACGGCTATCCATGTTGCGTAATATGTGGTTCACCTGCAACGGAAGTGCATCACATATTGCCTAGGGGTAGGGGCGGTACAAGCGAACTAAACAACCTAGCGTGTTTGTGCAGATATTGCCATGAGAATTTAGCACATGGAGTATTTGCAAAGGAAACACAACGTAAGCTGGAAGAGAGGAATAGAAATTTATGTTAGTTAAAGACTTAATCAATAAATTAAAACGAGTTAATGAAAACAATGAAGTCGTTATTGTTGATAACTATGATAATGTTTTTTCGAAAATCGAAGTTTTGATTGCCAAAAACGAACAAGATAAAACAAAGGAACTCATAGTTATTGATGTAGATTTTTAGGGAAGAGGACTGAAGAATATGAAAGAACTCAAAGTTATTAAAGCATGGTGTGATAGTCAAATAGAGTATTACAAAGAATGGGAAAACGAAAAAGAATACAACGATGCGAAAAATGAACTTCAATTGTTGCATACATTGTCAAAAATGCTAGATAGTGCAATTGAAGAAAATCAAACACCAGCTGGCTCGCTTGTGTTCCGTGGTAGCAATATCAAATGGGAAACTCCAGATAGTGAGAACTAGATTATGAGTGATAACAAAAAGTATTACTATCTACGGCTGAAAGATAATTTCTTTGACAGTGATGAGTTGAAGATATTAGAAAGCATGAAAGACGGCTACTTGTACAGTAATATTCTTTTAAAACTCTACTTGCGAAGTTTAAAAAATGACGGAAAGTTAGTTTTTAATGATCGCATTCCTTATAGTGCTGATATGCTATCAAGCATTACAGGACATCAAGTAGGTACTATCAAGCAAGCACTAACCATATTTAAAGATTTAGGCTTAATTGATGTACTGGATAATGGTGCAATTTACATGCTAGATATTCAAAATTTCATAGGCAAGGGTAGTAGTGAGGCTGATAGAAAGAGGGAATACAGACAACGTATAGAAGAAGAAAGGACAAATGTCCAGACAAATCTCCGACAAATCTCCACCAGAGATAGAGATAGAGATAGAGATAGAGATAGAGATAGAGATATATATGTTGTGGATAAACCACAACAAACACGAATACACTTTACTCCACCAACGCTTGAAGAAGTAAAAGCATACTGCATTGAACGTAATAACAATATTGATGCGGAATACTTTATAGACTTTCAAGAGGCAAGAGGTTGGGTTCTATCTAACGGCAAGAAAATGAAGGATTGGAAAGCCACTATCAGAACATGGGAGAAAAACAACTTCAACCGAAAGCCTGTAAATAAGAACAGCAAAGAAGATGCAATAAACGTAGTAAAGGAGTTGATGAACGAATATGCAGATGAACAGTCAACAAAAGACAACTGCAGCACTATCGATGTTACAGATAGCGTGGTCTACTGATATGACAAAGGAACGCATGAAACTATATGTCAATATGCTTGGTGATGTTAATCCTATTACTTTAGAGCAAGCCGTAGCTAATTTGATTAATCGATGTAAATTTCTCCCCACTATTGCAGAAATACGTGAAGAATGTACAGCACTAAGTGCATATGTAAATATGCATGATGAAGTGGAAACTGCACAAACTGCATGGGAAAAAGTGATTAAAGTTGTAGGCACTTATGGCTTTGAACATGGAAAAGAGCATTTAGAGGGGATTACCTCAACGGCCGCAAGGACGATATGGTCGTCCTTTGACCCTAGAATGGGTCATGAATACAACGAGGCGAGTTGTAGATCACAATTCATCCGTTGCTACGAGCAATTAGCGGAACGTGAAAAGCACCGCCAACGCATGGCAAATTCAATAAAGGATAATCACCTATTATTGAAAGCACGAGAAAAGGCGGAACATGAAAAGTCATTGCTAAGTGCTGGTCAGAAGCAAATAGAAATGACATCTACAGGTAACTTGGTAGAGGTAGCCAAAGAACCTGTAGACGTTGTGAAAGTATTAGAAGAAAGCACCATATCGGATAGTGCGAAAGAACTGATACGAGGTGCATTAGGGGGATAACACATGGAATATACGGGAAGTATAAAAGTAGAGTTTAGTATCAGTACTAACATAGCTGCTGAAACAGAGGGGCAAGCGTGGCACAAACTGCATCAAATCATCGATTATTTGAAAGATAATGTAACAATCGATTGCAAGTTAGGTAGTGAATACGATGTGAGCGTTGATGAGTGCAACGTAGAACCGAATTATATAAGTGAGTTTTAAGAAAGGGAATTGATATGAATAGTGTACAAATTCTAGGTAATCTAGCACGTGATCCTGAATTACGTTTTACAAAAACAGGTAGAGCAGTAGCAACTTTTACAGTCGCAGCTACAAATACTTATATTGACTCTACAACCAACGAAACAAAAGAACAAACTGCTTTCATTAATTGCGTAGCATGGGGCAAAACTGGGGAAGCTGTTGGCAATTGCAAGAAAGGAGAGCGATTACTCGTAAATGGCCGTATTCAAACTCGGTCATACGATACGCAAGATGGGCAGAAACGATACGTTACGGAAGTAGTAGCAGATTTTGTAGGCAAAAAGCTTGATGGTGAATTTGATAGTGGTAGTAACTTTGATAGTTTTGAACAACCGCAAAATGAAAATATTCCGTTCTAAGAGGAGAGCAAGATGAAACAATTTAAAATTACAGGATATGTAACAATTGGATTTGAAAAAATCGTAGAGTGTGAAAGTTTTGAAGTAGCCGAAGAACAAGCTAATGTAATTGCACTTACAGAAGACGTAGACGGCCGTGATATGAATGAATGGTTTGATAGCGTAGAAGTCGAAGAAGTGGAAGAGTTAGAGGAGCAGCCATGCTAGTCAAAGATGAAAACAAAGCAAATGTATATTCTACGTTTAAAGCATATGACAATGCATTTCAGAAATTCAACACGCTATTCAATATGAAAGTAAAAGATATTTCTGAAATACAAATTCGGAAAGTAATTAATGATTTACAACAATCAATAGCCAGTAAGAATATGTGCATCACGATAATAACAAAGGTATTCGCTTATGCAGTATCGCCGTATAGAATTATTAATGGTAGTCCGTGTAAGAATATTAAGCGGTTACATAAAACGCAAACAGCTAAAATCAATGCTATAAGTGAAGATGATGTAACGCACCTGTTAGCTTCTTTAAAAATCCACAATTACAAATACTATATTGTGTGTTCAATTGCTGCCTATACAGGGATGAGGTATGGCGAAATCTTAGGTCTTACATGGGATGATATAGATTTAGATAACGCTATTATTGATGTGAATAAACAATTCGCTTATAGTGGTGAAAGTACATATATGATCCGCAATCTAAAAACAAAAAACAGTTACAGAAAAATACCAATACCACCAATACTGATTGATATATTGCTTGAATACAAAAATACCACCAGCGGATTATATCTATTCAACAATCCAACTGGCGGTACTGGTGCGGTATCGGTAATGATTAAACGCTACTTACCAAACACTTCTATCCATGATTTAAGACATACCTATGCTACAAGGCTATTAGCAAATGGTGTTGATATAAAAACAGTAGCATCCTTATTAGGTGATACTGTTGATACAGTCATTAATACGTACATTCACTATACCGATGAAATGAGATTAAAGGCACATGATAGTGTGTCTAAAATTTTCGGCTAGAATTTTTGACGGATTTATTGACGATTACTAAATAAACCTTGTAATTACTGGTGTTTTTAACCGATAAAACATATCAATATATTATACTCCAATTCACTATGGATTATCAATTGTTTCACAATTATTATTATACTTGCAATTAATCTTAGTTGCGGTAAATATTACTTCTCATATTTTACCACATTTTACAATTAGAATTTGACGAATATTTGACGAAATAAAAAAAGAGGGTAGCAATTAAGCTACCCTCTAATACGTTTAGTCTAATTCAATTAATCTGTGTAGTTCGCCGTTTACAAACCACATTTCACACGTTACATTATCGCCATCTTTTAGAGTGGCCATATATAACCCCTCTTTGTTTGGTTGAATATCTTCTGCGAATTGATGTGTTTTTCCTTCAAATGTAAATACTTGTGCCATTGTGTTATTCCTTTCAGTTATAAAGTAATACTTTTCAACTGTCAATTAACAGTTGATTGTTGCAATCCGTGCAACTCGGAGATAGTTAGATCACCATTCCTTTACTGTGTAAAGTGCGCTAGCGCCCTCTAAATGTTGTCCATTGAAATGTGTTAACACTTCAAATTTACCTGCTTGATAGCCTATAGTTTCATAGGCTTTTTTATCTATCAAAGTAACACCAGCTTTTATCTTATGTACTTTGTTTAGATTGATTTTGTAAACATCGACTTTTTGTTCATCGGTGTTAGCAACTACTGCGGTTCTATCAGATTTTTCAGTAACAGCTTTAGGTACATTAGGATTACTATGTGCAATATCCTGTTTTACCTGTTCTGCTGCAACTTCAACTGTTGGTGCTTGCGTGTAGTATGTCGCTATCGGTTGAGTTATTTCCTTTTTGGAAATAACTTCCTGTGCTTCCTTTTCAGTAACATGAATTGCCTTTGATAACTCTTGAGGTGATTTAGCCTGCTCTTGTGTAACAATAACAGGTTTTTCTAATTCTTTTTGTTTGTGATGATATATCAGCACACCTACAATAGCGATAAAAACGCATAGGGCAATCGCTATGGCTATTTTGTAGTGTTCCTTGATAGTTTGTACCAACTTACTAATTAACATGGCTTACACCTCGTTTAATTCATTTTGTAGCATTTCCAACGCTCTAAACTTTTCATCGGCGAAACGCTCGTTCAAATTATCACGCAACACGCTATTATTCCATTCTGTACTCATACATACATCATAGATACAAGCGATGATGTCATAGTCAAAGCGTTTATCATCAACGTAGGATAGATTAGGCAACTCTAAATTCAAAGCCTTTTCCATTAACTTCAATGCATCGTTGAACATATCAACGATATTGCCTGCACCATATTGTACTGTTCTACTCCATATCACATCTTTCAATGTATCGGAGTGTTTATCCACGTTGAACAGGTTATCTTGTAACAATTTACACGCTACATCATAGTATTTAGCCTTGATGTAGTCATGTTGCATTTGTGCAAATCCTTGTCTATCAATAGCACCGAGTTCTTTCCATTGGTCGATAAATTCATCACTATTGATTTCTCCACTATCTACCAATGCTCTTGCGTAGTCAGTGTAATACCCACCTTGCCGTAATCCCCAACCTAGAAATTCATTAACGCTACCGCAATTACTAGCTAATTGATATGTGCCATAAGAAATACCGCCTGCATCATTAACCCCACTCGATACACAAGCAGGGTCTCCATTACTCTCATATACTGCACTTAAACTCCCTAATTCGTTCATTTTTCGCACTCCTTTTTTTCATCAACACTACCCCCATTATTCATGTATTGGGAACGCTTAACACCGCCTGTTGCACCGATATAACCACCCAATACACCGACTATCACACTTGCCAAGTCCTTTTGTTCAAGATAGATAGTCATGATTAACGCACTAGCCAAGGCAATCAGCGTAATCATATCTTCATAGTTAATCTTCATTTAATCGCTTCCTTTACGGATTTAACAAATTCAATTATCTGTTTAAATAACCCTATCGCACGTTTGAACCACCTCGTTTCTACTAATTCGAGTTCTATCATGTTTTCTACGCATGATGCCAATTCTATGAATATAGGTATCAAATACAACAATGTGCATAGGAATACATCTACACGGCCCAATACAGGTACTACTACATCAGGCAATGTTAATAGAATAAAGGCTAACAAAAAAGCCACGGATAGGATTTGACTAATTTTTTAGTCATATCCGCTCGTAGCTTTCCACTCACTAAAAATCGTTTAGGTTTTCCATCAATTTCTACTACCGCCCAACCTCTCCATAGGATAGCTAATATAGTATTTTTGATTGTAACTTCCCTCTTTGTTGCTAGGTTGTAATTCCTTGCTTCAACTAGCACCCTTAGGAATGTATCTACAAATACAAGGATTACGCTTGTAAATATAGCTAATGAAATTCTTACAGCCTCACTCACATTAAACACCTCGTTAAATATTGGAATAAAGATTTCTACCACTATTCGTCTCCCTCATCTCTTTCTGATAACACAAAACTTACGGAAATATATTGTGTCGCTCCGTCAAAACTTTTATCTCGTGTTATCCGTGAATTATTCCCTATTACAGTAAACGTTGCTTTTACATTACGTTCTAAATCTACGATTACAGTTACAAACTCCCCTTGATTGTCTGATACATTAAATGTTGCTCTATCACTACCACCACGACCAATATAAGTGCCAAGAAACAGATCGTAACTCCCTTTTGGCAAAAATAATGTTTTACGTTCTTGCGTTGTGCCACCAGTAAAACTAGGAAAAAACTCATGCGATTCTTGTTGCCCTCTAACTGGCGATGTTAATATTCCGTATTTGTTAGTGCCTATTTTTACCAACCCAATACTAATAGCATTAGCAACACTTTTGCCTTTCTCCCATAGCGTAGCATAATATTTTTTGCCATCGGCTTTGATTTCTATATTTTTATCACCTGCTACATTAAGGCTTTCTGTCAATTGAATAACATCAGTTCCCAATATTAATTGTTTAGCCATTGACCCCTACCTCTACTGTTCCTTTAGCGCTCCACAACTGCAACTTACTATTCAATGATGTTTGTACTCTCCCCCAAGAACCCCATTTATTAGCCATGAAAGTACGATGATAGGTTTCACCATTTAATGTGTGCAATGTGTGGTCGATTAACTTACCATCTCCAAAGTTAAATACAATCAGCATACCTTGCTTATGCGAACGTGGTGGATTATTAGCACCACCATCGAAATTGATTTCATAGCACCCTTGCGTTGTAAGTGTATTCCAATCTGTTGCGGTATCTAATTTAGAATAAGGAAAACCAAATGAACCTGCATCACCTTTTTTAACAAATACTTCATCGGCTTTAGCCTTTGCTATAAATTGCCTTGTCATAATGTTTAGTGGTTAATACTGTGCTACTATCTGTGCCGTCATAGTGTTTCAATGTAGTACCAGTCAAATATACAGGAACGCTAGGGTCTCCCAATTCCACCGCATCAGATGTAGATACTTTACCAATACGCACACCATGTCCATCGGTCTTTTTACCCTCTAGCAATATATTATTGTTGAGTACAATCGCACCGCTTACATTACCGCCTGTGAGTTTTAAGTAATCTAGGCTTGCCAATCGAGCCGTATTGATTGAGTTTTGATAATCTCTGTTTGGATCACCTACATAAATATCTACTTGATGCCGTTTACTAGACTTTTCATC
>ENA-OOPL01000027-OOPL01000027.1-human-oral-metagenome-genome-assembly--contig:-NODE-27-length-11001-cov-14.441696_pt1 | contig 11001 bp, 10 predicted proteins | sample MGYA00245263_ERZ501135 | MGnify/ENA primary metagenome ERZ501135 (study PRJEB25959, sample SAMN05335050) | human oral metagenome | host: human-associated | place: USA: California | collected... | reverse complement strand
GATAAAAAATAAATTCTTTTGGGGTTGGGATAAAATGATGGGTTGTTATTTTGGCTCACCAATTGTCTATGTGTTGGGCGACCCTATTTTTGTGTCAAGTAAATTAAGTGATGAAGAAAGAGAAAAATACCGCTTACAATTAGCAGACTCTATGGATTGGTTGCGTGAGAGTCTAGATAAATATTGGAAAATTAAGTGATCAAATGCCCTAATTCTTCAACGGCTGAAATCAAAAAAGTTTAGACGGGAATGCCGAAATGTGCCAGCTTAATTTTTAGATCTTCTATACCTTTGAAATGAATACAATTTATTCCGACTGATTTTGCTGCTTCGATATTTTCTTCTACATCATCAATGAATAAACAATTTTCAGCTGACATATTACTGCGATTTAAAACTTCATGATAAATTTCTACTGCCGGTTTGATATGCCCTACTTTATAGGACAAAACTAATTCGTCAAAATGTTGAGCGACATTGAATTTTTCTTGTAAATAACCATATGATACTTCATTTATATTAGAAAGCAAATACATTGGTAGCTGGGTTTTGCGAAGTGTTTGAAGTAGATCAGTCATTTCTTTGTCTTCATCTAAAGTGGAGGTCCAAAGATTTGAAAATTCAACATGATCTAAGCTAGCCTCAAGTTCTTTATTTATATGGTCGATTACATCTTGGGTTGTGATATGTCCACGCTCATAGGGGAAATACACAGCAGAAAAGACTGTTTTAACGGTTTCTAAATCTCGTTTTGTTACTTTGACAAAAGCCTCATACGTACGCCCCCAGTCAAAATGCACAAAGACTTTGCCCATATCAAAAATAAGTAATTTTATTATTGGCGGCTTTGTTTCTTTAGCTATAGAAACAGTGCTTGGATTAGCAGCAGCGCTGGCCGTAATTGATTTTTTATTTTCCATAATAGTAAATATGATTGCAGAATTGAGCAAAAAAGTAAAGAAAGGTCGCAAAAATGCGATCTTTCTTTACTTTGGACTAACTACACACAACCAGCTTATTGAGCAAAGTACAGCGATCTAAGTTTGTCATGGTATTTAATACGATACCATGATCTCCAAAGCATTTTTCAATTATTGCTTTGTGCTTGCTTTGACAAATTTCCTTGTCGGCAGTAAGTACACAGCGCAGTAGGTCGCTAAATGTTACTCTATAGCCCGGCAATAATGCCAATGCCATGAGTATAATTTGTACAAACTGCTTTATTTGCTTTTCGAGATTAGCGCACTTTGATTTTGTTGCCATGGCTACCAAAAGATCAGCAAGCGCACCGCCAATAATCAAACCATCAGCGTGAGGTTCGCCAGTTAGATCATCGGGAGTTCTTTTGTTATTCTTTTGACTTCTAATACCAAATGGCGGCAAGGCATATTTACCAATTATGCGTGGATCATTTTTTAGATCATTGGCAGTATAGGGTTTACCGTCATTTTTAGCTTGTTGTATTTTTCCCAGATAATCCATAGTTAAAGCACCCAATACATCGGCAACTGCTTCGTGTATTGCTGCTCCTGCTTTTCCCATTAAATCATCACCTACTGTTTGCAGAGCAACTGTGGCATGGCCAAATTCGTGATTAGCCACACCCAAATCGAATGCAATATGCTTAGCTAGTCCACCATGTTTTACACCTGAGCCAACCCCAATATATATTTCATAGCGCTGAGGATCAAAATAAGCATTATCGCGTACTAAAGGATTATCTACGAACACAAACATTGGTTGTGCTGGTTGTTTTAATCCCAAGCTTAGATAAAGCTCAATTTGCTTTTTTAGGGCAAGATATATTGACACAGCAGCAAATTGTGAGTCGCGAGGACCATAACAATAGGTGTTATCGTCTTTCGCGCTTACAGCTTTAGCAAATATGCCAGTAAACATTTCAAAGTGTTCGTCCTTCAATATTTGATTGTTGGGCAATCCTTTGATAATTACTTTGCTGACTTGATCTGAAATAGGTATATTTGGATCAGGTGTATTAACTATCGCGCTCGCTTTTATTTCGCTTGTTTTGTTGTTGATAAAACAGCAACGTTCCTTTGCGAATACATCAATGATTTCGCCTGTAATAGCTGAAATCAAATATGTGTGTTTGTAATAAGGGAACTTACAAGTCAGCATTATTTTGTATGCTGGCTGTAAATTATTTCCTCGACAAACAAGAACGAACTCGCTTTTAGTAGCAACTATTGTTTTGCCGCATTTGTTTTTGGCAATGGCTAGAGCTTTGATTTTGCTAGTCTGTAAAACAGATGAGCGACTTATTGTGCCTTGTTGTATAGTTGATGAAACAGAAATGATTTTTCCATTGTGGTTAATCATTATATGAATGGCTCCGCCTAAGACTGGCAATAAATCACTTTGATTTTGAGCAAATTGCTTGAATGTTATCCGGTAGCCGAAAGCAAAACGAGTGCACTCCAAAAGTTTCAATTTGAAACTAGATATATTGAACACCTGTTCGATAATTTTTTTGCTTAAGAACCATTTGGATAATTTCATGGCAGTATTTTGATCTATTTGTTTTTGGTGAATAGTTTTTGATTGAAACTGATTTTCCTTACTGCTTAATGTGCGCAAATTGCCTGCTTGATCAAAATCTAGCTCGAACAATTTGCTCAATTTGGCCAGATTGGTTTGTGAAATATTGAATAATTGATTTGTCATAGCCCGCTCCTTATAGAGCTAAAGCAATATTGCCTTAGCTTGTGTGTATACGAAGCAACCCAAAGAGGCTTTGAATCATTTGATTCAAAGCCTCTTTTTGCGTTTTATAGATAGTAATTGGCCGACGGGTATGTCGATACTATTAGCACTAGGTTGCGCTATCTATTAAATTATGAGTGAGACGATCATTGAAAGTAATCGAGCTGAGAAGCAAAGTCTAGTCTTAATCAACCAGCACAGTGCTAGTGATTTATGAATTTAGACTCAAACGACTTTCTTTGCTAATTGCCTCAAGTGGAATCAATAGATAGGTAATTTGAGGTTAGACAAAAGGAAGAGTGCTATGCAATAGGATTAGTTGCACGACAAAAGCAAAGCTCATTAAAATTTGACTTTCGATTAATTTATATCTAGCGGAGCTATGCTAATTAAAGAAGGCTATCGCGCGGATTCATATCATTTAACTCGCTGTCCCAGCGAGACTCATACTTTGTTATTTCCAGATTGCTTTGTCATACTCTTCGTGAGTCAAAATCCTTTTGATATATAATTTGCCATTGCCGAATACAGTAATAGCGATTAGGCGAAAATGATTTCCTTTGATATTTGAATACTATTTTCCTTGCCACCCAATCTGCCGATGAAAATGTTTTACGTACCATATATTTTAGCGTTGCAGTATGAATTGAGAAAAAGAACCAATAGACCGGCACTACCAGGCTCTGGTTAAAATTGATTTTCGCCGCTTCGTATAATACCGGCAAAAATCAGTCGTAAATTTTGCGTCTGTGGACAACGCTAATAATTAAGATGATGCCTTTTTCCCTTTCGTGGATACATACAATATGGTGGTCTTCAACACGATAACGCCCATAACCAAACAATTTGCCAACCAAAGGTTTCCTTTGTCAATTCGTGAACCAGGAGATGTACCATCTGGCGAGCCAGAATGATCATCAAATTTAAAAACGCACTAAGTAACTAATTACTCAATCGCTGTCAAGATAATCATAAAAGGATTCAAGTCCCTGCCCACCTAGTAAATTTTTAACCCATATCTCAGTTCGCTCATTACCAAGTTCCACTTGCCTAACTTTTCATAACTTTAAGCTCAGTAAAGACGCATTATGCTTTTTTACCGGCTAGAGTATTACCTGTGGCTAATTAGCACACTAAGAAGGCTTCACTTTGTACTCATAGTTCCGCAAAATTAACTATGCAATGCTGATCTAATTGAGCATCCTTAAGCACAAACTTTCTGCCCATCCAGTATTATGACATCGAAGATATTATTTTATATGGACATACCGATGCGTGGCAATTTTCAGTATCAGGTTAATGAATAAAAGAGGCCATATTTTAGGACGAATTATAGTTATTGAGCTAGTAAAGGAGATTCTAAATGTTTAAATTAAATATTTTAAAAGAAACGGTTCTAGTTGTGGTATCAATTCTAGTGGTTTTCCCTACGAATGGTTTTTGTACGGTACAGGATGAGTTAACTAATTTGCAATCACAGAGAAATGAATTATCTAAACAAGTGATCGCTGGCTTAGTTAATGGAACAATGTCTGTGCAAGATGCTCAAAAGTTAAAGAATGAATTGGATGATGTGATAAAACTCGAAACACGATTAAAGCGAACACCGCTGCATAGTTCTGAACAGTTAAAACAAATTTCTTTTGTATTATTGAGAACCAGTTCAAATATTGAAAAAGCAACACATTCAAGCAAAATATGGTTAGGTATAGATAGTCGCAATAAAATTTTAGAACAAAAGATTAGCGATGCATTAGCAGATGGAACTATTTCTAAAAAGCAAGCCGAAAACTTCACAAAGCAACTTGAAACATTGCGGAGTCGTGCCTCAAATAGTTACCCTGAACGTGGTATCACTTTTACTGAAGCATTGGCCTTAGCAATTGATATGCAAAGATTCAATAACGATATCGATAGAACTATTGCGAGAAAATGAAACATTTATTCTATTCTACAGCTTTAATAATGTTCAAAACGAGTCCACTCATACGAAATACCAATGTGCGTGTATCGTAAAGCATTGCAGTCCTATCCATTAGAATATTTAGATTAATACCCTTAACGGTTGTAGAAGTACCTGTAATTTCCCCTATTTTTTTCTCTGCAGTTGTACCACTTAACTTTTTTATTCTTCCTAGGTCAATCCATAGACCTATTAAGTTTTCGCGTCTTGTGTTCATACTGTTCACAGGTTTATCATTTAAATAATGCCAGACTGATTCTGGATATTTATGATCCAGATCTACTGGTTTGTCAAATAGTTGAGTAAGCATATTGGGTTGCATACGACCATATTTGAGCTCAGTGATTTCACTTGTGTGATATCTTTGTAATAAATAAGCTGCTCCTGAAAAACCAGTGTTCACACCACTTGCTGCTAACCCCACCATACCACTAGCTGGACTGCGTGTTATAGCTATTCCAGAAGCAACAAGTCCTATTGAACCCGTCCCCAGCAAATTGGCGAGACTGTTTAAACGCAGTGCCTTAGCTTGACGATTCCCCATAATAAATCCAGATGCAGTTGCTAAAGCTGTATCTTTATCTATCCTTGCCAGAACATCATTAATTTCAAGTTGTATTCTAATAATGCGAGCATATAAATCTTGGTGAAGTTCCAATAATTCAATTTTTTCATTTAAAGTTTGTTTGTCCTTCGACAGTGTTTTTAAAGTATGAATTCTATCTATGGCTGGTAATAGATTAAGTTGTTCAGCTAGTTGATGAGTATCTTCATCGTAAACAGTATTCGCAAGACCGAATGGCGGCAAGAGTACACTAATAGATAAAAAAACAACAGACATGACCTTATTATTTTTCATCGCAGAACTCTATTGCTGCAGTTATTAAGAACGAGAATTAGTAAGAAACGTCACCTCAGAGAACATAAAATTATCGATGCTCTTTAGTGAGATGTTTTTGCTTTTGTAGGTACATGTGATTTCTGTGCAACTTTAAGTTCATTTTTTATATTCACACAGCCACATTTTCTAGCCAAACTGCTTATTATCTGTCTATCGCGACTACTAGCCACTGTGCCACGAATGATAGTGCTACCGTTTTGATAAGCAATATCTACGTGTTTAGATTCTGGTGATATATCAGCGCGTTGAATCATTAATATTACGTCTCCAGCTTTATTAGGGCCTGCAATGTTACCGGTATTTTTAGGACGAGGTGGCAGAGCACCCTCATTACCTATACAAGTTAATATAGATCCTAAGAATATTATTGTTGTAAGAATGAATAAATTACAAGAGCGTTTCATAGTGCTTATTATCTCCTAATGAAGTATTTCTGAAGGGTTAAATCTGATGCCAAATAAACGACAAATAACTTTCTAGATTTAGATCTTACATTTAAATTTGGCTATTTTTCAATTTAACGAATAAGACTTCATTTGGTTGAAGTATCCATGAGAAAATTGCGTACTATCTACCAGAGTTGAGGACAATCGAAATCTGAACAAACTCATTTTTAAAACGCCCTTGTGATAGGATCAACAAACTGGTTCTATTTTTATTTAAATGTCCGATAATATTTTATTATATTTCACTGGCTTTTTTGTTCTGCGGCTTTAAAAGCTGCGTTTCAAAGATCAGGCTAGTGAAGGTCGAGGCATTTTTGTTCTTCTCTTCCTAGGTTGGGCACTAAGCAACCCAACGATATAATGGGGTTGTTGTGATACCTGATTTTGATAAAAATGGAAACCTGCCGCCAGGCATTCATGAAACCACTATTCAGGAGGTAGAACTACACTTTGCTAATAATATGCATAGAAAACGTCTTTTTGAAGGGTTATTAAAGGTACTAAAAATCTTAGGAAATTGTGGCTGCCCAGAGGTTTATTTAAATGGTAGTTCTATCACTCTGAAAAATGAGCCAAATGACTATGATCTTTGTTATGAGCCAACTGGCATAAAGGATAGGGCAGAATTTAAACAATTTCTAGAGACACGGGATGTACGTAGGAAAAATACTTTGGAGATATTTTCCCGCGATTACCACAACCTCCCTATGAAATGGATCATGTGGAAGATTGGCAAAGCGATAGAGATGGAGAAATAAAAGGCATTATCCGAATAATTTTAAGGCAGACAAGTAATGATCAAGAATGAAAAGCAATACAAGATAGCTAAGTCTAAGCTAGACAGATGGTTAGAAACGCAAACTCAATTGCGTAATGCTGATACGAAAAATTGGGTTGTGAAAGAGCAGAAATTCAGTGTAGAGCAACAAATAAAGCAATTAAAATCTGAAATTAAAGAATATGAGGACATTGTTTCCGGTAGGCGGCAGCTGGTAGAACTAGAGCTTGTATCTCAGATTCCATCCATGTTGATTAAATGGAGAATAGCTCGTCATTTAACTCAGCGCGAATTAGCTGAGCGCGCCGGCATTCATGAAAATCAACTGCAAAAATATGAAGCAGAGGACTATGGTTGTGCTTCATATCAGACTATTGCCCATATAGCACAAGTGTTGTTAGAAGATAACCGTCATCTGTAAAGCCTGAGTTGGGTTCGTCTTCTACAGAAGTTTCCGTACTGCTACTTTGAATATCATCTACTTCTAGGAGGAGAATTAACTTGCTTACCGAGGCGACGAGACTTTTTGTGCCCATAAATAAAAGTCCAACAATGGCTAGTTTGACTTTAAAGCCAGTGTTTTATCTTTTAAATTCGCACGTAATAATTTAGCTGTATCGACCATACATCTAAGAGCGGCAATAGTTTCTGGCCAAGCGCGTGTTTTTAAGCCGCAGTCTGGATTAATCCATAACTGTTTTGCATCTATGAGAGTAAGAGCTTTTTGTAATAATTCAATCATTTCAGATTCTGGTGGTACACGAGGAGAATGAATATCGTAGACGCCAGGACCAATGTCGTTGGGATATTCGAATTTAACGAAGGCGGCCAGTAAATCTAATTTGGAGCGGGCGGCTTCAATCGAGACTACATCAGCATCTAATGCAGCTACAGAATCGATAATGTCATTGAATTCCGAATAGCACATATGAGTATGAATTTGAGTTTCGTCTTTAACGGATGAAGAAGCAAGCCCAAAACAATCAACAGCCCATTTTAAGTAATCTTGCCAATGAGCACGCTTTAAAGGTAGACCTTCGCGAATAGCGGGTTCATCAATTTGAATAATGTTTATGCCATTTTTTTCTAAGTCAGTTACTTCTTCTCTTATAGCCCAAGCTAATTGTTTACAGGTTTCTGAACGGGGCTGATCATTGCGCACAAATGACCATTGCAACATTGTTACCGGCCCAGTAAGCATGCCTTTAACCGGTTTTTTGCTTGTCTTGTTAGATTGTTTTTGGGCATAAACAGACCATTTAACCGTCATTGGTCCTTTGCGAATAATGTCGCCAAAAATTATAGGCGGTTTTACACAGCGTGAACCATAACTTTGTACCCAACCTTGTTCGGTGAAAATATAGCCATCCAAAAATTCAGCAAAATATTCAACCATGTCATTTCGTTCTGGTTCGCCGTGCACAAGCACGTCTAAGCCAATATCATTTTGTACAGAAATAGTATTATCGATTTCACTTTCCATAGCACTAATATACTCAGATTCATTTATTTTGCCAGCTTTAAAATCAGCGCGTGTTTTGCGAATTTCTTTTGTTTGTGGAAAGGAGCCAATTGTAGTTGTGGGCAATAAAGGCAAATTGAGTAATTTTTGTTGAGCGGATTTTCTTTGATTAAAAGTACTTTTGCGCTTGAAACTATCAGCTGGTAATTTTGCCAACTTGGATTTTAAATCAGCGTTGTGTACACGAAGAGATGAGCGATGGTCAGCAATAGCTTTTTTATTGATATCGAGTTCTTTGCTGACAGATTCTTTGCCTTTGTTTATAGATTTAGTAAGTAGAGATATTTCAGAGAGTTTTTGTTTGGCAAAAGATAACCATGATCGGATTTGAGGATCTAATTGTGTTTCATCGTCTAGATCTAGAGGAGTATGAAGCAACGAGCAAGAGGGGGCGACAAGTAAATTATCACTGCCAACAAAGTCTTTTAATTTATTAAGTTGCGCGAGAATTTTTTCGAAATCGCAAATCCAGATATTACGCCCATCGATTACACCAGCAGAGAGTATTTTATTTTTAGGCCATTGGTCTGTCTCTAAAATAAATTCTGGTTCGCGCACAAAATCTATGTGTAGACCAGCCGTAGGCAGGCTTAAAGCAAGTGGCAAATCGCTTATAGCGCCAAAATAAGTAATGAGCATGGTTCTTAGCTTGGACTTAGAAAATTGCTCATAAGCCGATTTGTAAGCTTCTTTTGTTTTGGTGTTTAAATCTAAAACCAAGCAGGGTTCGTCTATCTGAATCCACTCAGCCCCAGCTTGTTCTAATTGTTTGAATAATTCAAGATAGACAGACAAGAGTTTGGGCAGTAAAGCTAGTGAGTCTGATTTTTCATCAGTCATTTTAGCTAACAATAAGAATGAGACTGGGCCAATAATTACAGGGCGGGTAACAATACCCAAAGCTTTAGCTTCTAAGAATTCATGAATAAGTTTTAGAGATGAGAGTTTAAATTCTTGATTAGTTTTTAATTCTGGAACAATATAATGATAATTAGTATCAAACCATTTGGTCATCTCCAAAGCAGGCATGGTTTTGCCTGGATGCAACCCACATTTATCGTTAGCGCAACCGCGTGCTAAATGAAAATACAAGTCCATATTGGCCGAATAATCATTATCTTTAGGAGCAGTAATGGTTTTTAAATAATGTTCGGGAATGACGCCGAATAAAATGGCAGCATCAAGAATTTGATCATAAAATGAAAAATCATTGCTTGGTATATGTTCAATACCAGCAGTTTTTTGCAATTGCCAATTTTTAGTGCGGATAGTTTTACCTGTATCTAGAAGCTCTTGAATAGAAGTTTTGCCTGCCCAATATTTTTCGGTTATTTGTTTCAACTGGCGATGATTACCGATCCGCGGAAAGCCCAGATTTGATGCAATTGCCATTTGCCGTTTCCTATTATTTTACTGCTAAATTATGAGTGATAAAAATTAGTATGTGTAGCTACTTTTTCAAGCAGAATTTCGGTAGGAGCATAATTTTCGCCATTGACTTGTGAAAGAAATGCTAGTTTTTGGTGGATTATTTTTAGTCCTACATGGTCAGCATAACGCAGTATGCCGCCGCGATATGGAGGGAATCCAATACCAAATATTAGAGCTAAATCGAGTAAGGCAGCATCTTTAACTACGCCTTCTTGAAGACAGCGTGTGGCTTCATTAAGCATGATCAAAAATAACCTGTCTTGAATTTCGCCTATTTGCTTTTTGTTTGTTGGCACTTCAATTAAATCAAGCACACCCGAGTTAAATTCGGTACGTTTTCCTTCTTCATACAAATAAAAACCTTTGCCACCCTTTTTGCCTAATAATTTTAAAGTTTCAAGCTTTGCCATTAACGGCGGAGGAGCAAGTCTTGCTCCTAATGTTTCGTGTAATACGTGAGTCACTTTGACACCAATATCTAAACCTATTTCATCTAGAAGAGTAAAAGGTCCCATGGGCATGCCAAAACTAGTTGCTGCTCTTTCTATTGATTCAGGCGGAACACCTTCTTCAAGCAGAACAAGAGCTTCTCTTAAATAAGGGACCAAAATACGATTAACCACAAAACCGGGGGCATCTGCAGTCACCACTGTAGTTTTACCTAGTTTTAGAGCAAAAGATTGGGCGGCAGCTAAAGTTTCTGGTGAGGTAGCAGCACCTTTAACTATTTCAACCAAAGGCATTTTGTGAACAGGGTTGAAAAAGTGAATACCGACTACTCTATCCGGATTGGCGCTGGCAGCAGCTAATTCGTTGACCGAAAGAGAAGAGGTATTAGTAGCAAAAATAAAAGGTTTTTGAATTACTTGTTCAATAGCGTGAAGTGTCTCAGTTTTTATTTTCATATCTTCTAAAACTGCTTCCACTACTAGATCACAATCAGCCATGTCTGCATAATCAGTTGTGGCTTTAATATCGGCGAGTTTTTTATTGCGTTCCTCGAGTTTTATTTTATGACGTTCAACTAAACCATCAAAAAGCTTAGTAATTTTGCTCATGCCTTGATCAATAAATTTTTTATCTATGTCTTTGAGGACAACTTTATATCCTGCATGAGCAGCGGCTTGTGCGATGCCTGCGCCCATTAGGCAAAAAGGGTGGCAAAGGTTTTTATTTGTATGAAGAAGGAAAACGTACCGAATTTAACTCGGGTGTGCTTGATTTAATTGAAGTATC
>ENA-OOPL01000026-OOPL01000026.1-human-oral-metagenome-genome-assembly--contig:-NODE-26-length-11018-cov-6.451749_pt1 | contig 11018 bp, 7 predicted proteins | sample MGYA00245263_ERZ501135 | MGnify/ENA primary metagenome ERZ501135 (study PRJEB25959, sample SAMN05335050) | human oral metagenome | host: human-associated | place: USA: California | collected 2014-05-18... | reverse complement strand
TTCGGCAAGATTAGATAGACTCTGGCATAACACATTGTTAATTAAAAGTGGGCCATTATAAGGGGTATCATCTGGTGTTTTGATAGACACCGTGAGACAGGTTTCACCAGTTTCGCCTCTTAGTCCATCGCCAACAGAGTAAGCTCTTACGCAGACATATGAGCCATAAGCAACACAAGACAGCCTTGCGATAAGCTCTGTAATATTTACAAACTCACTCCACTCGCCGTTGTTTACATGATATGAATAGCGATGCTTAACTGTGCTAAATCGGTTCCCATCTGGCTGAGTAAATGGAAAATTCACATTTATACAACTACCTGTATCTGTTTGGTTCGGGGTAGAGAAGATAGGGGCGTTAATCGGGGTTGGGGTGAAGAAGGTAATTTGTTTGTTGATAGGTGAACACACGCCATCTTTCGATGAGTAGGATTGGACAACCACTTCTTTTGAGGTATCAAGTTTAGGGATTGTCAATATTCCATCTTTACCAAGTTCAATCCACTTTGCGTCATTAAGCGTTGCCATAACAGACGGGTTAGCAGTAATTTCACCTTTCTCAAGTTGGAAGCGTTGAGTGTCGTTGATGACCGTACCAGCTGGGGCTTGAAGGAAGACATAAGCAGACTTATACGGCACATCCGCAGTAAAAGTCGTAGACATATTGTTCTGATAAATAGGCACATCTTTCGGGCCTGAGTCGCCTTGTAGCTTCAATATGACATTGTAGCCGACAGGTGGGTGGTCGATAGAAAAGGTATAAGTACCTGGGTAAAGAATAGGGGTGAAGTTAGATGCACTAGTGATATTTGCCCAGCCAGTATTACCCATAACACCGCTAAACGACCATGTTTTATCACCGTTTCTTGAAGATGAGATACCGTTATTATTCCTGTTATTACCAGCTACATCGTAGACATTCTTATTATGCAGAGTAATCTTATATTTTGCAGTAGACAGAGTAATCTTATTCATGAGATTATCAAATGCAAATCCTGGGTGCGAGAGGTATGGGAAATAAACCCCAGTCTCTGTCTTATCGACAACAAAAGTGGTGCTCTTCTCCCAGCTAAGAATAGAAGCGAGCGTGTGATTGCCACCAGTATTCGAGTCGGCATTTAGCTTAAAGTTGCCAGTTGCGGTTCGCTCTAACCTATACAGACCTGGGGCGAGGCTAATTTGTTGAATATTGAGAGCTGTCCAACTTGTAGACATAGTACCGTTGCTCTTGATATAGCCACCACTTTCCTTCGTGTGGGTCACACCAACTGAAGTGCTAGTATCATTAAAAGATAATGCTATTGGGGTTACAGGGTAAGAGTCTAAGAATTGTAGTCCTTCAACCTTCTGTGGTGATTGTGGACGAGGAGAAGTAAGAGTGGTCAAATACGGTGAATACTCAGGCAGATTATTCTCGTTAAAAGTACCATAGAAGAGGCCAAAGTTACCAAATAGAGGGAGCGTGGCAGTATTATCATTTTGCCTACCACACATAATTGACATGGTATACCTGTCATATTTCGTAAAGTCAGCAGTAAAGTTATGGATTTTAGAGGTTTTATTGCCAATTATATCAGAACCGCTGCCATCTTTCTTACGAGCAGAAATCTCAACATAGAACTTAGTGTTTGGGTTGTTATATTGAGCAATCGTATATGCTCTGTTGTCCATTAAAATTCCTGTAATATCTCGGCCAACAAGTTGCACCCAATCGCTGTCTGGCGTGCCAGAAAGCCTCAATACACCATCTATATTGGCTAAGGTCAGACCATTTTTATTTACAGGAAGCCCAGAGAACTCATTGAACATATTTCTATACCCAGCAAGAATACCATCGCCGATAAATGGTTCATCAGTAATTTCTTCACCAAATGATAGTTTAGGCGTGAACGCCCCAAGGTCGATATTTGTACCGACAGCATCACTAAGACTAATACGGGTAGTTCTAAACGGACGGTCAGCAGTAAAGGTCACTTTAGTTTGGCCAGCGTTTAAGTTGACATTAAGATACCCACCACCGACAACATAATTACCTGCGACGGTCAGGGTGTGGTTCAACCCTCTATCGACAGAGAAGGTATATTTTCCTGCAGGGAATAAAGCATTGTCGTAAAAAGCAGATATTGTAGTCCAACCAGCAGTCATTGTGCCTTTAGCCTCGGTGATACGACCATTGGCATTAGTCTTTACCGAAATACCATTAGTGACATAGTTTTTATCGAATTTAACAAGATTTTTGCCTTCATATCTATTCTGAGACAACTCACCAATCACAGGCTGTAAGTCAGTATATTCAGCTGCCCCTAAATCGGTAATCACAGGGTCTTTCATCTCATAGTAGGCAGTTACAGGTGTGCCTTTAGCTTTCTCAGCTTTTAGCCAGTTCTTGAACGAAGCGACATCGGAAATACCTAAATTAAGAGCGTCTGGAGCAGTGAACCAAAAGCCCATAGTGTTAGAATACTTTGGAAAATTATTATAACCACCATAAATCGCCACACCTGTTTTATTTTCCCTTGTCGCGTAGACAGCGTCTTCGTTGATTGCATTAAGATGTGAACAGATAATATTAGCCACAGAGTCTTGTTGAACAAAGATTTTCTCTTCAGTCGAATTTTTATACTTAAATCCGATAGTGCCAGCCTTAGTGATGTAATATTGGGTAATACTATTTTCTTCACCAGTAAGTTCAAGCTTCCCTACCCTCTTCACGAGTTTTATTCGTCCACCTTCGACTTTCACCTCGTCATAGACATTATCAGTTAATTTATATAGACCTTCACCTTCTGGTAAAGCGACAGACTGTTCATGATAATCAGAGATAGCATCATTAACCGCCGTGCCTTCACTAACCGTCAACTTGAAACGAGTGTTATTAAAAGTATATGGGTGCCTGATTTTTTCACTACTAAATGAGAAATAGAGAGAGATGTTGTTTATATCGCCATCTGGGGTATATGCAGTATAAAGCTTGCCAGCAGGAATATAAAACTCTTTCGGGTTAGAGCCAAGCGTAGGGGCTTTATATGCAAGCCTACCACGAAGTCCCACTAAAAATGGAGCGTCTAGCAAAAATGTATATTGTTTACCTTTCTTCAATTCTATCGGAGAATTGAGGGTTAAGTTCTCTCCCCAACTGTTATTTGTCGTGCCGTTAAGCACAATACTACCATCTGGTTGTACATTAGACTCGAACGAGCCAACTTTGCCTTGTTGCAATGGAACAAATAGACTTTTCCCTCTATAACCATAGCGAACATAGTTTTTAACACTAGTATCAGGGTTAGTCAACTTCACCGTAGCATGGACAGTCGTTTCATCAGAGTTAGCTTCTTGTGAGATTAGTTTAATATCTGAAGCAACTGGACGAGTAGTGGTAGTAAAGGTCAGTTTTTGATGGTCAGATTCTTTACCATCACCAAGAGAATAGGCCTCGACCTCGACAGAAGTGTTAGGCATAAGGTTCGGGATTGTCAATTCAGCCGCTTCAGTTGAAGCGAGCTTAAAATATTCACCGAATTGTCCGTCAGAGGTTTTATATCTTACAAAGATAGATGAAGCTCTATAATCATTAAACCCAGTCTGTTTGATACTCACCACCGCAGTTGAAGTTTCACAGTTAGAAGAAGATTGTTGTTTAAGTGACAACACAGGGGCTTTTGGTTTGCCAATCAGCGTGTTTCTAAATTGGGTACCAATCCACATCTCATCAACATAAATAGACGGCAGAGCATCGTTTTCATGGCCTTCAAAGAAGTTTTTATAGTAAATCGTACCTTTGCCAGCTTCCTCTCCTGGGGCAAGGGTAAAAGTACGCTCAGCGAGCTTAACCTTATTATTCTCATTTAGATAAGTGATATTAGCATTTGGTGAGCCACTGGCAGTCCAAGCTAAAGCCCCACCTTTATCTGGAAACGCTTTCATTACACGAGTGGCAGTACCTGGGAAGCCGATAATATTTCCACGAGAGACTTCTATTAAATAGGTTGTGACCTTAACCGTAATTGAGTTGTCAGCTTGATTGATGGTAGATGTCCACTCATCTCTCACCTTCACATAAACACGAGAAGAGTTGTTGTTATTTCCACTATCTGAGTCGGTGTAGTAATAAACACTAGACATCGATGAATTAAGCGGTGTTGGTGTCCAAGACTCTAGCCCAGCACCAGTAACGCCAACATACTCGCCTCGATAGCCACCAGAGATAATCTGGGTCAGGTTTTTGATTTGTAGTCCTCTATACATATTCTTAGATTACCTTTCTACCAAGATATTAGTTGTTAGTTTATTACATACATCATCATCTATCGGGGGAACCGCCTCGCTAGGGTGAATAACAGGGATGGTCTTAAATTCGCCGCCTTTCCAATCAGTTAAATATCGGTCTGGCTGGTTCAAAATCGCACGATAATAATAGGTCGTATTCGGTTTTAATTTCGCATCAGGGAAGTTGAAATAAGTCGTACCATCAGCACTTCGTCTAGCCTTAGCGTAGAGATTGATTGGGGCAGTAAAATTACTATCGGCTGCGATTTGTAGAAACACAGTATGTTCATCGTTATCATTAGATGGAATATTCCCCATAGTGAGCCTAAGTCCAGCGTTAGCTTGGTAGAGACAAATATCAGGGGTTTGGACAATTTTATTCAAAGTAGGTGGATTTAACCTACGAGGCAGGGTGTTCTTGAAGTTCATGCCCATGAAAAATTCATCTACATATATAGACGGCGGTGGGGTACCTTCATGGCCAGCGACCACATTTCGGTAGTAAATCGAACCAGTAGACGACTCAGTTAATTGGCCTGGGGTGCCTTCAGGGTAGAGATGCCAGACCTTTCGTCCGATAGATAGATTACCAGAGAAGATTGTTTCTACAGCATTGGTCGTTCTGCGTGGCCACTCTTGTAGCCATGGGCCTACGGTGTTCTGTCTGACCATGATAGAGCGTGGCACAGGGCCTGCATAGCCTCGTCTATCGCCTCGCTCAATGCCTAGCAAATACGAGTCGACGGTGATTGTGTATGAATTGTCAGGTTCTAATACCGATGTCCACTTATCTAAAATAGTGACAGTCACTCTCGTTGACCTATGGTTAAGGCCATAATCAGAGTCACGATAGTGGTATGACGAAACAACTGAACCATTTAGAGGTACATCAGTCCAATCAGCGTATTGACGGCTCGCCCCATATTCCTCACCGTGATAGCCACCAGAAATGATATTGGTATAAGCCTTAATGGCAAGCCCAGTACTCATTTTAGTAGTCTTCCTCCGTGATTAAGACAATGGTCGTCTTGCCAGCAGTTGGGGGGACAGCCTTAGCTTCAGCTAATGTATTTTTCGTCATCATGATGTATTGGTTCCCATCACCAGACGACACGGCAACATTTAGCATCGACTTAATCGTATCAATATCTCTTTGGACATTACCAAGGTTTGTGTCTAAGACATTCCATGTAGCAACAGATTTAGTAGGGTCGAAGAAGAAGTAGATTTCTTTATCAGCATACGCACCTCTGTTAATATGCGTAATAGCAAAGTTCTCAGGGGTTTTTAAGGTTTCTCGTTTATTCCACTGGTTATTAGTAAAAACATAAACCTCAGTCGGCGAGATTAAAGCAGTGTTATTAGACGAAGCGGGATTTGTCTTATTTTGTTCTTTCAAATCGTCTAAAGACTCAGCGTAAAAATCAAATGTCGTTTGGTTTTTCCATAGGTGAAATGTTCCAAGTAAGACAGTTTGAATAGCTTCAGCTACCGCATCAGCAGTAGCAACGTTAGATGAACCTTTATTCACCGTAGTATCAAGACTTTTCCACAGAGGTAAATTATTTACCCCCTGTCCCCATAAGATTTGGTTAGCTTTACCTGTTTTCAGCCTTGTCACAAGAGCAGGGTCATAAGTACAGAGGTTACAGGCAATCGCTTGAGCGACACGGTAGATTCTTGAGAGCATTGAAGCAATGGTGGGATTTGGGTCGCCATCTTGGCATTTTGAGTCCTCGTTCATGAAGATAGGTTTATTGCCATGTTCAATCGCATCAAGTTCTTGCTTGATAAGTGGTAATAAATCAGAGTTGAAGGCTTCACAGTTATTTTTATTGTCACCAACAGCAAGCCCCGTGTTGTTCTTCAGCGAGGTACACTCTTCGTTAGTGATAGGGGTGGCAGAGTCCTTCGGAGCTAGTGTTAGAGCCATAAAATATTGTTCCTTTCCTTTCTGCTTCAATTATAAAATATAGATGTCAAGACTATTTTTTATCTGCTATGATAAAGGTATGAAATTCAATTATGATTGGAACTTAAAAGACGGCTACCCAGCAAAAGGGGTAAAAGCACATCACCATACCGTGATGTCGACCTTCGCTTGTGGTGGTGGGTCATCTATGGGGTATAAACTGGCAGGGTACGATGTCGTAGCTGCTAATGATATTGACCCACAAATGGCTCGCATTTATCAAGAAAATCATCACCCTAAACAGTTCTTTCTCTGCCCAGTAAAAGACTTGCTAACAAGAGACGACCTGCCAACGGTTGATGTCTTAGACGGCAGTCCGCCATGTTTTGTAGCTGGCACACAGGTATTAACAAAAGAAGGTTATAGACCGATTGAAGACATTAAAATTGGCGATTACGTTTGGACGCATAAAGGTAGGTTCAAACGAGTATATGACACGATGAATAAACAGTCAGATGATGTTTATGCTGTCTATATACAGGGCAGTTTACCTATACTAGTCACAGGCAATCACCCATTTTATACAAGAGAAATGTCTCGACTTAAAAAACTAAGTGAACCACTCTGGAAAGAGGTGAACGACTTAGAAATCACAAAAGACCATGTCGGCATACCAATCAATAAGTGCATCACGCTCCAACCGCATTATATCTGTATAGATAAGTGTATCTGGGTGCCTTTTAAGGGCAAAACAAAGGTAGAGGGCGAATACACAGTTTATAACATCAGCGTAGAAGACGATGAGTCATACACTGTCAACAACATAGCTGTGCATAATTGTTCCACGTTCAGTTTGGCTGGCTCTCGTGAAAAAGCATGGGGGGTAGAGAAGAAGTTCCGTGAGGGACAAGCTAAGCAAGAGTTAGATAAACTGTTTTTCGATTTTCTCGATGTAGCTGAGAAAATGCAGCCTAAGGTCGTCATCGCAGAAAATGTCGAGGGGATTATCAGAGGCAAGGCAGTTAAATATGTCAATGCTATCGTGGCTCGTTTCAAGAAGATGGGCTATAACATCGACATCTTCTTATGTGACGGTACAAACATGGGCCTGCCACAGATGCGAAGACGAGTGTTCTTTGTAGCGAATAGGCTAGGTAAACATCTCAAATTATCATTTAATGAGCCACCAATCACCTTTGGGCAGATAAGAAGAAGCTCTGGCACACCACTTCGCACCCTTCCATACACCACGACACAAATCAACTATTGGCACGAGACCAAACCTGGCTGTCCAATGGGGGTGTTCTTAGCAGGGGCAAAGAAGTTAGCGCTTGATAAGGTACCATTTACAGTTGCATCGTCATCAATGTTGTACGACGCATTAGAGTGTCGTACGGTGTATAAAGAAGAGCTAGACGATATATCTAGCTTTCCACATGATTACAACTACCTAGACGCTTCACCTAACTATGTACAAGGTATGAGCGTCCCACCAGTCATGATGGCTCAGGTAGCGTATGAAGTGTATAAACAGTTGTTGTCTGAATAATTATAAAATCCTAAAAATCCCCCTGCATAAAACAGGGGGATAATTTTAGGACAACCAAAAACATCAAAACACTATAGACATCACCACCTTTCTCTATAAAACAACAAACAAACAAAAGCAAACAAACAAAACTAATAAACTTCACCCACCCTAAAAACAAAAGGTGGGACACAACAATTCTTTATCACCCCCTGTCTTCATTGTAGGCGAAGAGACACTAAATATAAGCTGTCGTCTTCTAGGTATAGAAAGTAATATCATGTCTCCAGTAATGTTCGAATAGCTCGATGAGCTTTTCCGCCTGTTCCTTGTTTTTACCGTTTTCACAGTCAACAGAAACTTGTACGGTCGTGTTGTTTGTCAATACTGGAGTACCTTTCAGTATTTCAATACATTGAATTAGGTTCTGTCGCTGTAAGTCGTTATCAACCACAGCGACACAGACGATTTTTCGTGCTTGAACCATTTTGACTCGCCCCCCTTCGAATTTACATCAATTGTTTATTTTTTTGGTCATGTAAGGTACAAGGTAGATAAATATATTCACCTCATCCTTACAATACCATACTATTTCAACAATTGTTTTATTTTTTCAGTGATATTCTCACCAGTTCGTTCGTTAATGATTGGTTGTTCATAACGAGTATCTTGAGCAAACCTACATAAAGCAGTTAAAATCGCTTCACTGTCATTATCAATTCCGAAATAATGACGATGTAGTTGGTCAGAAGCGATTAAACCAGTACCACTTCCGACTAACAAGTCTAAGATATTACCACCCACCTCTAAATGGTTCTTAATGAAATAACCAACGAGTTTTAGTGGTTTAGTGGTCGAATTAGCGTCAATTTGTATCACAGACGGCTGCCTCTTATCATTGTTCCATGATTTGAGCTTCTTCTCAGTAAATCCATAAGCAATGTCTTGATGAACAATAGGATTATAGTCATCATCATCACCACTCTTTCCAAAGACAATATTCTCATGTAGCCACCTGTAATCGTATTTACCACTGACTAACATATTGTTCATTACCCAGACTAGATTTTGTTCACGGTACATCTTAGCGTCTTCTAGAGCGTTTAAGACTTCTAATGTCACATCATTAGGGTATAAGACATAGAAGTTACCACCTTTTTTACCGTTCCTATTCAATATTTCCTTCGCAATACCGAACACCTCAGTCATATAAACACGATAGCTATCTCGTCTTTCACCTTTGTTTAGAGGTCTAGCATCAGTAATCAGCAAATCAGCAGATACATTACCACCCCCCATTAACATTTCCATATCAACTGCATCGCTCGCATCACCATACATTACACGGTGTTCGAGCTTACCGACCTTAAAGACATCTTTGGGGCGAATATTCTCTTTAATGAAGTCGTCGAATTTCGTCGGATTATTATTATCAACACTGCTAATATCATTGACATCCTGCTTAAAAGACGAGACAGTCGTATCATTAAGCTCAAATGAGTCTTCCTCGGTAAACGAATTACCGTATGCAATGTCTAAGAACCTGTCCATATCGATACCACTAGCCTCGACTAGCTGTTCAGACAATTCTTGTAGTTCATTTAAGGCAGTAGCTAATTTCTCTTCATCGTAAAACGAGTGCAGAGCAATCTCATTGTCAGCAATATTCGCCGCCATAGCCCTCGCATCATCACCTTCTAAGTGTTTCAAGATGAAAGACGGTACGACCTTAATCCCTAACGATTTCAACGCTTCATAGCGCCCATGCCCTGCTACGATTTTGTATTTGTTATCACTGGTCGGCACGACCTGAATAGGGTTATTGAAGCCCAACATTTTAATCGACTCAGCAATCTCTTTGATGTTGTCTTCAGTATGCACACGAGGGTTATTTGGGTCAGGGAATATATCATCAAGAGGTAATATCTTTAACTCTGCGTCTAGACCTTCAATGTTCGTTTCACTCTTCTGCTCGCTAGCGCTCAATCTCGTTTTACTCGTCATATTATTTCTTCTTCCTTCTATAGTCTCTTACAATGTTCCACTCATCACGGTGTTTTTTAAGTGAGTTCTCAATGTCATCAACATTTTGGAACCAGATATTATTACCGACACTTATAATATCAACATTGTCAGATATATCATATATGCCTCTATAACAGTCATAAACCGCCGTCCAGTTATCTCCACCGTCGACATATTCACCACCACTAGCATCAGCCAACAAGATATTGAGCGCTTTAAGATATTTTTGATGTTTCTTCGTGTCGTCTTCGGTTTTGTAATAATTCCCCCTATTCCACCTATTAGTGTCTGTGCTAGTCCCTAGTTCGTACGCACTAAATACATCCCCCTCGTCACTAATAAACCAATATTTCCCACCGATTTCCGCTCGCCATTTCGTATAGATATTATAATCAGGCATTTCTTCGAACCAGTCTTTTAAGATGGTAGGGAATTTGTCGAGAGTCATCTTTGTATAAGCAATTAGCTCTTGTCCTTTTTTAACATCTTGTGCACCTTTAACATATTCAAGGTGGCCTAAGATATTTATTCTAAACACATCGCCAGCTTTGAAGGTCGGAAGGTCACTTTTCAACTTATAATATTTATTAGTCTTGTCCATAATTATTTACCTTTCTCCACCCAAGTTGTCCAATATATCTAATATTCTAGCAAACAACGGGCCGTAGATAATCAACATAAGCACAGCATTAACCACAGGTTTTAACCATGTGAATAAGTCAACACTGAATAATCCGTCAAGTAGAGGCGGTGTAATCACCACCAATCCATATAAATAGATAATGAAGAATACTGTTTTTAAGATGGTTTTAAGTACAAGCTTAGGGTCAGTAGGTTCTAGTTCTAGTGTTATCTTTCGTTTAGTAGTCTTTTTCATAGTAGATTATTTCATCCTTTCATTTAATCATAGCAAACAAGCGTTAAACTCCCCCTCCGAACCCCTTAAACAAGAATAGAATCCATCCACCAAGGATGACGAACAGAAGTTTCGCCCCCCAGAACGGGGTAGAGGTTATTGGGCGGATGACCCCGAAGAAGAGGACGGCTGCAAGCACCATACTCACAATCGTACCGATAATACTAACCAGTACATCGTCTTCAGGTTGAGGTTGATTTTTAGTTTTAGATTTAGTATTTAGTGATTTAGTTTTATTAGTTGTTTTGTTCATAATACCTTTCTTTGAGTATGTATATACGAGTATTTACATTATAGAGTAAAGGTAGTGATGTCTATAGTGTTTTGATGTTTTTGGTTGTCCTAAAATTATCCCCCTGTTTTATGCAATC
>ENA-OOPL01000025-OOPL01000025.1-human-oral-metagenome-genome-assembly--contig:-NODE-25-length-11158-cov-57.748527_pt1 | contig 11158 bp, 13 predicted proteins | sample MGYA00245263_ERZ501135 | MGnify/ENA primary metagenome ERZ501135 (study PRJEB25959, sample SAMN05335050) | human oral metagenome | host: human-associated | place: USA: California | collected... | reverse complement strand
GTACTGCAAGTCTTGCCTGTGAGGACAAGATCAAATGGGATTTACGAAATAAGGAATATCGGAACTGGCTTTTCCCGCGCGTTTCTAATAATTCTCGATTCAATTTGGTTGATAAATATGCAATGGAAGATTATTTTGATTTTACTGGCTCAGCAAATCAAGAGTCTAAATAAATTATTTGCGGAATAATCGTTGGCGATAGTGAAAAAATATTCTTGCTGGGCATAAAGATGGTATTGAAACTGTATATTTCAAGCAAGATCATAATTTGGCGCCATTGTCAGCCAGATTTGTAATAAATAAGCTTAGTGATATGCTGAATATAATAAAATCAGCCGGGGTTGACAACCATGAGTTTTAGCGTAAGTTTTATTGAAAATTGTTCTTTGGTATTAAATAAACTTGATGCTATGGCATTAGAACGTGCAGTTGAAAAATTGTTAGAAATAAGGCAAAGAAATGGACGCCTGTTTATTATTGGCTCAGGTGGTGGAGCAGGGCATGCCTCGCATGCTACATGTGATTTTCGCAAAATGTGTGGGATGGAAGCATATGCGCCATACGATAATATTTCTGAGTTAACAGCAAGAGTGAATGATGAAGGCTGGGATAGCACTTTAGTAAATTGGCTTAAAGTCAGTCGATTGAACAATAAGGATGGATTGCTCGTTTTTTCTGTTAGCGGAGGCAGTCAGCCAGATCATATAAGTATGAACCTGGTCAATGCTGTGTCTTTTGCCAAAGAAAATCATGCTACTGTGATCGGTATTGTGGGCAAAGATGGAGGATATGTAGCAACAATTGCAGATGTAGCAATTGTTATTCCTAATTTGTTTCCTCAATCAGTTACTCCAATTGTCGAGGGGTTACAAGCTGTAATTTGGCATCTTTTAGTTTCACACCCAAATTTACAAGTAAATCCAGCTAAGTGGGAAGGTCTGGCCAGTAAATGATCATTGCTCGCAGTCCAATGCGTATATCTCTAGGAGGAGGCGGCACCGATTTGCCTTCCTATTACGAACGTTTTGGGGGTTTTGTCATGGCCGCCGCTATAGACAAATATATGTATTTAACGGTGAATCAGGCTTGGAATGACGAATACATTTTAAAGTATTCCAAATACGAAAGCGTAAAGAATATTGATGAAATACAGCATCCAATTTTCAAAGCGGTTTTATCAATTATGCAAGTAGGCCCAAATATAGAATTAGTAAGCATTGCTGATATACCTGCAGGTACAGGGCTTGGCTCATCGGGTAGTTTTACAACAGCATTACTTAAAGTATTACACGTATATAAAAGAAATAAAAATGTCTTCGTCAGCCCACATGAATTGGCCGAACAAGCTTGCAATATTGAAATCAATGTATTGAAAGAGCCTATAGGCAAACAGGATCAATATATAGCTGCATATGGTGGTATTACTTGTTTTGAAATTGACAATGCTGGTTATGTAAATGCTTATCCGGCTGGTTTGTCAAAGCAAACCATTTTTAGCTTAGAAGACAATTTAATTATGTTTTTTACCGGCTATTCAAGATCTGCTTGCGACCTTTTAAAAGATCAAGATCAAAAGAGTAAAAAGAATGATCCGGAGATGATTGAAAATCTGCATTATGTTAAAGATTTGGGTTTGCGAATAAAAAAAGCATTGGAAGATGGTCAACTAAGTGTATTTGGAGAATTACTGCACGAACATTGGCTGCACAAAAAAAGCGATCAACCGGAATGACTAATAGCGAAATTGACAAATATTATGAGCTGGCTAGGAAGCACGGGGCTATAGGCGGCAAATTAATTGGTGCAGGCGGCGGGGGGTTTCTATTGTTTTATACTGAAAATAAAAGACATCTCCGAGAAAAAATGTCAGAGGCTGGTTTGCAAGAATTGCGTTTTCATTTTGATTTTGAAGGTACACGAGTTATAGCTTAGAGCGAGGATGGCACTACATGTGACGTAAAGAAGGTGACAAAGAATATTATGTCTAAGAAAATTATTGTTGTCGGAGGAGCAGGTTTTATAGGTAGTCACTTTTGTGATCATTTACTAGAACAAAAGGAGATTGAACTTGTTACTGTTTATGATAATTTCACCTCTGGACAAACCTGGCATTTAAGTCAACACCAAAATGACACACGTCTTAAAATAGTTAAGGGCAGCATAGAACAATTTGATCTCCTCCAGAAGACTATTGTTGGTCATGACACGGTTGTTCATTTAGCATCTAATCCGGATATTGCCCGTGCCGCCATAGAACCAGTTATTGATTTCGACCAAGGTACAGCCCTGACTAAAAACATACTTGAGGCAATGAGAATAACTGGTGTCAAACGTATTCTATATGCTTCTGGCAGCGGCATCTATGGTGATGTAGGTCATTTGGCAGTAGCGGAGAATTATGGGCCATTAATTCCTATTTCTACATATGGGGCTAGTAAATTAGCAGGTGAAGCTCTTATCTGCGCCTATTGTTATATGTTTGATCTGCAAGGTTTAGCCTTCCGCTTTGGTAATGTAGTTGGGCCAAGACAAACACACGGCGTCGGGTTTGACTTTATAAATAAATTGAAAGCCAATAAAAATGAATTGCACATTTTAGGAGATGGGAAGCAGAGTAAATCTTATGTTTATATCAGCGATATAATTAATGCGGTTTTGTTAACTAATAGCAAAGTTAAAGATCGGTTTGCTGCTTTCAATATCGCTACTGGAGACTACATCACAGTATCTGAGATAGCTAAAATCGTTATAGAACAAATGATGGGCAGTAAGGCGTCAGTACAATTGATTTATAGTGGCGGGGATCGCGGGTGGAAGGGTGATATACCTATTGTTAGACTAAATACGGATAAAATCAGAAAACTCGGTTGGCAATGTAAACACAATTCATATCAAGCTTTAGAACGTTCGGTTAAAGAAATGCTTGATCAAGACAAGTCCTTAATTGCTAGAAAGGACATATAGTTATCGTATGGGCAGTTTTTTCCCGGTATTGATTTTAGCTGGCGGATTAGGTACACGAATAAGTTCTATTTATCCAGATATACCCAAAGCTTTAATCCCTATAAATAGTAAGCCTTTTATAGAATATCAGTTAAAACTTTTAGCTCGAGAGGGTGTAACAGAAGTCATTTTGTGCCTAGGGCATTTATCAAAAAAGATAGAAACCTATTTAATAAATGCTGAGACTTTCGGCATCGATATTACTTATTCATATGATGGAGATAAATTGCTAGGCACCGGTGGAGCAATTTTAAAGGCCAGCAAAAATCTTAGAGGACCATTTGCGGTTTTATATGGGGACTCTTATTTGGATACTAATTTTTCTCCAATCAAAAGAGCCTTTTTAGATGCAGAAAAACCCGGCTTAATGACTGTTTTTAAAAATAATAATCAATGGGACACGTCAAATATATTGTACACAGAAGGACAAATACTCAAATATAAAAAAGGTAAGGGTAATTCGAAATTAGAATGTGAATATATAGACTATGGACTGACAATATTTGACTATAAGGCTTTAGACCATTTTATAGAAAGAAAATCTTTTGATCTAAGTGAGGTATTTGTAGATCTAATAACAAATAAACAATTGGCCGCCTATGAGGTCAAAGACCGATTTTATGAAATAGGCTCATCTTCGGGTCTTCAAACACTGACTGTTCATTTATCTGATAAACAATCAAAGAATTCTATTTGATTAATTTGCTTAGTGGTTCAACATTTTTGATTCGATAGCCAGCAGCTTGAGCATCATTATAAAACATGCGCACAGTATCTAAAGACACTTGCTGTAAGTTCCCGCCTAGTAATGGTAGCTTTTTTAGAATATCTTCGGTCACAGTGATGATGTGACAGCCAATATTTCCAGCTTGAACAAGATTATATAATTCACGAGGGCTGGCCCAAAGTAATTCAATATTTGGATATTTATGCAATAGTTTAAGACATTTTTTCATAACTGGTATTGGATTCTGTCCAGAATCCGCAATACGACCAGCAAAAACCGATATTATGTTGCTGGTGCGTTGATCCAAAATCGGTGCAATCTGAGCCACCTGCTCGTATAAAGTGATTGTAGTAATGTTTAATTTTACTTTTGCTTGAGAAAGTCTCTTTATAAGCGGTAGGCTTGTTTCGCCTTTTGTATTGGTTATAGGTATTTTGACATAAGTATTGTCGGCCCAGCTGCCAATTGTATGTGCCTGCTTTTCCATCTCAGCAAAATCATCAGAAAATACTTCAAAAGAAATAGGTCTATCTTTAATAACAGATAAAATATCCTGGGCAAAAGTTTCATAATCAGCAATACCTGCCTTGCGCATTAGAGTTGGATTGGTGGTAAAGCCTGATATGCGTGGATCGCTATAATAGCGCAACATTGTTTCTCTATTTGCGCCATCAGCAAATATTTTAATTTGCAGAGAATTTGCACAAATAGCAGAAGTGACTGACTGTAATTTCTGAGTGAAATTTCTGATTTCTCTATATTCTGACATCTGTGCTCAACTAAGTATGCTCAAAAATAGTAAATTGAAGGTCTGTGCGCTTTATTCCCAGGTCTTAGCAAAATCAACTGCTGCTTGCTTACTTATCAATTGAATTCCTATTAATTAACCTTGAAATTGAAATCTTAATTTAAGGGATGACTTAGCAATAGTTCTGACATGATAAATTTGAAGTATCCAAGTTTATTATAAGCAGTTACGCCCACAATTAATGGAGATCAATTTATGCCGACAAAAAGTCTTGAGGCGCAAACAAATCAGAGCTTTAGCACACGTAATGATCTTTCAAAGGCAACTAGAGATGGTTGTTGTCAGCTGTTAAATGTCACTTTAGCAGCTACTCTGGATTTATGGTCACAAACAAAGCAAGCCCATTGGAACGTCAAGGGGCCAAATTTCTATCAATTGCATCTGCTTTTTGACGATGTAGCTGAAGTTGTATATCCATTCATTGATATAGTAGCTGAACGTATTACTGCCTTGGCTAGCGTTGCTAATGGAACAGTAAGACAGGCAGCCAGTCAATCCATTTTGCCTGAATATCCTGCTATGCCAATAAGTGAAAAGGAACATTTAAAAGCCTTGGCAGACAGACTTGCAGCCTATGTTAAACATATAAGAGAAGGCATAGATAAAACTGATGAATTAGAAGATCAAGCAACTAATGACTTATATGTTGAAATTGCCAGAGTAATTGATCAAAAACTTTGGTTTATCGAAGCTCATTTACAAGAAAATCATTGATTGAATCTAGAAGATTTCGCTTATCAATTACCGCCTGAGCTCATTGCTAAAAATCCCACTGAAAAACGGGATCAATCGCGATTGCTTTATTACAATCGACAAACAAAGAATATTTGTCATTTAAAATTTGCTGATATAAGTACTGTTCTCAAATCAGACGATCTTTTGGTGGTCAATAATACCCGGGTTATACCAGCAAGACTAGTCGGTCAAAGAAAAAGTGGCGGTTTGGTTGACATTCTACTTCTTAAAAAAGAGCCGGATTGCATTGGCGTCTGGCAGGCAATGGCTATGCCTTTAAAAAAATTGAAAATAGGAGATATTCTTACTGTAAGAGGCAAAGAGAATGATTATGCTTTGACAATAGAAAATATATTTATCGCCGCGGATGGACAAAGGCGATTATTGATAAAAATAAATGATGATGCAAATAACGAGGATCAGACTTTTAATTTGTTGCAAGAAATGGGTTGCGCGCCTCTACCACCTTATATTGTAAATGCTAGACAAACCAGTTTGCCGAAGGAATCACAATCAGCTTATGATTCCACGTTTCCTAAAAACGAAGATTTAGAACGTTATCAAACTATTTTTGCAAAAACATCAGGTGCAGTAGCTGCTCCCACTGCTGGCTTGCATTTTTCACCGCAGCTAATACTAGATTTGCAGAATAAAGGAATAGAAATTCAGGAAATCACATTGCATGTGGGGCCTGGTACTTTCAAGCCAATTACTACTGCAATTGAAGATCATATAGTAGAAGAAGAATGGTTTAGTATTTCTTCGCCGGTTAGTGAGGCGATAAACAAAGCAAAAAACGAGGGTAGGCGTGTAATTGCTGTTGGCACCACAACTTGTCGTGCGCTTGAAAGTGTTTATATAAATGGGCGCTTGATACCACAAGAAGGACATACTTCTTTATTTATAAAACCAGGCTATAACTTCAAATTAATAGATGGATTAATTACCAATTTCCATTTGAGCAAATCGAGTTTGCTTTTGTTAGTAGCAGCTTTTATGGGTAGAGAAGAATTGTTGAAAACATATCAGGAAGCCATTGCGCTGCGCTATCGTTTTTATAGTTATGGCGATGCCATGTTAATACTGTGAGGTTATTTTTTGGGTAGCAAGAAGAGGCGCACTAGGTTTAGCGCACTGCTTGCTGCTCGTTGTCTAATATTTTCTCTAGAAAGTTGATTGGGAATATCGAGCTTGAGACTTTCAGTATTCTTATCATGAGCTAATCCTATGTAAACAAGCCCTATTGGCTTTTCTGCTGTACCTCCCTCTGGTCCAGCAATGCCAGTTATACTCAGTCCTATATCTGATTTGGCTAATTTTTTTATACCGTTAGCCATAGCCTCAGCACATTTAGCACTCACGGCTCCGTATTTGTTCAAAATATCATTTGGAACATTGAGAATATTTTCTTTTGCCTCATTGCTATAAGTAGTGGCATTAAAATGAATATAGGCAGAACTGCCTGGAATATCAGTTAACCTTTTACTAACTAATCCACCGGTGCAAGATTCAGCAACAGCTAAAGTTTTATTCTGTTCTATTAGTAATTTGCCTACAACTAATTCAAGTGTTTGATCATCAAATCCATAACATAGCGAACCACTGTCTTTTAAAATTTCATCAATTATGGGCTGAGCAATGGCTTTAGCTTTATCAATGTCCCCTGCTTTAGCAGTAACTTTTAAGCGACATTCACCAAAGCCAGCATATGGGGCAACAGTAGGATTTTTTAAATCAAGCAGATGAGCATATTTTTCAGCTAGTGCTGATTCGCTTATACCATAATGTTTTAATTGGCAAGACCAAATTGTATCACCACTAAAATATTTCTGTAAAAAGGGACGAGCTGTTTGAGCCCACATAGGATACAATTCGCGCGGCACACCAGGAAAAGTTAGAATAACTTTTGGTTGGGCGGGGATTTGCAACAAAGATAGAAGCTCTTTATCCAATTGCCAGATGATACCAGGGGCAGTGCCATTAACATTGGGCAATGTTGCTGCACCTTTGGGACGCAGTGCCTGCTTACGATTAGTTTCAGGCATAGGATAACCAGTGGATAAAAAGAATTGCTCGATTTTTGCCAAAATATTTTGGTCAAAGTCAAGAGGCGCGTTGAATAATTCGGCTAAGCTTTCAGTAGTTAGATCATCGGCTGTTGGTCCTAAACCGCCGGTGGTAATAAGAATATCTGATCGCATAAGAGCAGCTTTTACAGCTTCTTTAATGCGTGTTTTGTTGTCACCTACTGTGGAGCGAAAAAAACAATCAATGCCTAAACTAGCAAGTTCTTGAGCCAAGAATTGGGAATTTGTATCTAATACATGCCCTAATAAGAGTTCTGTGCCAATTGCTAATATTTCGGCAGTAGCCATAACTAGTAATCCTATACGATACTACTGTTAAAGCCTCAAAAAGAAGGGTTAGACAGTCATTTTTACTTGGATATGAGATTCATACTTGCCATCATTAGGCAAAATCATACTTCCGTGACCGCCAGGGGCTGCTTTAAATTCTGGCTCTTTATTGATGTCGCGAGCAAAGAAAACTACAATGCCAATCATAACTAGCGCAAAACAAACAAAGAAAAATATGAGCCAATTAAAGCTGGGATCTCTGTGCGCTGTATCAGTCATGTATCCTCCAAATAATTTGATCTTACTATAACCCAAGAAGCATTTTTATTCTCTACTACATTACATCTCCATATGTTTTTCGTATGCTTGTACTGTATTAGCCATTAACATTGCCACTGTCATTTTTCCTACCCCGCCAGGGACTGGCGTTATATAAGAAGCTACTTTTTTGACATCATCAAAATTGACATCGCCTACTAATTTAGAATTGTCGGTTCTATGTATACCTACATCAATTACACAAGCGCCTGGCTTAATCCATTCGGCAGTGACCATCTCTTGCTTACCGGCAGCCACCACTAAAATATCTGCCTGACGACAAATTGTAGATAAATTTTCTGTGCGACTATGACAAATAGTGACTGTAGCATCTTGCTGCAGCAGTAGGCTCGCCACTGGTTTACCAACTAAATTGGAGCGTCCAATGACAATAACATTTTTTCCTTTTATAGGAATTTGATAATGCTGTAACAAAGCTATAACGCCTTTTGGTGTGCAAGGTTGCAGACCCGTTACCCCAGCAAAGAGTAGCCCTAAATTATATGGATGCAATCCATCTACGTCTTTATCAGGCTTTATATGGTCCAAAACTTCATTGGTGGGTAAATGAGAAGGAAGAGGCAGTTGAACTAAGATACCATCTATAGTGTCAGTATCATTTAGCTGGTTTATGCAACTAATCAGTTCTTCTTTACTTACGTCACTGGGATAACGTTTTAAAATACTTTCTATACCGATTTTTTTACAAGTATTGATTTTATTTTTAACATAAACTTCGCTAGCTGGATTATCGCCTACCAAAATTACAGATAAAGCTGGCGAACGTTTGGCAGTATTTTCGTACCTCTTAATTTTTTCAGCTAGGCTAGCGGTTACCGCTTTAGCAGCCATGGTACCGTCGAGAATTTTTGCCGTATTATCTATTGATATCATTTCTAACCATACCTAAAACTGCTAACAAATGACTTTTAAGAAATATGCTGGAAAATTTGCTGTGGGTCAAGGGCACATGGCTTATCATTACCAAACATCAATTGGACATTGCCTGAATCATTAACTATACCTATTTGAGTAAAAAGCTTTTGCAAATCTTGTGATTCATTTTTCCACGAAAGCCAATTTTGTTCTGGCAAACAGGCAACTAATTGATAATCTTCGCCGCCATATAAAGCTAATTTCAAAGGATCAACTTGTAATTGTTGAGCCGCATTTCTTGTTTGCTCATGAATGGGGATTTTTTCTGAGTTTATATTCATACCAACATCGCTTGCCTTAGCAATTTGCAAAAGAGCATCTGCTAACCCATCACTGGTGTCCATTAGAGCACCCCTAGCGCCTACTTTTTCTGCTAGCAACCAGGCTTCTTTAAGTTTTGGCGAAGGTGTAAAAAATTCTTCAAGGCAGTATTTATACTCATCTTTGTTGTCTTTAAGCAAAGAGCTTTGCAATATACGCAAGCCAGCATTGCTTGCGCCGAAATTACCGCTTGCAATCACAATATCCCCTGGCTTAGCGCTACTGCGCATAAGAACGCCATTTTGGTGGGCTTGCCCAATCACTGTAACCGTTATCGAAAGATTTGGGGCGGCAGTAATATCTCCACCTACTATTGCTGTCTTGTATTCCTGTGCACAAGCAATTATTCCTTCATAAAGCGAAATGATTTTTTCAGTTTTATATAGTTCTTTTGGTGCACTAAGAACAATGAGAGCATATTTAGGTATACCTGCCATTGCTGCAATATCGCTGAGATTGACAGCCATAGCTTTCCAGCCGAGATCTTTTAATGTAGTCCAATTAATCTCAAAATGTATGTGTTCAACTAGTGTATCTGTCGTAGCTAAGAGCCTATCAGGTAATACAGCACAATCATCACCAATAAATCTTCCGCTGGCTCCAACCATTGTTTTGATTTTTGCGATTAATTTTTGTTCTTTGCTTAATGCAGTCATATTGATATCATTACTGAAATGAAATGCTAAAATTTAGAAATCGTCACCTGATTATATCTGGGTCAAAATAGTACATGACATCAGTAATTTTATTATTAAGCAGCTCGCTCAAGCTTGTTAATTTATTAGTTATTCTTTGGTGCTTATTAAGCTGGTTTCCCAATATCAGGTGGTACGATCAGCCGTTTAAGACTTTGGATCAAATAGTACAACCTATTGTGGCACCTTTCAGAAGAATTATTCCGCCAATAGCAAATATTGATATTTCGCCTATGGTTGCAATGCTTACTTTGCAGCTTGTGGCTTCGGCCATCGAACAGTTTGCAAGACGATTTTAGTTTTATATGTGGACACGGCGGAAGTTTATAACTTCGGTTTTGAGCAGCTATATTTCTTGGTCTTGCTATGCGAGCATGGCTGGTATTGCTGCTATTAATCGTGGTCGTAAAAAATGTGACCCACATTTATTAACTAGAGAATACTGGCCAGCAGCAATTAGTGCTAATTACATAGATATTTTTGGTGACAATTTATGTTGTATGGCAGATGAATTTGGTCGCCTTGCCACAGCAGATATATTGTCGGCTAATCAACACTCTCGTATTTATCCAATTTTAGGAGAATTAAATAATCCAGGTCATAAAATATTATTTTTAAAAGTATTGCAATCACAGTCAGCAATAGTTATAAGTCAAAAACAAGATAATAAAAATAATCAGGCTATTAACAAGTACGCAGAAGAAAGAGGTACACAAAACACACAATTTGTCTGTCAGTTAATTAGCCTTGCACCTGCTCAAGCACCAAAACCAATATCTAGTATTAGTTTGGCAAATTATTCTCAACTGTTTGCTTTTACTGTAGGACAAGTGAATGACCTCCCTGTCGTATGTATTGCAGGCTTAGATCAGCACGGTGATAATCGCATCTCTTTGTATAGCTTAAAAGGTAAAGGAAAAGGCAAATTACAAACCATATCTACTTTTAAATTGAAAGATGTTCCAAAGACTCTCGTTTTAGGAAGCGATACTTTGCTTGTTCTAAATACTAGCTCGCAAGCAACTTTATATTCTTTGGCTAATATTGCTAGCCCGCAATTAACTCGCACAGTTACATTAATCGATGAAGTAATTAATTTGACTAGTTACGACGATTTATGTGCTTGGTCAGTGCAAAAAGAATCCAAATGCATTATTGCCCTTGGTGATATAAAAGCTTTTCCTAAGCCTACAAGCGAGTTAGAAGCAAAAAATTTATTGTCGGTAGAAGCACTAGCGATGAATAATAAATATGTACT
>ENA-OOPL01000022-OOPL01000022.1-human-oral-metagenome-genome-assembly--contig:-NODE-22-length-11495-cov-8.293455_pt1 | contig 11495 bp, 11 predicted proteins | sample MGYA00245263_ERZ501135 | MGnify/ENA primary metagenome ERZ501135 (study PRJEB25959, sample SAMN05335050) | human oral metagenome | host: human-associated | place: USA: California | collected 2014-05-18... | reverse complement strand
TTTTTTTTGTGTTAAAAACATAACAAATTATCTATAACTATTTCTGCTCGTTAGTAAGCCACATTTTTATTTGGTTAAAGATTACCTGACAAGCAAAAATAGGTAAAGTGTTAGCCATGCGTTCAAATCGCCAAGGTTCACTGATCAATCTATAAAGCCATTCCACCTGATAATCCTGCCAGACTTTAGGAGCTCGCAGTTTTTTGTCAGCCCAAACATCGAAACTACCACCAACACCTATAAATACTGCATGATTTGTACCTAATTGTGCTTTTTCAATAAAATATTCTTGTTTGGGCACCCCCATAGCTACAAGAACTAGCTGGGCATTTTGGGCGTGTATGTTATCTATAATTGTTTGCAATTGATCGGCCCCAAAATAACCATCTTGGCAGTAAACGAGATTTAAACCGGGGATTTGTTGAGGCAAAGAATACTTTAAATAATTAAGCACTTCCGGACTGCCACCAATAAGAGAAATAGCAATATTATTTTTTGCCGCTATTTCCAGAGTTGAATATGCTAATTCTATACCTGGCAATCGCCTAGTATTACAGCCTTGGAGTTTCAAAGCTAATACCACCCCGGCTCCATCTGGAATGATTAACCCAGCTTGGCGAATAATACTATCTAATTTTTTATTTTGCTTAGCTGCCATAATCATTTCGGCATTTAGTGTAATTATATGCAAGCCCATATTACTTCGCCAACAGTTTTTGATAATGGTCAAAGCATCAGCTGACGAACACAGATCAACTGGATAATCTAGAACATATTTACGAAGTCTGGCTTCTGTTGTGACCATGCAATAGCTACCTTTGTAATTCTTCTGCTAACAATACTGCATTTTTCTCAGCCATAATTTTGATTTTATTAAGCCTCGTACATGCATCACCACTAAAAGTGTGTGCCTTAGCATCTTTTATTGTTTTTAACCATATTGTATCTGTTTGATTTTTGCTGTTTAAATATAATAATGGCTGATTGAATTCTTTCAATAGATAAATAATTTTGGGATCATAAGCTATACCAATTACAGGCTTCGAGACTTTTAATGCCATTAATAAGGCATGGAATCGCATGCCTATTAATAAGTCCATCTTTTCCATTAACGCTAGCCATTGGCTAGGTTTTATGATTTGACTGGTATCTAGAAAATTAGTCTTCACTTTTAGTTCTTTTAAATAATTATCTATTTTCTTTAGTGGTGATAAATCCTGTTTGTTTTGTAAAGGTAAAAGCAAGATTATGCTTTGAGAAAATGTGTCCGCGATTGCTTGTGCCAAAATTTGCAAGTGATAATCTTTGAGTCCCGCAGCCTCCCTTAAAGACAAGCCTATAATTGGCTGAGTAATCTTGTCCAAATTAGACAATATCGAATTGGGTAATGGAGAAGATGCTAGAGCCCAAACGGGATCAGCTGTTAATTCCGGCTCTGTACTCCAAGTTCTAGCAATATCTACAGAGTTCTGGTCTCGTAAAGTAATTTTGTTCGCTTGTTTGAATGCTAACTGGCTAAGCGCTCTACAAAGATGATTCTTTATAGGACCAATTCCTTGAGCATAAATAAAAACTTTTGCCCCAAAGAGTTTGGCTAAAAATATTTGTGCAGCATAAAAGAGAACTGAGCGCGGCCCAGTGCCATCTTGGAATAATCCGCCTCCCCCGCTTATTAAAATTTTCGCTTGTCTCAGCAATTCAATATATATAGACCAATTCCAGCGACTGGTGCTTTGTACTCCGTATAAAGTGGATGTCTTTTCAGGCTGATTGGAAAGAACAATAATATTCTCTTTCCCGCATATGGGGCTTAGCTCATGTAATAATTCTTCCAGGATGGCTTCATCGCCTAGATTGTCAAAACCGTAATAGCCGGTAATAATGACTATATGGCGAAGATTGGGAATTGATCTGGTAGATATTGTCATCTAATTATTGTACATACAGAATGTTAGCGTATTTGATAATGTCAAGCAAGGATATCGAAAGGACAATTATTTCACAAGAATCATTTTCGCAAGAACTATTATTGGGGCAAATCAATTCTTTAATTAAAGCAAGAAAAACAATTATTCCTTTTGCTAAGAACAAAGCTTTGTTTTCGCAAAAAATAAGCAATGAGAATATTACTTATTTAGACTTAGCTAATTATAATGCAATTGAAGAATATTCACCGGCAGATCAAGTCCTTACTGTTCAAAGCGGAATTAAGATAGGTGTATTACAAGACTTTCTTGCTAAAGAAAATCGATGCTTGCCCATAGGATATAGCAATGTTGAGACGACTTTATTGGATGTATTATTGACTGGTGAAATTGGTCCTTTAGAAAATATTTTGGGTGGGTTAAATCGTCATATTTTAGGACTTACCAGCATCATCGGAACCGGAGAATTGGTAAAGTCGGGCGGTAAAGTAGTAAAAAATGTTTCAGGCTATGATTTAACTCATTTCTTCATCGGTAGTTATGGATATTTTGCTATACCTATTAAGGCTAATATAAGGCTTTATGCTCTTCCTGAGCAATTTGTCACAATTTGGGTTAGCAATAATGACTGGCATAAGCTCGTTGAAGCAGCCAAGCAGATATCTAATACCAATATAGCTCTTGCTTATCTTGAATTATTTGTAGCAAATCTAACTACCATGAAAAATAAAACACCAGAAGATAAATTTATCATGGCTTTGCAAACTTATGGAGATGAGTATTTAATTAAACGGGCTATTGAAACAGTAGACAATATCTTAGTTAAGACTGGACTAACTTACTACATTATAAAAAACGATGCTGACCAAAACACTATACTAAAAGAGCTAAACCAAGCTAGTCCTCTTGTTTGTAAGATCTTGGATTTATCAATTAATAGGGCTGATTTAGCAAATTTGCTCGCCAATCGACTCATATCATCTTTTCCTTTTATCTATCGCATTAATACAAATCGAATGCGCTTTTGTATAAATTCGTCTTCAGACCAAGATATATTGCTAAGAGAACTTGCTAGTTATGCCAACCAGAGAAAATTAAATTTGTCAGTGGTTTATAGCGATAATGATCATATGCGCAAGATGGTTCATCTGGGTTATGATACTAAAAATGGTGGTCATCTATCAGTGATTAAAAAGCAATTGAAAGCACAACTTGATCCAAATAATTTGTTTAATCCGTACGTAGATTTATAAATTGATATGAAAGAACAAAGCAATGAGCAAAAGCCTCTTATAGATCAAAACTTGCTTAATGCCTGTATCCATTGTGGTTTATGTTTACCATCTTGTCCAACCTATCTTGCTACTGGGCGTGAGTTAGAATCTCCACGTGGACGTATTTATCTTTTAAATTTATGGCAACAAAATAAAGCGCCTTTCTCCAAGAGAATGGCTGAGCATTTAGACTCTTGTTTGGGCTGCTTTGGCTGTCAAACAGCATGTCCATCAGGAGTGAATTACGAAGCCATTTTTAATAATGCAAAAGTGCAAGTTAATTCTCTAACGCCCATCTGGTACAAATTACCTAGATATTTAGCTCTGAGATGGTTATTGCCTAATGATATTTTACTGAAATTATTTGCTAGTATTTTAAGAGCTTGGCAGCAAGTAAAAGCTGATTATGCGCTTGGTCGTGTCCTGCTTCTTTTAGACAAAATGCAAATAGCTAAAGAAGTTTTGCGCTGGCAATCTCTTTTACCTAGCATACCTAAACATAAAAATTTAGCTTTATTAACTACCGGTGCTAATCAAGCTTCTTCTGGTGTTCATTTGTTTAAAGGTTGCATTATGGATATTTTTTACAACCACGTTAATAGAGAATGCATTGATCTTCTAGCGTTATGTACCAGCCAGGTTTGTGTGCCAGAACAAACTTGTTGTGGTGCTTTAGCTTTGCATTCTGGGGAGAAAAATTTAGCTTGTTATTTAGCCAAGAAAAATATAGACAAATTTGGTAAAAGTGACGATCCAATAATTGCCACTGCATCTGGTTGCGCTGCTATGCTTAAGTCCTACCCCGAATTGTTTAGTGAAGACGATATTTGGCACGACAAGGCCAAAGTTTTTTCTAAGCGTATAAAAGATTTACCAGAATTTTTAGCCCAGTATGAATTTGAGTCAGTCTCTATCAAAAATATAGATAAACTAAAACCCTTCTCTATTGGTTATCATGCAGCTTGCCATTTGTCACACGCCCAAGGCATTAGAGTAGCACCTAAAATATTGCTGGAAAACTTTGCTCAAGCAGTGAATAAAGCTTTTAGCCGTCAGATAGTAAATATCGTTCCATTAATTGAGGAAGAATATTGTTGTGGTAGTGCTGGTATATATAATTTAGGCCATCCGATTTTGAGTGAAAGAATATTAGCTCGTAAATTGGAAATGATAAAAGAAAGTGGAGTAAGCATAATTGTTACAACTAATCCTGGTTGTATGTTGCAATTACAATCTGGTATTAATGCCCAAGGGCTTGGTATACAAGTCCTCCACCTTTCTAGTCTTCTGTCTAAAGCTTATTTAAGCAGTTTTTGAATTTGAATTGCGTTCGAATTCTTTCAAACAACGTAAACTAATGAGTAAATAGTTATAGTCGTTGAATCAACGCGATCAACTTGGTATGAAAGAGGAAAAATCTTTGGCAACTGACACGGTAGCAAACAAAATTAAAATCTTTAATGATGATCTGGATCAAGAACTTTTGCAGCATTTTTTGAAACAAAAATTTGTGGCAGTTGATACAGAAACTCGTGGTTTAATCATCCCTCGCGACAGACTTTGCTTGGTACAAATAGCTGCTCCTGACGGTACTATAGCCCTTGTACGGTTCACGAAAAATTCAAAAATACCCAGTACCTCCACAAGCAACTTAAAAACGTTACTAGAAACAAAGACATTACTAAAGGTTTTTCATTTTGCTCGCTTTGATGTTGCGGTGCTCAAGTATTATCTATCAGCTGAAGTGCACCCTATTTGGTGCACAAAAATCGCTTCAAAGCTTGTTAGAACTTATGCAGATCGGCATAGTTTACGTGATTTGGCATTTGAGTTATTAGGTATAGAAATGGATAAAAGTAATCAAATGAGCGATTGGGCGAAAGAAGACTTGTCACAGCCCCAGCTCGAATACGCCGCCAATGATGTAAAGTTATTGGTACCAATATATCAAAAAATGCAGACACTAGTAGAGCGTGAGGGGCTAACGCCTTTAGCAGATAGATTATTTGCTTTTATCAATACGATAAGCGAATTAGATTTAAGAGGGTGGAAAGGTATATTTGAGCATTAATTAGGGCACAGTCACGATATTGAATAGGAAAGTATAAACATGCAAGAGTTAATTTATGAAAAATCAAAGGCAGGACGACAAGCCATTAAGGTGCCTAAACCAGACATTGATCAAGGAGATAGGCTCATACCAAGTGAATATGTACGTTCCAAGCCACCAGCATTGCCAGAAGTAAGTGAGCTTGAGTTAATGCGCCATTTCGTTAATTTGTCTCAGTTAAACCACTGTATTGATAAGGGCTTTTATCCATTGGGTTCTTGCACAATGAAATATAATCCCAAAGTTAATGACAGTTTGGCAGCACTTGAAGGTTTTAAAGAATTGCATCCTTTGCAACCAGGACAGCAAGTACAAGGTGCTCTTGAATTGATGTGGAATTTGCAAGAAAGCATAGCCACTATTACGGGCTTACCAGCAGTTACTCTGCAACCAGCAGCTGGCGCTCACGGCGAACTGACCGGACTGCTTTTGATAAAAGCTTATTTTAAGGATAAAGGACAAATACAAAGAACAAAAATAATTGTCCCTGATACTGCCCATGGTACTAACCCAGCCACAGCAACTATGGCCGGTTTCGATGTTATTGAAATTAAATCAAACAAAAAGGGATTAGTTGATTTAGAGGCGCTTAAAGCTGTCCTTGGTTCTGACACTGCAGCTATTATGCTCACCAATCCTAATACTTTAGGTTTGTTTGAAGAAGAAATTGGATCAATCCAAAAGTTGGTACATGAAGCTGGGGGTTTATTGTATTACGATGGTGCTAATTTAAATGCTATTGTTGGCTTTATAAGACCAGGCGATATGGGCTTTGATGTCTGCCAATTGAATCTTCACAAAACATTTTCTACTCCCCATGGCGGCGGCGGCCCTGGTGGTTGTGCTGTGGCAACTAAAAGCATTTTAGAACCTTATCTACCAAAGCCGGTAGTAATCAAACAGGATGGAGAATTTATTTTAGAAGCTAATAGACCTAAATCTATTGGCAAAATTAAGGGTTTCTATGGTAATTTCGGTATTTTAGTACGCGCCTATGCTTACATTTTGGCTTTAGGCGGGGATGGTCTAGCCCAAGTATCTAAGGATGCTATTTTATCAGCCAATTATTTGCGCGCAAAATTAGCTAATCATTTTGTTGTTACTCACCAACAACCTTGTATGCACGAATTTGTTTTATCTGCTTGTCGCCAAAAAGAAAGAGGAGTCAGTGCCGGACATATAGTTAAGCGCCTACTTGATTTTGGAGTACATGCGCCAACTGTATATTTTCCGATGCTCGTACCTGAAGCAATGATGATCGAACCAACCGAGACCGAAACCAAAGACACTTTGGATGATTTTGCTTCTATTATGATTGCCATTGATAATGAATCAAAAACAAATCCCGATATAGTAAGAAACGCACCCCACACCACAGTGGTAGGCAAATTAGACGAAGCCCTAGCAGCACGTAAACCCGATTTACGCTGGCGCCCTTCTTCTTAAGCTAAATTTGCATATTCCATTTGATAATGGAGGTAGGTCAAGCGTTCTTTTAAACGTGATATTTCTCGTTTAGTGCCATTAATAGGTACGATACAACTAAACGCAAAAAGGTTTATACAGAATATAGGAATAAAGGCTACTACTAGTCTAGTAAATTCATCGGCCACTAAACCATTATAGGCTTTGCAAGCACACCAAAGACCGAATAAATTACAAAAAAGAAAAACCAGATAGTGTATCAATAAGAAAGCACGTTCTCTGGCTATAAGACAAGATAATTTGCAGTATTCTTGTTTCATTTGAGGCGGTATCGCCTTTTTCATTTGCGGACTTATCTGCGCAAAATTAGGTACGCCAACTACTTTTGCTCTTTGCTCATTTAAATAATTAGAGCCTAAATTAGGATTAGTAAATGCATTACTAAATTTGATACTGTCAGTTTGGGTGCCACATTCCCCACAAAACTTACTTTGAGGCAAGATTTCTTCATTGCATTCTGTGCAATGCCCTATGGCTTTTTGCGTATGTTCTTTGCCAGAATAAAACGAACCAATAAGACCGCCTTTAGCGGTGATAGGTTCTTTCAATTGTACAGATGGGGTGGGCATTTCTATTCTTGACCCGGTGAATAGCCGTTAATAATGGGATGGGCACTCAATTTCATGGCATTCTTCAGGGCTACCAGTAAAGATTAATAGCTGTAGAGCCTATAAATCAAGCGTATTTTGCCCATTTTTGCATATATCTTCATAATTTTTTTATCAAGTTAAGCCCCAACAAGCATAAACGGCTATCCTTACCAATGCCAAAGTATATATTCCACATAGACTGGCTTGGATTTGTCTTTCTAATGCGCCAACATCTAACATACGCAATTAATTTAATTGCGATAATTTAGCAGCTGTTTTAATTAGGTTTACTGCAGCCTGACTATTGAATTTTCCGTCAACAAATACTTCTTTGATTATTGCTTGTCCAAAACCGCCATTATTTTTCAATAAAAGTTTTTGAGCATATGGCAAAGCAGTATCAACAAAATTGAATTGGGGATTAATCATAAGCGCGACACCTTCTAAAGTAAGCAAAGCGCGCATTACATATGTAAACTCAGTGGGTAAACGGAATGGATAACGCCAACAAACTTCTGAAAAATCAAAAAGAATTTGCCGAAAACGTAAGCGACTCATACCTTCCGAGAAGCGTTGATCTACTATTGGGCTCAGATCTCTAAGAAGAGCTTCTTCATCAACCGATGGATCTAAAAAACCCATGCCAATAAAATCATCAATCAAAGATTTATAGTCTCTTTGTATGACATGCACAAAAGCATTTATTGTATGTTCTTTTAAGTGAACAGGCAGCTGTCCTACCATACCAAAATCAAAAATGCCCACCCGACCATCAGACATAATCCGCAAATTTCCAGGATGTGGATCGGCATGAAAGAAACCATCTTCTAATAATTGTTTTAAATAGAAATGTGCACCAATAGCTGTAATGTCGTCCCGTAAAATTCCCAAATTGCGCCAGGCTGGTACATCATCTACTCGCACTCCTTCTACATATTCTATGGTTAAAACCCGCCTTCCAGTAAGACGCCAAATAATATGAGGAATGAAAATGGGAGTAAAATTGCGAAAATTTTGTCTGAAACGATCAGCGTTTTTTCCTTCTTGGATATAGTCAATTTCTTCAAATATGGTGCGTTTAAATTCTTTAGATACTCCTGGCCAGTCAGTGTGTCTACAAAGGCTTGGATAGTTCATCAATTCCTGCGCTACTGCTTCCAATATTTGAATATCTGCAGCAATTATTTTTGATAGATTTGGTCTTTGTACTTTAACGACCACTACCTGTCCATCAGAAAGGACTGCTTTATATGCCTGAGCTAAGCTAGCTGCAGCAATCGGTGTATAGTCGAATTCTTTGAAAAATTGAGCAATTGTTCCACCAAGATCAGTTTCTATAGTATTAATCGCTTCAGGGGTGGGAAATGGCTTAACCTCTTCTTGTAATTTAGCTAATTCAAGCATTGCAGATAAAGGCAGCAAGTCAGCTCTAGTTGATAAGGTTTGCCCAATCTTTATAAAAGTAGGACCAAGATTATGCAGGCGCTCACAGAGCCAACGCCCTAAATGTCTATATTCTTCTTGTTCACCGGACCCTAGTAAATTGTCTCACCACCAAAATAATAAGGAGATACTCTCAGTTATGACATTGAAATTAAAAGATTTGTCCTTGGCTGCTACTACAACCGCTATTGCTGTGTCATTAGCTGCCTGCGGTGGTCCAGAATCAACTACAACCACCACTAGCACAACAACCAGCACAGCTACTCCAGCTGAGTCCACAACAACTACTACTCAAACTCCAGCTGGCGGCACAGAGTCAACTACAACCGAAGCCACCACAAGCAGTGCTACACCAACTGAAACAACTACTACAACTACTACTGATTCGGCTAGCGAATCCAAATAGTGAATTAGTTGCCGATACTGGTGTATCAGGTTTGACATTAACAATAGTGTACAAACGCACTCTTTGGAATTTTCCAAGAGTGGCTATTGGTAATAAGGGACAGGTCTATGCATCCTCCATACAAAAAATTATCAGGCACTTCTGTTCGTTCTATTAAAATAGGGCAAGTGTCTTTTTTGCTTGCATTCCTTATCAGTCCTTTATTAGGACAGATACAATGCCTAGGCAATGAACTGGCTAAAAAGAGCGAAAATTTCCAGCTTGCTGGGGTTGATTCTGCTTTTAGCAATAGAAGAGACGCTAGTCAACCTGTAGTAGTACCCCCTATTTCTTTTGTTGATGTAAATAGCGGTCGTTTTGGCAAATTGGAAATTGATTTAGAAGACGGACAATTTTTAGATACAGCCGTAGACAAATTACATTTAATAGCCCGCAATTTAGATGTACAAGCTGGTACTTTGAAATCATTAGAGGTAGACGTTAAAGGCGGACATATTCGTGATTTTATTTTTGACAAACTCATTATGCAAACAAATGACGATCTCAAATTTGATTCAGGTGTGTTACTGAATCATCGCTTATTACAGTTTGAACATCCTGCCGAAGCTTCGGTATCCGTAATCATTTCTCAAACAAGCTTAAATCAATTTCTCAATTCTCCAAGAACGCTTGAACGTTTTTCTACATCAGCAACGAAACGAGCTGGTGCTGTAGCAGGTTTAGCTAGCATGGTAGGAATTAAAATAAACCAAATAGGTTTAAATATTCACTCAGCAAATATCAAACTAGGCAAGCGTAATCAATTCAAGCTGGATATTAGTAGTAAATTAGGCTTAGGTGACCTAGCAATACCTGTTGATGGAATAGTGCAGGGAGAATTTGCTTTACAAGATGGTTCTCTCACTATCGCTAATCCCCATTTATCTACAGGCGGAACAGAAATCCCGCAAGAATTATCAAATCTTTTGCTCAAAAAAATTAATTTAATTCCAGCACTATCTCAGAAATCAGAAGATATTCGCTTCAATTTTACTGAGCTCAAAGTATTGTCTGGTAAACAAATACAATTACGTGGTATTGCATATGTGAGTAGGTTGCGTTTTGGTAATGCAAGGGGTAGCTAGTTATAAAATAAGTCTATCAAGGCATGATAGGAAAGGTTGCATGTGTATCGCCGCAGAGACAGCAGACAGTGGGATCAATTAAGACCAATAAAATTTACCAGACACTTCACTAAAAATGCCGATGGTTCTGTATTGGTTGAATTTGGTGATACCAGAGTATTTACCACAGCAAAGATTGAAGAACGTGTACCTGCCTTTTTAATTGGCAAAGGCGAAGGTTGGGTTACAGGTGAATATTCACTTTTGCCAGGATCAACATTGATTCGTTCTACAAGAGAAGTAACTAGAGGACAGCCTTCCGGCAGAACAAGTGAGATTCAGCGCTTAATAGGACGTTGCTTGAGAGCTGTAGTTGATCGTAGAGCTTTAGGAGAGCGCACAATCACCATTGACTGTGACGTATTACAAGCTGATGGAGGTACTAGAGTAGCTAGTATCAATGGAGGCTTCTTAGCTCTATACGATGCCTTGCTCAAATTGCGTAAATCTGGTGTTTTTGATGATTTGCCATTATTGGAGCATATGGGAGCGGTTAGCGTCTGTCAGGTGAATGGACAATTACTATTAGATCCAAATTATAGTGAAGATTCGCAAGCCGAAATGGATAGCAATATTGTTTTAACTGAATCAGGACGTATCCTCGAATTACAAGTAACTGCCGAAGATAAATCGTATGATATGGCTAAATTACAAGATTTGGTCACTTTGGCTGGTAAAGGCATCAATGATGTGATCAGGACTCAATATGAGGCACTTAAGCAAAAATAAGGTAGCGATTAAGTGATTATTGCGAAGTTCTGTCAACTAATTACTTAAATTTCTCTACAGGCCCACTGACAACATTGATTTACCTTTAAACTTATGTAGATGGGATTTTGGTCAATTTCAAATGGTCGCCACTTTAACTACTAAAGCATCCACACAAAAGATAAACCCCTTAAGATCGGCTTTTGCTGATGTAACTGTGTGGAAATTATTAGTTTCTAGCGCGAGTGTTTTTTGGCAAATATACAAACTACAAGGATTTGATGCCGCCTTAAGAGTATTTCCTATTATTTGGACAATCATTTACTCTGTACATGGCTTTTACAAATTTCACAAAAAAGAGTTTGAACGTATAAAGCTTTCTAGAAAAAAA
>ENA-OOPL01000020-OOPL01000020.1-human-oral-metagenome-genome-assembly--contig:-NODE-20-length-11925-cov-4.114087_pt1 | contig 11925 bp, 11 predicted proteins | sample MGYA00245263_ERZ501135 | MGnify/ENA primary metagenome ERZ501135 (study PRJEB25959, sample SAMN05335050) | human oral metagenome | host: human-associated | place: USA: California | collected 2014-05-18... | reverse complement strand
GCTCAATGGTTACAAGACAGTTGATTTTCAGGACAACCGCGACCGCTATCCGCGCGAAGGTTACATTGGCTTACAAGTTCACGGCGGCGCTGGTGCCTGGGGCGATACGGCGCGGGCACGCTTCCGCAACATTCGGATCATGGAATTAGGCAAATAATCACCGCATATGTTCAGACTCAAAATGTTTCACATTTCATTCTGGTTGACGGCGCAAGCCGCGCTCTTGCTGGCAATGCACTGGGTGCCCGTTTCAGCTCAAGTGTTGACCGAAAAGAAATTCGCGGTGGCGGCTGAGGCAGAAGTCTTACTCGACCTCACCGCCAGCGCACCCGGTGCCGCTTGGTTGGAGAAAAGCCGCGAAGCTGCGACCGCCACGATCTATGTGGACGGGCGTTATCATCAGGATGTAATCCTCTTCAACGGTGCGCGCCCGCATACCTATCAACTACTGTTGGGGCGCTTGCAACCAGGCGACCACAACTACCGCATTGAATTCAATCGCCAGCAATCAGCTCCGCAAGCGACAACAATTGAAATTAAGGACGCCAAACTCACTTTCGTCGAGCGAGGGCAACCAGAGTTTCTCGCGCTGGCACACGCGCCACTGCTTTACGCGCGCGCCAACACGATTGGTAAATTCTCCGACGTGCCCTTGCTAGCGTATTACGAAACCGAGCGACGCGGCAGCAACACACTGCTGCGTTACACAGTCATCTTCAGCAACGAAGACGGCGGCACACAGACCAGTGCGTTGATGGCACGATGGGGCCGCACTACTGACATCGAATATGTTTGCGAAACCGAACTCGACGCACAGGGCCGCGCAATTAAAACGATCTTTCAAGGCGTCAATCACAAAGACACCGAATTCAGTGGCAAACTCGAAGCGGATCACCCCGTTTTTCTGACGGCCAGCGACAACAACAATTTCAGCGACAAAGGGGCATCGGCCATGCGTTTTGCCCTGCGTCCGCTCCCCTTTGATCTGAGCAAAGCCTCGCGCGAAACAGTGATGGACGCGCATCCGTGGACTTACCGCGTGATGGCGGATGAAATGGCGCGCGAAGGCAAGCTGACCAACGAACGCACGTTAGGGGTACGCATCGCTGATTTTCGTCATTACTTATTCGTTGACGCCAATTCGACGTTGCGGAACGGCGCGCTGCTGAGCTTTGCGGTCAAACTCAAAGGCGATCCGAAATGGTATCCGTCCGATCTGGGCATTAACTATTACAAGATTGACCGGAGCGGCTTCATACGCTCGACCATACGCTTGCCACAGGCGATCAAATCCCAGCAGATCGAACGGCTCTCAGTGCGGTGCGATGTGCCTGGCAACCCACGCTCGCGTGAAGAGATCGAGAAGACGACTGCTGCCGCTTGCGAATTGCACAGCATCAATAAGGTGCTGGTTATGGATAATTCAACCCAACCGCAAGCGCTGAGCACTTGTTTCGGGGCAGCGACTTTGGCTTTTGGCGAAGCGGCAGAATTGAAAACAGGCTGCAATGGCAAGCGTTGAATCCCTGCCACTCCACGCTAGTTGGCGCGAAACCCGTTTCTTGACAAGGCTCGGAAGCCGTCCGTATAGTGCCTGATATGTCATTTCCTTTGAATTCAAATGCCAAGCGGATTCGCAGCACCACGATTCTTTCCGTCCGCCGCGACAATCGTGTCGTCGTGGCCGGTGACGGACAGGTGACGATGGGCGACACGATCATGAAAGCCAACGCGCGCAAAGTTCGCCGCCTTTATAGCGACAAAGTCGTCGCGGGATTTGCCGGCGCAACGGCGGATGCATTCGCCCTCTTTCAACGTTTTGAATCAAAGCTGGAGCAATATCATGGGCAACTCAATCGCGCGGCTGTCGAGTTGGCCAAAGACTGGCGCACTGACAAGATGATGCGCAATTTGGAGGCCTTGCTGATCGTGGCCGATGCGTCGGCGACTTTGCTGATTTCCGGCACCGGCGACGTGATCGAACCAGATGATGGCATCGTGGCGATTGGCTCAGGCGGGCCGTTTGCGCTGGCCGCAGCCCGCGCCTTGTCAAGGCACTCAGAATTGCCCGCGCGAGAGATTGCCGAGGCGGCCATGAAAGTCGCCGGTGAAATTTGCATCTACAGCAATCTGAACTTAATCATCGAAGAGATTTAACGAATGCGGAAGGTGGAAGGTGGGAGGCGGGATTTTCCGTGCCCCTCAATTCGCACTCCGCATTCAGCATTTAAGTTATGGTTATTTATCTTTCGGGAGAGATTGAAGAGCCGCTCAGCCTGGATCAACTGACGCCGCGTCAAATCGTGGCTGAATTGGACAAGCATGTGATCGGCCAAGGCGCGGCCAAAAAGGCCGTTGCGGTCGCGTTGCGCAACCGCATTCGCCGTCAAAAACTGCCGCCCGATCTGGCGCAAGACGTGACGCCGAAGAACATCATTATGATCGGTTCGACCGGTGTCGGAAAAACAGAAATTGCGCGGCGGTTGGCAAGGCTCTCGTCTTCGCCCTTTCTCAAAGTCGAGGCTTCCAAGTTCACTGAAGTCGGTTATGTTGGGCGCGATGTCGAATCCATGATCCGCGACCTGGTCGAAATCGCGATAGACATGGTGCAGGCCGAAAAGTTTGAAGAGATCGCCGACAAGGCCGAAGGCAACGTCGAAGAGCAAATCCTCGATCTGCTGTTGCCACCGAGCAAATCACATTCAGCGGACTCTGACCAGTTTGTTGACCAGATTGAAAACACGCCTTCAGCGGCCCAGGAAACCTACACGCGTACACGCGAAAAGTTCCGCCAGCAACTGCGCGAAGGCAAGCTGGATGCCCGTTTGGTCGAAATGGAGGTCCGTGAGCGTAACTTCCCTTCCTTCGAGATCATCACCAATCAGGGTGTTGAAGAGATGGACATCAACCTCAAAGATATGATGCCCGGGCTGTTTGGCGGCAAAACAAAACAACGCAAAATGCGCGTTGACGAGGCGATGGAATATCTGCTGGAGGAGGAAAAACAAAAGCTGGTGGATATGGACACGTCTCGCGCATTGCGCTCGACCGGGTCGAACAATCCGGCATCATCTTTCTGGACGAGATAGACAAGATTGCCGGGCGCGAATCGGGCCACGGTCCAGACGTGTCGCGCGAAGGCGTCCAACGGGACATCTTGCCCATCATCGAAGGCACGACCGTCAACTCCAAATATGGGATGGTACGCACCGATCACATCCTGTTTATCGCAGCGGGCGCGTTTCATGTGTCAAAGCCATCTGACCTGATTCCTGAGTTACAGGGACGCTTTCCGATTCGCGTCGAACTGCAACCACTCACCATAGACGATTTCAAGCGCATCCTGACCGAGCCTAAAAACGCGCTGCTCAAACAATACGTCGCACTGCTCGACACCGAAGGCATCACGCTGGAATTCACCCCGGACGCAATTGAGTCAATTGCCGATTTTGGCTTCAAGGTCAATGAGACCACCGAAGACATCGGCGCGCGCGCTTACAAACAATGCTCGAAAAGGTGCTTGAAGACATTCTATTTGAAGCGCCCGACCTGCCTGAAAAGCGACAGGTGATTGATTCCGCCTACGTCAGTAAGATGCTTGCCGAGATTGTGAAGAATGAAGACCTCAGCCGGTACATCCTCTAAAAGGCAAAAGGCAAATAGTCGGAGCTTGAGATTTTTGCCCTTTGTCGTTTGCCTTTTGATTTCAGGGCTCAGCGGTTGCGGTAAAATCGGCGAACCGCTGCCCCCAATCCCCCGCGCCCCATTGATCGTCAATGAATTGAGCGTGACCCAGCAAGGCTCGCGCTTGATCTTGAGCTTCCCGCTCGTGCGCCCACCGCGCGCTGAACGCTTGCAACGGATTGACATCTTCCGCTTGATCGAATCAGAGAGTGCGCCGCCGGGGTTGACCGAGGAAGAGTTTGCTGCGCGTGCCGCTGTCATTAGCACGATTCCCGGCGACCAAGTAAAATCCGGTTCAACCACGATCACCCACCAAGACCCGCTTGATTTACGACAACAAGCCAAAGGGTTGCGGTATCGTTATGCCGTGCGCTTGTTCAACGATGGTGGGCGCGGAGCTGATTTTTCCAATTACGCCACGATCACGCCGCTGACCGAGTTAGCCGCTGCCTCGGCACGCCCAATCGCTGAACTCACCCAAACCGAAATCGTGATCACTTGGACGCCGCCCTCCGCCAACGAGAACGGTACGCAACCAGCCAACATCGCAGGCTACAACTTGTATCGCAAAACGGGCGACGACGTGGTCAAGCTCAACGCACAGCCGCTCACAATAACGCGCTTTGTAGACAAGGCCTTTCAGTTTGGCGTGACTTACGAATACTTTGTGCGCAGCCTGTCGGCGCAAGCTCCAGCCCCCAGCAATACCAAATTGAACGAGACCATCGAAGGGAATGCCAGCGAGTCGTTGGTCTTCACTCCCAAAGATACCTTTGCGCCAACGGCTCCGACCTCAATCACCATTGCTTCTATCAACGCTCAAGTCTCGCTGTTCTGGCCTTCCAATCCCGAAACTGATCTGGCGGGTTACAACATCTATCGCAGCGAAGATGAAACAGTTTCCGCCGATAAGTGGGTCAAACTGAATGTGCGGCTCCATGCGCCGACCACCTTCCGCGATGATCGTGTGCAAGTGGGTAAACGTTACTTTTATCAGATCACCGCAGTGGATACGGCGGGGAACGAAAGTGCGCGTTCCGAAACCAAGAATGAGACAGTGAATCCCTAACAAGACTTGCGCTGTCCTTGCTCAGCAGTGGCAAGCTAAAAAAGAATTGCCGCGCAAGATTCGGATAGATTGACTTCACCCGCCGTGCGAACATCGGCTCTGTTAATTCAGACAGGAGCCCCGCGATGAGCATTCAAGCAACACTTTCAAGCATCTCGACACTTGACGAAGCGCAATGTTGGCAAGCCGTTCAAACACGCGCGGCGCATTTCGATGGGCTGTTTTATTACGGCGTACACACTACTGGCGTTTACTGCCGCCCATCCTGCGCCTCGCGGCAGCCAAAACGCGAAAACGTCAGCTTCTATGCATTGCCTGAAGCGGCGCGTGCGGCGGGATTGCGCGCTTGTAAACGCTGCAAACCGGATACGGTTGCACTTTGCGATCCGCAGGCAGAGTTGGTACGCAGCATTTGCCACCTGCTGGAATCCGCAGCAGAAGGTGCACCGAATTTGGCCGAACTCGGGGACGAATTCGCTGTCAGCCGGTTTCACCTGCAACGACTATTCAAAAAGTTGATGGGCATCACGCCGCGCCAATATGCGGAGACGCGCCGCACTGCACGATTCAAGAAACGACTAAAAGCTGGCGAGAGCGTGAGCGCGGCGACATATGAAGCCGGTTATGGGTCGAGCAGTCGGCTATATGAAAAAGCTGCCGAACAGTTAGGCATGACCCCGGCGGTCTATCGCAAAGGAGGCAAAGGCATGCAGATCAATTACACCATTGTTGAGTCATCGTTAGGGTGGCTGCTAGTCGCAGCCACGACAATAGGCATTTGCGCCGTCACACTTGGTGATACGGCAGAGCAATTAAAGAGCGATTTAGCAGCCGAATTCCCCCAAGCGGAAATCGCAGTTGACGAAGCAGGTCTTCATCAGCACATTGCAGCGCTGCTGGCACACCTGGATGGGCAGTTGCCACATCCACAGTTACCACTCGATGTACGCGGCACAGCTTTTCAGCAGCGCGTTTGGGAAGAGTTGCGCCGCATTCCCTATGGGCAAACGGTTTCTTACAGCGAGTTAGCACGTCGTATTGATCGGCCAACAGCCACGCGTGCCGTTGCTCGGGCTTGCGCGACCAACCCGGCGGCCTTGGTGACGCCTTGTCATCGTGTGATTCGGGAGAATGGCGAGTTAAGCGGTTATCGTTGGGGCATCGAACGCAAGAAAACGTTGCTGGCAAAAGAAAAGTCCGATTGAAGCAAGAACAAGTGCGGCTGCTCCTCGGCCCAAAATTTCTGGGCATAAAGTTTCGGACGCTAAGCAACCCAAGCTATTCTTGACCTCATCCACTGGGCTCACTATACTTCCGCGCGAATGAGTACGAATGAACCATTGAATCAAGAAGTGAAGCTTTCTGTCTTGGAAGGTGTTTTGAGAGCTGACGGATTGCGATTTGCTATCGTGGCAAGCCGCTGGAACGATTTAATCGTCAGTCGGCTGATTGGCGGAGCGCAAGACGCTTTAGTTCGATTAGGAGCAACAGCACATCAACTCACCTTGGTTCGGGTACCTGGTTCTTTTGAAATCCCACTAGCAGCCAAGAAGTTGGCGACCAGCGGGCGGTATGATGCAATTATTTGCGTTGGTGCGGTGATTCGCGGCGAGACGCCTCATTTTGAACACATCGCTGCGGAAGTGACAAAAGGGATCGCGTCGGCTTCTATGTCCACCGGGGTTCCCATCGCATATGGCATCATCACGGCTGATACGGTTGAGCAGGCAATCAACCGCGCCGGCGTGAAAGCAGGAAACAAAGGTTTCGAGGCGGCAATGACAGCCGTCGAGATGGCAAACCTGCTCAAAGAGTTGTGAAACACAGTCGCCAAAGCTTGCGCCCCTCTCGCCGAAGGCCGGGCCTTGTTCTTCCCCCAGACTCGACGTCACAGCCCTCGAACCTGAAAACACAAGATGGCGGTAAATTGAAAACTATTATGGGTGCTAGGCGTAGAGCGCGTGAATGCGCGCTGCAAATGCTGTTCGCTTACGACATTGCGCGGCCGTCGGTCAACGAATTGATCGAAACTTTCTGGGGGGAGATGGCTGAAGCAGGCGATGACGTAAAAGAGTTTGCCAATGAACTGGCCGTAGGTGCAATCTCGAATCTCACAGAGATTGACGAGCGTATCCGGTTACGCACGGAACACTGGCGAATCTCCCGCATGGCCGTGGTTGACCGCAATTTACTGCGCTTAGCTGTTTACGAATTTCTCCATCAGGACAGTACTCCAAAAACAGTAGCGATCAACGAAGCACTGGAAATCGCCCGCCGCTTCTCCACACACGAAGCCACACAATTCATCAACGGGATTCTCGACGCCATCAAACGTGACTTGGAAACCCAGGTGGTCCAAAATACCCGAGCCGCCGAAGCCGCCGCCCGACCAGCAAACTGATCACGACACTTTCGCCGCCTTGATTTTTGTGCAGTACGCAAGGACTTAGCTGCTGGACGTTCAAAACATCACGATTATCAACTAACAGGACATTGTTAATTCACGTGTGAATGAGCGTGATAATCATTGACGAAGTTCAAGTATTGGCCTGTGGCTTTTGCGTCCAGTCGAACTGTAAAGTAAAATCCCAATACTTTTTGAACCATTCACCATATTTGGCGGGAAGTATGCGAAATCATAGCTCGAAAGTTTTTCTCTTCACCCTTTTCATCTTGGCGTTTGCTTGCGTAGCCTTTGGTCAAACGCAAAGCCAGTCTCTGAATAAGCCACAAGATCAGCAAAAACAGGCCCCTTCCATCCTAGTCATTCCCTCTACCTACGTTACGGTACCGGTCATTGTGTCTGATCGCTATGGACGAATCGTCACTGGATTAAATAAAGAGAGCTTTAGCATTCGTGAGGATGGCAAAGAGCAAAAAGTGGATGACTTCTCCGCCTCTGAGTCCCCTTTCAGTGTGGTGCTATTAATTGACACTAGCCGTAGCACGGTGCGAAAGTTGGGCGCGATTCAAAAGGCGGCTGAAAATTTCATCAAACAATTGCAACCTCGCGACCGTGTGATGGTTCTGACTTTTGATGACAAGATCAATGTCATCAGTGATTTTACGGGCGATGTCAGCACACTTAGAAAGGCCATCAAAGCCGCCAAGACGGGTTATTCCACGCGGCTTTATGATGCCATTCAGTACGCCGTAACTGAAAAACTTGCCAAGTTGCAGGGACGCAAAGCAATTGTAGTGCTGACCGACGGTGTAGACACTGCCAGTAAACAAGCCACGTTTGACAGCACCATTGATTTGATTGCCGGGTCTGGCATCATCAGTTACGCAATTCAATACGAGACCCGCAACGAAGGCGCACCCATTATGCGTCCGATCTTTTTACCGAATAATGGAAACGCTTTGCATTCGCCAAAATTCCAGTTCGTCAAAATGCCTGGTTTTGCCCTTAGCCACGCGCCGCTTCAATACAGCTTTCCCCTAGTTACAAGAACACCTTTCAGTGAATTGCAATCAAATGTCATCAATGGCCAAAATCCTTTGCGAGAACGCGATAGATACTTAATTGCCAATGATTACCTGCAATTGCTTACAAAGGTATCAGGCGCTCGTCATCTAAGAGCCAATAGCATTGAAAATACCAGTTTCGCATTTGAACTAATTGCCAATGAGCTACGCAATCTATACACCTTGGGTTATATCTCTTCGAATGATCAACGGGATGGCAAATACCGAGCCATCACTGTTAGCGTCGGCTCGACCGGCTTATCTGTTCGCACACGCGATGGTTACCGCGCCCCTAAAGATGATTCGGAGAGCGGTGAAAATGGATCGCCAAATAAGAAACCCGACGGCTCCACAAAACCTTGATGGCTTTCCTGCAACTTGCGGACGACAAAGGCCCACTATTCGTGGGCCTTTTCTTTGACGGCAAAGAGAATTGCTTTAGCGTTTAACCACCTTCGGTGAACAGACGAAAAAAATCCCACGATGCGACGATTTCACATCGTGGGAATCAAGCAGGAGAAGGAGGGAGGTAAGTCATCAGCCAAGACCCCATGCACCCTCGCTGTGCACAGGCCCCCAAAAGCAACTTAACGTAACAGCTATTGGGTTGTGGCAAATCTGATAATGATAGCCAACACAGCTAAGAATCAATACTATTCAGTTATGATGCTCTGAATAATGCTACATAAACAGGAAGCTTATGCCCTCAAGTCGAAGTGAGTATATTCGGCCAAATAAGGCGAGTCAAGCCGCTTTACTTTCACGTATCAACTTTTTCCGAGTCTCCTAAACAGTTAGTCAGTCGCAGCCTACGGCTGCAATTAGCGAATGTTTTATGCTAAGCTGCTGCCCGTATCCCCCTAAAACAATTTAATACCGTTAGCCCGTTTCTCCAATTGGAGGCAAAAGTGAATATAAAAAGAACCCCGTTCCGTTTGTTTGTTTGGCCGAGTTCGCTGGCTGTCATCTTGGTGTTGCTGACGACCGCAGTCTTTGCCGATACCATAAAAATGAAGGATGGCAGCGTTTATAAAGGCAAAGTGACTGGCTACAATCAGCGCAAGTTTACCATTACCATTTATGTTGGCTCTTCTTCTTCTCAACATGTAATTCCGGTTGATGAAATTGAGAGCGTCGAGTTCGATTCTAGCGATACTGGCGCTCCGCGCCCGATGTCGAATCAGGTTGGCACAGAATCCAGTTCACCACGCGGCGAGAAACCACGCTATGAGCCTCAACCAAATCAACAACCCATTGTGCGGCCAGATCCAACACTTAGCGCTGAAGCAAAAGAAACCCTCACCGCAACAAAACCACCGATTACCAATTCCAGCGAAATCACTCCACCAACTGCTGGTGAGCCGACAGGATTACTTGCAGATAAAACAATCAGCATTGCGGCAGCGGCGGATTGGACTAGCACCGAGGTCAGAGTGCAACGTGGGCAGCGTGTAGTCATTACGGCTTCAGGTGAAGTTGATCTGGGCAACAATCAACGCGCCACTCCAAATGGCATTGCCTTGAATGATAGCCGAAAGCTGATGCTCAACCGCCCCACGGGTGCGCTCATTGCCGTAGTCGGCGACGACAACGACGACTTTGTCTTTCTAGGCGCCAATGGCGAGTTCACGGCCGCGCATAACGGCGTGCTTTTTCTAAGCGTCAATGAAGGCAATCTCAAAGACAACAATGGCTCCTTTATCGCCAAGGTGAAAGTTTTTAATAAATAAGCGACGACTAGCGGGGCAGAACCGCAAGACTTTCTGCCCCGCTCACCCCTTTCGAGCAAGATAGAACATTCGGCCATCGCTGAGCGTCATCCCAAATTCGCGCCGTGCATCGTAAGTCGTTACTCGCTGAAAACCTGCTTCCGCTAACGCTCCCAAGACATCTGCTTCATCATAGTATCGTTGCCGTAAAGTCACATCACTGCGTTGCCAAACGCCTGTCAAAAACCTGAACATGGTTACTTCATAGCGTTTCAATTTGGTTTCAGCGTCGTAAGTTCCCCGCACCAAACAGACGTGATCATCGGTCACCATGTCCAGCGTCTGGCCAAAAAGCTCCGACTCATCTTCCATATTTAGATCGAAGAGAAAAATACCATTTTGGTCTAGTGCCCGATGGACATTACGAAACACTTGGACCAGTTCTTCTATTGCCATTAAGTGATTCAGACTATCAAACGCCGAAACCACCGCCTGATAGCGTCCAGGCACTCTGAAAGACCTGGCATCCGCCCGCACAAACTCTGCCGCCGGGGCATTTTCACGCGCGATTTCCAGCATCGCGGCTGACCCGTCCAAGCCAGTCACGCGATAACCACGTTCGCATAACCCGGCCGCCAATTGCCCTGTTCCGCAACACAAATCCAGCACACGGCAGCCTGCCGCCAGATGCGGAAAAAGCAACATGTTGAAGATCACCAGTGCCGGGCGGCTGAACTCCTCCCCCCAGTAGCGATTGTAAAACCAAGCAAAGCTATCGTAATCGGAATAGATTTTTTGGGTCGGCATAGCGCGTCAATATAGGCACAACTGACAAGAAAGAAAAGATCGCCAACACTTCAAGTAGATTGCTTGGCGCACTCGTCTGATTCAGTTACACTCGTCACACGCTCAAGACAGTATCCAATCTTTCTTCGTCGTTAATACAAACTGAAAGGTCACCCCGAAAGGAAACCGGCAATGCATTTCGAGTATTCCGAGAAGGTCAAATACTTGCAAAACAAGCTCACCGTGTTCATGGATGAGCATATTTACCCCAATGAACAACTCTTCGCCGAGCAAATCGAAGAGAACACCCACAATGGCAAACGCTGGTCTCCTGTCCAAATCATTGAGGACTTAAAACCCAAGGCTCGAGCAGAGGGGCTTTGGAATCTCTTCTTGCCACATGAGTCCGACCCTGACGGTAAGTATGGCGGGGGGCTAACCAACCTGGAATATGCCCCGTTATGCGAAATCATGGGCCGCTCGCCGATGGCTGCCGAGGTCTTCAATTGCTCCGCGCCCGACACGGGCAATATGGAGGTGCTGGCGCGTTATGGCACCGAAGAGCAAAAACGCGAATGGTTGACACCGCTTTTAGAGGGGGAGATTCGCTCTTGTTTTGCGATGACCGAACCTGAGGTGGCGTCATCCGATGCCACAAACATTCAATCAAGTATCGTCCGAGATGGCGATCATTACATCATCAACGGACGCAAGTGGTGGACATCCGGCGCAGGTGATCCGCGGTGCAAGGTCGCTATTTTTATGGGCAAAACCGACCCTTCAGCGCACCGCCATAAACAGCAATCCATGATCCTGGTGCCAATGGATGCGCCTGGCGTCAGCGTAGCGCGAATGCTCTCAGTATTCGGCTACGACCACGCACCGCACGGTCACGCCGAAACACTTTTTGAGAATGTTCGCGTGCCCGCGTCGTACCTCCTCTTGGGCGAAGGACGGGGATTTGAAATTGCACAGGGCCGCTTGGGCCCAGGCCGCATTCATCACTGCATGCGCTTGATCGGCGTGGCCGAACGCGCGCTTGAATCCATGTGCAAACGGGTCAAACAGCGCGTCGCTTTCGGCAAAACGTTAGCCGAACAAGGCACGATTCGCGCCGACATCGCGACCTCCCGTATCGAGATCGAACAGGCACGCCTGTTGACGTTGAAAGCGGCCTATATGATGGACACGGTCGGCAACAAAGTCATC
>ENA-OOPL01000019-OOPL01000019.1-human-oral-metagenome-genome-assembly--contig:-NODE-19-length-11957-cov-49.683855_pt1 | contig 11957 bp, 9 predicted proteins | sample MGYA00245263_ERZ501135 | MGnify/ENA primary metagenome ERZ501135 (study PRJEB25959, sample SAMN05335050) | human oral metagenome | host: human-associated | place: USA: California | collected 2014-05-18... | reverse complement strand
AAAAAAAAAGATTTGGAAGTTTATCTATATAACGCTTGGAAGGGTAGATTTTATTGCTATTTTGCCCTTAGCGATGAAGTTTCTTTTCAACGGGAACTTCCGCAACTTTTAGAGCTATTTCACAAATATCGTTCTCAAATTTTAGAGGAACAGAATCGAAATAGTTTTTTTGATAATGAACAAGATGTTTATGATATTGCGGTTGATTATGAATTCAGTCGGTCAAGTTTTGAAAATGCCTTTAATTATGCCGAAGAATCCCGGTCACGTTCATTATTAGATTTGCAAAATTCGATTGCTAAAGTCTCGACCACTGAAAATCAGCCGGAAATCAAACTTTCGGGTAACTTTTCGCAACCTTTCAAAATCTCGCAAATACAGGCAGAGATGTCGGTTAATACCCAACTCCTGACTTTTTCGGTTTTGCCTGAAAAGGTTTTAATCTGGACAATTACCAAAGACCGAATGGATGCCGTAAAAACGGATATATCTGCAGAAAAACTGAAAGAAAAAGTAATAGACTATTTGAATTTAATTTCAAGCAAATCTGAGTCGGAGGATTTGAATAATTTATCAAAAGAACTTTATCAAATTTTAATTGTTCCGATTAAAGATAAGTTGGACAAAAATAAACAAATTTTTATTATCCCCGATAAAGTCTTATTTCGTCTGCCTTTCGGTGCGCTGCATCAAGATCAATATTTGGTTGAAGAATTTAATATTTCATATTCCCCAAGTGCAAATATTTTCCTAAATTGCTCAAACAAAGCTAAAGAACACAGCCATTCAAATGAGGAAAATCTGCTAAGTATTGGCAATCCTACATTTAATCCAACGGAGTTTTCTCCTAAATTACCCGACCTTCCATCGGCTAAAATTGAGGCAGAAAAAATTTCTCAAGAATATCTTAATCCGGTGGTGTTAGTAAATGAGGCAGCGAATAAAGAACAAGTCAAAGCAGGATTGACTAAAGCAGATGTAGTTCATATTGCAGGGCATTATTTGATTGATGAAAAAAATCCGTGGCTTTCGAGTTTAGTTTTGGCAGGCGAGACAAAAACTACGGGAAATCTCGCAAATTACGAAATTATCAGTCAAAAATTGACAAATATTCGTCTAATTGTGCTTTCCGCCTGCGATACGGGAATCGAAAAATACTATCAAGGTGAAGGAATGATTGGAGCTTCAAGAACATTTTTAGCTATCGGAATTCCTCTAGTTGTTGCAAGCCAATGGGAAGTTGATTCAGAGGCGACTAAGGATTTGATGATTCGTTTTCATCAAATTCGACGAATTCAGAAGATTTTCACTTCAGAAGCATTACGATTGGCTCAAATCGAAATGTTGAAGAATGAAAAATATAAACATCCGTATTATTGGGCATCCTTCGCGGCACTTGGTGGACACACACAATTTTAGCTTTACCAAATAAAAAAACACACAAGGAGAAAAATATGTCAGATATTATCAAAGTATTCAGAGAAGCCAATGTGACTATCACAGTTGATGGGCTTGGTATTTATTTCAAAAATTCGGACGGAAGTTGGGATTTTGACTTTTTGCGAAATTTGGAAGACCCGCAATTAGTCGAAAAACACGAATTAAGGATTAAAATTACCAGACAAGGCGGAGAGGCTTCCGATAGAACAACCCACGAGTTTAGAATCCCAAAAGGTCATAACTTTTACCTCACTGGGGAAACCGAAACACTTGATCCTGAAAATCGGTCAATAATTGATAATCATATCCACGATGAAAATTTTAATTATCAAGAAGCCGAGGAATATATAAATGATACCGGGTGGATGACAAGTTTGGTTAGGTCGGGTGAGTCACTGCCAACCCGCGCAAATTTAAGCATAGCCCGCGCCGATGTTTCTACGCTTACACTTCCCACAAACGGGATTCTTTACGCCAAAGCTATTAGTGTGGCAAATTTTGAAGTTTGGGAAAAAACTGTTGATAAGAATGGGTTCACCACGGACAGAAAAATGTTGACAGATGGTATGGGAAGGAAAGTTGGAGCAACTGTCGGAGTTGATTTCAAATGTGTTGGAGACAATCTTGTCTTTGTTGTCGAAGGTCCGCTTGGTTACAAATTAAATTTACCACTCGGCGATGGGGTAATTTATGACATCGCTTTTGATAATTCTTGTGTTGATAATCCGCTTTGTGCCTATCAATCCGACTTTAAGCATTATTACGATATTTTCAAAACCTCAACTCAAAAAGAATTGATTCCAATTCCACTACCCGATAAGCACGGGTTGAAAGGCAAACCCGGTTCAACGGCAGCTTGTTCCAATACTCCCGGTGGAGGTTAAGGGTAAAAATTAGTTGTTATTTTTAAGTGCAAGTTGAAAACTAAATATTTGTGGAGGTAATACTTTTGCCTCCACTTTTCAAAAAGGGGTAAATGAAAATGAAATATAAAGGAATTTCAATAAATATCGGGCTAAAAGATCCGCCGAGTTACTGGATTAACAATAATAGTGGCAATCTTACTTTATTTGGTTGTGAAAATGATGCCGATTTTATGTATGAATTATTTGAGAAATTTGGATTTCAAAAAAGAACAATTCTCAAAGGACTGGGTGACGGTTTAACGGCTGCCCATTTCACTAATGTTGAAAATGCAATTAAATCAGCCCAAACTGAACTGGACTCAGACGGTATTTTAGTTATTACCTATTCTGGACACGGTTCTCAATCTGCTACCTTGGCGGGAAATGAACTTGACGGGAAAAATGAATATTGGGTTTTAGATGGAAAGGAAATGTTCGATGACGATTTAATTAAATTGTTATTACCATTTAAATCCACTCAACGTATTTTGATAATCTCCGACAGTTGCCATAGCGGAACGATGATTGATGCGTATCGAATCTTGCTTCGGAATTGCTTTAAAGAAATTACAAGCAGTCAGGCTACCGAAGTTAATCCTGTTTTTGATATTGATAATTCAGTCAATGCTTTTTTGAATTCGGTTGGCTGCAAAAAAGTCAAATTCAACAAGAAAAACTGGACAAAACAAAAGAAATATTTGGATAAAAATCATAAAAATTGGGAGAATTTATTACCAAGGTTAAAAACCCCTCCAAAAGAGTTAATTGAAATGTATGAAGTTAAAGTCAACAAAGAAAGTGCAAATGGAAATCCAACAGAAAATAAAATCCCAAATCTCAAATCTCAAATAAATGCCAGTGTTCTTTTAATGGCAGCCTGTCAAGAGAAACAGTCTGCGGCAGATAATTTTCGAGGATACAATAATAAATTCCACGGTTTATATACAAAATGTTTGATTGATATTTTGTTTGAAAAGAAACAAATCTTGACAAATGGCGGGTCCCAACTTGTCGTAAATGGAGAGCGTGAAAAACTTGATTACTTACAATTAAACGAGGCTATTTATAATAGGATTGAAGAAATTTGGAATCGGTCTGTCGATTGGAGATTAAAACAAAATCCACACATTTTGCCAATCGGTTATCCTAATTCTAGTTTCCCAAAACAAGGTTGTTTTACGATTTAGGATATTATCAAATTAAAAATTAATTCAAAGTTGGACGGAATAATTTTTTGTCCAACTTTGAACCTTCAATAGCCTCTTACCCGAAAACTAATTTGTGTGAAAATTATTCAGTTGAATAATCAGTTGCCGAGGTGTCAACCGTCGAATAATCAGCCGCGCCGCCCGCATCATAACTCGAATAATCGGTTGCGCTTGAATAATCTACTGCTCCGGCATCGTAACTTCCACCTGTTTCAACTTGTGACGAAGCATCGTAATTTGTTCCGTCTAAGGTTGAATCGGCATAACTATCGGCTTGGGCGTAATTTTCCCCTGCTTGTTCGGCATAGCTTGATGCTGCATCGTAGTTGCCATCTTTGGCAAATTGTTCGGCATTTGTGGCATACCAATCGGCATTTTGTTCTTCATTGACCGCATTGCCTAATTGATATTCGTCATTTCTTGCTTCAGCCGAATGATCGTCACCGCTCGCATACCAATCGGCGTTGGAAGTGTTTTCGACAACTTTTCCGGCAGCTTCTTGGGCAGATTCATAATCGCCCTGTGCCGTAAATTCATCTTGTTGTTTCTGATAATATTCGGCGTTATCTTGGTTAGTTGCGGCAGAATCTAATTCGGTGGAATTGCTTCCTTCCAAAATTGAATTGTCTCCGGCTTCCCAAGCAGCATTTTCGGCAACTTCGCGGGCTTCGGCGGCAGCTTCGTAATCGCCTTGGGCTACAAATTCGTTGGCTTGCTCCTGTGCGTCACGGGCAACATCAGCTTGAGCTTGTTGTTCGGCTTGTTCAGCCAACTCAGCCGAATCGGTTTCGCTAACCGTTGATGTGTCAACAGTTGAATCGGAAACAGGCGCAACCGAAACATCATAGTTATCAGGCACAAAATCACTTTGACCGGGTTCATAATTTACCGGAATAAAGACTTCGGGTTGATAATCAGTCGGAGCGGATTCCGTAGTTTCGGCAAATGAAACAGGTTCGGATTCGGTTGATTCGGTTTCGGTAAATGAAACAGGTTCAGTAGTTTCCGTTGTTTCAGGTTCGACTACGGAATATTCTGTGGTCGAATCCGATTCTTCGATTGTGACATCTCCATCCGCATCGCCGTCAAAAATTGCTTCGATGACTTCTTCGATTAGACTTTGTTCGCCGTCGGTATCGGGAGCAGTTTGGGTAATTTCGATGGTTGTAACCGTTCCGTCAGGTTCGGTTTGCGTAATTGTTGCAGTTTCAGTTTCAGTCGCCATAATTCAAATTCCTCTCTAGTTCTCTCTGCTCTTTTTTGGAAAGTTCGTCTCCTTTGGGAGCAGGTTTTGCTTGTTTTTTTAAGAACGTCATCTTTCCGCATTTGGCATCGGGACAACGAATGGATAATTGCGATTTACCTTCCATAACTTTACCCGGAATTCTCATCGGAGTTCCGCAAGTTGCACATTTTAAACGAATGTCTTCGTCTTTTTTGCTTGTATTTTCGGGTTTAGCTTTGGCAGTATGTTGATTTATGATTGCGCGCCATCGTTCCAATTCGGGACTTTTGGCAAAATTCGCCAGCAATTTCAGCCGACGGGTTATGTATGGAGTGGAAGAAGAAATCAATTCCGATAATTTGGTTACATCATCATCCATCACCGATTGTTGTTTAAGCCATTCTTCCACATTGATTTGGCGTTGCAACAACGGCGATTTTAGTGACCACGATAATAAAACTCTGCGAACAATATCTTCGTTGCCGAGTGCCAACATTCCGGCACGGTCGGCGGTAATTTCAGCCTGTCGCGCCCACGCCATCAGCGGAACTTCAATTGATTCGCTGATTAGTGCGGTCGGACTCAAAACTTTGCCTAATGCGCCGAATAATCCGCCACCCATCAATCCGCTTTTCGCCCGTTGTTCGCCGATTAAAAATCTGATGACGGTTTTCCAAAGCGCGTGACCTGTCCGGCAATGCCCCATTTCGCGGGCAAACAAAAAGAGCAATTCGGGACCGCGAAAATTGGTCGCCAACGCCGAACCCATAATGATAAACGAATCTTTATCACTTCCGTAAGTTTTACAATCCCACATCAATTCGCCCGAAACATAAATGTCCGGCATATAAGACATTCCCAATAAACGGGCGGCGTGGACGGCTTGAAAATATACTTGGGGTAACTGTTTTTCGCTCAACAATACGCCGTTGAACATTGTTTCAATCCAACGTCTGCCGACTTTATCCGACACAACTTCCGCCGCCATCGTCAGCGGAGTCATTGAACGTAAAGTTGCCATTGCCTTGCCGTCTTCCGCCCATTGAAAAGCCTCCGGCGCAATGACGTAACCCGGCGCAAGCGGACGAAGCCACTCACATTCTTTGCAAATCAAAATCTTTTCGTTCAAATGTTTGCCTTCGCCGCCGCAAGTTCCACACGGTTTAATCTCGTTCATCGGCGGAACTTGATAATTAAATTGTGTTGGCGGAATCGGCAAATTTTGATAAACCTGCGCTTGATTAAATTGCGGAGTCGGAGTCGGTTGAACCGGATTTTGCGCCGGAATCGGTTGCGCCTGATTTTGTTGAGGAATAAAGGATTGCAACTCCAAAGGCGTTCCGCAATAGATACAAAATTTAGAAATTGTATTTCGTTGCAGATGCCCGTTTTTGCAAACCATTTGATTTTTATTTTGTTCACTCATCTTTTTAATTCCTCAAATCCGGCAACAAATGCCCGCTCGTTTAGTAACGCAATGTTTTTGATTTTCACGGCTCAAAAAAATTATAAACTTCCCAACGCCCCAAAAATGACAAATAAAACGCCACCGATTACATTCAGGATAATCGTCAGAATTCCAACCCACATTCCCATTTGTGCCATAGACATTCCGGCGGGGGAAGATTTTCCTTCTTTAATTGCCTGGACTTCCAACCATCCCATAATTGCGCCCGCAATTCCGAGAATTCCGCAACAAAACAAACCGGCAAAAGACAAAATTGCCGCCGTTGATGCCCGACTGCTCGCCGGACCCGTATTTTGCCCGAAGTTTTGTTGTTGCATCCCCGGATTCCAATTATTGGGCTGATTCCATTGTTGTTGCTGTCCACCTTGATTTCTTGGGTCGGCGTATTGTTGTTGTTGCCCACCGCTCAACGGCGAAGCACATTGACGGCAATACATCGCCTCCGGTGGGTTAGTTTGTCTGCAATTATTGCAAGTTTTCATAGTAGTTTTTCTCCGAAAATATAAAATAATTTCATTTGAGCAATAATTACCCGCTCGATTTAGTAACGCAATCTTTTTGTTGATTATGGCTCAAAATTTTTGAAATTTTTAGTGAAATTATTGTAACGCGAGAGAGTGGGAAACGAAAGAAAAAATTATAGTGAATGTAAAATGTTGATAACATTTGCCACATCGGACAAATTTTCTAACACGACATCAGGACTAAATTTAGCTAATTCAATGGAGGAATGGCTGCGCCCGGTGCCGACAGCGACCGCTTTTGCCCCAAATTCCCGCGCACAAGCAATGTCGTTTGGGGTATCGCCAATGACGATAAATTGTTGGGGATTTAATTCAGTTTGAAAATATTCATTAAATTTTCTACCCGCAAATTTCGCAAGTTCTCCGCGTTGATGCGAAACTTCTCCGAATGCGTGCGGTTTTCCTTCAAAATAATGCCACAGATCAACTGAACGCAATTTGATTTCTGCTGCAACCGACATATTTCCGGTCAAAAGGGAATTGACGAATATTGGATGATCTTCGGTTTCTGTCAAAATCTCGCGCACCCCATCAAAAACACCATAAGGATTATCACTTTTGGCGATTGCAACCGACATTTTCTCGCCTAAAACTGCAATAAAATTATCAATTTTGCCAACAATATCAGCAACCGTAAATCCTTCATCTTGCAAGGCTTCGTAAGCAATTTGGGTATCCGTCATCCCCGAAACCTGCATCGTTACCAAACGTCCTGCTGTTCCATAAACTTCTGCAAGTGTTGGGATAAAATATTCCTTGTAAGCACCCGTCCGATTTGAACACATCAGCGTTCCGTCAATATCCCACAAAAGAATGCGGACATTCTTGATTTTGGATTGGTGATTTTGGATTTTGGACTGGTCTTTTGAGTCAAACATTTGAATTTTTTTCGTGTGTTTCGCGTATTTAGCGGGCAAACTATTCAATTATCGCTAAAACATCTCCCGCATTCACGGTGTCGCCTTCGTTAAAGCGAATTTCTTTGACGATTCCGTCTTTTGGAGATTTCATTTCGTTTTGCATTTTCATTGCTTCGACGACGATAACTCCTTCGCCACTAATAACTTCCGCGCCTTTTTCAACTAGAATCCGCACAATTTTACCCGGCATTGCGGTTTTAATTTCGGCGATTCCGTCCGCGTTTGCATCACCCGAACCCGAACCGCGCAGACGTTTCGGGTCAATCAAATTTACTTCAAACTGATTATTCCCAACATTTACAAAGCCATTTGGCGCAACATAAATTTGATGGATATGGTTGTCGTGTTTGAACAGATAAACACTTGGCTCGACTTCAGACGCTTCGATTTCGTATTCGCGCTCGTCAACTTTGGCAAACACTTTTTCACCATCGCGGGTTATTTCGATTTCGTGCTTTTCTTGGTTTAATTCGGCTTGTAGTTTCATATTTGATAGCCACGAAAAAGCACAAAATATTTTTTGCGAATTTTGTGCCTTTTTGCGGCAATTTATCTTCTCGTAGTTTTATCGTATTCAGATTTTAATAACTCCATAAATTCATCACGCCGATCATACAATCTTTTCGGTTCTCGCGGCTCGTGACGGGCGAGTGCGTAAGCCGTGATGATTGGAAGAGCTACGGTTGAATCAACGTAAGCAACCACAGTTCCGGGTAATTGGTCGGGGTCAATTTTGCCCCACGACACCGCCTCAGAAGGAGTTGCGCCGGAGTTGTGAACTACAATTCCGTTAGCGACAAAGTTGTGTGTTCTTTCAACTTCCATATCATAGACAGGAACGGTTAAGCCTGTTTTTTCAACGGAAATAACTTTATGATTATCATTGTAACTTTCACTAATTTTGTGTTCAGAATAAGTTTGCCCAACAGCTAAACGAATTCCAGCTTTATCTTCGATAAACGATGAAAAACCTTTCAAAACCTCATCTATCGCTAATTCTTTCAGAGGCTTATATGAACCGTTATGCAACATAATCAAATGTTCGGGAGTAGCTAGAATTTCATCCTCCAACCATTTTTCTTTTCGTTGACCGCTCCACCAACCGTAGCGCAAAAGATAAACTTCTTTTTCGCCTGTTTTCCAAACTTTGTTGACTTTGGCAAGCGTCATTTTCTTTTCTTCGTGGTCAAACGAATAAACAAAAAAGTCTTTCCTTCCAACTAATTGCTCAATTGGGATACCTTTTGGATAAACACTTAAATCTCGCGGCGTATCAATAAAAGTTCCCTCAGCCAAACAAAGTCCGCCCGTGTCAGGTCTCGCGTCTGTAACCTGCAAAAAATAATCGTGACCTTTTTCGTCAATTCCCAAAACTTCTTGAATCTGTGGTTCGGTTTGCAAAGCAAAGTTTTTCGGACTGCCTCCGCCTAAAATAAAAATGCCGGATTTGCCCGAATCTGAATTTGAAATTGTGCCGCGTTTTGCCGCCAAAACGATTGATGCGGTTTCGTTGACATCGAGATTTGGATTTAACACGAGTTTTCCGCCTTGCAATTCTTTGGCGGCGATGTTCATTCCGATTGAACTGTCGCCCGGACTCGAAGTATAAACGGGAACGCCGTATTCGTAACAAGTTGCAAGTAAAGATTTATCTTCGATGCCCAATTTTTTGCTGCGTTCCAAAATATATTTTCCGCAAAGATAATGAAATTCGGCAGAACTCATCGATTTTTGAAATTCGGGTGCTTCAATCGTGCGACGGAAAAACTCATCGGTATCGAGCAAAACGCTGTAATCAAAGAAAATATCGAAAATCCGCACGACTTCCTCTTCGCGCAAAATTCTATCGTCTAATTTGGCATCGCCTTGATGCAAAGCCAGCCCGATTCCAAAATGCGTATCGTGGTAAAGATTTGCGCCGGTTGAGATTATCCAATCAATAAATCCGGCTTTAATCAACGGAATCAACGCCGAAATCCCCAATCCCGCCGGAGTCAATGCGCCCGTCAGCGTCACGCCGACAGTCGTATCAGGTTCAAGCATTTTTCGGGTAAATAGCTGACACGCCTCACGAATCCGCGCCGCGTTATATGCCATAAACGATTCGTCAACCAAATCCGCTAATGCCGTATTTTTATCAATCGGAGTCGGGTCAATCCGTTTCCCGCTCAAAAATCTACTTTTCTTTTTTGCCATAAATTTGAGATTAAACTTTTGTTAGAAAGATTGTAACAAAAACAAACAAAGCGGTGAAACCGCCTTGAGAAAATAGCCAGATGTGGAGCTTCTGGAAAAAAGAAATTATGAATACGCGTGGAAGAAGTTTCACATCCGGCTATTTTCTTTTGGTCGCTCTGCGACTGAGTGGAATTATTTCAAATTATCTTTTTGTTTGGGAATCCAAATGTTGAAATCTTTATTATTACGGCTTCTTTGGTATGCGCTTTCAGAAAAGAACCATTCAATTAAACCCCAAATAAATCCGAAAATTAAGGCAAATAAAATGAAAATCGAAAAGTTATAAATTTTTACAGATAAATCATAATCGTAATTAAGAAATTGGAGGATAAAGAATCCTGTTCCAGAAGCAAAGGCAATAATAAACCCTTTCATAACAACAAAATAAAAAGTTCCATTTGCCCTAGTTTTTTCCCAATATATCCATTTATTTTCTTCCATCACTTTTACCTCAAACTTTCGTGTCAATTCGTGTTAATTCGTGGCTGATTTTTTTCCTCTAAACACTCTTTACACAAACATTTAGTAAAATTCTCACGCAAATCATCAAGCGTTTCTTGGCTCACTTCAACCTCGAAACACCAGCATTTGCCGACATTTGCGCCGCAATCAAAAGATTTTCCGCAGGATTCGCAGGTTAGTTTGTCGGGATTATTCGGCAATTTGTTCATCGGCTTTTTTTAGTCTCAGTAAATTTATCCGTTTTTCGTCGGCTTTCAAAATTTCGATATTTAATCCGCGAATTTCCAAAATTTCGCCTTCTTTGGGGACGTATCCCGCGTCGCTCGTGACCATTCCGGCGATGGTGGAAAAATCGTCGTCCTCGATTTCCATATCAAAAATGCGCTCAATTTTGTGGATTTCGGTTGAACCCAAAACATCAAAATAATTGCCGCCGTCACCTTCGATGATTTCGATAACTTCTTCCTGTTCAGTATCTTCGTCTTCGATTTCGCCGACTAATTCTTCGATAATATCTTCGACGGTAATCAATCCGGCAACTCCGCCGTATTCGTCCACGACAATCGCAATTTGAACGTGATTCGACTGCATTACTTTTAATAAATCGGCGGCTGATTTTGTTTCGGGGATAAAATAAGCGTCGCGCATCAGCGTTTCGATTTTCTGATTCTCTTTGCCTTCCGCCCACGCTTGCAAGAGGTCGCGGACATAGACAACGCCCTCAATATTTTCGATTTTGTCTCGGTAAATTGAGATGCGCGAGTATTTTTCTTCGATGATTAAATCGCGTGCCACGGTAATCGGCGCATCAAAGGGCAAAGCACAAATTTCGGTGCGCGGAGTCATAATTTCGCCAACGCGGGTTTCGGAAAACTCAAAAACCGATTCAATCAAGGCACGGTCATCTTCCTCGATAATTCCTTCGGCTTCACCAACTTCAATCAAGGCTTGAATATTGTCAGAATCGGTTTCTTCGTCTTCATCCTTTTTGTTTGGAGTGTGAGTTATATCGGAATTTTCAGGTTTTACAAAAAACTGCAATGGGTCGGATAAAAAAGACATCACGCCATAAACCGGACGGATAAAAGGCAGAAAATAGAGAAGTTTCGTTTCCGGGTTTTTCCAAGTCAAAATGCGGGGAATAAATTGACGAAAAACAAAACTCAAAAAGAGGCATAAACTCAATGATAACAACAAAAGTTTGCCGTGTTCATAAAAGAAATTTGAGATTATCAGGGTTGCCAAAATCGAAAAGATTATGAGCAAAATTTGAATCGTAGCGGACAGCGCAAACCTAAAACGAGGGCGATTGACCAAAATTTCGCGCAAAAATACATCTTGTTTTTCTTCCGAATCACTCGAAAGTTTCCGCAAAGAAACATCACTCAACTGAGTAAAAGCCATATCAATCGTGGCTAAAAAAACGAGTAAAAACAGAATGATAACGGCTATCGCTATTTCAATTTCCATATTTGGATTTGATTTTAATGGAAAAATGTCCAAAGTCCAAAGTCCAAAGTCTAAAGTCAAATTTAGTTCTAATTTCAGATAATCTAAATTAAAAAAA
>ENA-OOPL01000018-OOPL01000018.1-human-oral-metagenome-genome-assembly--contig:-NODE-18-length-12141-cov-19.138921_pt1 | contig 12141 bp, 8 predicted proteins | sample MGYA00245263_ERZ501135 | MGnify/ENA primary metagenome ERZ501135 (study PRJEB25959, sample SAMN05335050) | human oral metagenome | host: human-associated | place: USA: California | collected 2014-05-18... | reverse complement strand
AAAAAAATCCCCCTAAATCCCCCGTTTTTTCTAAGGGGGACAAAAGATAGATTTCTCGCGTACGCTCGAAATGACAAAAGCGCTTGACGGATTGCCGGCGGAAGTGGATTCCCGATACAAGCATTCGGGAATGACAGAATTGCTAATTGAATCGCCCTCCCCCCTGCCCTGTTTTAGTTTCGGATAGTTTCGAGCAGGACTGGATTGACTTCGGTGGAGTCGGCAGAGGGTGTCCGAATACTCACTTGTTCGCATTCGTTCCCCCAGAGAAGAGGGGAGAAGCAAGAAGGCAACAGACATTGGTAACCCCCACCCTGAGTCTAATTTGGTGTCTGTTACTTTCGGGCAGTACCGGATGGACTTCGGTGGAGTCGGCAGAGGGCGTCCGAATACTCACTTGTTCGCATTCGTTCCCTCAAGGGAGAGGGAGGGAAAATTAAAGAGAATGTCGCACGCGGGTGATTAATCCAACAAAGCTGCTACGTCAGATGCTTGCGGACGCTGCCCGCACATTCGATGTTGCGGCAAAACAATATCAGCCATAGAATTAGGGAAAGCGCCCAAAGGCGGCTGCCGGACATGACCGACAATGATAAACACGCAGCTATCCTGCAGAGAAGGAGACGGGGATCCTCGAAAAAGCTCACTCACTACTACGGCACATTACTCTCATACCCTCCTGCAAATATAGAAGCTTCGATTCCCGACGACGTATATGAGTAAACACTACACAGAGCGGACCAAGGAACCGTCTGCTTCCACCGGGCCGGCGGCGGGGAAAAAGGCTTCCAGAAAGGAACACAGAACGGAGAAGGACCTTACCGATAAATCCTTTTACGAATTCAGCTCGTTCATGTATTTCACAGTGGACGGCAGCGGAATAATCATAGCCGCAAACTCTACCAGCGCGTCCAAGCTTGGCTTTACCGAAGAGGAGCTGATCGGGAGATCGATCCTCGATATATTCCACCCCGACGACAGGGAAGGCGTTACCGGGAAGCTTAAAACCTGCATGGAGAACCCTGACGGCGAATACGTGTGGGAAGAGCGGAAGGTAAAAAAAGACGGAAGCGTTTTGTGGGTAAGGGAGAACGCAAAGACTATTCTGACCGACGGCGGGCAGGTTTACACCAAGATCGCCTGCGAAGATATAACGGAGCAAAAGCTTGCCCTCTCCATACTCAGCATGGAGAAGAAGGTCTTCGAGACAATGGCGGGAAACGCTCCGCTGCACGAGACTCTCGAGCTCATATGCAGGGAGATAGAAGCCCTGACCGGGGGCATGCTCTGCTCGTTTCTTATACTGGACGAAAGCGGAAAGCGCCTCAGGCACGGCGCAGCGCCCAGCCTTCCGGAAGAATACGTGAGGGCAATCGACGGCTCTGAAATAGGCCCCGCCGTCGGCTCCTGCGGCACTGCGGCATATACAAAGCTGCCTGTAATCGTGACAGACATCGAGACGGACCCGCTATGGAGCGACTACAGGGAGCTGCCGCTGAGATATTCCCTCCGGGCGTGCTGGTCTATTCCCCTCATCTCGTCCGAGGATAGGGTGCTCGGGACGTTCGCGATGTATTACAGGGAACCGAGATCGCCCGTTGCCGACGAGCTCGTGCTCGTCGACGCCGCAGTACGGCTCGCGACGATCGCCGTCGAGAGAACGAACGCCCAGGAGATGGCGACCCACTTCGCCGGGATACTCGAAGAAGCGATAAACGAGATTTATATATTCGACGCCGGGACGCTCAGGTTTCTCCAGGTTAACAAGGGGGCCAGGGACAACCTCGGATACCCGCTCGAGGAGCTGAGGGAAATGACGCCCGAGGACCTGAACCCTGAGCTTGCGCCCGATTTCTTCAGAAAGCTCGAGCCGCTCCTTTATGGCAACAGGGAGAAGGTGAGGTTTACGTGCGCGCATCAACGTAAGGACGGCTCGAAGTATCCCGCGGAAGCGTATTTCCGTCTGTCGAGCTACAAGGGGCTCCGCGTGTTCGTCGCGAACGTCATCGACATGACCGACCTCAAGAAGACGGAAGAGGAGCTCAAGCAGAACGTCGAGCAGCTCTCGAAAAAAAGCAGGCACGAATCGATCATAAGGGCCGTGACTGAAAGCGTTCACAGGTCTCTCGACCTGGGAGAGGTATTCGACAATGCCGTCGACGCACTCAACAGGAACGTGGAGGGGGCGACTAACGTCGTCATTTTCATGGTGGAAGGCACGGACGCCGTTATGAAGGCCAACAGGGGCCATGCGGACTGGTATGTGAAGAGGGTAAAGAAGGTCCCGTATCCGGTCGGAGCAACATGGAAGGCCATACTGGACAGAAAGGCGAGATACGTGCCCGATACCGACCTCGACGATGCGATCGGGCCCGCCGGGCGCGAATTCGGAACCAGGAGTTATCTCTCGATGCCGATATGGTCCGACAACCGGACCGTCGGCTGCATACACATACACTCGGAGGTAAAGGACGCCTTTTCGGTGGAAGACCTCGACATGCTGCAGATCGTGGCGAGGCAGCTCGAAGTGGCGATAAACAACGCTAGGCAGGCCGAAGCGCTCAGAAAATCCGAGGAGGATATAAAGCAGAAGCTGAGCGAGCTCTCGAAGAAAAAGAAATACGAAGAGATACTGAGCGCCATAACGAGGAGCGTTCACAGCTCGATAGACCTCGTGGAAGTCATGGAAAACGCTGTGGATACCATGCGGAGCAGCATCGAGGGAACGGACTTCATATCCATCTATTTCGCCGAGGGGAACGAAGCGGTGATAAAAGCCCACTGCGGCTACCCGGAGTGGTTCATAGACAAAATGAGCAGGATACCTCATCCACTCGGGTTCACCTGGAAGACTATAATAGAGGGCGAGCAGATATACTGCCCGGACATAGAGAACGACACCGTGATCGGGGCCGCCGGAAGGGAAGCCGGGACGAAGAGCTACGCATCGATGCCGATAAAATACATGGGGGAGACGATTGGGTGCATAAATATCAATTCCCTCAGGAAAAACGCCTTCGACGAGGAGGAGCTCAATCTTCTCAAGCTAATAGCATCCCAGATCGAGATAGCCGTTAACAACGCGAGGCAGGCGGAGGCGCTCAAGGAATCCGAGGAAAGGTACAGGACTCTATTCGAGCAGACCCCCGTCGGCGTATACACTTACGACAAGAATCTCGTCATCACCCATACGAACGACCGCCACGCGCAGATAATGAAGTCTTCCCGGGAGAAGATAATAGGCCTCAACATCAATAGCCTCGCCGACCGGTCGTTCAACGAGATACACGAGAGGGCGGTACGGGGGGAGAGCGGCAGCCGGGAGGGCTTTTACAGGTCTACGACGGGGGACGCCTCGCTCTACATAATGGTTTTCGCGGCCCCGCTAAGGGACGCCGCGGGCAACATAATCGGCGGGATGTCCGTCGTCGAGGACATGACCGAGCGGAAGAAGGCCGAGATCGCGTTCATGCAGTCGCAGCAGAGATACGAGAACCTCGTAAACACCGTGGAAGGCATAGTATGGGAAGCTGAGCCGGATTCCTTTAAATTCACTTTTGTCAGCAAGCAGGTGGAACGTATTTTCGGATACACGGCAGAGCAGTGGCTCGAGAACGACAAATTCTGGAGCGAGAAGCTCCACCCCGAGGACCGCGAGAGGGTGGTCAGCTACTGCAAAACGTCGACGGAATTGCAGAAAGATCATGTGATCGAGTACAGGATGATCGCCGCCGACGGAAGGGTCGTGTGGATGAGGGATATCGTCAGCGTCGTGGTCGAGAATGGAAACACCACGGGCCTGAAGGGCATAATGATAGACATCACCGACCTTAAAAAGGCCGGGGACATGCTGCTCGAGAGCGCGGAGAGATACAGGACGCTCGTCGAGAATAACTACGACATAATCATCGAATCGAGCGAAGACGGAAAGTTCCTGTATCTAAGCCCGAATTTCAAGGAATCGCTCGGATACAGCCCCGACGAGCTCGCCGGGAAGAGCATGTTCGCGAACGTGCATTCGGACGACACGCCGAATTCGATGAGGGAGTTTACGAGGATCGTTACGACGCGCTCTCCGGGGAAGACCGTTTTCAGGTACAGGCACAGGAACGGGTCGTGGAGGTGGCTCGAGAGCTCGGGCAGGGCCTTTGAAACGGCGGATGGGGAGCTCCGGTATGTCGGCATACTGAGGGACATAACCGACAGGAAGAGGTACGAGGAGGAGCTTTTCAAATCGGAGAAGCTGGAATCGCTCGGCGTCCTCGCCGGGGGAATAGCGCACGACTTCAATAACCTCCTTACCGTCATTCTCGGCAACATATCCGTCTCGAAGATGAACCTCACGCCGCAGGACAAGATTTATACGAGGCTGACCGAGGCCGAGAACGCTTCTTTCAGGGCGAGGGACCTGACCTCGCAGCTCCTGACTTTCTCAAAGGGCGGGGCGCCTGTGAAGGAATACGTGCACACGCTGGGAGACCTGATAAGGGACACGGCGTCGTTCGCGGTGAGCGGGTCGAAGGTGAAATGCGAATTCGACATAGCCGACGACCTCTGGCCGGCGGAAGTTGACGGCGGGCAGATAAGCCAGGTCATTCACAACCTCGTCATAAACTCCGACCAGGCGATGCCGGACGGAGGGGTGATAACTGTGAGGGCCGTGAACACGACCGGGAAAGGGCAATATGGAGACGAGGAAGGGAAATATATAAGAATAACGATATCGGACAAGGGGATCGGAATGACGGGCGACCTTGTAGAGAAGATATTCGATCCCTACTTTACGACCAAGCAGAAAGGGAGCGGGCTCGGGCTCGCGACCGTGTACTCGATCGTCAGGAACCACGGCGGGCGGATAGATGTGGAGTCTGAAATAGGAGAGGGAACGAGGTTCGACATATATCTCCCGGCCGCAGCGGAAAAAATCTCGAGCCAGGATGGCGGAAGCGACCTCAAGAAGGGGGAGGGAAAAATCCTTATCATGGACGACGAGGAAACTGTAAGGCAGGTTGCCGGCGAGATGATGAGGCGGCTCGGGTATAGCGTCGACGACGCCTCGGACGGGCAGGAGGCGCTCAGAAAATACTCCGAGGCGAAAGACGCGGGAGAGCCCTTCGACGCCGTGATGTTCGACCTTACGGTGCCTGGCGGCATGGGCGGGAAAGAGGCTTTCGGAAAGCTCCTCGAAATGGACCCCGACGTGAAGGCGATAGTATCGAGCGGCTATTCGAACGACCCTGTCATGGCGAAGTACAACGAATATGGATTTAAGGGCGTGGTTACGAAGCCTTACAGCATCGAGGAGCTGGGCAGGGTGCTTTACGATGTCCTCGGCGGAGAAGGCTGATCCCCGGACGGTCCGCGCGGATGGGCCGAGTCCTTCAGCATCTACATGGCCGTAAAGTCCCCGCTTTTCCGGGCGACGGTTGAATATGCTCCTTTTTCCTATATACTAGCTTCTTTCTTGCCGCGGAAGACGGCATTGCTCAGCTCAATTTTATGGAACCCAGATACATAAGAAATTTTTCTATCATCGCGCACGTGGACCACGGGAAATCCACGCTCGCGGACAGGCTTCTCGAATTCACGGGGACGCTGTCCGAGAGGGAGAAGACCGAGCAGTTTTTAGACAAAATGGACCTCGAAAGGGAAAGGGGAATTACCATAAAGGCGCAGGCCGTGAGGATCCATTACACGGCGGACGACGGTATAAGATACGAGTTCAACCTCATCGACACGCCCGGGCACGTGGACTTCAGCTACGAAGTTTCGCGGAGCCTCATGGCTTGCGAGGGGGCGCTTCTCGTCGTGGACGCCTCGCAGGGGGTCGAGGCGCAGACTGTAGCGAACGCGTACCTCGCGGCGGACTCGGGCCTAGAGCTCATACCTGTGATAAACAAGATAGACCTTCCTTCGGCGGACCCGGACAGGGTTAAAAAGGAGATAGAGGACGTAATCGGCATAAGCGCCGAGGACGCGGTACTCGCGAGCGCCAAGGACGGCACCGGGACGAAGGACATACTCGAAGCGATAGTGAAGCGGATATCGCCCCCGCCGGATAATTCAGCCCTGCCTTTAAAGGCGCTCATTTTCGACAGCTGGTTCGATTCCTACCAGGGGGTCGTGATGCTGATAAGGGTCTACGAGGGGAAGATCAGCCTGGGCGAGGAAATAAAGTTCATGTCGACGGGGAAGAGCTTCGAGGTGAAGAAGCTCGGGGTATTTTCGGCCATGGCTGTGGAGGTGAAAGAGCTCGGCACCGGGGAGGTCGGCTTTCTCTCCGCTTCTATAAAGGACATAAGCGAGGCGAAGGTCGGCGATACGATAACGAGCGCGCTCCGGCCGACTGACAAGCCGCTTGCGGGTTTCAGGGTTATGAAGCCGATGGTGTTCAGCGGTCTCTACCCGATAGACCCCGGGGACTACGACAAGCTGAGGGAGGCGCTCGAGAAGCTCGGGCTCAACGATTCGTCGCTTGTATACGAGCCGGAGACGTCCATAGCGCTCGGGTTCGGCTTCAGGTGCGGGTTCCTGGGGCTATTGCATCTTGAGATCGTGAAGGAGAGGCTCGAAAGGGAGTTTCAGCTGGAGCTGATAACGACCGCGCCGACCGTCGTTTACAGGGCGACCGACAAGAAGAGGCAGGTGACCTACGTTGACAATCCGAGCGAGCTTCCGACGCCCGACAAGATCGAGATGATAGAGGAGCCTTACGTAAAGATTTCCGTACACACGCCGAATACCTATCTCGGCGCGATATTCGACCTCTGCATAAAGAAGCGCGGCATACAGAAGGACATAAGGTACATAACGCAGGACAGGGTTATCATCGAATACGAGATACCGCTCTCGGAGATAGTGTTCGACTTTTACGACAAGCTGAAGTCCGTTTCCCGCGGGTATGCGTCGATGGATTACGAGCCTGTCGGGTACATAGCTTCAGACCTCATAAAGCTGGACGTGCTTGTGAACGGGGAGCCCGTGGACGCGCTCTCGATTATCGTTCACAAAGAGAAGGCTTTCGAGAGGGGAAGGGAGTTGATTTCGAAGCTGAGGTCACTTATACCCAGGCAGCTTTACGAGGTTGTCATACAGGCGGCCATAGGAAACAGGATCGTTGCGCGCGAGTCTGTAAAGCCCGTTCGGAAGGACGTTACGGCGAAGTGCTACGGCGGCGACGTCACACGAAAGAGAAAGCTCCTCGAAAAGCAGAAGGAAGGAAAGAAGCGCCTTAAGCAGATCGGGAAGATAGAGATACCGCAGGAGGCTTTCCTTGCGGTCCTTAAGACCTGAGCGGCATGCCGCGAAGGCTCACTTTTTATTCGCAGACATCATCATTTCTGTAATCGCATAAGTTGCCCCGCTAACAGCATCCGGGTCGGAGACTACATTCACGAGAGCCGGCTTTCCCGAAGAAAGCGCCCTTTCGAGAGCGGGACGGAGGTCTTTCGGTTTCCGGGCGAATTCTCCATAGCCGCCGAGGGCTTTCAGGATTTCGTGAAAGGGCGTGAGGCCGAGCTCGACGCCCGGGGCCTTCGCGCCCTTGCCGTAGGTTATCTCTATCTGGTGCTTCGTCATCCCCCAGGCGGAGTCGTTACAGACGACGGCGACAAACGGGAGATCATGCCGGAGGGCCGTATCGAACTCCATGAAGTTCATTCCGATAGCGCCGTCGCCCGTTATGAGCACGACGCTGCCATCGGGACGCGCGGCTTTAGCTCCGAGGGCGAACGGGACGCCGACGCCCATGCACCCGAGGGGGCCGCACTTGATGTAGCCGCCCGGCCTTCGCACGCGAAAATTCCCGTCGACCCAGGCCTGGGTATCGCCGCCATCGACGACAAGGGTGCCGCCGGGACCGAGGACATCCTCGACGGCCGCGGCGACGGCCACGGGATGCATCGGGGATTTTTTCGGGGTTCTCAGGGCTTCTGATTCCCTGAACCTTTTATCCTTTATGGCCTTGCAGTCTTTGACCCAGCCGGCGTAGTCGGGCTTTATGTCGTTCTCGCGGAGATATTGTGTGACGGCGGAGAGCGCTCCCCCGAGGTCGGAGACGATGCCGAGGTCGGCGGGCCTGTTCCTCCCTATCTCGCCGGGGTCTACGTCAATCTGCGCTATCTTCGCCTTGGGGTTCAGGGTCCGGCCGAAGCCGATGTATATCGAGAGCCGGACTCCCATGAGGATTATGAGGTCGGCCGCCTGCGTAATTTCCTTGAAGCCGTTAGGGGCCGAGGGACCCGCTGCGCCGAAGGAAAACTCCCCGTCGGGGATTATTCCGCGCCCGGCGTTCAGGGTGAAGAGGGGCCTTTTCACTGGCCGAAGCTTACCCTAGGCGCGGTTCTCTCGGCTTCGGAATCGAGCTCGAAATACTCCTTCTTCTGGAAGCCGAACGTGTTGGCCACGAAATTGCTCGGGACAGATTCTATCTTCGTGTTGAGGTCCCTGACGACAGCATTATAGTAGCGGCGGGCGAGCTGTATCTGCTCCTCTATCCTCGCGAGCTCGGCCTGGAGCTCGAGGAAGTTCTGGTTGGCCTTTAAGTCAGGGTAGGCTTCCGAAAGGGCGAAGAGGCTCTTGAGCGTCGATTGCAGAAAGTTCTCCGCCTCTGCCTTCGCCTCGGGCGTCGTTGCCTGCATTGCACGGCTCCTCGCCTCGACGACGCTCTCGAAGGTCGACTTCTCGTGCGTCGCGTAGCCTTTAACAGTCTCGACCAGGTTCGGTATGAGGTCGTACCTTCTCTTCAGCTGAACGTCCACGTCCGACCACGCCTGCTCGGCCATGTTCCTCAGCCTGACGAGTCCGTTGTAAATCCCTACCAGAATGAACGCTATCGCCGCTATAACGACGAGGATTATAAGTGCGGTCATGGTTCTGCCTCTCTTCCCTCGTTCTCGGAATACGCCCCCGCGTCCCCGGGCCGGATAAATTATAAATCAATTTATCCTTTTCTGCGAAGGACTATGAATTAATTAACGATTGCCTCTCTAGCGGGTTTTTTACCAGAGCGGATTGAATGTGAGGCCGGAAAGTATCTTCGGATAAAAATAGGTGGTCTTGTGCGGCATCCTCTCCCCGTCCCGGACGACATCGAATATGTCGCCGGCCTTGAGCTCGGGGAGTATGAAGCCGAGTGCGTATTCCCCGCCGCCCGTGAGACCCGTAGCCTCTTCGAGAAACTTCGTGTAGAAGATGCCCGATTCTTCCTCGTTCAGTATGTTCTTGAAGACTATCTTGTGAAGGAGCATCACGCCGAGGCTCGAATATCCATCCCCTGATTTATTCTTGACGGAAACCCTGTACGCCTTCTTCCTGTCTTTGGTTATGACTGTAAATTCCTCGTGCCCTATGTCAGACACGGCCTTGCCGAACTCCATCTCTTTCACATTAAAATATTCGCCGAGCTTGGCGATGAACGATTCCGTCGTGTACTGCCCCAGGTTCTTCACGAGCCTGTGCGTCGGGTTGATAATGAGCCCGTCGCCCTCGCCGCGCGCAAGGAACATCATAACGTAGTCATAGGGTTTTTCCTGGTCCCCCGGGCTGCTCTCTCTGTGAATGCGCCTGTAGTCGAGAGCTGTCTCGTACCTGTGATGCCCGTCGGCGATTAGAAAGCTCGTGTCGGCAAGCCGCTCCGTGATACGCGATATAACCCCTTCGTCCGATATCTTCCAGAGTATATTTCTCAACCCGTCCGCGGTCGTAACATCGAATATCGGCTCCCCGAGATTTTTCTCGATAGCCTTTTCCACATCCCCCTCAGGGTCCGAATAAACGGAAAACACGGGGCTCATGTTCGCCTTGCAGGCCGTGTTCAGCTTCAGCCTGTCCTGCTTGTGCTTGGGGAACGTCAGCTCGTGCGGGAGTATCTTCTTCGTGGAAAAGTCTTCGAGCTTAACCCTCCCTATGAATCCTTTCCGCGTGTACTTCCCGCCCCCGATTTCGAACTCCTGGTAATAGGGATATATCGACGGCTCCTTGTCCTGTATGAGGACGTCGCCGACGAACCAGTCCCTGAAGGTCTTCGCCGCCCTTTCATACTTCATGTCGGTCTCCCCCTTCGGGAGAACGAGCCTGACGACATTAAGCGGGTCCAGCGCGAGCAGCTCTTCCTGCTCGGCCGGGCTGATAACATCGTACGGCGGCGCGAGAACCTTCGCAAAGTCCCCGACCTTGGCCGGGTTATACCTTATTCCTTTAAACCCTTTGACTGTAGGCATCTATAAATATTCCTCCAACTCCCGGGATGAAAGGTCTCCCTCTCGTACTATTCGGGGGGAAGCGGCGGTAAGATCCACGATCGTCGACCCTTTCGACGCCGGAATGTTACCAGAGTCTATTATAAGTTCAACCCTATCACGGAACGCGTCGTATATGTAATCCGATTCTAATATATTACCCGCGCCGCTCGGGTTTGCGCTCGTGGAAGTAAGCGGAATGTCGATGCATTCGAAGAGCGCTTTTACGAAGGGATGCGAGGAGACTCTGACGGCGACATTCCCGGTCCCCGCGGTTATGATAGGGTCGAGCTCCCCCGAAACCTTTAATATTATTGTGAGAGCCCCGGGCCAGAACCTTTCTGCCAGCCTTTCCGCGGCGGGCGTCGGCTCGGCGATGGACTTCGCCATCTCGAGGTCCCTTACAAGAACGGGTATGGGCATGGCCTTCGGGCGGCCCTTTATGTCGAATATCCTCTCGACGGCGGCCGCGCTCGTGACGAGCACACCTATCCCGTAGAGGGTCTCCGTCGGATAGACGATCACACCCCCGCTCTCTAAAACCCCCGCGCCCTCCCGGGCGCGCCTGGGGCTTCGGCTTTTATTACCTCAGTCACAAAGGCCTGCGAATCTTCTACCTGTCGTGCTTTTTCGCCGCTGCTTCAACCTTCTTGGCCAGCTTTTCCCTCGCTTCCTTCACCCTCTTGTTTATTTCGGGGTACTTGAGAGCGAGTATCGCTCCGGCGTAGAGGGCGGCGTTTCGTGCCCCACCCTTGCCTATAGCCATCGAGGCCACGGGTATTCCCGGCGGCATCTGCACTATCGACAAAAGCGCGTCGAGGCCGTTCAAGGGCGACGAGTCCACGGGGACGCCTATCACGGGCAGCGTCGTGTAAGCCGCGACTACCCCCGGCAGATGGGCGGCCCATCCGGCCCCCGCTATTATTACCTCTACTCCCCTCTTTTCGGCGGTTTCGACGTACTTTCTAACCCTCGCCGGCGTCCTGTGGGCCGAGGCTACCCTGAGCTCATACTCTATTCCGAGCTCTTCCAGGGCCTTCCAGGCGTCCTCTATGCTTCCCAGGTCCGAATCGCTTCCTACTATTATTCCAACTTTAGGCATAATAAGGTCTCAAACATATCCCGTTTGCAAAGTCTTTTCAAGGACCGCCCGCGACTTTTATTCTTTCATACATTGGGTACACTAGTTTGGTTATACTTGACAAAGATGGGCGTGTGGTTATGTTAATGCGAAAATTCAGTTTTTACTGTAACAGATACTGAAAAGCAGATACTGAAACTCCAGCCGGTCCTTATTTCAGAAAACACTATTATATAAATAGGAGGAGGTTTGTAATGAAGGTTAGGCCACTACACGACAAGGTTTTAATTCAGAGACTCGACAGCGAAGAAACGACCAAGGGCGGGATCATTATCCCCGATTCGGCAAAGGAGAAGCCGCAGGAAGGGAAGGTCATAGCGGTCGGTAACGGCAGGTTTCTCGAAGACGGCTCCACCAAGCCGCTCGAAGTTAAAAAGGGAGACAAGATCCTCTTCAGCAAATACGGCGGTACGGAAATCAGGATTGACGGCGAAGACTACCTCATACTCAGCGAGGAAGAGATTCTGGCCGTAGTCGATTAACCAAATCCAAAAATACAGATTCCCAGGAGGCAGAAGAAATGGCAGCAAAGGACATAAAATTCGACAGGGCGGCGCAGGACGCGATCTTGAGGGGAGTGAACGCGCTTGCCAACGCGGTAAAGGCAACGTTAGGCCCCCGCGGCAGGAACGTACTCATAGAGAAGACATTCGAAACCGCCGAAAAGAGGGGAGTAGAGGTAATAATAGCGGGGGCCGGATGGGCCGCCCATCTGCCGGGGGGTAGTCGCGGCTTAAACGACGCTGCCCGTGATAGGCGTCC
>ENA-OOPL01000016-OOPL01000016.1-human-oral-metagenome-genome-assembly--contig:-NODE-16-length-12562-cov-26.067069_pt1 | contig 12562 bp, 20 predicted proteins | sample MGYA00245263_ERZ501135 | MGnify/ENA primary metagenome ERZ501135 (study PRJEB25959, sample SAMN05335050) | human oral metagenome | host: human-associated | place: USA: California | collected... | reverse complement strand
CAAAGAAGCTGAGTTCAATGAGTAACGGATGTAGTTATCAAAGTACACAACAAAGGAGAAAGCACGAATGAGGAATGATGAATCAGTGGAGTATGAAGAAATTGAAAAGAGCAGACTTGAGGAGCTTGAGGAGGCGGAAGAGGAGCTGGAGGAGCTAGAAGACAGAGTGGCTCTTGTGAAAAATACACTGTTTTTTATTTTTGTTTTTGTAATGGGTGTGGCCGTGGGGCTGCACCTGTAAAAAAAGGAGGTTTGTTTGAATGGATAAGACGGAGCGGTTTTTGTTACAGTTACAAGCTGTGTTAGACACCATCCCTGATGCGGTTAGAAAGCTGGACATCTCATGTGTGGACGGCGTACTGGCCATACGAGATGGCGTAGATGGCTCAGATGCAGGGATTAAGGTTTCTTATGTGGGAGACAATCCAAACTTAGGGCGTGTGATGTTAGATGTCGTGTCGTGGGCGGTGATTCCAGGGCGACAAGTTAAGAACGCTTACGCTCTTGCAGGAGAAATTGGGATGTTACTTGACCATTTTCCACTCGCAAGCATTACACAAGCCCAAATGTGTTCTGTGACGCACACGACGATTCTGCTAGATAAAAGACGAGCGATTAACATTGAAGATATGACCGCATTTGAGGTTCTAAATACACTCGCTGTAAGGCTTACAGAGATCGATAAGAGGTAATGAAATGACAAGATTAAGAGATTATTTAGAGTACTTGTTACCTGCACTTGTGTTCGCAGATGCGAGTATTATCAATTTAACTGTGAACGGATCTACTGTAACACTTGTGCGATCAGCTAAAGCGGATATCGAGATGGACGCAAAAGGGCTGAGTGCGGCAGAGATCATGGAGCGATTAGGGAAAGAACTGAGTAGGTGAGCAGATGAACGAGATTAAAGTGGAAGTCATGTTCACAGATGGATACCAGAAAAGATACACTGAGGCAGTGGCAAAGGCGTATCAGAAAAAGAAACATCTTCAAAATCGTAAATTGTGCTTCTCCTCAAGAATAGACGCAGCAGAGCGGATCAGGAAGGAGATGCAGGATGCAACAGAAGATTGAAGACGGAATTATCTTCGTAAAACCTACTAAGGAAAAAGAGGCGATCATAAAGACATGGCGAATGATGAAGAAGGACAAGGAGAAAGGATACTGGTACGGAGAGATCACGAGACCGCTCCTCGAAAACCTGCAGAGGAACGGCGGACTGATACCCCCGGCAAAAGCAATCCTGAAAGAGATGCTGACAGTTCAGAAAGCGGTGGATGCGGAGAGGCTGAAGCCGGACAAGGAGATCAAGGCAAGATACAAGTACCCTGTAAAGGCCAAGCTATTCACGCACCAGATCAGGGCGGCGAACATGGCTCTGATGGTTTTCGGGATACTTCCGCCAGATGGAAAATAGGAAAAAGGAATGAATGAGAATGGACTACAGAGAGGAGGTGGTTTAATGGCATCCCAAAACGGCAAAGGCTTCGGTTTTTTATTTGAAATGGGATGTGGTTGAGTAAGACACTCACTGCAATAGCAACGCTTGGGACTGCTTATAAGCTGGGCAACATAGAAAAAGTACTGATTATTGCACCGACATCAGTGTGCTCAGTATGGGCCAAGGAGTTTGAGGATTATGCAGACTTTAAGGCAGTAGTAAAAGTTCTTTTAGGAACCAAAGGCAAGCGTCTGAAAGCTCTATCAGATCTTGAGAGCTTTCCGTTCAAGGCACTTAAAGTTGCAGTTATCAACTATGAAAGTACATGGCGAGAAGATATTTTTGATGCACTGTATAAGTGGGATGCAGACATGATCATCTGTGATGAGAGTCAAAGAATAAAAACCCACGATGCCGAGCAGTCAAAGGCAATTCATAAGCTGGGAGACCAGTCAAGGTATAAACTGATACTATCCGGCACACCAGTGCAGAACAATGCGATTGATTTGTACAGCCAGTATAGGTTTTTAGACCCAACTGTGTTTGGAACGAATTTCTATCAATTCAGAAATAGATATGCGATTATGGGAGGTTTCAGTAGACGCCAGATCATAGGTTACAGAGACCTTGACCAGTTAATTCAGAAAGAGCATTCTATTGCGTACAGAGTAACCAAGGATGAGGCATTGGATTTGCCGGAGCAGACATTCCTTGAAAGGCGTATCACGATGTCGGCAAAGGAAAAGAACCTCTACGACCGAATCAGGCGTGAGAGCTTCACCGAGCTTGATGGTGGAGGACAGGTGACAGTTACCACTGTACTGACAAAGTTGCTGAGATTGCAGCAGCTCACAGGAGGCTTCCTAATCGCAGATGGACAGGATAAAGCAGAGCTTGTGAGCAAGGGAAAGCTGAATGCACTGGAGGAAATCATTGATGACTATGTGGTGGATGCAGGCAAAAAGCTGGTAATCTTTGCAAGGTTTAGACCGGAGATAGACTTGATAGGTCAAATGCTTGTAAAGAAGAAAATCAAGTATGGAGCTATATATGGGGATATAAAGCTGGAAGATAGAGGCGGCATAGTCAAAGACTTTCAGACAAACGCAGATACAAAGGTCTTTCTGGCCCAGATTGATACTGCAGGACTTGGAATCACACTAACTGCTGCCGATACCTGTGTGTATTACTCGGTAAACTTTAACTATGCAGCGTACTCACAGAGCCTTGCAAGAATTCACCGTATCGGGCAGAAGAATGTTTGCACATACATTCATCTAATCACAGAGGGAACGGTGGATGAAACAATACTAAAAGCGTTGACAAAGAAAGAGGACTTGGCAAAGACTATAGTTGATGAATGGAGAAATTACTTTTAATGGCAAAGATTGATATTTTTAATTCAGAAAATAAATACGATATCCTATACACAGATCCACCATGGCAACAAGGTAGGGGTGGAAAGAAGACGGCAAGACCAAACAGTACTGGAATGACAGTTCCATATAAAACAATGGACATCCCGGGTATTATGGAGCTTCATAACTATGTCACAAATAAACTGATGCATGAAAAGCACAATGTATTCATGTGGACGATAGACAAATACCTTCCACAGACAGAGGAAATCATGGATCTGCTTGGATATAAAATTCATGCAAGACTTGTATGGGATAAGGGTAATGGACCAGCACCCGCCTACACAGTACGCTTCGCACATGAGTATCTGCTCTGGTTCTATAAGAATGGGAATATTATACTTCCAAATAAGGACAAGCGTGGAGCTTTTTCAACAGTACTCAGAGAGAATAGCAAGCGGCATCACAGCCAAAAGCCGGAGTGTGCCTATCAGATGTTAGAAACATTCTTCCCACAAGCAAAGAAGCTGGAGCTTTTCGCAAGGATAGAGCGTGACGGATGGGATGCATGGGGAAATGAATTATAAATCAAAGAAGGAGCAAACTATGGAAACAGTAATGGCACTTGACGACAAAGTAAGAGCTTACAAGGAGCTACTGGATAAGAAGGACGAGTTGGCAGAACAGACCAAGCTCAACAATAAGGCAGTAGAAGAATTAGAGCAAGAAATTGCTCAGATGATGGTTGATGAGGAAAAACCCGATACTACGGTGGATGGCTTCAAGTACAGTCTGCAGGAGAAGGCCATCTATTCAAAAATCGGTGAAGACAAACTGATAGAGAAAGGACTGGACTTCTTCGAGGTACTCCGTGAGGAGGGATTTGGAGACCTTATCGTGGAAAGGGTAGACACAAGGACACTAAATTCAGCAATGAATAACCTTGTAGAGGAAACAGGAGAGCTGCCGGAAAGTCTTGCGGAATGTCTGAATGTGTATTCACAGTTAAAGGTTTCTAAGCGTAAAGCAAATGTAAAAGCACTAAGCAGAGCAAAGAAAGCACAGATGGAGTCATTGGAAAGTGATGATGATAAGTTTGAAGAAGTAGCAAAGGAGAAATAAAATGGCAAAGATTAATCTTACGATTACAAAAGCAAAAAAAGAACAAATTTGCGTCAAGGTTTTAGTAAGTGGTCCTTCAGGCAGTGGCAAGTCTTATTCAGCACTCAGACTGGCAACGGGTATTGCAGGTAGGGTAGGCGAAGGAACAAAGATTGGTTATATCGGAACAGAGGGCATGAGAGACAAGCTCTATGCGAATGAATTCGATTATGACCTCATAAGCTTAGAAGAATACAGTCCTGACTATTACATTGCCGCGATAGATGCATTCTTAGACGCAGGATATAAAGTCATTATTATAGATTCTATGACGCACTTGTGGAACTGGGTTCAAGATCAGGTACAACTTCAGACAAAAGGAGATAATACATTTCAAGCTTGGGGAAAGTACAAGAAAGAAAACAAGAAAATCATTGAGAAAATCTTGCTTGCACCGGCACATATTGTAGTAACAGCAAGAGGAAAGGATGAATATGTGCTTGAAGCAAACAGCCGTGGGAAGATGGCTCCACGAAAGGTTGGTGTGGGAGCTCAACAGGATAAGGATATTGAGTACGAATATATGGTTACTTGGATGATTGATCAGGACACACATCTTGCAGAGGCAGCAAAGGACAACACTCACATCTTCGAGGGCAAGATCAAAGTCCTTGATGAGAAGTCCGGCGAAGCACTATATGACTGGGCAAATGATGGTGCTCCTGTCAAGTCCCCAGCGCAGAGGGCAGAAGAGGTAAAAAAGATACAGAATGAAATTACAGAAAAAGCAACAAAGCTTGGTGGTTCAAAGAATAAAGAGATGATGGAGTGGTACAAGGAGAAGTTCAACGGCAACCACAAGAACTATAAAGATCTTGACTTCTTAACACAAGCACTCACAGAGATGCAGAAATTCAAACCCATAGCGACAGAAGAAACCAAGGAGGAGAAAAAGGATGAATAAGGTAATCATTATAGGTAGATTTACCAGAGACCCGGAAGTGAGATACACCGCAAATAATACCTGCTATGCATCGTTTAGCGTGGCGATAGACAGACGATACAAGCAGGATGGGCAACCAACCGCCGATTTTCCAAGAGTAATCGCATGGGGTAAAACTGCAGAATTCATTGAGAAATACTTCCACAAAGGAATGAAAATCGCTATTGATGGAAGAATTCAGACTGGCAGCTACACAAATAAGGATGGTCAGACGATTTACACTACGGATATCGTTGCAGAAAATGTGGAATTTGTAGAAAGCAAAGGCACATCAGAAAGTAACAGGAGTACAGGAAATGCACCAAGTCCAAGCGTGACCGATGACGGGTGGATGAATATACCAGACGGAGTCGATGATGAGGGATTACCGTTCAATTAAACAGGAGGCAGTATGAAGCCATTACACGGAAGTTTTGATTATTTGATAGGAGAGGCTCAAAGGATTGTAAGACAAAGATTGGAGAAATGATATGAAGGTAGAAGGAGTGGATCTTGACCGCTTGGTAGACTATAAAACTGAATACACCCATATCATCAAAAAATATCATATTACAGGAGATAATCTGACCGGTCTGTGTCCATTTCATGATGATAAAAACAATTCTTTTTCAGTAGATTTAAAAACAGGTTGTTGGAAATGTCATGCTGAAGATAGAGGCGGAAACTTTACATCATTTTATGCGGAACTGAACGGTATCGATACTAAAGAAGCTTATAAAGCCATATTAAAGCAATATGGAGCTTACAAGTCTGAAGAAGATAAGAAGTCTGAGGGGAGTCTGTTATCATATAGCGTAGCACAGTATGCACTTGAAAAAAGACTCCCTGAAGAGTTCTTGAAAGAACAATGTTGCCTACAGACGAAAAGGGACAAACAGGGAGTTCAATATTTATATATCCCATACTTTAATGAAAACTTTGATGAAGTAACATATAGAAAGAGATACGGAGGCAAGCAATTCAGATGGAAGTATGGAGCCAGTAAAGACATCTGTATGTATGGAGAATGGAAGCTGGAGCAAATTCGCAATGCAGGATATGTGGTGTTGGTTGAAGGTGAGTCAGACAGTCAGAGTATGTGGTACATGGGAATAAGTACACTTGGAATACCGGGAGCCTCCATGTTCAAGCCGAACATGAGCGACCAGCTCCAGGACTTAAAGTTATACATTCACCAGGAACCTGACCAGGGCGGCGAGACGTTCATGCGAAAAGTCATCCAGGGACTCCGGGACGGTGGATTCATTGGCAAGGTTTACAAATTCAGCTGTAGCACACTGGGCGGAATCAAGGATCCGAGCGATGTTTTCATCAAATTTGGAAAAGAAGACGGAGCGGCCAAGATCCAGAAGCTCCTCAAGTCTGCTCTTTTCAATTTCTTCATACTCCACTGATTCATCATTCCTCATTCGTGCTTTCTCCTTTGTTGTGTACTTTGATAACTACATCCGTTACTCATTGAACTCAGCTTCTTTGTCAAGTCTTTGAATAGCCTCGCACGCCTCTTTCCTAATTGCCTCTAACCGTAATCTCGTTGTATCTAAGTCTATGCTTCCATCACTCACCAATGTGTTAATGGCGTCAAGCATGATCATCAGTGAAATCTGCAATAAACAATAATTTACATCACTCATCTAGTTACCCTCTCTAGCCCTCTCCATTTATCCTACCTCTCTTACTATCTTCCACCCTACTCCATTTGCAGGCCTTCTCCTTTGACTTGCAAATTCCGCAGTCTGTATCTTAATTCGCTTTGCTATCCACTTATCAAAGCCAACCGTGTCAAAAATAATCTTTGAGTTTGGCTTTGATGGGTCTATCTTAGTGGCGAAATTCTGCTTCGGATCTCTGTAGGCCTCCATCAGTAGCGGTATCGGAAATCCAAGCTTTTTAAGTTCTGACATTTTCATTATTTGTTTCGGAAACTCCATACTTGCCTCCTAAAATCTATTTTTATATTTACTTTGCTCTAAATCTCTCCTAAACTATCCTTACAGGCCCTGCCAAGCCGAGTACTTAGAAAGGAGGAATATGAGTATGACTAAAATCAGCCTAAAAAAGCACATTATTAATTCACTTTCAAATCTTTCAAGTGACAAACCTAGTGAATTAATAGGAAGTAACAAACTTGTTTTTGTAACTGCTGCCGGCATTATCTCCGGATATCCATGTGAAATTAACAGCAAATCCAATCCAAGCACATTACAAGGATTAATGTCGATGCTTGCTAGTATTTCACTTGACGGATACGAAGAAAACATTCAAAGCCTCAAAGATATCAATGAGAATGACGGCTTCATACTACTTAAAGATGTTACAATTAATAACGGTCCTTCAACTTTTTCTACACCAAGCTTTTTCCTGTTTTTTGATCAAGTAATTGCAGTAGCAATAGGTAATCCAGAGGCTTCTTAAAATCTGCCTTTATAGCCTTGTGTGTAGAACACATTTTCTCAACCCTGATAATAACCTCCAACGTTTCATCAGGGTTGGACTTTCTTAACTTTCTAATTGCCTTCACTATTCTCTCTATGTCAGAGATATGGCTTGTTACTATCTCTATCTTTATTGGTTTTACTATCATTCTTCCCTCCTAACCTACCATTTCAATCAACGGCAGTATCCCCTTTGATTTAAGGAAGTCATACAAGAATAATCGTCCCTTTTGAGTCCAGTACATATGCGTTTTCGCTCCCTGACTGCCATCTGGCTTATTGTAGTTTTGCGTCTTTGTTTGCGTATAACCTTCGCTTTGATACTTTGCATACAAAAACCACACGCCAGACTGGTTATACTGCACACCCAGCTCATGTAGCTTCTTATTCATGCCTTTCGCACTCATACCGTAGTCTTTTGCAATCTCTGTCACCGATAAAAGGTCTTTACACTGTAAAATCAAATCGTAGTATGTTGCCTTTGGTTGAAGCTCTGCTATTTGCTGTGTCTTAATGCTATTATCTAGCTGTAATGCCTCAAGCTTTTCCTCCTGCTCAAGTGCTAATCGTAGTGCCTCTTTCAGTGTCCTTGGTGCTTGCACGCCGTAGGCCCCTGTCCTTCTGATACTTGGCAAGACTTCTTCAAATACCCAGCGTTCAAATTTTTCTGCTGACGGCAATTTGCTTGATATGATTAAGCGATACAAGTCCCCTTCTGGGATAAATACAGTTTCCTGCATTCTTCCAAGACGATCAGTAATGGGGGTACGAATCATCCCGTCATCTCTACAATGTCGTGTGACTGCCTTATGTGGCTCACTATATCCTAATGCTCTTGCCACATCCGTACCTGCAAAGTAAGGTCTTCCATCAACATCTAAAGTTCTGACTTCTCCAAACTCGTTATTACTAAAAATTTGCAATCCTTCCATTCTTCCTCCTTTCTTTATTCGGTTTTTCCGAAATTATCACCTAAAAAAATTTGCCCTGTTCTGATTTCAAGGGCATTTGCAATCAAACTTATCGTATTATATGACGCATTTCGTAGATTGTTGATGTCATTCTCGTAACTCCAGATAGTTCTTGTTGAGACATTAACTTTTTTAGCCATCTCCTCCTGTGAAAGACCTCTCAATTTTCGCCATTGTGCCAATGTAAGAATTTGCATTTCTATATATTCCTATCCTTCCTCCCCGTCATACCGATAGGACAGTGTCTTGTAGTTATCTTAGAAACAGCCAAAACAAGCCAATTATAATGATTACTAATCTGAAAGCATAAAAGGCCAATTTTACAAATTTCCATAACAATGTCTTCATAGTGCTTGTCTCAAGCACGGAAAAGTGATATAGTACCCCATAAGGGGCGGGGCTTTCGCCCCTATGTTATTAATTGATACTGTGTAGTATCATCATAATTATGGACACGAGAGTTCCGATCTCTAGTGCCAACCCGATGAGCTTTCTAACTAACTTAGTGAGCTCATCTATTTTTTTATACCACTTTTCCATGTCTTCTTCTCCTTTCTCTTCTCTTTGTGCTTTTCTCAAGCACAAGTGTAGTATAGCATTCGGTTATTCCGAAGTCAAGAAGTTTTTTTCGTAAATTCCGAAATTTTTATCTTTTTTTATGTTATATATTTCATTTTTACCGGATATATGATATTATGTAGCTACGGAGGTACAGCTATGTTTGCAAAAAACTTAAAATACTTACGCCAGTTACATAACATAGATCAATTACAACTTGCGGAAGCTTTAGGGCGAAAAAGTGCGTCATCCATTAGCGAGTGGGAAAGTGGAAAGTACACTCCTAAGATTGGAGTATTATCTATGATTTCCTCGTATTTCAATGTTGACCTTGATGATATGATGACTAAGGACTTAGAGCTCGAAAACTCAATGCAGAGTTGGTCTTGGTCTGATCAGACGAACACTTCCGACACATCGGATGAGCAACAAAAAATTATATTCGCTACTAATTTAAAACATCTCATAGATAAGAGCGAGAAAACGCAGAAGGAAGTAGCTACTGCAATTGGAGTCTCACCACAGACGCTGAATACATGGCTTCAAAGAATAGCACTACCTAGAATGGAAAAAATACAATTATTAGCAGATTATTTTGGTATTAGTAAGACGGATTTGCTCGATCCGAAAGACACTGAGATGCAGAAATTCTCGTTAGGTACATACCGCATACCAGTTTTATAATATAACAGCCAGAAAACCCATGGTCTTTAGACCGTGGGATGAATGGCGTTAGGTTTACAACATATATATTTTACTTAAATACTATCATTTAAAATATATGCTATAATACATATATAGGAAATCCTATTTCCGAGTCTATGAAAGGAGAAAATCGTATGTATCTTACTGTAAAACAACAAGTGAAACATCTGTCCAAGGAAGATTACATCACAATCAGGGAACTTTGTCATACGGCTAAGAATCTTGCTAATGAGGCAATCTATAATGTGCGTCAGCATTATTTTACAGAAGGTGAATTTCTCAAGTATGAGAAGAATTACACTCTTTTAAAGAATAGTCCTAATTATAAGGCCTTAAATTCCAATATGGCACAGCAGATACTGAAAGAGGTTGATGGTTCGTTTCAGTCATTTTTTGGTCTGCTTAAACTTGTCAAGCAGGGAAAATATACTTTTATGGATTGTAAACTGCCACATTATCTTCCAAAAGATGGATACACAACACTGATCATTGGTTTTGTAAGACTGAAGGGTAATCAGCTGACACTTCCGTTTTCCAATAGTTTTAAGAAAACGCATAAGTCTGTTGAAATTACGATACCACCCATACTTCTTGATAAGACGATAAAAGAGATACGCATTATACCGAAAGCGAATGCAAGGTTCTTTGAAATCCAGTATATATATGAAGCTGAATGTATTCAAAGAAATCTAAACACAAACAACGCACTTGCACTTGACCTAGGCATCAACAATCTCGTCACAGCCGTATCAAATAGTGGTCAATCGTTCATTATTGACGGGAAAAGACTGAAATCAATCAATCAGTGGTTCAATAAAGAAAATGCCCGTTTGCAATCGATAAAAGATAAACAGCATTTTAGTAGAAAGCCTACAAATAGACAAAAAGCAGTTGCTCGTAATCGCAACAATAAGGTGAACGACTATATGAATAAAACTGTTCGTAGGGTGATAGATTATTGTATCATCAATAATATAGGTACGCTTGTTGTTGGTTACAATGAGACTTTTCAACATAACAGTCATATTGGAAAGCAAAACAATCAAAATTTTGTAAATATCCCTTATGGACAGTTGCGTAACAAATTGGAATATCTTTGCAAACTAAATGACATTGTTTTTGTAAAACAGGAAGAATCCTATACATCGAAATCATCTTTTTGGGATAGAGACGATCTCCCTGTTTACAATGCCGATAATCCAAAAGAGTATCCGTTTAGTGGCAGAAGATTACATCGTGGTCTATACAAAACGGCAAGTGGTAAAACAATCAATGCAGATGTTAACGGAGCATTAAATATCATGCGTAAAAGTAGTGTTGTGGATATGAATATCCTATACAGTAGAGGCGAAGTGGACACGCCGATAAGAATAAGGATTGCCTAATTACTTAGGTGGAAACTTAAATATCAAACTTCTTAAATAGAGCTGTTAGGCTCTTAGAAGCCCATTACCTTTAGGTGATGGGTAGTTCACCAACTGTTGCAGCGGGGCAACCAATGTTTTCAGATGATGATGTGATCGAATATATAGACTATGATAAAGAACCACGCAATAACATTATCGGTGTACGAATTGAAGGGGACTCGATGATGCCAGCCATTCAAGATGGTGATACTGTTGTCATAGACAGAGAAGCTGTGTGGGAAGATGGAGATGTGGTTATTGTGACTGTCAGTAACAACTACGGTATGTGTAAAAGAATTAAAAGATATGCCGATGGAATTGCTTTGATATCTAACAACCCATCTTATGAGCCAAAATATTACAGCGCTGCGGAAGTAAATGCATTGCCAGTCCGAATAATTGGAAAAGTGAAAGAATTAAGAAGAAAGTTTTGACAAGGCCGACTGCGATCAGGTCGAAAATAATGCAAGAGGAGCTTAGAGGGAAGTTTTGATGAAAAAATTAACAACACAAGAAGCAGAACAACTCATTAAGATGCTAAAGAAAACTATTGAGAAAGAGATTCATTTGCCATCGAAAGGGACAAATATTAGGTTTGATGTGCAAGGTAGAACAAAGAAACATATATTTCAATATCTCTTTATCGTGGTAAAATAAATCCTAATAAAGGTAATTTTACTGCACTAATTAAAAGAAATAATACTGTATTACTTTCTTTAGATACTTCATCTACAGCAAAGCATATGAATCCTGATGGGCAAATTATTAAGGGACCTCACTGGCATATATATACTGAAGAATATGGACGAAACTATGCATATCCTGCAGTAAATATTACTGATAGCGATTTTGTTAAAAACACATTGCTATTTTTAGAGGAGTTTCATGTAATTGAGAAGCCCAAAATGACAGAACAAGTATCTTTTAATTTATAAACAGAATGAAAGGAGCGAATATATATGGATAGAATAAATAATTTAATGAATCAGTACTTCGATTGGTTAAAGGAGCAAGCCAATGCTACGAAAATAGGTGAGTACTATGAAATCAACTCTCCATTTTTGGATAGTCAGAATGACTTTATGCAGTTATATGTTAAATTTGAAAATAATAAAGTCTACTTCACAGATGATGGTTTTACTATAAATTCCCTCGTTCAAAGAGGGTTGAATTTAACATCAAAGCGTATTCAGCAGATAAAAAGCACTATTGCTCAGTTTGGTATAACTTTAGAGGATAAGACTTGCCTTGTTGCTGAAGCTTCTGCACATAATCCTGAACAACGGATGCATATGTTTATCCAAGCAATGTTAAGATTAGATAATATATTTTCTAATCTCCCGGCACATTCGACATCCACTTTTATAGATGATATAAGTGAGTTCTTCACTCAACGAGATATTTATTGTCTTAAGAACGTGAAGTTTTCCGGCGGTACCGGCTTTGATCACGTCTATGATTTTGCATTCAGTCCATCAAAAAGACACCCTGAGAGGTTGTGTAATGCTATTAACACTCCTAGTAGAGCTACTATAGATAGTTCTCTATTCTCATGGGTTGACACAAAAAAACGAGAAGCGAAA
>ENA-OOPL01000015-OOPL01000015.1-human-oral-metagenome-genome-assembly--contig:-NODE-15-length-13664-cov-14.436803_pt1 | contig 13664 bp, 9 predicted proteins | sample MGYA00245263_ERZ501135 | MGnify/ENA primary metagenome ERZ501135 (study PRJEB25959, sample SAMN05335050) | human oral metagenome | host: human-associated | place: USA: California | collected 2014-05-18... | reverse complement strand
GTAAGTGGACGTTTATCCTCGTCTGGATTGATATAAGATGACACCAATTTAAAAGACCAACTACTTCGACCACACAAAAAAGGCCAGGCTCGTTTGCGAGCGCTCGGCACCAATGTTTATGTTCGATACTATGGCGATGAAACGCCAAGTTCGAGCGATGAAAAAATACCAGAAGACCCAGCGATAGAACTTAGAGCCAAACCAGGACAGTTAAAATGAATATTTCTCGAATCAGAAAAACAAATAGTCTAATTTTCGGTCTTGCATTTTTATTTTGCAGTGCTGCTAATGCTCAAAGCGAGCCTTCATCCAAAGAGCAAGATCCGTGCTGCCAAACTGGTCGGGCAGACTCTGCCAAGGAAATAATTGACCAGTCTAAAAATTTCAAACTGAATGCCACTCAATCAAATATTAGATTAAAAGACGCAATCCAAAGAGCGCGCATGCTCAAAGGCGAGACTAACAAACTCACGACCCAGCTTGAAGCGGGAAATGTTGATGCGTACAAGAAAAATTTGACAGCTTTTATGGAACATGCCGAAAAATACAAAGCGCATCTTATTAAAACCGAGCAAGCTTATGGTCATTGCAAAGCATCTGAGGCTGCATACAAAAATCAGCTAACGGCTTGGAAGTCGCACATCGACGCGTATCATATTCGCATTCCCAATTACAATCTGGGAGAACTAAGACCCCCAAGAGTTTGTCCTCAGATGAATACATCTGTGCAAGAATCTGATGGATTGGCTAACTCGATGCGCACTGACACTCAGCGCCTAATGATTTCGCAGCGCGAACTGCAAGTGGCTCAAGCCAGACTTACAAATGCCATGGTGGCAAATTCGGGTCAAGATGCACAAGTTTTAAATCGCAGTAAATTACTTGAGGCGGAAAGACAGCTTTCAGGCGAGTTTGCAAGCCTAAAAACAGAACTGGAACTACTCAATACGCAATACAAAGCAATTGCCAAAACATCTGATCCGCGTGGCACAGTAGCCATTTCCAAAGTGAGCGGACAAGTAAAAACGAAGCCTTAGATTTAAGAGCCTAGATATTAATCAATTCGCCCAGTGCCGACATAACTTGCTCAACAGTTACGCCGTTCATACACCGCGTTTCAAAAGTGGCTAAACAGTCGAAAAAAGCAATCTCTTCAAACACTGGAATATCTGCATGATTCGAGGGCTCAGCTTTAACCCATTTGAGACACGCCTCGACGCAAGCAGGAGCTTTAATTACACTGCAATTTTGCTGGTAGCGATCGAAAATTGCTCGGGCAAGAAACAGAGATACTGTTGGTCTTTTTTGCTGAATCGACATATGCATAAGACCGGTATCAATGCTCACCATGGCTCTGGCAGAGGAAACCACATCAAGCGCATCGTGAATGGTATCGGTTTTTAGCAGCGGTAATCCAGCTTCTACCAGTTCTGCACAAGCTTTAGATTTTTCTGGCTGTCCCAACACAAAACATTCAATACCGTTTTGTTTTAAACGTGAATATAATTCGATCCAGCCTTCTTTGGTCCAACATTTAAATGAGCCTGCAGAGCCTGGAACGAATAATATTTTATCCTTTAATTCAGGACGAAAATTGAACGGCAGTGGATTGTATTTTTTGAAATCCCAGACAATACCAAGCTCTTGCGTAATAATGTCTTGGCTGATTCGCTCAAAGATATCGAAAATGCTTAGATTGCCAAATTCGTTGATAAATTTGTCAGAACCCAAATTGTTTTCGAGATACAGCGGATGAGAACGCAGATTGATATATCGGTCAGCTTCTTTCAAAGTTAACGCAAGAAATTCTGGCTCTTTCAATGAGCCGCTCAAACCAGGAATACACTGAGCCACACCTTCTTGTTTTGGGGAGCGAATGACCAGATAGGTCGGCACACCCGAAGCGATAAGCGCTTCCAAAGCTGGAAGTGTGATCAGTAAATCCCCTAAACCGTCTGCAATTGGAGCAAAATAGTAAACCATGCAAGAAGTATAACCTCTCCAAAACGCCCATTTTTTATCTGCTAGAATAGCGAGATGATCAAATTCGTCGCCCGCATGAAAGCCAAAAAGAATCACAGTCAGGCTGACACAATGACGCTCAAAGCCAGTCAAGAAAGCTTGCATTCCGCTCGCAAAGCACTCGAAGGCTGTACTACCACAATGGGCTTTCGTATCGACCACCTCAGACACCATGGTCGTGGGTCGCTTGCATTCTCCGCTTTGCAAGAAGGTCTTGAATATTACATGCATCCCGAGTACGGGTTCATTGCCTACAAACCTTTGCACGATGGTCCGCAATCTGTGCTTGTTCTTTCAGATCCTATCTGCAAAAGAGAAAACACAAAATTGCTCATAGACGAATTCATGAAAGTGAAAAGCGATCCAGTTTTCTTGCACATCAGTCACGAAGTGGCAGAAATTGTGGCAGGATACGATTATTGCGTCAACGAAGTTGGTGTTGAAACTGTAATTGACATTCAGGAATTTGATTTAGTCGGCGGCAAAAAGCAGCAATTGCGAAACGCACGTAACGGCGGCAAGAAAGACAATCTTGAAATAAAAGAAGTTGACTCCATAGACAATACCACTTTGAGTAAGCTTCGAAAAATCAGCTCAGATTGGATCAAAGAAAAGACTATAAGCAATAACGAAATGCAATTCATTGTACGTCCCATTGTTTACGTCGACGAGATTGATGTGCGTAGATTCGTAGCGCTCAAAGATGGAGAGATAGTTGGCTTTGTCATATTCGATCCCATGTATGAAAACGGCGAAATTGTAGGCTATATCGCCCAGCATTTGCGCAGCATTCACAAATCGACTTATTCTGTAGTCGATTGCATTGTTGTTCATGCTCTTGAACTATTCAAGACAGAAGGCAAACAAGTAATGTCCATGGGCTTTTCGCCACTAGCTCGAGTTGACGACCAGGGCGAATTCAAATACAGCAAACTGCTTAAAGCATATTTCCAATACGCCTATGAGAAAGCCAATTATCTCTACAATTTCAAAAATTTGGCTCAACACAAAAAACAATACAGACCAGGCATGAAGGGCGCGCACGAAGAAAAAGTTTATTGCGCCATGCGCACTCGCTTTTTACTGCCACGAATTTACGACGTCTTCAGCACGCTTGGATTTAGACCAATTAGTCAGATGATCAGCCACTACTCGCAGAAAATAAATGAGTTCATCTCCAAACCGCCTAAATCAGACAATTGAGTTGCCAGACGGGCGTATCCTTGGGTTCGACCGCTATGGTGCAGAAGGCGGAAAGCCGCTTCTTTACTGTCATGGCGGCGCGTCGAGCAAACTGGACATTGCTTTTGCCGACCCAACTTTAGCCGATTACAACATAGATTTAATTGCCATAGACCGCCCAGGCATCGGAATGTCCACCAGACAACCGGATCGCACACTCTTAGATTGGTCGCAAGACGTGCGCTTTTTCCTGACTGAGCTAAAGATTGAAAAACCATTGCCCATTATTGGATGGTCGCTAGGCGGTCCTTATGCGATGGCTTGCGCTTACGCCCTGCCTGATTTAATAGACAAAATGGCATTGTCTGGAAGTTGCGGACCCATCGGTCATCTAGACTCAATTAAGGATCTAGATTTACTACTAGATCGGATTTTGTTTACTTTTCCTGATAGTTTGCACTGGACCATTAGTATCATGCTTAGTATTTACGCACAGCTGCCTACAGAATTCGTGCGCAAAGACTTGATCAAACAAATGAAGTCGCGCTTCGATAGAGAGATTGTCGAGGCTTATACAAAAGAAGAATGCAAGGCTTTCATGCAAAATTCGCTCACCAATTTTGGCTGGGGAGTAATTGACGATTACGTTGCGGTAAAACGTCCCTGGGGTTTTCCGCTCAACGCCATTGCCGCTCAGGTGCATGTTTTTCATGGTGGCGATGACACCTTAAGTCCGATTTCTCAAGCGCATTATTTGAGAAGTCATATTCCAAAAGCGAAATTGCACATAATCGACAATCAAGGACATTTCCTTTTGAACAGAAGCTTACCGGATTTTCTTGCCAGCCTAGATTTAGTGAAAGAATCCACCTAATAGGTGATAGCCAGCTAGATAGAGTAATGCTAAGTTGGAATTGGGGCGTTGGTTTTTCTAAAAATAAAATACTGGGGTATTTCTTATGGATGCGGCGGCTAAAGCCAAGCATGTACTACAAGAAGATACTGGGCAGCTAAATGCGCTCGATACGCGCGTGGTCATCAAGGCACAGAAAATCTACAAAGAACAGCTGGAGAAAATATTCTGTCAGGCTGATGTATTGTTTGGTGGACTATTAATTACAGAATGGTTCGCTGGCATTTTGCTGTCCATGCTATGGACTCCAAGAGTTTGGAATGGAGCCATTTCAAACGTTCATTTACATGTTTATCTTGCCGTTTGGCTGGGACTTGCCACCTTAAGCTTGCCCATGTTTTTTATCATCAAACTGCCTGGCAGACCCATTACAAGGCAGGTAGTAGCAATAGCTCAAATGATTATGACAGCCTTCTTGATTCATTTGACCGGCGGCAGAATTGAAACTCATTTTCTGGTATTTGCCACTCTTGCATTCCTTACCTTTTATAGAGATTGGAAAGTGCTTGTTACAGCAACGATAGTAGTTTTTATCGATCATATTTTCCGTGGCATTTATTTTCCTTTTTCTATTTATGGCGAATCGACACCTCAGACCTGGCGTTTTTTAGAACATGGATTCTGGGTCACTTTTGGTGACTTATTTTTTGTGAACTGGTGTGTGACCACAAGAAAAGAAATGTGGGAAATGGCAAAGAAACATGCCCGAATGGAAAACACAAACGAAATAATAGAATTACAAGTAACAGCCAGAACAGCTGAAGCAAAATTAGAAAAGGAACGATTTCACATTTTGTGTTCATTTGCTCCGGTGACAATATTTGAAACCAATCAATTCGGCAACTGGACATTCGTGGGACAACGCTGGAGCGAACTAACAGGACTTTCTCCAGAAGCCGCTCTTGGTAACGGCTGGCAAAATTTAATTCATATAGAAGAAAAATCTGAAGTGCTAAAAAGCTGGGCACAGTGCATCAGAAAAGGAGTTAACTGGGAAATCGAATTCAGAATCCGCGACATAGATGGCAAAATCAAGTGGGTACGCGGCGAAGCGGTGCAATGCCGACCGGATGTTGAAAGCGAGCCAATCTTTATCGGTTCAATTATGGATATCACAGACAGAAAAATGAGCGAAAACACCGATCGACGTATGGTGCTAATTGCTCAAAAAGAAGATTTTTTAGCGACCTTAAGTCACGATTTGAAAAATCCAATAATTGGCGCAAACAGAATTTTAGAACTGATTTTAAATGGCAAAATGGGACCTGTATCGCGCGAATTGACAACAATTATGCAAAAACTAAAAGACAGCAATACCTCTTTATTGAAGATGATTCAAAATCTTATTGCCATTTACAGGTACGATACAGGCGCTGACTATCTCAATTTCGAACTAGTCGATTTAGTTCAACACTCACGGGCTGTTATGTCCGACTTATCTTTACTTGCCGCCGATAAGGGCGTGGATTTACATTTTGAAGTAGATAATTCGCTCGACGAAAATTATTCTGTGGTGGCAGACAAAAACTCACTTGTGCGCCTCTTCTCCAACTTGCTCGATAACGCGCTAAAATTTACACCAACTAATGGCAAAATAACCGTTGCAGTAAATGGAAGTGATCACACCATAAATGTCGATGTAATAAACACTGGATCTTATGTTCCGGAAGAAAGCCAAAAACGGCTATTCAACCGCTTCTACCAGGGCGAAGAAGGTAAAAGTTATGTTCCCGGAACGGGTCTTGGATTGTATATATGTTCGCAAATTGTCCAGGCGCACCACGCCAATATTACTTGTGTGAGCACGCCGGACAACGGCGGCGAAACACGTTTTCGCGTTTCGTTTGAAACTGAAAAGCAGACTTCCTCAAGCAGTCTTGAGCAACTCGGAGTTCAGTCCTCTACGCAGCATGATAAAGTTCACTATAGCGCGTGAAAGCGAAATCTTTCCTTTGCGAACCCATGTGTGCAGAATAAAGGCAGAATCAATTAACGAGCGGTCTTCGGGATACAATTCCAGAAGCACACAGCGAAGTACTGCGTCCTTTTTCAATGCTAGCTTGAGCAAAGCAAATGAATCTTGACGCGTTCTTGCTTTTTCGTTTGATACCGTTTTTAATACCACAAAATATAAGTGGCTTGTTTGATACAACTGAGAAAGCAGCTCGTTTTCGCGATCTGTAGTTAGATAATTACTGACTCCAAGAAAATTCCAGAAAGTAAGCGAGCTTGCTTTTTCATCTGAAATCGCCTCTGAATGAGCTATCGGCTTAATTGCTTCTTTTAGAATTACAACTGCTTTGTCGGCATTAATCTGCTCGTTTTGAGTAAGCGATTGCAATCTCAGCGCAAGACTAAGAATTTCGCTTGTGACAGATTTTGATTCGACTAAATGTTGTCCTACGGCTTTACCCGATTCAAGCTGGTTAAATAGCGCGTCTTTAACACGCGACTCTTCGACCAGACCTGCTTTGGTTAAAAGCTCGCCCAGCAAGATTTTTTGCGTATCAAAAGAGGGCAAGCGCGAAAATGTTTCATCGTTTGCTTTTATGCTACGCAGCTTGCTTGATACTGTTTGCTCTTCTAGCTCACCAGCACGCAACTCGCGTTGCAGAGCCAGAGTCACTCGCAAATAATCGTCCGAAATAAAATCGAGCATCACTAAAACTTGTCCCAGCGGAAAGCCAGAACAATCTGAAACCTTAAGTCCAAATTCCAGTTGCTTGCCATTTATTTTGCTAGCCGAAACTAAAAGCTCGCCAAGGCGAGTGCGATTTGAATCGGATGTTTTGATGCCCAGAGTAACAAGCGCCTCATCGAATTTGAGTTGGCTCATTTTCACTATATTCAGTGCCTGACGCGCCTGGGAGATATTGATGATTTTGTCTCTAAGCATAGACTGAGCCTGGATAGCATCGTGCAATAAATGCTCGTGCAAGCACTCAAGAAAAATGAGCGCTTTACCCAGTGGCAGTCCGGTCATAGACGAAATTCTCAATCCGCAATCCAGGTCCTGGCGATTTACGATGCCGAAGTCAATCAGTAAACTGCCCAGGCGATACTCGGTATTATTGATTTCGTTTGGGTTCATGGTAAGTTGTGTCCTCAAAAAAGCACACTAAAACAGATGCAAGTTCAGGCGAAAAAATATCGCCCATGCAAAACCAGAAGCGGTCGTGCGACCTGCAAAAAGAGTAGTAGCAAAATAACCGGAGTGCAAAGCCGATTATGATTAGAAACTTAGTAAGAATCGGGTCAGTTGATTTTAGTTATGCTGGTAAGTGTCGCGAATAAACGCAGCGCAAAAGGCGCTTCTTTTCAAATCAACCAAACCACACTAGTGCATTTAATCTGGTTTGTCAAGGTCGAATTAAAGTCATCGTATTTCAAGCAGACGGGTAAATTGAACAAATAGATCTCTTAGATCCAACATAGCAAGTTATATGATCAAACGCAAAGACGAATTAGAGAAAAGGCGCTTAGAGCCTCTACTTGCAAAAGACAAAATGACTTTTGTCAATTCAGTAGTGATGCCTGCGGCAATTCTAACCGCTATGAAAACTGTTTTCGAGCTTGTATTAAAACTGCCTGGTGGAGGGCATCTTGACGGCATCTTAATAGGAAATGCAGTTTTCTTTGCCATGCTTTTTTTCACTGCGTGCATTGTCTATCTTGTTTTGAAACGCAAAATGAACAAATTGGATAGTGCACCACAAATCAATTCCTTTTTGCCGGGCGCTTCGATTGAAAAATTCAGACCCATCGAGATGCGCACCCCATCTGGATATCCAATGCACGCAGAATTTGGACCCGCAGCTAAATCTCTCAAAATGCTGCGCTTTTTCTTATTATTTTCGACTGGCGGTCTTGCCTTAATAGTTATTACCAGCATGATGACGGGAATGTCTCAGCACAATATTTTTGTATTCCTGGGCTTCCTTGTCATACTTGCCCTGCCTGTCTGGTATGTGATTTCAGTGGTTAAAGGTGTTGAAGAGTCGCTTCGTGAAAATTCATTCCATCTTGCTCACAGCGAAATATATGAGCTTGAGCTTGTCTTGCTTTCTCGCGATTTGTCGCAACAACATATGATGTATAAACTTTGCATCAAAATGGGCAACACCCTCAAAAATTATCACGTGCGACCAATGCCCAACTGCGACAAATATTTTTCAGAGCTTGGTTTGCTACAGCAAAATTGCCCCCAAATAATTTCAGCTTACATAAGTCCAATAACTGGCGAGCCATTAGCCCTAGCCACCCAGAATGGACCAATTTGGCTGTCTAATGCAGAAGTTAGGCTTTTCTTCTTGCCGCCACGCCCTGGGACCAAACTGCTCACTATGGCGCGCCCTCTTGTGCCGCTTGAATATGACAAAGGCATTAAGCTTCTAGCCGATAAAAGCTCGAAGGGACTGCAAGATGACAAGTTTGTGGGCACCTGGCAGGGCTTGACCTGTTTCGACCGCACTCCAAACGCCCAATACCGCTTTTGGATTAAACTGGCTCAAACGCCAAATGGTGGGCTTTCGGGCACTTACCACAATGCGCTACTAGGACCTTTATATGGCAAAGTTACCCTGGACGGCAAAGCTCTGGGAAACGAACTATATTTGAATGTCGTTTACCACTTCTGGCTATGGAAACTATTTGAAAAGCCTGAACTTTGGGCTGGGATTTATGACCCAGCAACCGGGCAAGTTACTGGCACATTCAAGAAAGGCAGCCTCACCGGCATCTTTGTTCTGTCCAAAGATTTTCAGTAGATCACACTTTAGTGTAACTACAAAGATCAGACTAAAATGCGATGCGCCCCACTTTCGATTTTGTCATAGTAGAAATGTGACTAGCAACAAGTCGCAGAATCGATAGAACCTCCAGTGAAAAGGGCTGTGATTGCCCATAGCTCTTGCACTGGGTTGATTTTCTGTGCACATATCCTTTAGGAGCACCATATGAAGTATCATATGAGCCTAACAACCGTATTGCTTGCAAACGCTCTAATCATGAGCAGTTTGAATGTCGCATCAAATGTAAATGCAGCAGAATCGCGCAGCCGCTGGGACAAACAAACCGACGTTGCCTGGCAATCTTATTGCAAAGGCGACTATGCAAAGTCACTCGACGCTTCAAAAAAAGCTTTCTCCCGCACCCAAAAGCCAAACCAAAAAGCAATCAGCTTGTGTAATCTAGCGTCCATCGAATTACAAAACGGTCGCATTGCGCAAGCTGAGCTGCTTTATTTAAAAGCTCAAAATCTTTTCGATCAAGTTATGGAGCAAGATCATCCTTATTATCATGTCCTTTTAAACGACCTTGCCGTGCTCTATTTCAACAAAGCAGACTATGAGCGTGCACAGTTTTATTTCGATCAAATCATTGAAGCAGACGCAACACAAACAGAAGAAAATCAAAATCCACAGACTGCGACCATTTTGAATAATTTAGGTTCGCTCAACTTCAAGCAAGGCAATTTTGATAAAGCCCAAGCCTACTATGAAAAAGGGCTGTCCATGCTGAAAAGCAAATCAACCAAGAATTTATTAGTAGCACGTTTACTCAATAATCTAGGCGTCGTCCATGCTCATAAAAACAATTTAGACCTGGCAGAAAATTGCTACAAAGAGGCGCTTGAAATACGACAAGCCAAACTAGGACCACAGTCAAATCACCCAGATCTTGCCTCAAGCCTGCACAACATGGCACGGCTCTATACATGGCAAAATAAACTAAAAGAATCCGAAGAATATTTCACAAAGGCAATAGAAAAACGCACAAACACTTTTGGAGCGGAACACCCAGAACTAGCCGCTTCCTACTGCGGATTGGGTGAGCTTCATCTAGCAAAATTGAATCACAAAATGGCCCTTCATTTTTATAACAAAGCCCTTGCCATGCGAATCAAAACACTCGGCGCAAATCATCCAGACACCGCCGCCTCTTATTGCGGCCTTGCCCAGGCTCTAGAAGCGGACAACCAGATAACTGAAGCCCGCCTGGCATATTTAAAAGCGATTGAAATTCAAGAAAAGTCATTGGGCAATGCCCACCCAGATTTGCTCAAAAGCAAGCTGGCTTTGCTTCGCCTCGATAGCTTGACAGCTTACAAGAGTTAAGACACCCTCTTTTAAATTAGTGCTAAATTAAGCTCTGTCAGCTCTATTGGCGGGTAACCTTGTGACAACAACTCAGACCGGCTCGACCGGAACTTCGGATCTTTTGCAGCGCACAAAGCCTCTGCGAGACGATGTGCGTATGCTTGGCACTTTGCTTGGACAGACCATTTCTAATTTAGAAGGCGAGCATGTTCTTGCTCTGGTTGAAGAGTTTCGTGCCTTGACCAAAGCCACACCAAGCGACGAAAACAAAGACCGCCTGGCAAAACTAACGAGCAGTATGGATTTAGAAACTGCGCGCAAACTAATTAAAGCGTTTGTGTGTTATTTCGACGTCATCAACATGGCTGAGCAGAATCATCGAATTCGCAGACGTGCTCAACGTGAATCAGAAAATCCGGACCAAGTGGAAAAAGACTCACTTTCGTATGTTCGTCGCCACGTTGAAGATGCCGCAGACAACGCAAACAAAGTGTGGGAGACGTTTACTAATCTAGATATCGAAGTCGTTTTTACAGCACACCCAACAGAAATTACTCGCCGAACTGTGTTATTAAAACAACTCAAAATGGCGCATTTACTTTATCTGCGCGACCATCCGCCACTCACAAAAAAAGAAAAAGAGCAAATCGAAGAGGGTTTAGCAGCCGTTGTAGAATCGCTCTGGCTCTCGGATCATATTATTTATTTCAAGCCATCGCCTTTAGACGAAGTCCGCTACGGTCTATCGCTTTTTGATAGCGTGGTAGTCGATTCAATCATAGACGTCCATAGCGAATTAGATTTGCTCACAAAAGAGCTGGCGCAAAAGCTCAACAAGCAAATGCCAGAAAATCTGACTTACACCACATTTGGTTCTTGGATCGGCGGCGACCGCGACGGTAATCCATATGTGACAACAGATGTGACAAAGTCAACACTTGAGATGCAGCGTAAAGTGATACTTGAAAAATATCTGAAAACGCTGGAAAAAGTTTTCAACGAATTAAGTCACAGTTCAAACGTTTTAAAAATGGATCAGACTCTCTTGGACTCGGTAAAAGCCGATGTTAAGCTCTTCCCCGATGTACACGAGCGCTATTATCAAAAATACAAATTCGAGCCTTTTAGACGCAAATTGCTTTTCATTCAAGAAAAATTGCGCCGGACTTTAGATTCAAAAGATCATGCCTACAAAAATCCTGATCAGTTTTTGGGCGAACTAAAAATGATGTACACGGCATTGCAAAAAACCAAATGCCGCCACAGTCTTGAACAATTAAAACGCTTAATGGTGATGGTAAACATTTTTGGTTTTCATTTAGCCAAACTCGACTTACGCCAGCACAGCGCCAGACACAGTCAGGCATTTAGCGAGCTGTGTAAACAGTTTGGCATTTTTGAAGACTACGAAAAAATAGACGAAGAAAAACGCATCGAATGGCTAACTCAAGAAATTCAAAATCGCCGCCCGCTTTTTCCAGTCAAACCCGCATTCAGCAACGAAACCAATGAGACTCTCGCCACAGCAAACATGATGGCTAAAATGCAGGATGAGCACGGCACCCGCGCAGTCGATACTTATATAGTAAGTATGACCAAAGACGCATCCGACATGCTCGAAGTTCTTTTGCTCGCCAAAGAAGCAGGCATTTACAGCCCCGATGCAAAATCAAATCCAAATCGGACTATTAGTATCGTCCCATTATTTGAGACTATCGAAGACTTGCGTGAAGCGCCACTCTTGTTTGATAAATTACTTTCGAACAAAGTCTACGCCGATTATTTAAAATCGCGCGGCAACTTGCAAGAAATCATGATTGGCTATAGCGACAGCTGCAAAGACGGCGGCATCGTCACTTCAAACTGGGAATTGTACAAAGCCCAGAAAAAATTAGTCGAACTCGCTGATTCTCGCAATATCAAACTAAGACTCTTCCACGGTCGCGGCGGAACCATTGGACGCGGCGGCGGTCCAACGCATGGAGCCATCCTTGCGCAACCACCGGGTACGGTGTCTGGACGAATAAAAATTACCGAACAAGGCGAAGTAATAAGCTCTAAATATTCAGTGCACGGCATTGCAGTGAGAAACTTTGAGCGATTGGCAGCAGCCGTAATAGAATCGAGCTTGACTGAAAACAAGAAAAAGAAAACAGGCATCGACAAACCCGAATGGCTCAAACTGACCGAAGACTTGTCGCAAGAAGCATTCAAAGCCTTTAGAAGTCTTATTTATGAAGACAAAGATTTCCTTGAATTCTTTTTGCAGTGCACACCAATTACCGAGATCAGTCGATTAAGACTTGGCTCGCGTCCATCAAGGCGCACCAAGGGCAGTACTGCCATCTCAGATTTGCGTGCGATACCCTGGGTATTTTCCTGGACTCAAAGTAGATTTCTACTTCCCGGCTGGTATGGCTTTGGCACTGCCTTTAAGACACTTGCAAAAGACCCAGCCAAATTGAAATTGATGCAAGATTTATACAAAGAATGGCCGTTCTTCAAAGGTCTTGTGACTAAAGTTGAAACGTCACTTGCAATTGCCGATATGCGAATTGCCCAACACTATGCCGATAGCTTGGTCGAAAACGAGCAAATCAAAAACAAAATAATGGGTCGTATTCTAGACGAATTCGAAGCGACTAAGAATGCCGTTCTGACACTATCTGGGCAAGATTTCCCACTTCAACAATCAGAATATTTGCGCCGCTCTATCGAGCTTAGAAACCCTTACATCGACCCACTTAGTTATTTGCAAGTTCGTTTCATCAAAGAACTTCGAGCCAAACTAAAAGAAGTAAGCTCCAAACAAGATGCAACAGTTGCACCAGGTGAGTCTGGCGAACCGGATACTTTGCTCGATACTGTTTTGATGACGATAAACGGCGTGGCTGAAGGATTGCAGAGTACTGGTTAATCCGCGAATCGCGATCCGATGCAAAAAATTCTGAATACAGGTAACAGCACTGCAATTCAAGTGCCTATAACGCCTCAAAAAATCCATTTTGAAACGCTTGCTCTATCAGGGTTTCAGGATGGTCTTGTAAGAAAAACAACGCATATTTAATACTAGCTGAAGCAAAATAGAAGAAGTGCTCGAATCTATCAGCCCGTCAGGCTATAGTAAAAACGGGTGGTTTTTCTCACACACTCGATTTAAAAGGCAGTCAGTGCAAGCCTTTCCAGACGCGCAAAATCCCGACGTTATAGGCGGCACAAAGACCACAACAAAAGTCGTCCCATTTTCTGCTACAGTGTCTTCTCCTGGGGAGGATATTCACTATGAAAACCATGCAAAAAGCGAGTTTGCTTACAGCTACATGTCTTTCGCTACTAATGCAAATCCAATCTGTTCAAGCAGAAGGCGACAGCGCGTCAATCACAGCACCCGCATCAAAGAAATTAACTGATGAACAAATTGCAAAAGGACTGCGCGCTGCTAACAAAGT
>ENA-OOPL01000014-OOPL01000014.1-human-oral-metagenome-genome-assembly--contig:-NODE-14-length-13671-cov-46.343621_pt1 | contig 13671 bp, 9 predicted proteins | sample MGYA00245263_ERZ501135 | MGnify/ENA primary metagenome ERZ501135 (study PRJEB25959, sample SAMN05335050) | human oral metagenome | host: human-associated | place: USA: California | collected 2014-05-18... | reverse complement strand
CAATAAGTTAACATTAATTAGATTTTATGTCTGAAGGAAATATTAGAATTAATAAAGTTTTAAGGGAATTAAATATTTCTTTGGAAAGAGCTGTGGATTATCTTAAGGATAAAGGAATTGCTATTGAAGCGAGTCCTAACACAAAAATTTCCGATGATGTATACAATATTCTTTGTGGTCAATTTGCCGGCGACAAAGGCAACAAAGAAGCTTCAAAAGGAATAAGCGAAGAAATCAGAAAGGAAAAAGAAGCCCTTCGTTTGGAAAGAGAAAAAGAAATTGAAGACAAACGCAAACAAGAAGAGGAACGCCAACGTTTGGAGTTAATCAAGGCCAAAGCTGTAATCAGCGGTCCTAAGCAAGTCGGAAAAATCGATTTAGAGCCTAAAGCTGCAGTTGCTCCTTCAGAAGCCCCGAAAATTTCAGCAGAAAAATCAGAGCCTGTTGTGGCGAAAAGTGAAGCTCCTGCGCCGGTAGCCGAACCTAAAAAAGAAGTAGTTAAAGAAGCGGAATCAAAACCGGCGGACACTACTGCAGACGAGACTATTACGACGCAATACCAAAAATTGTCCGGCGCTACTTTGACCGGTCAAGTGATTGATTTGTCTCAATTTAACAAGCCGAAAAAGAAAAAAGAAGAATTCAAGAAAGACAATGGTAAACCGGCTGCTGCTAACGGACAAAATGCCAATGCAAGTCAGAATGCCAACAAGAATAAACGCAAAAGAATTGCCCCGAAACCAGGTGACAAACCAGCCATTACCGGAGGTAATAACGCTCAAGGCGGACCTGCTAAATTTGGCAGCAAACCGGGCTTCCAAAAAGGAAACCGTCCGGCCATTGTTCAAAAAGTAGAGCCGACAGAAGAAGAAGTTAAAAACCAAATCAAGGAAACGTTAGAGCGTTTACAAGGAAAAGGGAATAAATCTAAAGCGGCCAAATACCGTAGAGACAAGCGTGATACGCACCGTCAACGTTCAGAAGATGAGATGCAAGCGATGGAAGAAGGAAGCAAAATCCTGAAAGTAACCGAGTTTGTTACCGTAGGTGAAATTGCAACCATGATGGATGTGCCTATTACTAAAGTAATCGGAACGTGTATGACCTTGGGAATCATGGTAACCATGAACCAAAGATTGGATGCTGAAACCCTTTCTATTGTGGCCGATGAGTTTGGTTATCAAGTAGAGTTTATCACCACTGATATCGAGGAAAATTTAGAGGTAATCGAAGATAAACCTGAAGATTTAGTACATCGCGCCCCTATCGTAACTGTGATGGGTCACGTAGATCACGGTAAAACTTCGTTATTGGATTACATCCGTAAAACCAACGTAATTGCCGGTGAGTCCGGAGGTATTACACAGCACATCGGTGCTTACGGAGTGGTATTAGAGAACGGTCAAAAAATTACTTTCTTAGATACACCGGGTCACGAAGCGTTTACCGCTATGCGTGCTCGTGGTGCTCAAGTTACCGATATTGCCATCATTGTAATTGCAGCGGACGACGATATCATGCCGCAAACCAAAGAAGCCATCAGTCACGCTCAGGCGGCAGGCGTTCCTATGATTTTCGCTATCAATAAAGTGGACAAACCGGCTGCTAATCCTGAAAAGATTAAAGAGCAATTGGCAGGAATGAATTTGTTGGTTGAAGACTGGGGTGGAAAATACCAATCACACGACATCTCGGCTAAAGCCGGAACGGGGGTTAAAGATTTATTGGAAAAAGTATTGTTAGAAGCTGAATTGTTGGATTTGAAAGCGAATCCAAACAAACCTGCTGTAGGTACAGTAGTAGAAGCTTTCTTAGATAAAGGACGCGGTTACGTGTCTACTGTATTAGTGCAAGCCGGAACCTTAAAGGTAGGCGATTATGTACTGGCCGGTAAAAATCATGGTAAAGTAAAAGCCATGCACGATGAAAGAGGACACAATATTTTAGTGGCCGGACCATCAACACCAATTTCTGTTTTAGGATTGGATGGTGCGCCAACAGCCGGTGACAAATTCAACGTGTTTGAAGATGAAAGAGAAGCCAAACAAATCGCAGCCAAACGTACCCAATTATTACGTGAGCAATCGGTTCGTACGCAAAAGCACATTACTTTGGCAGAGATTGGTCGTCGTATCGCTTTAGGACAGTTCAAAGAATTGAATATCATCTTAAAAGGAGATGTTGACGGTTCGGTAGAAGCGTTGTCTGATTCCTTCTCGAAATTATCTACTGAAGAAATTCAAATCCGAATCATCCATAAAGGTGTTGGTGCGATAACTGAGTCTGATGTATTGTTGGCTTCGGCTTCCGATGCGATCATTATCGGATTTAACGTTCGTCCTTCCGGAAATGCTAAGCAATTGGCAGATAAAGAAGAAATCGATATCAGAAACTATTCTATCATTTACGACGCTATCGACGACTTAAAAGATGCGATGGAAGGTATGTTGTCGCCGGAGATGAAAGAAGAAATTACCGGTACTGCAGAAATCCGTGAGTTGTTTAAAGTTTCTAAAGTGGGAACTATTGCCGGATGTATGGTTACAGATGGTAAAATCTTCCGCAACTCTAAAATCCGCTTGATCCGCGAAGGTGTGGTCATTTACACTGGAGAATTGGCTACCTTAAAACGTTTTAAAGATGATGTAAAAGAGGTTTCTAAAGGATACGATTGCGGTATGCAAATTAAGAATTACAACGATATTCGTGAATACGATACCATTGAAGCTTTCCAAGAAGTGGAAGTGAAGAAAAAGTTGAAATAATACTTCAAAAAAAGCCCCGAATTTCGGGGCTTTTTTTATTTGTTTGGTTTGATTAAAAAGGCAGTTGGATATCTTTTCTTTAGTAATTGTAAATTCTTTTCAGCTTCAATTCGGGTTTTAAAATTGCCTACCCAAACTTTATACAAAGGAGTGCTGAATACTATGGTGGCGTCTAAATTTTTAAATTCTTTTTTGAAGTCGATTAATGTTTTTTTGGAGTTTTCAGTATCACCATTGAATATCTGAATTTTATAGCGGTCATTAATAGTAATTGAACTGTTAATTTTTCTTTTCTCATTTAGCAATTGTTCAAATTTAACATCCTGATCAACGGTTACTTTTCCATCCTGAGAGTAGGTTTTTTGGCAAATAAAGAAAACGATTGCGCAGCAAAAAGCGGCATTTGTTTTGGTTAAAAATTTCATAATGATTTGATTTTTATACAAATGTAAAACTTAATAAATTAAACAAAAGACGATTTGTTATTTAGAATTAATATAAATTGATATTTATGATATATTTAAGGTTTTGAGAATAGTTCATAAGTCGTATTTTTGTGCAAGTTTTAAAGAAAGCGTCGATTTTTTCACTGAAAAACCTTCAGAAAGAATCATGCCAACATTAGTCGATAATCATTTATTATATGAAAAAAATGGGTAACCATAATTCGATTTCAAGGAAAATAGTCTTTAGTTTAGCTTTAATGCTAACGTTCTCCTTCACCTCATTTTCACAAGAAACTCCTCCTGCGGCCGCTGCTGATCCGGCTGCTGCTTCTGCTGCTCCTGCAGCTGCGACCGGTGGAGATCCTGTAGCCGGAAAAGCATTGTTCAACGCCAACTGTGCAGCTTGTCACAATCTTGACAAAAAGATGACAGGACCTGCTTTAAGAGGTGTTTCTGCAAAGTATGACAAGGAGTGGATTTACAAATGGGTAAACAACAGTTCTGCTCTTATCAAATCCGGAGATGCTAAGGCTATCAAGATTTTTGAAGAGTTTAACAAGTCAGTGATGACTGCTTTTCCACAATTGTCAACAACAGATATTGACAACATCATAGCTTATACCGACGAGAAAAAAGCGGAGCCTGCTGCTGCAGTAGCTGCATTGCCTGGTAAGGGAGCTGATGCTGATCAAGGCGGAATTTCAAACGACGTTATATTAGGTGCTTTGGCATTAGTGATGTTGATGTTGGTAGTTATGTTGTTCTTTGTAAACAATGTGCTTACCAAAGTTGCTAAGTCTAACAATATTGAAGTGCCTGCTAAACAAGGAGTTTCATTATGGCAAGCTTTTGCTAAAAACCAGTTCTTGGTATTGGTGGCTTCTATCTTCTTATTGTTGTCAAGTGGCTACTTTGTTTACGGATGGATGATGCAAGTGGGTGTTGATCAGGATTATGCTCCAATACAACCAATTCATTATTCACACAGAATCCACGCCGGCAGCAATGGTATTGATTGTAAATATTGTCACTCTGCAGCTAGAGTTAGTAAAAACGCAGGGATTCCTTCGTTGAATGTTTGTATGAACTGTCACAAAAACATCGCTGAAGTAGCAGATACTACAGCAACTCCGGAATACAGCAAAGCATTCTATGATGGTGAGATTCAAAAATTATACGATGCAGTGGGTTGGGATAAAGCCACTCAAAAATATACCGGTAAAACCAAGCCGGTTAAATGGGTTCGTATTCACAACTTGCCTGATTTTGCTTACTTCAACCATTCTCAGCACGTAACGGTGGCCGGAATTGAATGTCAAAAATGTCACGGTCCGGTTCAGGAATATGAAATCCAAAAACAATTTGCGCCATTAACCATGGGTTGGTGTATCAAGTGTCACCGTGAAACTGATGTGAAAATGGAAGGTAATGCCTACTATACAAAAATTCACGAAGAACTTTCCAAGAAATATGGTGTAGACAAATTGACTGCAGCACAAATGGGAGGTTTAGAATGTGGTAAGTGCCACTATTAATCAAATTATTAAGAAGCTAATATTTATATACGATGTCATCGAACAAAAAATACTGGAAAAGTGTTGAGGAACTAAACGAAAATAGTTCTATTGTTGAGACGCTTAGAAATAATGAATTCTCAGAACCAATCCCAACGGATGAGTTTTTGTCTGATAAAGAATCCTTATCTTCTTCTTCAACAACTCGTCGTGATTTCTTGAAATACGTTGGATTCAGTACAGCAGCGGCTACTTTAGCAGCTTGTGAAGGTCCTGTGCACAAATCAATTCCTTACGTTTTACAGCCGGAACAAATTATTCCGGGAGTGGCAGATTACTTTGCGACTTCAATGTTTGATGGTTTTGATTTTGCCAATCTATTGGTAAAGTCACGTGAAGGTCGTCCGATTAAAATTGAAAACAATACCATAGCCGGTGCTAAGTTCACTGCCAATGCCAGAGTTCATGCTTCGGTTTTGTCATTGTACGATAATACTCGTCTAAAAGTAACCAAAGTAGATCAGAAAGATGCTACTTGGGCTGCTGCTGACATGAAAATCAAAGCCAGTTTGGCTGATGCCAAAGCAAAAGGCGGACAAGTGGTTTTGTTAACCAATACTTTAGCTAGTCCTTCAACTGAAAAGTTGATTGCTGATTTTATCGCTCAAAATCCAAACGCTAAGCATGTAGTGTATGATGCTGTATCTGAATCAGCAGCTTTAGATGCTTTTGAAGCAGTTTACGGAGAAAGAGCTTTGGTTGATTATGATTTTTCAAAAGCCAACACTATAGTGTCTGTCGGAGCTGATTTCTTAGGTGATTGGCAAGGTGGCGGATACGATTCAGGATATGCTCAAGGCAGAATTCCGCAAAAAGGCAAAATGTCTAAGCACTACCAATTTGAAGCCAATATGACCTTGTCAGGTGCGGCTGCAGATAAGAGAGTGCCGATGAAAGTTGCCGATCAAAAATTAGCTTTGGTTAAAATCTACAGTATAATTACTGGTTCAGCTGTATCTGTAGGAAAGCTAGCTAATGAAGATGTAGTGGTTAAAGCCGCTCAACAATTAAAAGGTGCCGGAGCTAAAGGTCTTTTAGTGTCTGGAATTCAAGATAAAAATGCTCAATTATTGGTATTAGCGATCAACCAAGCTCTGGCAAGTGAGGCATTCTCTACAGTGGGAACGCGTCAAATCAGAAAAGGTTCTGATGCTAAAGTAACTCAATTGTTAGCAGATATTAATGCGGGTAGTGTACACACGCTTATTATGAGTGGTGTTAATCCGGTTTACACTTTGGCTAACGGTAAAGCGTTTGCTCAAGGGTTGAAAAAAGTAAAATTATCAGTAGCTTTTTCTTTGAAAGAAGATGAAACAGCTTCTGTAACTAACATAGCTGTTCCTGCGCCTCATTACTTAGAGTCTTGGAACGATTTAATGCTGACCAAAGGAACTTATTCTATTGTTCAGCCTACCATTCGTCCGTTATTCAGTTCTAAACAATTCCAAGAAGGATTGTTGTCATGGACAGGTAACGCTGCTTCTTATTACGATTATATCAAAGCCAATTCTGGTGCTTACTTGAATGGTTTAACTTGGAACAAAGCCGTACACGATGGTGTAGTTGCCGGTGTAGCTTCTGCTGCTTCAGCAGGTTCTGCTGATTTCAGTGCAGCTGCTTCAGCTTTAGCGCAATCAAAACCGTTAGCTAATTTCGAGTTGGTATTGTATACTAAAACCGGTATGGGTGACGGTCAACAAGCTAATAACCCATGGTTACAAGAGTTTCCTGATCCAATTACCAGAGTGTCTTGGGATAACTACTTAACAGTTTCTAAAGCGGATGCTGAGAAGTTAGGTTTGAAAAATGAAATCGTTGCCAATGGTGGTTTAGACGGAAGTTATGCTACTGTAAAAGTGGGAGCTACTTCAATCACTGCCCCGGTAATTGTACAACCTGGACAAGCCGTTGGAACTATCGGTTTGGCTTTAGGGTATGGTAAAACAGCGGCTTTAAAAGAAGAAATGCAAGTAGGTGTTAACGCCTACGCTTTATATAACAATTTTGATAATGTTCAATCCGCTTCAGTTGACAAAGCTGATGGCACTCATGAGTTTGCATGTGTTCAATCACAAAAAACTTTAATGGGTAGAGGTGATATTATCAAAGAAACTACCTTAACTGTTTTCACGGCTAAATTTGATGAACCTGAAGTTTGGAATCCTACTCCAATGGTTTCTTTAGATCACAAAGAAGTTGCTGCAACTTCTGTAGACTTATGGGAATCGTTTGATCGTTCAGTAGGACATCACTTTAACTTGTCAATCGATTTGAACGCTTGTACCGGTTGTGGTGCTTGTGTGATTGCTTGTCATGCTGAAAACAACGTACCTGTTGTTGGTAAATCTGAAGTTAGAAGAAGTCGTGATATGCACTGGTTGCGTATCGACAGATACTACTCTTCAGAAGAGACTTTCGAAGGTGATAACAAGAAAAAAGAAGAGTTCGACGGTTTATTCGGAGAAAAAGGTTCATTGGGTGGATTCGGTCAAATGGAAAATCCAAGCGACAACCCACAAGTGGTGTTCCAACCGGTAATGTGTCAACACTGTAACCACGCACCATGTGAAACAGTATGTCCTGTGGCTGCTACTTCTCACGGTCGTCAAGGTCAAAACCAAATGGCTTATAACCGTTGTGTTGGTACTCGTTACTGTGCTAACAACTGTCCGTACAAAGTACGTCGTTTCAACTGGTTCTTATACAGCAAAAACAATGAGTTTGATTTCCATATGAATGATGACTTAGGTCGTATGGTAGTAAACCCTGATGTAAACGTTCGTTCTCGTGGAGTTATGGAAAAATGTTCAATGTGTATCCAAAAAACACAGTTGACCATTTTAACTGCTAAGCGTGAAGGTAGAGAGGTTGCTGTGGATGAATTCCAAACCGCTTGTTCTTCTGCTTGTACTACAGGTGCCATGGTATTTGGTGATGTGAACAATAAAGAAAGTAAAGTTGCTAAACTAGCCGAAGACAAGAGAATGTACCATTTGTTAGAAAGTGTTGGAACTAAACCAAATGTTTTCTACCACGTAAAAGTTAGAAATACCTAGTATCAATAAGTAATTAATTAAGAAACAATATAAAGGATTATGTCGTCTCATTACGAAGCACCCATTAGAAAACCTTTAGTTATAGGTGATAAAACTTATCACGATGTAACTGTAGATGTAGCCGCTCCGGTGGAAGGAAGAGCCAATAAACAGTGGTGGACTGTATTTTCTATCGCATTAGCCGCTTTCCTTTGGGGGATTGGTTGTATCATTTACACCATCTCTACAGGAATCGGTACATGGGGATTAAATAAAACCGTTGGTTGGGCTTGGGATATCACCAACTTCGTTTGGTGGGTAGGTATCGGTCACGCCGGTACACTTATCTCTGCTGTATTATTATTATTCCGTCAAAGATGGAGAATGGCCATTAACCGTTCAGCTGAGGCGATGACTATCTTCTCGGTAATTCAAGCCGGTTTGTTCCCAATCATTCACATGGGACGTCCTTGGTTAGCTTATTGGGTTGTGCCGATTCCAAACCAATTTGGTTCATTGTGGGTTAACTTCAACTCTCCGCTACTTTGGGACGTATTCGCAATCTCGACTTATTTATCTGTATCCTTAGTATTCTGGTGGACAGGTTTATTACCGGATTTCGCTATGTTGAGAGACAGAGCCGTAACTCCTTTTGCTAAAAAGATTTATACCATTCTTTCTTTCGGATGGAGTGGTAGAGCTAAAGACTGGCAACGATTTGAAGAAGTATCTTTAGTTTTGGCAGGTTTGGCAACTCCGTTAGTGCTTTCTGTACACACAATTGTATCCTTTGACTTTGCTACTTCGGTAATTCCTGGATGGCATACTACCATCTTCCCTCCGTATTTCGTTGCGGGAGCAGTATTCTCAGGATTTGCAATGGTTAACACCTTGTTAATCATCATGAGAAAAGTATCTAACCTTGAGGCTTACATCACCATTCAACACATCGAATTAATGAACATCGTAATCATGATTACCGGTTCTATTGTAGGCGTGGCTTATATCACCGAGTTATTTGTAGCTTGGTATTCAGGAGTAGAGTACGAACAATACGCGTTCTTGAACAGAGCGACTGGTCCTTACGCTTGGGCTTACTGGGCGATGATGACTTGTAACGTTTTCTCTCCACAGTTCATGTGGTTCAAAAAATTAAGAACCAGTATCATGTTCTCTTTCGTTATCTCTATTGTTGTAAACATCGGTATGTGGTTTGAGCGTTTCGTAATTATCGTTACTTCATTACACAGAGACTACTTACCATCATCATGGACAATGTTCCAACCGACATTTGTTGATATTGGAATTTTTATCGGAACTATCGGTTTCTTCTTTGTGTTATTCCTTTTGTATGCCAGAACCTTCCCGGTAATTGCACAAGCAGAGGTAAAAACCATCTTGAAATCTTCTGGTGAAAATTACAAAAGACAAAGAGAATTAGAAGGTCATAATCATTCAGATAAACACTAAGAATTGCTATGAGTAGTAATAAAGTTATACACGCAATATACAACGATGACGATGTATTAATGCACGCGGTTCACGAAACCAGAGCAGCTCATCATCACATTGAGGAAGTTTATACTCCTTTTCCTGTACACGGATTAGACAAAGCTATGGGATTGGCTCCAACAAGATTAGCCATCTGTGCTTTTATCTACGGATGTATTGGTTTAACAGTAGCCACTACCATGATGAATTATATTATGATTTCTGATTGGCCGCAAGATATCGGAGGAAAACCAAGTTTTAGTTATATCCAAAACATGCCAGCTTTTGTACCGGTAATGTTTGAGATGACGGTTTTCTTCGCTGCCCACTTAATGGTAATTACTTTCTATATGAGAAGTAAATTATGGCCTTTTAAGCAAGCAGAGAATCCGGATGTCAGAACAACTGATGATCACTTTTTAATGGAAGTGGCTGTTCATGACAATGAAGCAGAATTGGTTAAATTCTTCGAAGGTACCGGAGCAGTTGAAGTGAAAGTAATTGATAAGCATTAATAATTAGCTATGAAGAGTTTATTTAAAACAGCATTTGTATTAGGCATCATGGTTGCTGTGTCATCGTGTAAAAACGATTTGAAACCGAACTATCAATACATGCCTAATATGTACGAATCAGTAGCCTATGAAACCTATTCAGAATCTGATGCTTTCAATTCTCCTACAGGTGAAAAAGGTAAAGAAGGACAGTCACCTGCTGAAGGTTCTATCAAAAGAGGTTTTGTTCCTTATGAAGTTCCAAATACCCCTGAAGCTTTAGCCATGCTTAAAGCAACCAATCCAAAGTCGCCTCTTGATTCTACTCAAGTAGATATGAAAAAAGGAGAAGAGCTTTTCAATGTTTATTGTGCTATTTGTCACGGAACTGAAGGTAACGGTAAAGGGAAATTGGTTACACAAGAAAAATTCTTAGGGGTACCAAGTTATGCCGACAGGGTAATCAATGAGGCCAGTATCTTCCACGTGGTTACTTACGGATTGAACTCAATGGGTTCGCACGCTAATCAGTTGAGTCAAACAGAGCGTTGGTTAGTTGCCGCTTATGTAATGCAACTTAAAAGCAAATTATAATTGTAGAACAAACAGATTGTTATAGATATGTATACATTTTCAAGTAAACTAAAAACCTTTTCTTTTGTCCTAATGATCGTTGGTGTTCTTGGGATTGGTTATGGTTTTTTAACTGCACCAAAAACTATTCAAGATGTTGAGACCATTTTGGCATCTGATAGTCACGGACATTCTAATGCTCACGACACTGCAGCTACCCACGATGCTCACGGTAAAACTACAGGTCATGATGCAAAAGCAGCTTCTGCCGAGCACAACGAGCATTTAGAGCACGTTCTACACCAATTACAAAACAAACCTTGGGCAGCCTTGTATGTAGCATGTCTGTTCTTTATGTTGATTGCCTTAGGAGCTTTGGCATTTTACGCTATCCAACAAGTAGCACAAGCCGGTTGGTCTCCAGTATTATTCCGCGTTATGCAAGGTATCACGGCTTATTTATTACCGGGTTCAATTATCTTCTTTGTTTTGTTACTTCTATCTGGTTTCCACATCAATCATTTATTCATTTGGATGGATGAAGAAGTGAGAGCTACTGACGAATTGATTCAAGGTAAAGCCGGTTATTTGAACTTCCCATTCTGGATCATCAGAGCGGCTGTGTTCATCTTCGGGTGGAACTTGTACAGACATTTATCAAGAAAGAATTGTTTGGCTCAAGACGAAGCTACTGACAATACTTTCTACAAAAAGAATTTCAAAATGTCTGCGGCATTCTTAGTGTTCTTTATTGTTTCTGAGTCTATCATGGCATGGGATTGGATTATGTCGGTTGATCCGCATTGGTTCAGTACATTGTTTGGATGGTATGTTTTCGCCAGCTTCTTCGTAAGTGGTATTACTACTATTTCAATGGTAACTTTATACCTTAAATCTAAAGGTTATTTAGAAAACGTAAATTCAAGCCACATCCACGATTTATCAAAATTCATGTTTGGTATTAGTGTATTCTGGACTTACTTATGGTTCTCTCAATTCATGTTGATTTGGTATTCTAACATACCGGAAGAGGTAACTTATTTCAAAACGAGAATAGAGCATTTCAACCTGCCGTTCTTTGGTGCTGTAGTATTGAATTTCATCTTCCCATTCTTGGTATTAATCAACACCGATTTCAAACGTATTACTTGGATCATTGTTATGGCAGGTATAGTGATTTTATTTGGTCACTATGTTGATTTCTTCAACATGATTATGCCTTCAACAGTAGGTGACCAATGGTTTATAGGTATTCCTGAGATTTCTTCTATCTTGTTCTTCTTAGGTTTATTCATTTTTGTGGTATTCAATGCGTTAACTAAAGCGCCTTTGGTGCCGAAACGTAATCCGTTTATTGAAGAAAGTAAACATTTTCATTATTAATATTTAAAGTAAATTACAAATGACAACTTTTTTGATACTTACAGTTGTAGTCTTATTGGCGGTTGCCCTATGGCAGTTAACTAAAATATTCGACTTAACTCAAGTTGGTGGTGGAAATGTTAATGACACTCAAATTGCAAATGATAATGACAATAAAGTAAACGGATATTTGATGTTTGCCTTTTTAGGATTCATCTATCTAACTACTATTTTATGTTTATTGAATTATAGTGATTTGCCTCTTATCGGAGATGCTGCTTCAGAACATGGTCCTCAAGTAGATAATTTGATGGTCATCTCTTTAGTGCTTATTTTCATCGTTCAAACGATTACACAAGCATTACTTCATTATTTTGCTTTCAAATACAGAGGGAGACAAGGTCAAAAAGCCCTTTACTTCGCTGATAACAATAAATTAGAGTTTATTTGGAGTATTATTCCTGCTATTGTTTTGGCTGGTCTAATTTTGTACGGTTTATACGCTTGGACAAATATCATGTTCGTAGATGAAAAAGATGAGCAAGATGCGATTGTTATCGAGTTGTATGCCCAACAATTCAAATGGGAAGCTCGTTATGCCGGTGCCGATAATGTACTTGGTAAAGCCAATGTAAGATATATTGAAGGCGTAAACAATTTAGGGGTTGACTTATCTGATCCTAATGCTCAAGACGATTTCACCGCTCCAGAATTACACATCCCTAAAGGAAAAAGAGTAGTGTTCAAAATGCGTTCTCAAGACGTTTTGCACTCAGCTTATATGCCTCACTTCAGAGCGCAAATGAACTGCGTTCCGGGTATGGTAACTAGTTTCTCTTTTGTGCCTACTATGACTACAGCAGAAATGAGAGAAAAACCGGCTATTATTGCTAAGGTTGCCAATATCAATGCCATCAGAGCTAAGAAAAGTGAAAAACTAGTTGCAGATGGTCAAACCGCTTTAGATCCTTACACTTTCGACTATTTATTATTGTGTAACAAAATTTGTGGTGCCTCTCACTATAATATGCAAATGAAGATTGTTGTGGACACTCCGGAAGAGTATGCCGCATGGTTAAAAGAGAATTCAGCTAAAACCATCGTTCAAGCTGTAAAAACTGCTGCCGAAGAAGCCAAAGCTTCAGAAACTCCGGCCGCTACTTCTAAAGATACATCTTCAACCGCCGGCAAAGACACTACCGTAGTTGCCCAAGCAGAACCAAAACATTAATAAAATTTAAAAGTTTATAATATGTCAGCTCACAACCAAGATCACGGTCACGACGCACACGAACATCACCATAAAGACACGTTCATTACTAAATACATTTTTAGTATTGATCACAAGATGATATCAAAACAATATTTGATTACAGGTATCATCATGGGTATTATAGGTGTTGGTATGTCAATGCTTTTCAGAATGCAATTGGCATGGCCTGAAGAATCTTTTAAAATTTTCAGCTTTTTCCTAGGTGAGCGTATGGCTCCGGGAGGCGTAATGAACAATGAAACGTATTTAGCTTTGGTAACGATTCACGGTACCATCATGGTATTCTTCGTGTTGACTGCCGGTCTAAGCGGTACATTCAGTAATTTATTAATTCCATTGCAAATTGGAGCAAGAGATATGGCATCGGGATTCCTTAACATGGTATCCTACTGGTTGTTTTTCCTTTCCAGTGTTGTGATGGTAATTTCCTTATTTGTGGAATCAGGACCGGCTTCAGCAGGATGGACAATCTATCCGCCATTGAGTGCATTGCCTCAAGCCATGTCAGGTTCAGGTACAGGAATGACTTTATGGTTGGTATCTATGGCTATCTTCATTGCTTCTTCATTGTTAGGGTCATTGAACTACATTGTTACCGTAATCAACCTTAGAACTAAAGGAATGTCAATGACAAGATTGCCACTTACCGTTTGGGCTT
>ENA-OOPL01000013-OOPL01000013.1-human-oral-metagenome-genome-assembly--contig:-NODE-13-length-15207-cov-29.738793_pt1 | contig 15207 bp, 20 predicted proteins | sample MGYA00245263_ERZ501135 | MGnify/ENA primary metagenome ERZ501135 (study PRJEB25959, sample SAMN05335050) | human oral metagenome | host: human-associated | place: USA: California | collected... | reverse complement strand
ACTGTATTTCACAGAGAAGATTTCTCGTAAGAAACCCCGCAGCATGACTATCGAGGTGAACGTCGCTGGGCATCGACAGTCAATTCGGGTGGTGAAAGAAAGACTTCGAATCTTTTGCAACGGCGAGCGAGTGTTGTTCAGTGAATTTCGGAAGTTAGATGTTTTCCACCGAGTTTACTCGAACGGACTGCTGGGGATCACTCTGAAGAAGATCGTGAAGTTTGAGGGCAAGTTCGCCACTGCGTTGGATACACATGTGAATGGCCCAATCGAACTGGTTCTGGATATTTGCGGGCAGGAGTACAACATCAAGTCCAACTTTGCGAAGCTGATGTGAATGGCATGCAGGGCTCCTGTTGAACCACACGATAGTACGCAAAGTGTTAGGTGGGTGCATGTAAGGAATAGAAAAAAAGAATTTTGAGAACTGTGACAAGCGCTGTATGTGTTCTTAAGTGTCCTTGCAACGCACTAATTAATCATATTCGGCAATTTAATCTGCGGCCTGGCTTTCTTCTTCATCTTGCTTTCCGCCACCACACTCGCTGCTTGAATACCTTTCACAAACTGAATGATTTGCCCGAAAATCTTCTCGGGATCACCCGGTGGCTCCTCACCGAGATAAATACAGAGATCTGCAAAGTCCCGTTGTGCTTCCGCCAGCTGCTTCGAAGCCTTCGCGAACACGACCTCCGACCGCTCGAGGTACATACCGATTTGAGATTTGTCTTTCTTGTCAGCTCCCTCAGAAGAACCGTCACCACCTTCTTCGCCACCCCCTCCACCGGTGTTCTTGGTCGCAGCATCGTGTTCCACCAACTGTCGCATCATAGAAATCCCCTCTTCCAACTTCCTCAAGTCCGCGACCATTCGGGGAAACATCACGCTCTTGGCGCTTTCAATCGAAGGCATGTCGGCGGCAACCTTCAGGGCATCCGGGAAATGCTGCATGACCTTGTTGACTACGTACTGCTCGACGGTTTCACCAGAATTTGATTTGGTTTGGGTGATTTTCGCAAGCGATTCCAGCTTGATGCCGGTCAGCTTCTCCCTACATAGCACAAAATATCAAGGCACAAAAATTAGAGACAGATGCAACTAAGTCGGAAAATGCCTGCATTTTGGTACGTACTGTGCCTTAGCGGCCTTGCAGAGCGCGTTGTTCAGGTCAAGGAACGCCTTCAATAGGAACTTCAGCCTTCCGCTGCCACGCACCTAGATACGCACCACGTACACATAGGAAAGGCGATGATGAGAAAATGAAGGAACAAAGAAGGAAGGGCGGTGCGTACAGCAGCAGTCGTGTGGTTTGCACGAAGGTATATAAAATTTTGCACGCTCAAAGATCACTACAATATTACTCACCTCGGTGACGGCGTTGAGGATGATCTCCGCGTTGCTTAAGATGCTGTCGCTGGTCTCCTTCGCGGACAGCACCGAGCCCATCGCCGACAGCCTCGTCTCCAGCTTCGACACCTGCAGGAAAGTAGGACACAGGTAGAGGATAGATACCACAGGGTTAAAATGTGCGGTTGGGGGTAGATCGTGTGTGTAAATGCAATATTTGTGCGCACTCACTGTACCAGCGGAACGATAAATTTACACTCCTGCTGGCATACGTATGGGTACGAAAGCTAGCGCGTGAGAAACAAGATTCACCACTCTGCACACTCTCTCACCTGTGCAAAGACGAATATGTACTGCTCTGCCTTGCCGATCTTCAGCTTGTTCAACACTGCCATGTCCACCTGCTCCACGCTGACTGCTGGGAGTTTCACGCCGGCGGACTTGCGGCGCGACACGGGGCGCTTGCCGTCTGTGGCGGCAGGTTCTGCTTCGACCACAGCAGGCTCGCCTGGATCATAAATCATGTCCATGTCAGTCACGTAACATCAGAGCCAACGACAAAAATGAGTCTCGCAACAGTAAAGTCGACGGTGGCAGGTATATGGGAGTGTACGACGAACACCAGGCGAGATTTACACTGCATATTCTTACTTACCGCCTTGCTCTTTGCGCTTCTGCTCGTCCAGGGCGTGCAGATGCTGCGCATATTTCTTGAGCACAAACGCGGTGACTTTTGACCCCTCCTCTCCGGTGGGGATGAATGCGGCGAGGGATTCTGATGTACGTGCGAAGTTGTCGCTCCCGGAGTCGGTTCTTGTTGCCCAGAGCCTCAACGACGCTCTGGCGATGCTGTCTTCGCACGAAGGTGTGCAGGATATCTTTGTTGCGGGTGGCGCCGCAGTTTATCAGGAGGCAATGAACAGTCAGCATTGCGCGAAGATTTACCTGACCGAGGTGATGAATGACTTCCCTGATCTGGATACTTTCTTCCCTACCATTCCGGCTCATCGCTATCGTATGACCAGCCGCTCCAAGCTGCAACAGAGCAAAGATATCACCTTCCGCTTCACTGAATATACTCCCTTTGCTACCGAAGAAGAGTTCTGCGCTCCTCCTGTGCCATCCCTTCCATCACCGCCTGTTGTTCGCGCTGGCAATCCCGAAGAACAACAATACCTGGATATCATTCGCGATATCCTCGCCACCGGTGTCTATCGTGGCGACCGCACGGGCACCGGGACAATCTCCAAATTTGGTGTGCAGATGCGTTTCAACCTACGAAACAACGTCTTTCCGTTGCTGACGACCAAGCGCGTTTTCTGGCGCGGGGTGGCAGAGGAACTCATCTGGTTTGTACGCGGTTGCACCAACGGCAACTTATTGGCGGCCAAGGACATTCATATTTGGGATGGCAATGGATCGAGAGAGTTTCTGGACAGTCGGGGTTTGGGGCATCGGGAGGTGGGCGATCTGGGACCTGTCTACGGCTTCCAGGTAAGAGGGTTGGATATGTGAGATGAGCTTTAACAAGCTTGTCATCTTTGCATCTCACCTCAAAACTGCAAGATCTTTGCATTATTCTGTGTGCGTGACGTCGGTGTATGCGTTGATATGGTGGATTTGTGCTGGAGGGACGCACTTGTTCTGCTACGGGTTCTGATCTCTGCTTATTGTATCTTACAGTGGCGTCACTTTGGCGCGACGTACACGGACATGCACGCCGACTACACCGGCCAAGGCGTGGACCAGCTGGCGGACTGCATCCACAAGATCAAGACGTGCCCGGAGGATCGCCGCATCGTGCTCACCGCGTGGAACCCCTCAGATCTGGGCAAGATGGCGCTGCCGCCGTGTCACATGTTTTGTCAGTTCTATGTGGCCAACGGGGAGCTCAGCTGCCAGGTAATGATGCTGCAGGATATGATGTTGAAGTGGTGTGAGTACTAGGTACAATGGTGCCATTGAACTCTCGTAGGCGAATTGTAGGAGTGTGTTGTCACCAATGTGTGGCACACTGTCATTGCAGTCCGTTACATATAGTCCCGTCGGGTGTGTTATGGCTCCTGTGCAACCCCTGCTACCTTTCAACTTACCATTATTTGACCAACATGAATGTTTTTGATGTCGAACATGGCATATGCAGATGTACCAGCGCTCCGCCGACATGGGCCTGGGCGTGCCGTTCAACATCGCCTCCTACTCGCTGCTCACCGCCATGGTCGCACAGGTGTGCAACCTCAAATGCGGCGACTTCGTCCACACCATCGGCGACGCCCACGTGTACGCCAACCACGTCGACGCGCTGAAGGAGCAGCTGGAGCGCACCCCCCGGGAGTTTCCCAAGCTGCACCTCAACCCCGCCGTGACGGACATCGACAAGTTTGAGTTCTCCGATTTTACGATTGAGGGATACAAGCCAGATGCCGCGATCAAGATGAAAATGGCCGTGTAAAGGAAGGACTGCAGAGTGAACGGACACAGACGGGAAATGCGGACACAGAGTTTGGTGAGCAGTTGCTGCCGTGGAGGTAAATAAAATTGTACCGATTGATTAAAGCAAGGGAAGCACGTCGTTTGGAGTACACTGTACACTGTGATGAATGCTTTCGAGTAAAAAAGTTCAACTGGAACGCGGTCAAATTCGAAATGCTTCGTTAATTACCCTATGATCACACAGCCTACATGTACATGACCAGACCCCCGGTGGAAAACCGCTCACTTCTCCTTCCGTTCATCTGCCGCGACGCCACTCTTGCCCAAACTCTCGACTTTTCGGTCCTTGCAACTCTGCCACAACACAAACACCGCGCCAAAGACGGCCGCACACGCACCCGAGACTGCACTCACCCCGCCCGTTTTCAGTAAATAGACGCCGCTTTGCGGCGCGACCACGCGGGCGGCGGCGAACAAGGCGTGCTCCAGGCCCAGCAGCGTGCCCTTGGCGAGGGGCCCCACGCGTGCGGTGGATTCACCGGTGATGGTCGTGGCCAGTACGTACTGCATCATGCTCAGGACGAAGGTGAGCGACAAGTACTCATAGAAACCACTGCCCAGAATGGGTGACGCCGCCACCACGGCAGGTAGGGCGGCCGCCGCTTGCAGGGCGGAGGCGACGCACATTGATGAAATGCACACACTGATGACCGTCTTGAGGTCACCACCTGCCAGCCCGACAATCGGTGCGAGAAAAAGTCCATTTACGATGGCGTTAAACGCAGACATCAGCGACATGCTAAAACCGAGGGCTTTTTCATCCAGCCCGTATGTGTTCTTGAGTATCAACGGCAGTGCGGCGGCGGCCATAGCATTGGCCACAGAAGTGATGACTTTGGTGGTGAGGAACAGCCACACGACGTTGACCACCTGCATTGTGGTTGGAATGGATTCCTTACTGTTGTTGTCATTGCCATCTCCTTTCTCCGCAGCGGTCTTGTTGGAGGGCAGCACATCGTCGGCCATGAAAAACGTCAACAATACGGACAGCAGAGATCCGGCAGTGGCTAGCTTGGCTCCGAAATAATAATCTCCAGACGCACCCAGCAAGCCACCGATCGTCGGACCAAGTACCGAGCCGATCGTATAGCTCATCGTCAACCTGCCTAGCGCCTGCACACGATCTGCACCGTCCATAGTAGCCTGCGATGCAGCAACTTGGGCACAGAGGAAACCGGCTTGGAAGATGGTTGGTACTTTGGATAGATACAAAATATTTATCGTTGTGGATTGCGATAATATGGCGTACGACATTGCCGAAGCCAAAAAGCTGATCACAAATCCATACCTTGCACCAAAGTTATCAAGAAATCTTCCAGAAACAAATGATCCAACAGTTTGCATGATGCTGAAGAAGGACTGCAACCGCGCGTACTCGTCTGATGAATCAGATTTGGCGATCAGCTTATCCACCAGAAACGGCTCCAGAGGACGCTGCATTTGAAAGCAGGTCGCGTAAAGCGCAACATTGATATAGATTATCACTAGTGTGATGTCTGCTGATGTCCACTTCGCCATGTTCGTGAACTTTGAGTCGTAAAACGTGTGCACGCAAACTCGACAAACATCTGACGGGAGTAACCGATTTTTGGTTTTCCGAAAGGAAACGGAATCTCGCCAAAATCTGCGTTGCACACCGCTGCCAGTTTCGTCAACATGATCGGATCAAAAGCAGTCAACCTGAGATTCATCTCGCAGTCTTTGAAGAGCAGAAATCTTGCCACCATCAAGGGCCTGAAAGGTCGTGAGATCATTGATAGTCGAGGCAATCCTACCGTCGAGGTGGATTTGTTCACGGAAACTGGAATGTTCCGTGCATCTGTCCCCAGCGGTGCCTCCACTGGGATCCACGAGGCTGTTGAGCTCCGTGACGGTGGCAAGCGTTACAATGGCAAGGGTGTGTCCCAGGCCGTGGCCAATGTGAACGGGCCCATTGCCAAGAGAGTTATTGGCATGGACGTGACTAAGCAGACCGAGCTGGATCTTGCCATGATCGACCTCGACGGCACCCACAACAAGGGCAAGCTTGGTGCGAACGCCATCTTGGGTGTGTCTCTGGCCGCATCCAAGGCCGGTGCTGCTGCCAAGAAGGTGCCCCTGTATCAGCACTTTGCTGACCTGGCCGGCAACCGTGAACTGGTGCTGCCCGTGCCTTCCTTCAACGTAATCAACGGTGGCTCCCACGCTGGCAACCGTCTGGCCTTCCAGGAGTTCATGATCCTGCCTGTGGGTGCGAAGTCCTTCTCCGAGGCTATGCAGATGGGTTGCGAGGTGAGAGCTGAGTGAAGGTTATTTTTCCAGAGGAGGCAAACAACGTAGATGTCCAATAATTCGTGCATTTTGCTTTCATATTGCATTGTCATTTTGCAGTCTCTATCATAAACCGTGTATTTATTATCTCTATCGCTGAATCTCCACATCTCGTAGGTGTACCACACCCTCAAGTCGGTGATTAAGAAGAAGTACGGCCAGGACGCCTGCAACGTCGGCGACGAAGGAGGCTTCGCTCCCTCCATTCAGAGCAACTACGAGGGCGTGGATCTACTGATGGAGGCGATCAAGAAGGCCGGCTACGAGAAGGAGGTGAAGATTGGCATGGACGTGGCGGCTTCTGAATTTTTGACCAAAGACGGAAAGTACGACCTCGACTTTAAATCCCCCAACAACGATGGGAAGATGGTGAAGTCCGGCCCCGAGTTGGCGGCGACGTACATGGATCTCTGCAAGAAGTACCCGATTGTGTCGGTGGAGGATCCCTTCGATCAGGTGAGTGGGAGCACTGTGTCTGGGTGCTCTGGCCATGTGTGAAATGTCGTTCGTTTTAGCGGCAGTCATGTTCCGTTGAGAACTGCACCAAAGCTTGCATTTTTTGGCGGAGCGATGACTATCGACTGAAATGTGCGTATTTTTAGCTGTTCACCCATCATCCCTGACGTTGTTCTTCTCTCACTTACTATATGTACGTCACCCTGGTGTTGTTGTGAACAGGATGACTGGGGAAACTACACGGAGTTCACGAAGGCCATCGGCAAGGAGGTGCAGGTGGTGGGCGACGACCTGCTGGTCACCAACGTGAAGCGCATTGAGGAGGCCAGCGCCAAGAAGGCCTGCAACGCGCTGCTCCTCAAGGTAAGACTTAAGGGATGGGCGTGTGAGTACAGGTGAAATGTCGAGTTTTCCACATCATAAATATGGAAGTTTTGTGGTGGCTGTATTCACTTGCTTCTGGGAGTGATGTACTGGAGTTGCGCTGATATACACTTCAGTAGTGAACTCCTGTTGCTAATTTCTACTGTTGGTTCGCTGGTGCCTTTGCAGGTGAACCAGATCGGCTCGGTGACGGAGTCCATCAACGCCGTCAAGCTCGCCAAGAAGAACGGCTGGGGCGTCATGACCTCCCACAGATCTGGTACGCACGCAATGACGCTGTATCTGTATGGCAGTGTCTTCATTGTTTTACGCCCAATTCTACTGTTACACATGTCATGATAAGTGTTATTGACAAAAGTCCGTTGAGTGATCATTGTGAATGGACCTGAAAGTGTCTTAGCCGTTGTCGCATACTGCTTTTGATTCATATATTCCTGTTTTACCCTGCTGCTCTCTTTAGGTGAGACGGAGGACCACTACATCGCAGACCTGGCGGTGGGCCTGTGCACGGGGCAGATCAAGACCGGCGCCCCCTGCCGCTCGGAGCGCCTGTCCAAGTACAACCAGCTGCTGCGCATCGAGGAGCAGCTGGGCGCGGGTGCCAAGTACGCGGGCAACACCTTCCGCGCTCCGGCTTGGATGGCCTAAGCAACTCACAGCGAAGTTGTGGGGGGCTAGGAACAAGGACTGCGTGTGCAATGAGCACTCAAGTGAGATTTTTGAGAAAGGGAAGCGCTCTGCCTATCTTACGACGGTTGATTTTGGTTAAGCTTCAATGTGTGTGCGCAGCTGATGTTGGTCGTTCCCATTGGCTGTATAAACCGTAAACGATTTTGAGTTGGCGACCACTTTTCTTGAAGACGATCGTTCAGTAGTCTTGGAGCAGAAACTTAATTTGAGGTAGCTCAACAGGATCTTAGCAAGTATATTACACATTAACAATGATTGATGGTGCAAGGACACTGTTATTTCACCGTGAATCCTTCAGATCGCAAGCATTCCTTATGAGCTTCAATGAACTCTGCACATTCTGATTCACCTTTCATGACAACACACTCATCTCGCAGCTTCTTCGTTTCAGGACAGCTGCAGCAAATCTTCTTCCCAGATTTCCCAACTTGTGGAGCAGCAGCTGGAGCCTAACAATTCATAGTTAGATAAGGCGGCTGCTTAACCACCAAAGAGCTAATTGAATCATAAAACAGTGCTTACCGGCGCCGAGGGAGATGGTGTGGCGGGAGGTACGACCGCGGAAGTAGTCTGTCCCATTCTTAGCAAACTGCCTTCAGACAAATGGGCTCGACTGCGGAATTCTGTCGAGGTTGCTGTCGATGAGGTGGTGAGATTCGATTTTGATGTGCGTGGCATATAGTGAAACTGACCAATAAAACGTCTATTTGTAGAATACTTTAAAATTCTCGGAGGGGTCGCATGAGATCCAATGAAATCGCATCCCACATCGCCACTGTAGGTTCTACGGAAGCGCACCACATTCTGGCATACCACTGCAAGCACTCTTTGGATAGTGAAATCGGCTCCCTGGGAAGGTACCCATTCGCATCTTTTGTTTACTTCAGCAAACAACCTTCGGCATGCTAGCGACTAGGAGAACTGGTTCTTATGTCACTTGAATTAGGCGGGAATGTGCTCACACATGCTGACTCAGCGCACATATTAACTTTGCAGTTAATTACCCTTTCCAAACATCAACCTGTGCAACGGTCTGCTCACAAACCGAATATTCTGAAGTCACCAGTCCTGACAGTGGGCATTCATACTGTTGATTGATGCAATAATGAAGAAGGTCGATATTCCAGATGAATTAAAACTTGAGAATTATGAAAAGCGAATTCAGACGGCATCATTCGATCGCATTGATCTCGTAATCAGCTTTCGTCCTGGAAGGAACAACATTGGCGCCACAGTGAAAGGTTTTATGGACGCCATTCCAGCTCACGATGCGATTGTAAAGACTATTGAAGAGAAGATGGCTGAAATAGATGTCCTGAAGCGCAACTACTACAAAAAGAATAGACTGTTTCGCAACCTCGATAGTGCCTGGAACTTGACGCTGGACAATCCCGTGGACTTCTATGAATACTTGGACCTGGTACCGAAAATTGCTAAAATAGAAAAGCGGTTGCAGGTGGTGGAGGATGTGGTGATCAAAGCACAACTGCAAGAGCTGGCAGATCGATACCACTCACTCCATCCAAAATGTTCGAAACAAGCCGTGATTTATGAAACCTTCTCTGAAGCTCGTACCATCAAGGACGATGCAATGAAAGCCCTACTAGATGCAGAAGCGGATTTGAACCGCCTCAAACACAAAGAGAAAGAAGTAGCAGCACTGATATCAGACGATCACATCATTGCAGATGAGATGAACAAAACCTTGTCTCAGGTATTCCCCAACGTACACGGTAAGCACACGATCTCTCTCGTGAATTCTGTCTGTGAGAGTGCTTCGTCGCTTGTTGAGCATATTAACTCATGTTTGCTACGTGCGAATATTCGGCAGTTATCCAAGCTCACGCAATTGTGTCTTGCCCCTTTGTCGTCGTTCAATACAGTGGGGTACCTGCTGCACCGAATTAACGGAGAGCTCGTCGAACACTTACCATACGAAGAAGCCATGGCCAAAGTTCTGCGTTCCAAATCTCCTCATTTTGCCGAGTTCCTTCGCTATGATTATCGCTACAATCCCTTTACAAGCGAATGGAAATCTCTGCAAGAATTGCGAGACGAAGGCGTGTGCGTGGAAGACCCCCTTTTTGCACGCATAAATTTCGTCAATACTGCTGCGCAGGGAAAATTGCGCGAAGTGCATGACCTGTTATTGCAGGGAGAAGATCCCAATAGTGCAGATCTATCTGGCAATACCGCCCTGGTGATGGCGGCGGCAAATAAGCACCCGGAGGTGGTGGAGATGCTGGTCAATGCGGGGGCCAATGTCAACTGCCGCGATAAGAATGTAAGACACTTTGTTGTGCAGTTTTCTCGTATTCCGTTTTGAGAGCTTTTCCTTGTGTACTGGGATTTTTCTCTTTTTGAACACACATAAAATGCTAGTTTTCGGAAGTAATCCAGCTGAAGTAATGCACCCATCATGACCTGTGTCTGTTCTATTTGCGCTGTAGATGATGACGCCGCTGCTGTTCTGCGTCAACCGCGGCTACATGGAGATCGTGCGCCAGCTGATTGACATGGGCGCCGACCGCAACTGCTCCGACAAGAATGTAAGTGCTAACAGTGCTGTAGTAAAAAGTATGCTTGGTTTTTCAAGAGCATGCTCGGTAGTGATGTATCAATAGGGACCCTGTCAGCTTGTTTACGAATTTAGTTCAACGGCAGGATGTGAGCATAGTGCTATATACCCCGCACAGCTGTTTCCCACGTTGCTCTTTGAATGTGTCGTTACCAGAGCTGAATGATCATGCTCATAACCACCTCTGTGTTGTCATGATTGCAGGGTCGCACGGCGCTGTACTACGCGGTGCTGAGCGGCAATGAGACCATAGTAAAGACCTTTCTGAAGACTTCGCATTGCAACGAGCCGGACAGCCTCTGGGTAAGTAGTGTGTAGGTCGGGACAGGCTGTGTGTGTGTTTTGTAAAGACCTTGTGAGATGTGGATTTGGGCGGTTGATGTACAACTGTGGTTGTCAACACAATCACTGTTTTGTTCGAGGGAACGATTCTTTTCCCACAATGGAAGTGATTATGGTGGCAGTATCACACGTTTCCTTCCTTCTCCCTCGCCCATTCCACATGTGTATGGTGGTGTGTTGTTTTGTTGTCGTAGGGCTTCACTCCGCTGCACCTGGCTGCCAGTCAAGGGGACCTGAACCTGGTGAAGTTCTTAATTAAGTTTGGGTGTAGCATGTACTGCAAGGACAATGTGAGTACTCTGTGTGCCCGGGCACGCCTTGATTGTTCGGCTAATTAGTTGAACTTGCTGGGGTTGCTGACCCTTACACTTTACCTTAAAGCTGCATTGGAGATTGTGATTCTTGCTCACTGCGACATCTAATTTGAACAATTGGGTGCCCTATCTGTGCTTGCTCAGTATTCTGGTTTGAACTTTTTCTCTTACACTGTACATGCGCTTTTTTCAATAGAAAGGGCGCACCCCCGAGGAGGTGGCAGAGGACGCACGGCGCACCGAAGTGGCGGAATTTCTGAAAAAGCAGCGCCAGGACGCACCGGGGCAGTTTGCGTACAAGGACGAACGTTGCAATGCCAACGTGTGGATTGGCGATCAGGTGAGTGGTGTTGTGATTCAGTGCTGGTGGCGATAGGTGTGCCCTGTATGCGTTAAATGCTCGGAATATCAGTGCTGAGGCCCAGATATCATTTTTGCCCTGTTGTAGCGAAGGCTTCGATATAGCTAAGCACGCCAAATCAACGCACGCTGTGCACTAGCATTTGGATGATTCTCTCTCGTTTGCATGTCACAGTCGGCGTTGGACGTGCGGTGGTGTGCAGACGCCGACATCTCCGCCGTCCTCTACCTGCGCCCCACCGCTGAGATTCCTCTGACCGCCAACTGGCTCCGCAAGGACGCGGCGGTGCGCTTCGAGACGCACATTGTTGAGACAGATGACAGCGATCGCAGCACGGAGAGTTGGGACAAGTTGAATGCGCTGCTGCCGCAGATATTGAATTTTATGATTGAAACACTGAAGGTAAGGGAAGTTGGCCGGATGGAGTGGAGAGAAGCCGCTCAAATCGCAGTGCGTTAACCGCGCCATTTGCATTGCTTCACTCTGGCTATCGTTTCTGGGCGGTTTCTCACATGGACGCCACAATTTTATCCTGTTGTGACTGTTTGACTCAGGCGGGAGATTGCAACGTGCTGATCTGCGACGAAACGTGCGACAGCCTCTCTCCTGCAGTGCTGGCAGCCATCTTGCTCGTGCGCTATCAGGTATGTAGAGAGATATTCTGTATGTGTTGCTACTGTTGCTTGATGGGCGTTGTGAGTGATGCGGCAAACATGTACGCGATTGTTTTGGGCTGGAGTTTGTCGCCCACGTGCAACAAGATAGTCTTGCTCGTGGCGAGCGCTACCGTCACTTGCCTCTTGTAATTTCTTCTGTTTCTGTTTGCGCATTGTTGAGTTATATCAAATATTTCCTTTCCGCCCCTGCAGATGCGCGTGAAGGATGTGATCGCGAAGGTGGAGTCCATCCGCCCCAGCGTGCGCATCAGCCTGTCCATGCGGAGAGGGTTGGAGACGCTGCAAAAAAGCATCGACGACAAGGTGCTCAGCAGGCTGGGGGAGAAGCTGCGCAACTCTACGGTCATGTCGTGTTCGTTTTAAAATGAGATAAACGTATTTGAAATTGCAAACCACTATTTCCCACGTCTCGTTACGATTTTTAAAGGATGCAAAGCGCATTAAGCTATATTTTATACTTACAACATAGTTGCCTGCTGGAAATAAATTACCTTGCAGTCGACGACGGTGGAAATCCAGCGCCGGTTCGCGAGTTCCCAAATGCTTGTCCAGCATTCGATGGGTTCACTGGCCCGGTCAATGGTTCTGGAACCCTTTGAATCCACGCGATAACTAGCTTGGCACCTTTTAGCATGGCTTTGCCAATGTCCATATGCATGAAGTTCACCAAACCTAAGGCAATCGAGGCGGCCACGGGAATGTAGAATGACGCGTTCCACTGTGTCTGAGTTACAACAACTTGGGGACCGGAAGAGTCTTCTTTTTCTTTTTGTTCTTTGTGTGCATCCAACATTTTGATAACTTGGAACTGCTCGATTACGTGGCGCATATTCATGCGATAAGACATCCTTGCTTTCAGTGCAGTTACGGCAGAGTGATTGTTCAAATTGTGGACGCAGTTCAGTAAAGCCCGCAAATAATCAGTTGGATGACGGAGGTATATGGGACAAAGGGCGGGGTAGGGCATGTACCAGTGATATGCCCACCAAGAGAAATAGATACGAGCAAACTTGGGTATGCGCCATGACTCCAAAACACTTTGCATGTACTGAAAGTACCGATGAGAACTGCGCAAACCATTCGCCACACGCTTGGTGTGCGGAGTAGCCTCGGGGTCACCACATTCCAGCTTATTAGCGGTCGACAGCAAAACCTCAGTTTCCAAAATACACGGTAGCGCGGATCTTCCCAAAACTTCCAAAGCAGCTAGTATTTCAGATCGCAACTTGGCAAGTGAAGACGATGGGTTGTCACCTGCAACAATTGAGATCGCTGGAGAGCGATCTACAATTTCTTGAAGCTTTGTCATGATTTCGGTCATCAGATCGTGTTGTTGTGGATATTAATTTCACACGTTCGCGCACCAGCAACAGAATGAACCCTGGGAACGCGGTCAAGCACCAATGATAAATCCTAGCAGGCAGTACGTATCATACGATGTATTAATGGTACGTACTGTAAGGCCATTCCTTAATTTTAAAATTACAAAAGTTACACATTACAAATTGATGTAATGACGCATATTTGGTGTTAATTTCATTCCTTAATTTTAAAATTACAAAAGTTACAAAAAGAAAGTTACAATTACACGAGATTACAAAAAATCCGGGACAGTTTGTAATAAAACACATGTCCTTAATTTCAAAAGTTACACATTACAAGTTACAGCAGCCAAAAATTGCTCCCGACGGGGGTTGCCAGTTCGCGCTCACGAAGTTCGGCAACACCATTTTGATTCCAGTGTTTCAATGTAAGAATTATATATGAGAAAGGTTCTTCTTTTGCGCTGTTACTGCAACCATATGTGGTACAGAATGTCTATTTTGATAGTCTAGAATGGGCATGCAGGAACTCGCTGTGTAGCGTATGAGATTCCCCTTCTCCATGACCATGTTTTGAAATCACAAAACCGCTCACTAGATTGATTAGGCTGCTCAAGTTTCCAATATATCGCACCCTTATTACAGTCAAGTAAGCATTTCAGAAATTTCCTGCAAGTGGATTTGCATGAAGGTGTCTGCATGTGGAGATTCGATGCACAGATTCGATGCGAGAAGTTTGTAGAGCGGCGAGCAAGTTCCACATCTTGTCCATGCACAATGTGATGCAAGTCCAATGCACTCTGATGATTTGGTGAGTACATATGTTCTATCTGTTATTCGAATTTGACTGTAGTCCGTTTTCTTTGCTCTCAGAACAGGTCGGAACCGACTTCATGACCACAACACGGGTCGAAGCAAGATTTTCCCCACCACAGCTCTCTAGATGCTATCATTTGCTGGAAATGAATCAAGGTAATGTGCTTGATCACTTTCATGACGTTTATTCGTCTGAAATTGCTGTCTACTGCGATCAGATAGGGTACCAGATTGGCACGATTGACGAGCTGGAGCTGAACTGAAATGTTGTGGTGGAGCTAGCTTTCTGGTGGCTGTAAGCCGGCGGTTTAGATAGCGGGCTGGTCGATGTGGTGAAGGCTGGATTGATATGTGGATTGATCGCACCTTGGGACGAACAGCTTCCTCAGCGATTTTGCCACATCAAGAGCAGATGAATTCTTCTTATAAAAGAACATTAGAATAGAAGAAGCAATGCAGTTGGTTTGCTTTTTGTTCTTATTACAGCAAGAAAATAATACAATTTCTCAGCTACGGCGACTGAAGCGATAGTCACCATCTAAGGTCCACCTTGATAGATCTCCTGGCAGGAATTTCACCCACCTTTCCAGAGACGAAGCCAACGCCTAATCACCTGATTTCGTGGGGCCCTACACGATCAAAGGGACATAACTGTTGTTAAATGCGATCATAAACGGCACGAATGTCCTGCAAAAATACACTGATACAGCGAATAAAGGGAACTTACCCTTGCACAATCCATCGAGGCTCTTCTGCCGAAAAGATGCAAGCGATCGGTCACAATGACACAGCGACCAAGTGAATGACAGAGACTGCCAACAACACTGACGGTATCAGCGCCACGTCTATCGCCATATGAGCGACAATCAATGACATTTTCTAACAAGAGGAAGGCACAGATAAAGAAGCGACGTTTCCCTCCTTGACGGGCCCTTTCCATTTCTTCCAGCGGCGATTTGCCCTTGTTCTCTTGTTTCCTGTTGATCTAGCAGCAATATACGAGGTCCTTTTGACTGATTCCAGCAGCATTTCGTCGAAATTGACCAAATACTTTCAAAATCTGCTCGAAGTCTGCTTGTAAACTTTGTAATCTCCAGGGCCGGAAATTACACATATC
>ENA-OOPL01000010-OOPL01000010.1-human-oral-metagenome-genome-assembly--contig:-NODE-10-length-16677-cov-13.609789_pt1 | contig 16677 bp, 10 predicted proteins | sample MGYA00245263_ERZ501135 | MGnify/ENA primary metagenome ERZ501135 (study PRJEB25959, sample SAMN05335050) | human oral metagenome | host: human-associated | place: USA: California | collected... | reverse complement strand
AAAAAAAGAGGGGGCGTATTGCCCCCATTAGTTTGTATACATTTTAACTAGGTTGTAGCGTACATAGTATATAGGTTCTTTATCTGTGATATCATATTTAGCACCATATACTAATTTACCATTCTTTTTGTCAATACCAACCTGACTGTGAAATTTGCCAGCACGAAACTCCTCTTGTCCGTAAACATCTAATTCATGACGTTCTGGTACTTTAATATCAAATTCTACTGTAGATTTTTGGTCTAATACAACTTTACCATTTTCAAATTTCTGTGTTTCATTTTGTTGTAAATCAAACTTTTGTTTTTTACCATTAACTTTAACTACTACAGCTGGCTTCTCAATACTAGCTTCTACATCTGTATCTTCCTGTACGTATGTTGGTACATTATTAACATATACCAATTCTTTTTCCTTTGGTACATATGATACGGTAGTCTTGGTATTTAGAGTAGCCTTCTCGTTCATTATTTGCCCCATAGAAGGAGCTTTTACTGGTTGCTCGATAGTTTCCTTATGGAACACTTTCCAACCACCGTACAACGCAAATAAAAGGATTATAGCAGCAAATACGAATACTAACATTCGAATATTAGTCTTTGCATAATTCTGGGTGATGTTGGAAATAAATTGCTTTACCACGTAGAATGTCACCTCCATCGCCTTTTTCTTGAGGAATAGAAATTAAGTCCCAACGCATATCTGGGTCGTTATCATTAATGCCATAGCCATCAATGTCAGCCCATTCTGCGTGAGTTTTAACATGGTCATAATCGATTTCCCAACCTTTAGCCTTACAGATAGCATTAATAACCATAGCCATTTTATCTATTTGCTCTTGCGTAGGAGGTGCAGAGCCCCATTGGACAGTACCATCTGCCCAAATGCTACCGTCACCCATACAAGAAAGAGAGATACCGATATTACCAGTATTCCTGTGCCAAGTATGGTAACAAAGAACATCAAGATTATCATAGTCCGAATAGATAGTACCATCACCAAGAATATTAATATGGTAATGGTCAGAAGTGTTGTCATACCAATTCGCACCCCAATGAAGTGTGATGCTTTGTGCATGACATTGGCTAGCCATATATTCAATGTCATTTAAAGTATATACCATTTAACCTCCTATAAAAATAGAAAGGACCTCTTAGTCGAGGTCCTCTTCAAATTCACTCATATTGTCAAACTTATCAGCGTTCTTAATTCTGTCTGCTTTAGAGCTATATCTCTTAGCCTTTTCAATAGATGAAGAACCTAAGTTTTTCTTAGCGTCAGCAATATTTTTCTTAGTAATATTGTTAGCTTTAAGCTCTTCTACAGTAACAGAACTAGGGTCATTAATATACTTATAAATCATAGCCTTTTTAGTATTTTTAGATTCTTGTGAATTAATGTAATTGATTTGACTAACGTCAGCATCAACCGCATCAAGCACAGGTCTAAAGCCAATACCTTTAAGAATACGTTCTTTAGTACTGTATTCTCGACCTTGAATGCCTTTCTTCCAATCTTGTTTATGACCAGTAGCGGCTTGATAGTAGTTAGCAAACGCTGGTGATAAATCATGTGCCATAGATAGTAACATACCGTTTGTGGCGTTATCATTTTTCAATGACTCAACCATATTAGCTAAAGTACCAAATGTTGGACCAGCTAAACTATCTGTAGGAATTAAATCACCGATACCGATGTTACGGCTAAAGTCAACTCCAAGTGTTGGTGCTGGAGTACCATACATAATAAGCAACGCAAGTTTCTTCTTAGTATCGTCTCCGCCAGCCCATTCCATGAGAGCTTCTTTAACACTATTGGAGATAGATTTATTACTAACCCATTCAGCAAGTGCATCAGCGGCTGTCATACCAGGTACACCCATCATACCAGCCATAGCGATATAAGAACCAAAGAAACGAGCGATTTCTTTCTTGTTACCGCCTTTGATAATACTTGTCATAAACTCAAGTTCTTTTACTGGGTATTTCTTAAATTGGAGAATAAGTTTACCTAAAGTACCAAACTTAGTAAATAATTGGGAAGCATCTTTATCAGAATAGTCAAAGTTTGTTTCTCTTACAAAGTCAGAAGCGGCGTGCTCTGCCTCCGTTTGAGATTTACCTTCAGCTATAGCTCTACGATATGCAATAAGAGCCGCTACACGACGTGTGTATTTATCGGTTTTATTAAACATATCCATTGACTTTTCAAATACTTTACCAAGTTTAACTTTGCCTACCTTTAAGTTATATAAACTTTTTCGGTTTTTCAAAGATTGAGTTTCTAGTGCTGTATCTTCTAAATTAAGACCGATACGATTAAACATCTTTTGTTCAGAGAATGAAATGTTGGCACCTAATGTACCGTGTGTTGTAGCATCTCTTAATGCTTGTTGGAAATCTTTACCGTAGCCAGCTTTAGTACCAATGTTCATCAAAGCACCTAACTGAGCGATAGCGGCTGTTGGTCTGAATAGACCTAACTTAGCTATTGATACTGCCTCCATACTACGGTTCATTAAGTCAGTAGCGAATGTATCGCCGTATTGTTGTTTAATCCAACCGTCACCAACAAGTTCATTGAATGTTCTGTTAATAGCTTTATCAAATGTATTTGGTACACCAGTTACACTAGAGATAAATTTATGTAGAACATCTTCAACGTCTCGTCGAGCACCTTCACCACCGATACCAAATTGTGAAGCATAGTCTGTACCAATCTTATCTCGATATAGTGCAGTAGCTTTATGGTAGAACTCTTGCGAAGGAATGAAGTTTGCTTTATATCTTAGATAGTTTTCCATGTTTTCAAACGTATTAGGGTTAGCACCTTGTGCGTTCATACGTTTGTTATTGTATTTATCTTTTCGTTGGTTACCATATCCGATAAGCAAATGACCAATCATATCTTGTCGTGTGATTACATCACGTCTACGGAATAACTCATCAAGGTTTGCAAACTTGAGCTCATCTTTAAGTGCTTGTGAATTAATGCCTAAATCCTTTTGTTTCTTCTTATCGTTAATCAAATCCATCAAGCGTTCACGTGTAACGTGTTCTTTATCGCCAATAAACTCATTAATGATTTTAGAAACTTCTGGGTAAGAATGAGAAATACGAGAGAAGCGTTTTTCTTGTGATTCACGACTTTCACCCTCATATACAATATCGTCATATGCAGAATCGTTAGCTCCGTCATATACGTCCATACCAGCATTATACTCATCGTACTTAGGATTACGTTCAGTAATTACTACACGAGTATCTCCAGTAAGATGTGCGTCCTTAACCCAATACTCAGCGTCTTTATAAGTATGGAAAGAAGCTAATTTAGTACGTTGTTCATATTGATTACCATCTTCGTCAACATTATCTTTGATAATATATACACCGTATTTACTGTGTAACATAGGGATATGTGCCCACAAGCGTTTAGGCTTGTAGTCTGGGTCAGCACCAGCATTTCTCCATGCTTTAACAGATAAGTTAAATACAGTATTGTCTAAGTTTCTCCAAGCATTATATGCGTCGATAACTTTATTATTATAGCCTTTCGTTTTCATAATTTGATTACGTAAAGGTTGAGCTACTTTTTCTGCTTCGTCGAATGTCTCAAATGTTCTTAATGCATCGTCACTAGCGAATACTCGGAAGTTACCGTCTTTATAATCCATAAAGACATTCTTGCCTTGTTTCTTTAATTCGCTATACAAGTTTTTAGCATCAATCTCATCTTTAAATTCTCTGAATACATCGTTATCTTTAATGTTGATATATAGTTCTTTGTCACGTAACATTACGCTTGCTGGCTGTACAAATTCACGACCTAAGTCAGTGACTTCTTTTGCCAACTTATTAAAACCAGCTACATTTTCTTCTCCTAGATTTGTTTTAATCTTATCAAGGGATTTTAAGAATGATTTTTGCAATTTGTTTTGCTTAACAGCGGCTTCTTCTGCCCAATACACAATAGGTTTCATTTTGAGGAATATATTTCTCAATGAATTTAATTGGGGAAGCTAACCATTTTTTAATGTCATAACCAGAGATATTACCTTGCTTTTCGTCACGAGCTTCAAATGTAATATTGTCATTCTTCTTATTAAAATTGTTAATAATGTTAACCCATTCTTTTGCAACACGTCCCATACCAGTAGGTTGTTCTACTGCCTCTGTGCCAGCTTGATTATATGCTTGATTAGTATTGTCAGTTTGTTTTTTATTTTTAAGAATGTTACTAGCAGTTCTAAACAAGGCACTTGTATGTGCAGGAGATAAATCGTTTTGTAGCGTATAAGCTATTGTTTCTTCTAGGTTAATAAGTTTATCAGAATAGATTGCACGTAATAAACTATCACGCTCATCTAATCCAAATTTCTTATCAATTTCACTAGCAGTCCATAAAAGAGGCAATAACTTATTACTTTTATCCTCTACATTCATAATAGGGTCTGTAATAATATCTTCTACAGCATCTTTTAAGCCAACGCTATCTTCAAATAGTGTATCTTCTGTGACACTGTTTAAGCGTTCTTCTGCAAGGTTCCATTCTCGAAGAAGTTTTTCGTCCCCCACTTTGCGTTTGAGCGTGGAATTCTTTCCTTGAACCACGCCTTCAGCTCTGGAATTGTTTTCCATTGCTTTTTCTTGTCCTTGAGACTCTCCCCGTTGACCACTTTCTCCCAAGCTAGAGTGTTCCAATTCTTGACTGTTGCGTTGAATTCCTTCTTTGCTACGTCCATTAAGCACACCTTCGCTACCTGTATTGCTATCTGTAGAGGAGTCATTTCCTGCTTGCTCTTGAGTTGAGCTATCTTCTCTTCCATCTGTGGAAGTTGATTTTTCGGACACTTCATTTGTATCAAGGTTTGCTTGATTGTTGTCTCTGTACTCATTGATTTCTCCCTTAATATAATTAGCCATGTCCACTGCAAACTTAATAGCACCCTCTGGTGATTTTTGATTTGTCAATACGTCACGTAGAGCAGAGTGGATAAGCTCGTGTTGGAAAGAAGTACTAGAAGTGTTAATTCTATCTTCTGGTAAATAAATGGTATCTGTTTTAGGAACATACATTGGTACAGTTCCCTTTTTAGTTACTTGTATTGTGATATCCTTACCATTTTCAAGGTATTCTTTGATATCGTTATAAGCATCGCCAAGTCTATTTTCTAGACCCTTATGCAAAGTAGCTTCTTGTGACTCGTCAGCTAATTTAAACTTATTGTAATTTTTAGATAAAGGAGCATTAAAGTCTTCTTCTGAACCTAATTGGTAGATACTGTAATCTGGAATACTATCTTCTGCTTCTACTTCTTCAACTCTAGTTGGATAGAATAGCGTAGCATCTTCGTCATAATTGGCTGAGCTATAGTTTTCACCAGTCAATTCAGCTAAACGCTTCTTGATATTTTTCTTTTTAGTAGCCATATCGTAACCTTCGTTACCATTTTTCTCATATGAGTATTTAAGCCACATAGCAAAAGAACCAGTCTCGTTATCAGCTAGGATTGCTTTAATTAAGTCACCACGAGCTCTATAAATATTAACATTTACCTTACCAGTTTTATTTTTTGTACTATCACTAATATCTGTAAATGTTAAATAACTTAGATAGATATCAGATGTAAATTCTACATAACCATCTTTCTTAACGATATTTTCAGGTTCACCAATACCAACTTCTTGCAAATACTCGTTGAAACTTTCTTCGTTATCATTGTTGATTTTGACTTTAAACTTGAATTGACCGTCACCAAGAGGTTTCATACTATCACTTACAACATCATAAACAACTTCTTTACCATTGTTTTTACGTGCGTCAACTTTAACTTCGCGTTTAAATTCTTTCTTTTGACCAGCAAGCTCACCAGAGAAATATTTCTTAGCAAAGTTAATTAATGTATCACGTTCTTTAAATTTGAATGGTGTAAGGGCTTTAGTGCCGTCAAACATTAATTCGTTACGTCTATTTCTAATTTCATTACCTTCAACACCGAATGATTCTTTTGGGAAAGAACCAGCGATAGCTGATGCTAGGTTTTTAACTAGCATAGGTTTTTCTTTTAAAGCATTTTCTTCACTACCATATGTGTTAATCATATGTTCGTATTCGTGAATAATCATTGCTTTAATATGACGTGCACGTTCGCCTGTTTCAAAGTTAGAGTCAGAGCCAATCTCTTTAGTAATCCACCGTTTTAAATCACCGTCTAAGTTAGAGTTGTTACGTAACAAAGATAGTGATAAATATTGCGGATGGACTACTTCGCCATTTTCATGTTTCTTGAGGAATTCACGTCTACTTTCAACCTTGTTTTTCGGAATAGTAAACTTGTAATTACCTTCCTCAACAAAATGTGTATTACGGAATTTTTCAATTTGACGTTCAATAGACTTAACTTCTGTATTATATTCAGAGTCAGACATTCTTTCTTTAGAAAAGACGTGCTCTGAACTTTTCTAATCTATCTCTAAGGATTTGAGCGTCACGCTCACGACCTTCATCTGAGCGGTCACGCTTCGTGATTTCTCCTTTGTCGTTTGTGTTGTATTTTATAATATCGCCTAGGCGTTTGTATTCAGCTTTTTCTTTTTCTGTTGCATTCTCAGAAGCTACATTTAAGATATCTCTAGCTTGTTTAGGGCTAACCTCACCAAGAGATACAGCCTTTAATAGTACTTTAATCTCACTAGCTTTGGTGGCTTTATCTTCCTTCTTAATTGGCTTAACAACCTTTTTAGGAGCCTCAGTTACCTTAACTGGCTCTTCTTTTGGAGTAGGTTCTTCTTTAATTTCTGTATTGGTTTCTTCTTTATTATCGAATAAAGATTCATTAACTGGAGCTTCTTCAACAGAACGAGCTTTACGAGTTTTCTTTTTAGATGGTTTAGGTTGTTCTTTTATTTCTGCTTCTGGAATATCATCGAATAATGTTTTTTTGATATCTTCGCTAGGAGCAGTAGCAATACGTCTACCTCGTTTATCAAACATAGGGGCTGGCTTACTTGTGTATGGAGTAGATACCTTATCATTTGTATCTTCTCTTTTTAGTTTTTCTAAACCTAAACCAAGAGCACGTTGTTCACGTTCTTGACGTCTATTAGCTAATTGTTCCTCAGTAAAGTTTGTAACAGCGTTACTACGTTCACCATAAGGAATTTTTTCATTTGGGTCTCGCTCTACTTTTTCTTCTACTTTTGTTTCTACAGCTTGAACTTTTTGAGCTTTTTTAAGTTCTTTGGCTTTGATTTCCTCAGCCATTTCTGGATTTTTGGCAATCTTAGCACTCAATGTATTCTTTTTAAACTTAGGTTTAATATATTGAGGTTTCGCTACTTTAGGAACTTTTACAGTTTCTACTGGTTCACTCTTAGTAGTTGGTTGATTACCATAAACAGCTTCATTGATACGATTATAGAGCTTACGGTTTTTATTCTTAAACTCTTTATATTTGTCGTATCTGTAAATAGGTTTACCACGTTTACCTTGGTCGATAATACTATCAGCAATCATTTCGTTGATTTGCTCGATTTTACCAGCATTACGTGGGTCCTTTGCATCATATTTACGTGTTGCTTCTGCATAAGTAGCATTAGCTTTATGAACATCAGCATTTTCTTTACTTAAATTTTTAAGCTCTGCTTTGTTGTAACCACGGTTATTAATACCATCGTCCATTGATTTAATGTGATTTTTAATTGTAGAGATTTCATCTTTAGAATAATTTCTCTCATTAATACCAGCGTTAGCTAAGTATTTATCAATAGTCTTTGGTCTTTTGCCAGCTTTGATATCATCTTTACGCTCTTTCATAGCATTATGAATTGCGTAACCAACATCTTCAGCTTTATTTTTACCCATTGTCTTATCGAGGAATGGTTTATTTATAGAGTCAGCGTATCGCTTGCCATACTTAGCACGCTTACTTTTAGCAGAGCGTAATTGGTTGGCTTCTATAGCTTCACGCTGATTATGTACTTCTTTATCTTCAATAGCATTAGCTACTGCGTTGTAATTAGAGCGGATAGGGTTCCCAGACAACAAATCATTACGTTGTGCATCTGTAAGTTTTAAACCAACGCTATCTGCACGTCTAACAAGCTCAGAACCAGGAATAGATGTATCTGCTTTAGGAGATTTTGCTTGCAGTGCCTTAACGGTTTCTTTAGATGCTTCGTGTGCCTCTTTAGGAGTTAAGCCAGCATTTACGAAATCTTCCATAAAATCATTAGCTTTTAATGTGCTTGGAGATTTATTTTCGTCGATTTGATTATCCCATAATTCGCTGATTCTGGCAACGGTATCTTGAACAGCTTGGGATTTAGCATCAATCTCGTCATTAGTATATCTGTTACGAGCAAATCGTTTGCCCATAGTTTCAAATACGCTATCAAAGTCACCACGCTCTGGCGTTGCGAATGCATCTGGAGTAACATCACCTAGGTTAGTTACATTTGTTGGCATTGCACCTACAGCAGGTAAATCTTCGATTTCACTGATTACTGGTTGGCTTATATCACTTGGTTCGCTAATTGGCTGAGCTACTGGTTGTGGGTTTGTCTCTATTGTATCAGAAGCTACGTCAGTATTGCTCCTATTAGCAAGATATCCACGAGCAGATTGCACTCCACCAGTAAGACCACCAAGCATTGCGGAACCGATAGCCGCATCGTATGCTTGGTCTTTCATATCTTGAGACCAAGTTGAAGGGTCATAAATATGAGTGTTTGCGTAATCTTCGTTACCTAATGCTTGTTCTTGGATTTGTGTTTGCCATGCTTCAGTTAAACCTTCACCAGCGGCACCAATCATGGCATTACCTGCCCAAGCACCTACTGTTTTAGCTAGTACTTTACCACCACCACCGACAGCCATGGCACCAGAGATACCTTTCATACCTCTACCTAACATAGCACGGTCAGATGCGTAATTGATAACTGCTGGAGCCCAACCTTCAGCTAGAGCTTCATTACTAGCGTCCCAAGCATCTTCGTGACTCATACCACGACTTAAACCAGTCATGTATGTATCACCAGCATTGGCAACATTCTCAATAAGACCACCAGCGGCGATAGCACCAGCTACTTTGCCAGCTTTACCAGCATATTGGAGAGCACGAGTGCCTTTATATAAATTGTATAAGCCTTTCCCTACACCACTTACAGCACCTACAACAGCACCAGCACCAGTACCAGCACCTGGTACTACAGAACCAATAGCTGCGTCTATAGCGGCAGATGCTGCTACGTCAGCGGCAATACTAGGTACAGATGAGCCAAGAGCAGAAGCCGCTTGGTTTGCACCATACCACATGATGCCATCACTGTCCTGTGTACCAGTATATGCATTACGAGCGGCAATGTCACCCATTTTATTTGCCGCCCATGTAGCATTGTTGTTTACCCAGTCATAACCATTGTTCTTAGACCAACCAGCAACTTCGCCTAACAAACCGCCCATAGAGCCTGCAAAGCCAGATTGGAAGCTGTCAATTAGACCATCATTTTCATTTGGAACATAGCCAGATTGGTCTAATGCTTGCTTATATTTGTAAGCATTATACTGAGGACCATAGGCGACACGGAAATAGTCATTGCCATATAGTTGACCTAAAGTAGGCATTTAATCACTCCTTCTTCTCGAACAATTTTTGTACTTCTGGATTTACAGAATAATTTAATTTATTACCAGATGCAGATTGTTGCATGTGTCTAATAGCGTATTCATAATCGTTGATTTGGCGACGCAATACTTGTTGTGCATATGGGGTCGCTTGTGCAGAAGATAATTTTAAAGCTACATCTTCCATAGCTCTATTTAAGTTATCAACATCACCTTGAGAGAACTCAGGTTTATCTGATAAATCACTTAGAAGTCCAGACATAGGTTCTATAATTTTATCTACAGATTTATCACTAGATAAAAGACTAGAAGAACCACCGCCAGAGCCACCACTTCTTCCACTAGCCCTAGCTTCTGCCACAGCTAATTGTTGTGCTAATTTATTGTTAGTCATTTCACGAGTAAAGTCTCGTTGTAACTGAGCTTGTTGAGCTTGGAACGCTCTTTGTTCAGCGTTAAGTTGGTCTTGACGAGCAAACTGAGTAGCCATCTTAGCCATATCATTTTGGCTCATGTATCGGCTAGCCATAGGGTCAAGTTTAACACCAAGCATACCGCCTAAGCTAGCTAACATACTAGCATTAGAGCTATTCTTACTATTAGCAATCATTTGTGCTAACTCACCAGCACCAGTAAGCTGGGTTGCTTTATTTTGCATTTTAGCTTGCTCTTGTGCCTGTGCAATAGCTGATTGCATTAGTTGTTTATCGCTTTGAGCATAGAATGGAGAAGCCCACTTACCTCTAGCTGTATGACTCGCTTGGCGTGCTAAAGCACTTCTTAATGCTTCATCACTAGCTGAAGCTACATTTTGTTGAGGGGCATTAAGAATACCCATGACCTTTCCAAAGTCAATTTTTTCATTTGGGTCGTCTAGTTGGAACATAGAACGGATATTAATAGGATTCTTACCGTTCGCTTGCGTGTAATTTGTTGCTATAGTATTACTAGTACCGCCGCCAATATTCTTTACATAGTTGCGAGTTTCTTCAATAGGTATACTATCTGGAGAACCGTCCCAACCATTACTAATCCAAGAGTCTACATTACCAGGTCCAGCATTATATGCGGCAAGTGCTTTGGTAATATCACCACCGTATTTTTGTAAATTTTGGGCGAGGTATTTAGCCCCACCCATTGCACTTTCATACGGATTGGTCATGTCATTAATACCAAGTTCGGCGGCTGTTTCTGGCATTGTTTGGAATAACCCAGTAGCACCTGCTTCACTTTGAGCAGATGGATTAAAACCGCTTTCTTGTCTAGCCACCCTAGCCAACAAGTAAGGGTCAAGACCAGTACTGTTAGAAGCCTGCATAATAGCGTCTTGTACATTAGGCGATACTTCGCCAAATTGTGTCCAATCCATTATGAACCTCCTAACCTAAAAGACCTGGCATACCTAATTTATATTTGTTGTAATCTTGGTAATCGCTATCGTGGAATTTCTTGCCTTGATTAAAGCGGTCAAAGTTACCCCAGTATTCTTGTTGTTTTAACAAACCATCTTGAATTTGTTCACGATTTTCTCGTGTTATTGTTGGACCATTATAACCCATGGAACCTAATTTAGCACTGGCTTCATTCCAACCATTTGTATCGTTGGCACCAATGTTGCCCATAGATTGTACTTGGTTAAATAAGCCTTGCACTTTGCCAGCTTGGTCAGAGGCTAGTTCACTATTCAAGTTTTTAGCTTCTCCACGAGCCATTCTATTATCAGCTAACAGACCCAATCCACTAGCAACCGCATTACCAAATTGGTACCATGGGTCTGATTTTGGGTCATACGGAATGTAGAACATTTAATTCCCCCTCATTGAAACCTTCTACCACAATACCATTTGCGTAGAATAAATTAGAGCCAGTACATACAAGCTCATAAACAGGAACGATACGACCGCCACTAAAGTTAGTGATGTGTTCGAAACCACTATCTGTAAGGATTTCCATACCTTCGTCTAATTCGTCAATAGCTTTGAGACCATCACGTGTCCATACAGTTTGTGTATGAGTAGTCTCAACTTGGTGATTATCTGTAGTGAGAATCATTGTTTCTTGCTCACCACACTCAACAACTTGAAGTACTTTCTCAATACCGTCTTTAGCTATTACGATATCACCCTCTTGTACTTCATTAATAGGGATATAACCGTAATCAGTTTCAATAGTAACATCAGCAGGGAAACAAGCGAGGTATGCACCAACACCCTGCATCAAACCACCAAAGAAGCCAGTACCATTTTGTGTAACATAACCACGACCATTGTTTAATTGCCCAGTAGTTTGAATAGCTTCTGTATTAGATTTATTTTGACCTTGTGCGAGTTGTAAATATTGTTCAGGATTACTGAATGAATATTTATTTGCTTTATGAGCAATTTCCATAGGGCTCTGTGCAAATTGATATTTTTGGTCAAGTAATCCGCTTTGCGTCTTGATATCGTCAGTGTAATCTTTAGACATTTGAGCCGCCATATTTTTCTGCATGTCATTTGTAGTAGAGTTAAAGCGAGAGCTATCAACAATACCTTTTTTAGCCATGGCAGATAATTGTTGCCCCATAGTATTTTCGTAAATACGGTTAAAGTAATCGGTCTTTGCGTCGGCGTATGCTTTAGGTAATTTACCAGTAGCTAGTTCAGCCTGTTCTTTTCGCAAACCATCAATGTCATTAACTGTATTCGTATAGATTGATTGCCAATCTGGGTTTACTACATTATCAAGAAGATTAGTACCACGTGTTACTAACTTGTCAATACTTGGTTGAATAGACGCTAAGTATATTTGTTGTTGACGTAACAGTTGCTTTTCTTCTTCTGATAAGGGGCGTTCATGATAACTAGAACCGCCTTTTTTGCCCATTAATTAACCTCCCTTACGAAGTAATATTGCCATTGTCCACCTAAGAATTTTTTCTCCTTGAGGACACCTTTAGTAAGCCTAGCATATGCTTTTGGGTTATGAGGGGTTATAGTTGCAACCCCTTTTAATCCAAGTCTTTTTGCATATGCTTCCATTGTTGGAAAGGCTTTATTAAAATCTATGCTAACAGGACCGCACTCTAAATATTCTCCACATACACCGTATGTAAAAAATGAGCCGTCCTCAAATATATGAATAAACGGGTACCACTCTAGGTCCCAATCGTCCCAGAAATTACCCATCTTCTTGTTGTATTTTTTTATCCACTTGATAATATCTTCATCAGTTGCCATATAACCTCCTACGAGCCGTATGGGCTACCACCAGAAGAGTTCATTCCTTTTAGAAAATCATCATGTGAAGAAGATGATTTCTTTTTAGCACCAAATCCGCTACCTCTACGGCTAGAGCCACTAGAGTTTTGTGCAACCATAGATTCACGTTCCATTACAATGTCGAAAGAAACAAACTTGAATACGATATTCGTATCTGTTTCAAATTTGAATTGCAACTTATGGTCACGGATTTGTGTTTTAAATTCTTTTGTCTCGTCGCTAGGTTCCCATGAATGGTGCATTACGACTTTATTAACAGAAATATCTGCGGTACCTTTTACATCAGATAACACGTCGACGTATGTTCTGTACACATTCATATCATGAGTATCTCTAATTTCTCCGCTGAGAATTTCCTGATGTATATCCTGACCATTGTCAGTTTTGTTATTCCAGGACAGTTCATAGATTTTACCAATGGTATCAGACTCATTCATTGATACGAGTGTGTGGTATCGATTTTCACAGATTGATGTGATGTTATGCTTAAATGTCCACTTAGTGAATGCCTTAAGCCCATAATGATATACATATACCGTATTTCTACTATCTCCGCTTACTATTAACTGTTTAGTACGACGTAAGTCAGAAATGATAGGGCTGTCAACTCTACGCTTAATGTGTGGGTTACATTTTTCACCGATATCTTTTGGTTCAAAGTTAGCGTATGACATTGATGTAGCGTAGCTTTTAAGTCCAGTTGTAGACATAAATACTACGTCTTTACCTAGGTTTACGCAAGCGTGGCGTGAAATAAAGTCAGATTTACTTCCTAGTTGCATAATGCTCCAGTCACTAGGCTCATTTTGCACTGTGTAAATCAAACCATTATTTTTAAATACTAATAGGTCTGTAGCAAGTTCAGCTACACCTATAATATCCCCACCGTCTTTGTAACCTACATTTACATCTTTACGAGCAGAGTCATCATTTGAGTTTTCGTGCCAATCTTCTTCATCGCCGATAGCAGAATAGATTAATAAATCTTGACCAGATTTAGAGATAACTACACGACCCGAACGAGAAAATACAATATCTGCATTTGGTGATTGTGCTATTTCGGTTAAGTTTTGATAGTTGTATTTTTGTAGTTTACTACCACTAGCAATTAATACATTACCGCCAAATTTAGTACAAGTAGGTCGCTCTGCATCGCCGTTCAAAGTACCTATAAGAGTAGGATTCTTACCAAACTCATATCTGTATATTTGTTTGTTTTTTAAGAAGATAAAGAAGTCATTCATTTCATAGTCATTGTAGATATAAGTGATAGCAGAATTGAATGAGTAAAGAGGGGTACCAAGACCCCTCCTTGTTCGTAATTTATCGCCCTCAATATCAAACTCAAAATTTTCTAGATTGACACACTCATTCTCTTTTAGGAATTCTGAAGACTTAGCGACATTCATTCCGCCAGTTAAGTCAACTAACGTAACCGTCTGTACCTTTTGAGTTTTACCAACCTTTTTTGCCATTATAACATACCTGCCGCTTTAGCCTCTGCGATTGTAATAGGTGAACCATCAGAAGACATAGCAATACCTAAATATGCATTTGGGTCTTTTTTAAGTTCTTTTATTTTGTTAACAATAGAAGCGTCGGTTTTATTTGTAGAACCTGTTGTGGAAATAATAAATTTCTCACCCAATTTCCCTTCGGTATCAGAATAATGGAATACCAAGTTACTACCATCAAACTCTAACACAGCACCATTACCGCCTCCATCTAACGCAATACTCTCAGCGAACACATTTCTTGCGAGCTTAACAGGAATAACTTCAGTGATTGAGCCATTTTTATTTAATGTCAAAATAGCATCAACCATGTTGTAACCCATTACGGTGTTAAGTTTGTCGAAAATCGCTGGTCGAGATTCATATGTTTTGAAGCCATTAAAGCGACCATAGAATGTTGCCCCTCTACTATTAAAGTCTTGCACACTTACCATTTGTCTTAAATCTTTATTATCAACGTCTGGGTTAAATATATCTTGAACTAACCAGTACACTGTCTTAGTATCATTATTTGGTTTAACAGCTTTATTATCTTTAATTGGCATAGTAACAGTATAATCTTGACCATTAGTGGTATATGTAATATTTACAGAACCATTAGGGTTATCAGCTTCTTGCGGTGTTACACTTAATACCAATGTGAAATAACTAACATTTCCACAGTTTTGACCATCAGCTGTTAATTGATAAGACTTATTGGAAGCTATTTGTTTTACACGATTTTTATATTGACCATCTGAAATTCTAACATTCTCAATGTTGTATAAAGAATAAATTATCACGCTATTATCTATAACAACTTCATGTTTTTCTTTTACTGTACCAACAGCAGATAATCTATTATCGTGACCTTTTCTAAACACATTATATTGGCTCAAGTTGTCCATTAATTTTTTATAATCGGAGCCGCCAATGCCAGCTTGAATAGAATTGATTTCACTAGCAAAGTTGGAGAACCGACCAGAAGAAGAAATGCCTTTAGCACGAATTGCATTAGCAATCGCATTTTTAGTGTTGTTTAATTCATTAAAAGAAATAATTACGCTTTGAATATCCATAGATACCTCCTATTGATTTAATCTATCCACAGCCTCTTTAAGAGCTATTAAATCAGCTTCATATTTAGTTTTAGAGATGAATGTATCATCTATTTCTCTTTTAGTATAAAGAGTTTTAGAAGCTGCTTCAAAATCTTTTGTTGTTAGGGCAGAGCGAGAAGTCGCACCGTCCCACCATGTAATACGACTAGCAGATAATGCTAAAGGTTTATCTTTATGACCAACCTCAACGCCATTACCTCTGGAAAGTTTAATTAAACTCCATTCAGCACCAGATGTATCTTTACCAATTAATGGGACATTATTGTCTAGTGGTGGAATACTTGGCGGTGTATAGTTAATATTATTGAAGTACTTAGTATTAGCACTGTTCTTATACACTTCGACCTTACCATTGTTATTAGCTGTGAAATATACTTCACCATTAGCAATAGCAAAATCTTCAACTTCAAGTGCAGACGTTACTTCTGTATTAGTAACGCTACCTTCTAAACTTTCAATAATATAGCCACCAACAGAGAATACAATACTCTTCCCATTGCATAACGCACCGTTTGTATCTTGGCTTGTAGATATAATCGGAACTGTGACAGTATTCTCTAACACTCTACTTTCGTTATAGTATTGAACAGTGCGTTGTTTGGTAGTACCAGTATACAAGATAGAAATAAATTTATTAGTTGTTTTGTCGTAAGCTAAGTTAAATACCTTATTAGGGAAGTTTACAGTGCTTTCAATAGCCATATCAGTAGTCATAACTGCTACTTGATTAGGGTTTACAGCACCATTAGCTACGTAGATTTTACCTTTGTAGGCACATAATGTATTACAATGACCTAATCTATTCTTGTCTGTAAATGTTTGCTTGGACATTAAAGTAGAGAAATCAGCATTGTATTTGTAGAACACTTGTTTAGTATTATCATTATTCACACAAGCGATATAGAAGGCATTAGCTTCTTCGCTATACGTAAAGCCTTGACATTGGTTTACACCACTATCTAAAGGGATTTCTAATACCTTAACAATGTTATCTGCACTCTTGAATAATGTTGGTGCAGAGCCTTTAAGACTTTTAATGAAGTCAGCCTCTGTGCCCGTATTACCAAGCTCTAACCAAGATTGATACGCACTTTTGCCAACATCGCCTTTAGGACCTTTAATGTTGCCTAATTTAACTCTTGGCATTACTGACCTCCTTCCCAGAAACCAACAATATCT
>ENA-OOPL01000009-OOPL01000009.1-human-oral-metagenome-genome-assembly--contig:-NODE-9-length-16760-cov-19.296579_pt1 | contig 16760 bp, 17 predicted proteins | sample MGYA00245263_ERZ501135 | MGnify/ENA primary metagenome ERZ501135 (study PRJEB25959, sample SAMN05335050) | human oral metagenome | host: human-associated | place: USA: California | collected 2014-05-18... | reverse complement strand
TGGTGAGGGTAAACGCCCGGGTGCTCCGGGACGGCAAGGTCACCGAGGTTCCCATCGCCGGCGTCGTCCCGGGGGACGTCGTTCTGCTCTCGGCCGGCGCCGTCGTTCCCGGGGATAGCCGCATACTCGAATCGAGAGACCTCTTCGTCAGCGAAGCCGCTCTAACAGGAGAGAATTACCCGGTCGAAAAATCGGCCTGCACACTCCCTGAGGACACACCACTTTCGGGGAGGGCGAACTGCCTCTTCATGGGCACGTCCATCGTGAGCGGCACCGCCCGCGCGCTCGTCGTCCGCACCGGCAGAGCGACTGTCTTCGGCGAGATATCCGAGAGGCTCAAGCTCGGGCCTCCTGAGACGGAATTCCAGCGCGGCAACAAATTAAGTTGATCTAGCTTTCCTTTATTGATGATCTTCTCAGCATATCTGAAGGTAGCGTGACCTTACCACCATCACAATGAAAAATAAAATATGAGGATTCATCCTCCAATACACTGTAAATTTCATTCATTAAAATCTCAAAGTTGTTCATCATTGCATTGTACACTAAATTTTTCATTTAGTCAGTTGTTTTTATAGTTAAAGTTCTCATATACCGATTATATGTAAATCTTCCAAAAAAATTCTCCATCCCCATAAAAAAATAAATTATTTGCGGGAAGCTGCCGGAACTGTCAATAATTACAGTAGGTTAGATATTTTTTCGGTAAAATTTCAGAAGGGAAGGAAAGAAGATTATTTCTCAGACAAAACGCATTTTTTATGTTATTTTTCGCAGAAAAATGTCGAAAATTTATGTGTTTATACGTAAATTTTTTAGTATTGATGAATAGCCGAAAACATAGGCTAATACCTCTTTTTCAAAATTAGACTGCTTTTTTCATCATATAAATTTCAAATAAAATTCTATTTCCGATAAAAAATCTAATCCTAAAAAAATATCTCCGGCATTATGGGGGTTCGGGATTCGTAAAAATAAAAAGTTTTATGCAGTGTCCAAAATGTTATTCATGACAGATCCATTCTCAACAACGATAAAAATTGTATAATGACCTATCTGTAATAGTTCATTTAACTCATAGTTCCAGCTGTGGGAAGGGGATTCATTATGGATATTTCTGATAAATCAGATCAACCTTATAACAAACCATCTCACTTCATGAACATATGGGGCACTAAAGAAACTCGATGCTCAGCTCTAATAGCGCAGACAATAGTACTTTCAAGAAAATTCCAAGAATTCATAGCGGATATTCTGAGAATTGAGCATGAACAATTTATTTTGAAAAGTATCCAAACTGAATATTCCTTTCCTGACCTAAATTGCAATAGGTTAGATATCCTCATCCAATGCTCTAATGGATTATTAATAGGTATCGAGAATAAGAAATGGGCAGGTCTACAAGGCAACGATCAGTTATTCAGATATGAGAAATCATTAAAAGAAAAATCAAAGGATTGTCACAAGTTAGTTTTCCTAGCTCCATCAACATATAAACTTGAGGAGAGCTGGAAACCTGAAAACCTTATAGAGCTTTGTTACAAAACAATCTACAACTGGATAGATAAACCGCAAAACTTTGACTCAGACTTCGAAAAACGTTATTTTGACGAGCTTCGATTGTATTTTGATGATTTAGAATTGGAAATGAGACCTTTCACTGCTCGCCAAATAGATTCCCTTAAAGAAACGAATGCTGATGCTATTAAAAAATTGAATTGGCTATTAAATACCATGAAATTTGCAGATAGAAATAAAAATCAGGGACATGGATATACATCCTACAAAATTTATATTAAAGGTCTTCCAGTGGCAGTTGGTTTTCGTTATTTATCAGATACTTGGTGGTTCAAGGAACCCTTACTTAAATGCAAACCTGAGTGTCTTATATACATATATGATGAGTGGAATGATATAGAACAACAAGATAAGAATCGGCGCGTTAAGGATATATACGATTTTTTAAACGGTAAGGTAGATTGCATTAGGTTCTATACCAGAAATCAAAATGGTGAATGCAGACTCTCAATCAGAAAATCTCTCATGGAATTTGAAGGAAAGGAGGTTGAAACCATACTGCAATGGTTCCGAGTAAATTTCAATTTACTAAAAAATGCTATAGAAGAGAATTACCATGAATAATTCTGATAGAATGAAGAATAACCTTCTTACGATATATGAATCTCTTCATAAGAGAGCTCAAAAAGTCCCTCATGATGTAGCTAAAAATATGGGGCTTCCCCTGCTGCCCTTTCCAAGAGATCGATGGTTTCATTCCAGTAACCGACTCCTAATAATAGGTCAGGAAACTTTCGAATGGTATTGTAATAGTGAAAAATTTCCGGACTGGCCACATTGCACCTTATCCAATTTCATAGACTTTCGTAATTACGATAAAAGCATTGAAGCTCTGACATACGCATATATGTTTGACTATTATGTGGATAAATCTAACTACCCAAATCTTCCGAAATATAGAACCACCCCATTCACAAGAGTAATGTCGATTTTCAGTGACATATTCAATCGTTCAGGGGATGGCGATCTTTTGACTAGCAATTTATTTAAAACAATTTATCGTACAACACTTTCTAGATCTCCACTCAAAGCAACTACACAAGAATTAGAAGTTATTATGGATTGGCAAAAAGACTGTTTAGTGAATGAGATTAAAATCCTTCAGCCCACGTCAGTAATATTTTTCACTGGCCCTAATTATGAGCATGTGTTGATGAAGGAATTTCCTGAAACTACAGTTATGCCAATAGATAATTACCTTCCCAATCGTTTTGCTCGACTCGTTCATAAAGATCTTCCAGCCAAAACATTTCGTACATATCATCCAGCCTACTTAATGAGGTCAAGAAAATGGGACTGGGTTGAGAAATTGATTGAGCTCTCTATAACAGACTAAATATTGCTCTAATCAAATTCGCATCTTGCAATTCGTATCTCTGCAATTTAATATCTAAATCATTCATTAGCCATGCCCGACCTCAACCCTGAAAAACAGCAAATTCTCGAAGCCAAAGGCAATGTACTGGTTACCGCCAACCCCGGAACCGGCAAGACAAGGCTCCTCGCCAACAAGTTTCTCTCCGCTGTCAAACAAGGTTTAGCCCCCGATCAGATTCTCTGTCTAACCTTCACGGAAAAGGCCAAAGTCGAGATGGAGAATCGAATCATCAAACTCCTGAAAGAAAATGAAATCGTTTTTAATCCTTCCAAGCTGCAAATATTCACATTCCATTCCTACGCGCTGGATAAAATTACTCAGAACAACATAGTTTCCTCAAACCTGCTCAGGTTTACCATTTACGAACACCTTATTGATAACAACGTTTACAACTACCCGCAATCCTATATCATCGGCGATGTCATCCCTAAAATCGAAAATCTCATCAGTTACCTAAAAACCTTCGGTATTACACTCGATAAAATCGACATTGAGAAGGCAAAATCTCTCTTGCAAGATGACGATCGGATGAGTCTTCTCGAAAAGCAAAGATACGCGGATGAGTTCTACCAGATCTTTAAGCGATATGAAGAAATTAAAGGTCCTCACAACGTCGATTACGCCGATCTTCTCATAAATTTTCTGGCCCTTCGCAAAATTCCCAAATACGAGCTGGTGCTCGTCGATGAGCTTCAAGACGTTAACAGAATGGAAGCGCAAATCGCATTGAGATCCGCCAACTGCTTCTTTGCTGTTGGTGATAAAAAACAGGCCATCTTCGGTTTTCAGGGTGGTTCAATCAAAAACTTCGAAAGCTTTACCGAGAACTCCACTCAGTTCATCTTGTCCGATAATTTCAGAAGCACCAATCAAATTCTCAACTATTCGAGAGAATACTTCATCTCAAAGACTCAGGATCAATCTCACAGATTGGAGCTGGAGAAGCTAAAGAGTCATAATAACAAATCGGGGGAAATTCCAAAAATATACGAGATCGATTCTAAACTTATCCCGTCAGCGGTTCGTCATCTTCTGGTCGAGAATCTTGATGAAGGTAAGAGTATAGCGATAATCGCCAGAACCAATGGCCGGCTCATGAGCATCGCAAATGAGCTAAGCAGTAATGGTATTAGTTTTTCCTCCACCTATCTAGCATCATCCTCCGACGCAAAGACAAACATTATTCTCTTCCTCAGAGGAATGTTCAGCAACGATATCACAGACATCAAACGCTCGATGGTAACCCCCTTCGCCCCTATATCTTTACAGGATGCGTTTGGCATATTCGATACCCGTGATTTGACAGTAGAGATGCTTAACGATCTTGCTCCTTCATTCATGCAACTCAGAGCCTCTATTCAGAATGTTGAGGATGTAAGCAGGACCTTCAGAAACATCATATTTCCAATCAGCACAAGATATGGCAAAGAGTATGTTTCCGCCGCCAACAAGCTCCTTCATTCATTCCAAGAAGCCGTATCAGTCTTGCCCGACCTAACGCTTAACAATGTTTTGGTCTACCTTGAATCTACAGACCTTTCGTCTGACGAGAACGAGCTCGAAACACAAGTAACACTCTCAACAGTGCATAAAGCGAAAGGTAAGGAATACGATACAGTTATTTATATCCCTACAACCACAGAAAGGAATAAATCAAACTATCAGGACGAAGTTGTCGAAGCCATCTTGAAAACAAACGATCTGGAAATCCAAGAAGAGCTTGAAGAAGAAACTCTAAGAATCAATTTCGTTGCCTTCACCCGCGCCAAATCAAAATTAATAATTGTTGCGCAGAACAAGTCCGAGTTCGCTAACGACTATGCCGAAGAAGGCAGCCTTGAGGTGGCCGAATCCAAGCCTGAAGAATATTCAGAGTCCCGCAGCAAAGCAATTTCATTGTTCCTGTGTGACGATATCGACTCAGCCCGAAAGCTGCTCAAGGGAACAGATAAATGGCTAATCGATTTCGTAAGTTTCCACTTCAGTCAATTAAGCCGCCTCTCCTATTCATTAATCAATAACAACCCTTTTGATTACCTTGAACGTGTAATTCTCGGAATCAGCGCAGGCTCGCCCGCGATGACGACAGGTTCAGATGTACATTCGCTGGCTGAAAGAATCCTTAACAAGGAGACAATTGAGGACTCGGAAGAATTGATATTGTACAGAAACAATATCGAGTCTCTTTTAGCCTCCATCCAAGATGAATACCCGAATGTCCACTCTCTCGAACTAAAGTACACAATCCCGTTATCCGAGATCATCCCGAATGACCACAACATCACTTTTGTATTCAAAATCGACGCGATTTTCCGGAATGGCGATAAATACTTAATCGTTGACTGGAAAACGGATAGAACTATTAATTATGCTTCTGACCACCGCCAACAGCTGGAGGCTTACAAACGGGCTTTCTGCGTATATGAGGGGGTGGACCCCAATACTGTGAAGGTAGGAATAGGATACGTTTCTTTAAGGGATAGAATCGATACTGGTAGATTTGATTGCTTGTTTGATAATAAAGAACCCAGTAGTAAAGCCTTCAATACGTTCTCCAAAAAAGTTTCCAGAATACTCAGCTGGAAACAGGACCCAAATTTATTCTTTGGGGAACTTGTCAGCGAGGCCAAGCAAGAGGATGTTCTCTGGAGAGCTATAGTTGAGCAGTACGAGTCAGAAATTCGATAATACTTCAAAATTTCTTCTACACACATGAGGATGGAAGATGCACCCTATGAATATAAACAGTCCGTCGACGGAAGATGTGTCCAAGTATTTGGCGCTATGGAAAAGTAATGATGAGTATGAGATGCCGGATAAAAGCCTCAGAAAACTGTTCACTGAGACGTATCCCCGAAATGACGAAATGGATGATGTCCTGATCAAAGTCTGCTCGCTGAACGCAATTTACAGCACGAACATCCTTTCCAACTCTTTACGATTCACCGTAGCCAAGCACATAGTTGATTTGGATATTGACCAACGCCTCGCAGATAAGGATAAGAAACTGGTGAACCAAATTGCCAAGGTTAAGGTTAACGATCAGAAGACCAGATATCTTTATTCGTTTGCCACCAAGTACTGCAGCCACCATTTCCCGGAGGACTATTCGATGTATGACGGATACGTGGCAGAGATGCTCATGCACTTCAATCAGGTTGATAAATTTTATAATTTCGAAGAAGACGATCTGAAGAATTATCCGATATACCATGCTGTTATAATGGCGTTCAGAAGGTTCTATGGGCTGCAAGCCTTCAACCTGAAACAGATCGACATATACCTCTGGCAGGCAGGCAAAGAGCACTTTGGCGAGCAAAACTCACGCAGCAAATCCAAATAAATATCACTTCCCGAAACCTGCGAGAGACTCTTGGTTTGTGAAAACGTGCGGTTTGACACGACGTTTTCATGTCTTACAAAAACCCCAAAATACCGTCATAGGGCTAAATGCTTATTCTTAAAGGATATCCGCAAATGACTCGTGTCGGACCTTGTCCGAAGAAAAGAGAAATACCGTCCCAAACAGAGAATAAACGTGGGGAGATTAGAGAGAATCAGGTGGCTGGAGAGAGGTTTCGAAAGATGGCAAAACAGCCGAAACCCTTTGAATAAAAGGGGAAAAATAAAATCCACCTACCCAGAGAATCACTCTGGAGAGACGGGTTGTCTTTTTCAAAATGGTGGATGCAGTGTACTTCCCGTTATTTTTATACCACAGCAAATAAGGGTCCTTGATTCATTGGACCTCACCCATAATTGTTAGTCCCTTCATTTAATTCTTCATCTTGGACAGTTGTTGTCCATCTTCATGTTTACACTTTCAATCATTCTTGATCACGGGAGGATTGTGCGAAATGAATAATCTGCAGAAATGGATGGAACATCTTAATTTTGAAAAAGAACAAACTCACAAGTCTTTGACTATTATCCCCATAACAAGTTCTGAACCATATAATCTTGATTTTATTACCTTGAGATCAGCCCTTGATAGAAAATTTGCTACAGTAAAAGAGCTTCATGAAGATGGTTCAGTGCCCGAAGTTATTGTAATTAACAAATCGGATAAGCACCTAATCCTGTTAGATGGTGAGCATGTGATAGGTGCCAAGCAGAACAGGATCATAAACAAAACGATTATTGTAGACCCTATGTCCGAAATTGTAATTCCAGTTAGCTGTACCGAGGCGGGCAGGTGGCGATATAATTCCAGAGGGTTTAAAAAAAGTAAGTTTAACGCTTCCAGCTCTATCAGAAAGATGTCGAAGATGGGAGTTAAATCACAGGGTGGAGTGTGGTCTAGAATCGCGTCCATTAGCAAAATAAACAAATTCGCCTCCCGAACATTCAGCCTGAACGAGCTCTACGATGAAGTAGCCCCGAAATTCGATAACTATAAGAGAATAATACAAGCCATACCCTCACAAATCGGCATGATGGTGTTTATCAATGGCAAGTTGGCTGTAATGGATATAATTGGCGATAAGAAGTTATTTGCGCAACAGTACGATAGTCTGATTCATGGTTATATGCTCGATGCCATATGTGATTCAAATAAAGAATCTCCGGAATTAAACATTGGAGTCCTTAGAATCAACGTTCTTCATGAAATAACAAAATCAAATTTATCCTTTGGTGAAAATATCGGAGCGGAAAGGAGAGAATTAATTAAAGCCGAAGTTTTTATGGGCGAATTGGTGAGCTTCAATGACGTTCCTGTTCACCTCGCACTTTTTCATAGATAAGCCTCGGGGCAGTTCAGGAAATCATATTGCCAAATATAAACCGAAAATAAATGTCATGTAGGGTCCTCGAACTATATACACTAGCGAGCTTGCACTTATTGTAATCATTTGTATAATTATTTATTAATCATTAGGGAGGCAGCAATTCATTATGAGTGAGAAACCTGATACTGATGAAGCAAACGTCTTACAGTTTGTTACTTACATCAAGGATAAATCTGTTAATTGCTTCCCACTGCTCGGATCGGAGAATGATTTGGATCCACAAGCATTGTTAGCTAAAGTGAGAAATGGATTATCCACACTCACCCCTAAACAAGAGCAAATTGTAAGAATGAGATATGGATTGTCTCATAAAAAGGGAAGAGAATTTACACTCGAAGAAATTGGGTATCACTTCCGTTTGTCACGGCATACAGTGAGTCGCCATCTAAATGGAGCCCTTGAGAAACTGGATGAATCTGGAGTACGAGATATTGTAGAGAATATAGACAAATATGATTTTCCTTTTGATATTTAGATCAATAATGACCGCTTTCCAAGAAATACTCAGATAATCAGCTGGGTGAATTGTCTAAATGAAATAAAAAAATCTAAACTTACCAGTAGAGAAAAATTAGCGGTGAAAAGAGGGATCTAGATAAAGCAAAAACCTTACAGGTGAATTGATGAGCTTTTAATGACAATTCAGTACATCGAGCCATTTATTTCGATGACAGGAGTTCCGTTAATACCTTAAATCTATCTTCGCCATAAGAAGTTCTCAAATAATAATTTAAGAACCTAAAAAATGCACAGAAAACACCATCTGCGTAATACTACTGGAGCCTATATGAATAATCGCTTAGAAAAAATCAAAACATTTTATCGAATCCTTGACCGGCAAGAACATAAGATAGGTGGAAGACGTTTACTTAGAGACTGTATCGGCAGATTAGATTGGCCGTCAAAAGGTGTCTATTTTTTTATGGAGGAAGGTGAGAATAGAACAGATTCTGGAAAAGGATTGAGAATTGTGCGGGTGGGTACTCATGCGGTAACCCGTGATGCTAAATCAACGTTGTGGCAGCGACTCTCTCAACATAGAGGACCATTAAAATCAGGTGGAGGAAACCATCGTGGTTCTATTTTCAGAATTTTAGTTGGGATGGCACTCATTGAAAAAGATAATTTGAAAATGCTCGAATGGGGAATTGGAAAAAAAGCTACTAAGGATATACTCGATAGTGAACACCAACTGGAACAGAAAGTCAGCCAAGTAATTCGCAACATGCCATTCATATGGTTGGAAATAGATGATGAACCGGGCAAGAACAGCAAAAGAAAATTTATAGAAAGAAATTCAATTGCTTTGTTGAGTAATTGTTGGGAAACTAATAAAATAGACCCGGCATCCCATACTTGGTTGGGCAATTATTGCGCTCCCGAATTTGTCCGTTTGTCCGGTATGTGGAATCAGGATCATGTTATTGAGAAGTGCCATCCAGATTTCTTGGAAGAGCTGGATAAGTTGGTGAAATGACTGATTACACTAAATTCAAATACAGAACATTGAAATCAAGAAATTCGATTAGAAATTTGACTGAATAGCGACATAGATATTTTAAACTTATATCCTTTTCCCACTTTTAATACAATTATCTTTCTTACTCCCCCATCCGCAGTTATTACACAGTTGAGCCATGGATCCCATTGAAGTCCTCCCTTATAGGGTATATGTATTGCGAAAACATTTAGTTATTTTCTTGAACCTCCATTCTATATCTCGTTTACTATCCGCCACCTAGCCTCGATCCTTTTCAGATAGACGTTTTCATGGTCATCCCCGTACTTTGATAACAGCTCAATATAAAACAGTGCGGTAACCATTCGACCCGTTTCTTTATGACTTTTTGAATTGTTCCGGTCCGCATATGGAAGCATCCACGAAAATAGATTCACCCAATTCATGTTAAGCACAGAGCCATAAACCTGAGCCGACATAAACATTGCCTTCGATTTCCATTGCTTCCCATTTTTCAGAAAATCATCTCTGGTTTTTTCAAACTCTTCCAGAAATTGAGCACTGCTCATGTTCATTCTGCAGCAAGCTTTTTCTTCAATCGTGTTCCACGCTGCCAATGCGTTTTGGACGGATTCGTTGAGATCGCTCGGCATAGGTAAGACCATAAACCCTTCTGTCAAATGGGCATATTCATCTTCTTGCCATTTGCTAATAGCATCCTCGGAATCCGGAGCTTTCGCCCTTACGCAGGTATTCCAGATTAAACCTTCTAATTTGTTTATTGATGACGATTGTTTCATGACTCCTCTTCCTCCTTTTTGGTTATACAATCCTTCGCGATAACAAATGATTTGAGACGAACTACTAAAGCCTACATATTGCCGGCCCTATTTCCCTATACTTACTGGAATAGAAGTCCCGAAATAGGTTCTTCCATTAACCTTTTCGATGTTTACGTCCAAAACACTGCTTGCCCTCTTTCCGTCTATCTGTTTGATGTTCACATCAATAATCCCGGTTGAGGCCGCTACATTCTCGGAAATAAAGACCGGTTTCAGAAGAATGGCCCAAAGCCCTAAAGCGATTAAAGTCAAAACTATCTTCGTATAAAGATCTGTTTTCATTTCCAAGCCCCCGTATTGGTTTCTTACAAAGCCCCTGCTTCATATCAAACCTACTTTTCTTTCCTCACTCTTTATCGAACCGTTCAGTCTGGATTCCTTCCAAGCAACAGTCATTTTTTCGACTTCCTTAAAATCCGGGAACTCGCCAGATCCCAAATATGTTCTCACGACATGCTGAAAACTTCCCTTCAGCTCCGCGAACGTACTGGATATCTCGATAAGCTTCTCCAGAATTGCCTCCGGTATCTCGAAATCGATTTCCTGCAAGTATTCACTAAGTGCCACTTTCTTCGCCTCTTGTGTAGGCGCTTCTATCTCAATTAGATAGTCGAACCTGCCGGGTCTAAGGAGAGCCCTGTCAATATCATTCACGTTGTTGGAAGTGGCGAGGATCGCGACATTCTCAGCTTGATACAGTCCCTCCAGTGTCTCAAGCAAATCTATTGCCGCTCCCCGACCTTGATGTCTGTCATAAAACAGTAGGTCCATGTCCTCGATAAATAACACGCACGGGAACACAATCTTGCAGCTGTCGAGAAGCTGAGAAAGGTTGATGTGCGCTATGGACCCTTGATGGACCTGAACTACAGTAAAGCTGTTTTTTTCCAACAGCTTTTTCAGCAGACTGCGGAGAATAAAAGATTTCCCGTATCCGGGCGGAGCATAAAGTAACAAGCCCAAAGTATTCGAAAGATAATTCTTGGAATACCTTTCACAAAAGTGTTCATAGTTATAAAATGCGTTTTCGAGCTTCGACACTACTGAGCCAGATATCGATGCCTTTATCTGATCAAATTCCGGTGCTTTTATTTCGGTTTGTATTTTGAGAGATCTGCCGCGAATTATGAGAAATTTGTTTCTGTATTCCTTCTTTATAGCATCCGCGAACATCTCCTCCAGCTGGCGAAATCGAGAGTCGTCAGAAAGTGAAGGCAATATGCCTCTTTTTCATCTTTCTCAAAGAAGACAAAATCACCATTGTCTTTCCGGAAATACATATGTTCAGGATGAATGGACTTGTATCCGAGTGTGAGCAGCACATCATTAAAATTATTGCTGGCGAAATAATATAAAGGACACTTCAGGTTGTACTCCAGCAAAGGTTTTTCGATAATAGGTGCTATGTATTCATAGATATCAGGTATGTACATCTCCCAACCCTCCCCTTAATTTTTATAGATATGATACGAGGGTTGATGGACATTGCATGTCCATCATGGCAAATTTTTTTCTGAATTGATAAATACCCGGCCTTCTCGCGGCTTTTGTTTATTCGCTATATAATTAGACAACTAGTGGACAAATTCTGTCCAACGAATCACGTATAAAGGAAGATGAAAAGCATGGAATATTTGGATGATACGGTAGGGAAGTTCGACCGCATTTACTATCTCATAGAGTATCTCGCAAACCTAAATAACGGTCTAACCGTAGAAGATATGGCAGCTGAAACCGGCAAGAATGAAAAAACCATTAGAAGGGATCTGCAGTCCATACGGGCAATAATGGGTCTTAATGTATTGGAAGAAAGGGGACCTGACAGAAAAATCAGATATAGAATTGAAAAGCACGCTGTACCATTCAGACCGCTGGTTTTTAACATTGAAGAAATTCTTACCCTCTACTTCATCAGGGGCTTTGCTCACTTTAAAGACATTGGCCATATACAAAGAAATATCAACGAGATTTTCAAGAAAATTAAACTCGAAGCGGCTGAGGCGAAGAAAAGGAGCGGCAACCAGTTTCACGAAAGAGTTTGTAACCTTTTCGTACTTCCCAAAGAACTTGGCGGAAAAGTTTACAACGGGGATGTTGAAATAGGTTTCCTGCAAAAGCTTATTGGGGCCGCTATAGATCACAAGGTTTGTGAGATTACCTATGGAAATGGCGAAAGTGGCAAAGTATTTAAGATCGCTCCACTGCATTTTTACAATTACAGAGATGCTATCTATTTACTTACCAAGAACATGGAAATGAGCGCTAAGTATTCGAGAAATATCTTTACTGATTTGGCGCTCCATCGCATCAAAGGTCTCAATGTTTTGAATGAAAAATTTGAGTATCCAACCAATCTTGATTTAAAGAAACATTTCAAATCCGGTCCATTCAACTTTGACGATGAACAACACAAGATAGTTTTGAAATTCCCACCCAAAATAAAAGAATATGTTCTCGAAAGAGACTGGTATCCAAATCAGAAAATGGAAATCCAGAATGACGGAAGCGTATTAATGTCATTCATGTCCGATTTAAATCTGATACTGATAGGCTGGATAAGGGGCTATGGTCCGGATGTCGAAGTACTGGAGCCCAATGAGCTCCGCGAAATCATGATAAGCGATCTAAGAAAAAACCTGAGCCTGTATTCTGATGGAGGGAGTTGAGAGACACCAATTTAAGCTATGGAGGGGAGAACAATCGTGGCAACAAAAACAAACAAGAGGTTCAATTACAAAAAGGTTTTTAAACTGATTGAGAAGAGCTTGATTGAAGAAGGATCCAAGAATAAACCGATTGCTGAAATTAAAGCCGAACTGAATAAGTATAAGCAAACGAAAAATCCATCGGATGAAGAATGCTTTGAGAGATTGATAATGACTGCTTTTTATTCCGGGTTCAGAGCTCAAACAGTAGAAGATAAAGAAGCGACTATCAAAGAGCACTTTCCCTCATGGGAGAAAGTCTCTACTTACACCGAAAAAAATGTAGAACGAATTATGTCCGACCCGAAAATGATTAAGCACAGACGGAAGATAGAAGCCTGTGTGACAAATGCTCAGAGGTTTAAAGAAATTATTGAGGGGTACGGCTCGTTTAGTGAGTACGTTAAACCGTTTAAAGAAAACCCTTCGAACGACAATTTAGTGCATCTTAGGAAGGAGCTGAGAAAATTCAAATATCTGGGGAAGATAACCGTCAATCATTTTATGAAGGATATTGGTTTTTCCGTGCTAAAACCTGACACCGTAATCATGAGGATCTTTGAGAGGTTGGGGCTTGTACAGAATGATACGGAAGATAGCTTAGCAAATGCACAAGGGACTGAATTTGCAAAAGCGACCAAACTTCCTATTAGATATATCGATAAAGTATTCGTTGCGTTTGGGCAAGTTGCAACATCTAAACTTGGTATAGAAAGGGGAATATGTTTAACAAAAGAACAAAGAAGATGTAAGAAATGCCATGCACAAGCTTGCTGCAATTACTTTCAAGAGCATGGAATGCCAAGTTGATCTGCGAATAATATATCTCAAAACTCTGAATCCCACTGTGGGCGTAGAATGAACACTAGATGGAAGAATTACTAACGCTAATATAAAATTAACTGCCCCATGAAATCCACAACAACACCATAATGGTCACTTAGCTTCCCGGATTCAGGCAAGTCCGGATGACTCTTGTTTATCAAACTGATTTTTTCTGCTTGTAGATCTCTGGAATGGCTAATATGGTCATTGAGCTGATCGCAAAGTCCGGTTGTCGCAATTTCTATAGTATCAGGAATGGCATCCATTAGTAGTTCATAGATTCTGATCGGTTGCCCATTCTTCTTCGGCCTTGGTAATTTTTGATTAAAGTCTCCTAGCAAAATTAAAGGGGATTGGATATCGTCATTCAATATTCTCTTTAATCCTTTCAGATAACTCTCATGATCCTCCCATCTTTTTCTATCTTTCCTCCCGGATATCACATGAGCGTCTCGCCATGGAATACAAACACCGATAAACTTAACCTCTCCTATAGATGTCATCGTAGTCCCGCTAATAAAACGACCGCCGGGGAGTCCCTCACCTCCTAAAGTATCAATTCTATTCCACGGATTCTTACTCCAAAGAATCACTTTCCTTCTATAGGTTGGCGATTCATACCCGTAATCAGCGTCAGAGAAGATTGAATATCCTTCAGTAAATATCTCTTTATGGCCTTCCGTAATACAAGCTACCTCCGGCTCAAACTCGGAGGTTACCTTCTTTATAAGTCCTTCACGATTTCCATCTGGTCTCGCCCAGTTCACGTTCCAAGTAATAATTCGCAATCCGTGATCCTGTAATGCAAAATCACAGTTAATGCTGTAGGCATTCCCTGCTTAATCTTGATCCGCCGTAATTCCTAAAACCAACTCCTTTAATTCCCTCATTTTACTCCAACCAGTTGAACCATCAACAGTCAATTTAATTGCTACATATCTTGCGACCAAAGGTTTCGCTTCACCAATCTCGCTTCTTGCTTGTTCTTCCAGTTCGGGATACCCATCGAAATTACCTCTACACGTAGCTTCAAAATCCATCCCAAAAACACAGTAATTACTTCTCACATCCCAATCGCTTGTTCCAACTATTTCAATAATATCGTCTTCTGCTATTCCCAAGGTTAGCAAAAAATCCTTCCTTTTATCTTGATTCTGATCGTCCCTATTGTCATTGTCAAAAATAACGTAAGTTGGTATTTGGTATGCATTAAAGAAACGCCACCATTTAGCAAAGTTTCCTTTTCCAAAGACTGGGATTATAGCAATTCCTTCTTTATATACATCTAAACCAACTTTATAAAATAAAACAGGCAATGCTAATGATTCTGTAGGACCTTCAACTAATATTATTTTCTTTGAGAACAATCCTGCAGTTATATCTTTAGTAGCACTGCTGTGATAAAAGGGGAGAATTGTCTCTACATTAGTTCTGTCTTCAGAAGCCCCATGTTGGACGCAATATTCAGTCAGATCTTCCGCGCTGATTTGTTTGACACGAGTTGCATTCTCACGCTTTCTAACAAGAACCAAGCCATCCAAATCCTTTATGTGTACAAATGATGGACTATGAGTAGTCAAAATTATTTGTAATCCATCCTTTGACATTTTACGCATAGTGCGAGCTAACCATTCTTGTGCAAGGGGATGCAAATGCGCTTCAGGTTCTTCTATAATTAGAACAATCCCTCCAAAGAATGCTTTAGCATATGCATGTGCAAATGACAGAGCTAATAACTGTTCCTGTCCCGTTCCTAGCTCATCGAATGTACGGACAGCGCTTGCTTCTTTTGGATAAAGTCTTAGAGAATGAAAAAAATTGCTGGGATCATAAGCTGAAAAATCGATCTCTAAAGAATAGCTCATTGCTTTAAGCATATCAGCGAATTCATCGCTTAGACCTCTTTTAAAATTGGCAAATTCTTCAACCTCGTGAAATATTTCTACAATATCTGCGAACTTCTCTTTTAAGTTTTCTATTCGAGCTTCATTGCTAATTAAACTGCTATGGAATCTACGCATTAGCTTGGAAAGCAGAGTATATTTGGACGTGTAACTGAGTTGATAGTTGAGGCGTCTATCTGCATCAAGCACAATACATACACAATTATTCCTTAACTCATTGTTGATAGGCTTCGTTCCATTATCTGTTGAAGCCCTGTAATGTATTTTGTTTTCGAGATTCGTAGGGTCGCAGTGCCAGAAAAAGGAATCTACCCTTGTTTCCCCACCTCTGTAATCGACATAACTTAAACCTTCAAACTCAACTTCTATTTCTATCTTGCCATTCGTACATTCTCTATTCCAATAATCATGGTCTTCCGGCTCTCTAGATCCCGGCCACATTTCGCCAAGTACAATTTCTACAGCTTTAACAATGTTTGATTTCCCGGAATTGTTTTCCCCGAGTAAAATCAGAGGACTATTGTGAGGAAAGTCGATCTCTACTTCATCCTTTATGGATCGATACCCCTTGACCGAGATTCTGTTTATTCGTGCCATAATATGCGAATGTATATCAAAAGATAAATCATTTCAATATGATTAAAACTATATAGCATTTTTGTGTTAGGAACATTATAGTTGTCGTATGGAATCAGCCAGCAGAAGATTAAAAGAATCAGACATCATAAAACGTTTATTCCACAAATTAAAGCGAGGTCGGATTTATAAATTCCCCAAATCTGGCTATATGAAAAGTCTCACACCAGAAATACCGGAAACTCATGGTGTCTATATAATCTACAGTCCCCGAGAAAAAGTGCTTCATGTAGGACGTACACTTAGGGGCAAACGAGGGCTGAGCCAGCGTTTGAATAATCATTTAACAGGCCATTCATCTTTTGTCGCGTATTATCTGGACTGGAATGGCGCTAAACTTCGTCGCGGGTATAAATTTCAATTTATAGCAATCGAAGACCACAGGCATCGAGCTCTGCTCGAAGCTTTCGCTATCGGAGCCCTATGCCCTGCTTACATCGGTTTAGGGTTACCTTTGGATAAGCCGGGATAGTTATAAAGCTTCCTTCTCAAACCGCAAAAAATAAATTTCTCCCTTCCTCCAATAAAAATCCGTCCCAACTAAAGTAACCTCAGCTCTATCCTTACAGCTCATATAAGCCCTGATGTTCTCATATGATTTGGTCGGAATACTAAGCCGAAAATATAGTGTGTCTTTTTTTTT
>ENA-OOPL01000007-OOPL01000007.1-human-oral-metagenome-genome-assembly--contig:-NODE-7-length-18855-cov-14.800406_pt1 | contig 18855 bp, 28 predicted proteins | sample MGYA00245263_ERZ501135 | MGnify/ENA primary metagenome ERZ501135 (study PRJEB25959, sample SAMN05335050) | human oral metagenome | host: human-associated | place: USA: California | collected 2014-05-18... | reverse complement strand
CTAGCGCCTTGTCACTCATTCCTGCAAAATCCCACCGACCACCCATAAAAGCCTTAATTTCAGCATTAGATGCGCCCTGACGTTGTAGCGTTCTTTTCTTCCTTTGTTAGATAGTCCCTCTGTACCTTCCTTTGTTTTGGTGTTAAAGCCATTTACTACACCCCTTCCGCTCACTTAAGCTAGGAGAGATTTTAAAACGTGAAAACCTATCAGAAGATGACATGTATTCATTATATAATACACTATTAACAGCTATCCAAGTTTATGGCGATGTTATCGGATTTGATGAAAAAGATTTTCAAGAAATGGCGCTTACAATCTTTGTACTTGAAAAAGTTGAAGAAACTAAAAAGGATATTGCGTAAGGAGGTAAGGAAAATGGAATTATTTAAGACAACAGAAGAAAACATTGATAAGCTAGTAAGGAAAGGTTTAAATAGTAAATCGTGGATATACCACCCAGAACAGTTTACAGAGTTTTCTGGTATCTGTAGCGAGGATTTGATTATTATGAGTATCAGGGTATTATCTTCTTTATCAGAAAGGTTAGGCTTGTCTGATAAATTCATTACAGATTTTATCTATCCTATTTCACAATATAAGGGCGAAGATATGACGGCTAACCGTTTAAAGTTTATTGTTTTTACAATTTTAAGTCTTGATAAATAATTTACTTTCTTATTAAGTTTATCACTTGCAAAATTTTTCTAATTGTGATAGACTTAAATAAGAAAATAAATAACCTTTATTTTCTTAAATGTAAAAAGCAAATTTTAAAGAAAGGAGTAAAAGCACTTGACAGATTTACCTATCAAATGTAGCTTTAACGCTACTCAGGTAACTTTCAATCTTTATAAAAATGAAGATGGTAACGTAACTATCACAACCGAACAAGTGACGATTAACCAACGTCGCCAACTTCCTTACATTGAACGTTATCTAAAAGAGCGTTTCAAGGGTTATCTTACTATTGAGGTAGTAGATTATGAATATAAAAGCTATAACGCTACTATACCTTTTGCAACCGCCTTAGAACACGCAGAGGAACAACAAGCGGAAGGGGTGTAGTAAATGGCTTTAACACCAAAACAAAGGAAGGTACAGAGGGACTATCTAACAAGGAAGAAAAGAACGCTACAACGTCAGGGCGCATCTAATGCTGAAATTAAGGCTTTTATGGGTGGTCGGTGGGATTTTGCAGGAATGAGTGACAAGGCGCTAGAGCGTGCCTATAACGAGGTTAAAGGCAAGGGGCGTACTCAAGTATTCGGTAATCATGTTTATACTAGCGACTATGTTAAAAAAGCTAAGGCTTGGTATGGCGATAAGTTTTCAGTTGAAAAGCTGACACAAGGCTTTCGCAGTTCCCAGCGCTCAGACTTGAACCGCTTTCACTCAGCCAAAGAGGTTAAAGAATACCGCTCAGAACGTGACAGAGAAGCTAAAGAACGCTATATACAAGCGCTTGAGGAAATGCACTACAACACCAGAGAAGCAGGAAACAAAGCACAAGAAAAAGCCTTTAAAAGCATGGTATCACGTATAAGGCGCATGAGTGCCAGCAACTTTGGCGCATTTCTTACAGGTGGGGCGTCTGATAAAGTTTCTTTTGATAACGTCATGGTGTTTGTAGACACGGACGGTAAAGACACGGCTTTTGAATTTCAAGACAGCCTAGCCCGTGAAATCCTTGATAATGTAGATAAGTTTTCCAAGCAATTTGTTTCTGATATGAGAAGACGAAAGAAGCGAGGGAAGAAGTGACTTGCTACTATGCAGGCGACTTTGAAACGACTACAAACGAGGAAGAAACAGAGGTATGGCTATCATGTTTTGCAAAGGTGGTGGACTATGACAAGTTAGACACTTTTAAGGTAAATACAAGTCTTGAGGACTTTCTGAAAGCCTTATATCTTGACCTTGATAAAACTTATACAGAGACAGGGGAAGATGAATTTATCATTTTCTTTCATAATCTCAAATTTGACGGTTCTTTCTTGCTTTCCTTTTTTCTAAACAATGATATAGAGTGTACTTACTTTATAAATGATATGGGGGTATGGTATTCTATAACGCTTGAGTTCCCAGACTTTACGCTGACTTTTAGAGATAGTCTGAAAATTCTGAATTTTTCAATCGCTACAATGGCTGGACTTTTCAAAATGCCAATCGCTAAAGGGACTACACCCTTGCTAAAACATAAGCCAGAAGTGATTAAGCCAGAATGGATTGATTACATTCATGTAGACGTTGCAATTCTTGCCCGTGGTATCTTTGCTATGTATTATGAGGAAAATTTCTCTAAGTACACATCAGCAAGCGAAGCACTGACAGAGTTTAAACGGATTTTCAGAAAGTCTAAACGAAAATTCAGAGACTTTTTCCCAATCTTGGACGAAAAGGTGGACGACTTTTGTCGTAAAGCCTATAGAGGGGGCTGGACGTTTGCCAACCCTAAAACGCAGGGGCGCACGTTGAAACAGTTGATAGACATCTATGACATTAATAGTATGTATCCAGCTACCATGTTGCAGAACGCTTTGCCTATCGGTATACCTAAGAGATACAAGGGCAAGCCCAAGCAGATAAAGGAAGACCATTATTATATCTATCATATTAAAGCGGACTTTGATTTAAAACGGGGTTATCTCCCAACTATCCAGATAAAGAAAAAGCTGGACGCTTTAAGAATCGGAGTCCGCACTAGCGACTATGTGACTACATCGAAAAACGAGGTTATAGATTTATATTTGACTAATTTTGACCTTGATTTATTTGTAAAGCACTATGACGCTACTATCATGTATATTGAAACACTTGAATTTCAGACAGAATCAGGACTATTTGACGACTATATCACAACTTACAGATACAAGAAAGAAAACGCACAAAGCCCAGCAGAAAAACAAAAGGCTAAGATTATGCTAAATAGCTTGTACGGGAAGTTTGGCGCTAAAATCATATCTGTTAAGAAACTAGCCTATCTGGACGATAAAGGTATATTACGCTTTAAAAATGACGATGAAGAAGAAGTACAACCCGTTTACGCACCCGTGGCGCTATTTGTAACATCTATTGCCCGTCACTTTATCATATCGAACGCACAAGAAAACTATGACAATTTCTTATATGCCGATACAGACAGCTTGCACTTATTCCATTCTGACAGTCTTGCACTTGATATAGACCCGTCAGAGTTCGGGAAGTGGGCGCATGAGGGGAGAGCCGTAAAAGCAAAATATCTACGCTCAAAACTCTACATCGAAGAATTGATACAAGAAGACGGGTCAACGCATTTAGACGTTAAGGGCGCAGGTATGACCCCAGAAATCAAAGAAAAAATCACTTTTGAAAACTTTGTGATAGGGGCAACCTTTGAGGGCAAGAGGGCAAGTAAGCAGATTAAAGGGGGTACGCTGATTTATGAAACAACCTTTAAAATCAGAGAAACAGACTATCTTGTTTGATGGCTTTATACTCTCGGTTTACCGCTCCTTTTTTAAAAATTTATTACATAAACAACAGGTTAAAAATAAAAAAGGGTACTACTACCAGAAATCAAACAACGCACCTAAAAATACTATTTTTCTAAAGTCCTATCTAAAAGCACATTATGCCTATGAAGATTTTGACTATATCATGGAATTATACAAATTTGTTTCGGCAGAGTTTGAAAAACTCAGCATAAATGCTTTTTACAATCTTTGTTGCTATTTAGAAGAAAACAAAATTTACTCACTTTCTTCTAATGCTCTTTACGATTGTTACGAGAAATCCAAAAACCGTCAAAACGATTTAGAAAATCTCAATACAATCATCACACCATTAAAATTTTTAAAATCAACAAACGGAGATAAACAAAATGGCTAAAAAACAAGCAAAACATGAAAACTTTGATACAGTAGTGGCTCAGGCTACAATCACAGCAACGTCTAACAAGTCAGACGGTAAATATAAGCAAAAGAAAGCAACTAAAGCTGTTTACCTTGTTCCAGCAACCGAAGAAGACGCACAAAAGCTGATTGATTTTGGTCTACAACTCTACACGCCAGACACAGAAAAAGACCCAGACGCTCGCCCTTACTTTATCGTGAAAGCAACTGAAACCGTGAAAATTTCACAAGTGAAACAGACTTTGAAGAAGTTAACTTTGGCGTATCTTACGAAGACGTGAACCCAGAGACAGGAGAAATCACAGTTAAGAAAACGCCTAATTACAAGACAGAAGAACCCGTACACGTTGCGATTATGTTCGTAGAGGGTGGCGACAATGGAAACGATTTTTTCCGCCTTAATGCTTTGATGATGGCTGACACGTTGACCCTTGAAGAAGTGCAACCCGTCAATCCGTTCGCTGGATTGTTTGGAAAATAAAAAAGAGCCTTCCCAATCGGGAAAGCTCCAATTATAAAGCGTTTTTCATGGCTTGAAAAGTCAGTTGGTTAGAATGACCCGTACTGGATAGCACCCCTTGAGGTGTAACCATCTACCCAGCACTAGACAAGCCTTGAAAAGCCTTACAGGTTCATCATATCATACTTGCTTTATTTTGTCAAGTATGATATACTTTGTTTAAAATTGAAAGGAGAGGAACATGACATCACAGGAATGCCTAGCAGTGCTAGACGCTGCAATGGCAAAAGTCGGAAACGATGAAGAAATTGAGAGCCTAACGGCTGACTTGATTGACATTAAGGCTTTTGTCGGAGAAGTTGACACAGTTGTCTCAGTCTTGAATGAAGACGTTGAGCGCCTAAATTTGAAAAACGGTAACTTACGTTCAGCAAATAACGAACTTTACCGCCGTTTAGGTCAGCAAGATGAAATCATGAAACAAGCGCAGGAAGACATGAGCGTAGTATCAGCAATCAATGCTGTTATTTAAAGAAAGGAAGAAAAGAAGATGAAACCATTTTCAAAAAGCATTAACTGGTATCCTAACAACGCACTAGACGCACTCAAGGACGAACCAGAAACAGTCGCAGAAGTTACACCGCCAGCAGTTATGCCTGCTGACACACCAGCGCAGGAAGTGCCAAACTACCCAGCGCAAGCCCCAGCCAGCGAAGTTGAGGGCGTAGAAATGAACATCGACCACGAAAACATCGTAGAAGAGGGAGAAGAATAACATGGCTAATAAAATTACCACTTTTTTATCAGGTCAAACAGGAAAAAACGTTTCAAACATCGACCTATTGAACTCTATCCGCACCCGTGCCAGCGCTGACTATCAGGCAGACATTCCTGTACTTGAGGGCGCACGCATTAACCACGCAACCGTGCCGTATCAGGATTTTCAAAAGCATGCCAACGAGTTTTTCACAGCTCTTGTAAACCGTATTGGCTCTACAGTTATTAAAGCCCTTACTTATGAAAACCCTTTGGCTATTTTCAAGTCTGAAACTTTTGAGTTCGGGGACACGTTGCAAGAAATCTACGTACACCCAGCAGAAAAGAAAACCTATGACGCTAAGAGTGACGTAAGCCCGTTCAAATTCGCTGATACAGACATCGAAGTATTCTATCACACATTGAACAATGAAAACTACTATGAGCGCACGTTTGAGCGTGCTTGGATTCAGAAAGCCTTTGTTTCTGACATGGCGTTTGACGAGTTTGTAGACAAAATGTTTACATCGTTGCTATCATCTGACACGCTGGACGAGTACCAAGCCGTTAAGGGTGTACTTGAGAAATCACTTGCAGAAGTCTCTTATACTGACCTTAAGGGAAATGCTAAGAAAATCACAGTAGCAGGTACGAAGATTGACGAAAACAAACAAGACTTTGTTGTAGACTTTAACCAGTCTCTAATCAATCTTTCTAAACGTTTCACAATCCCAAGCCGTACAACCTTTAACAACCCTGTTGGCGTGCCAAACATGACAGCGATTGAAGACCAATACCTAGTTATTTCAGCAGAATTTTCTACCCATCTTGACATGTTACTTGCTAACGCTTTCAACATGGATAAAGCAAGCGTACTTGCTCGCACAATCGTAGTAGATGATTTTGAAAAATTCACGGGAGAGGGCGCAAACAATGGACGTAAGCCAGTTGCTTTCCTTATCTCAGCTAAATCTATCATTAACAAAGATAAACTGGTACACATGGAAGCAATCCGCAACCCTCGCAACATGACCTACAATTATTTCTATCATCACCACTACATGACAAGCCTCTCACTTTTTGAAAACATTCATTTCTGGTATGTAGAGGACGCTGAGTAAGCGCACCAAGGGCGGGCAATAGCCCGCCTATTTTATTAAGTGAAGGGGGGATTAAATGAGTTACAAGAATTACAAGCGACATCTTGGCAAGATTGAGCTGAACAAAGAAACCGTAGAGCGCAACCGTTTAGCCTTTTTTGAGTTTTATTTCAATTATTTCTATAATATCGTGGTCAACTATTTTACTTGGGAGGGTTTGCCTAATGACATTGACGAGTTATTTATAGAGAAAAAGCTGATAGAGAATGGACACGTTGCTTTCTTCCATGATGACACTTTTGGGTTTATTGCCCAAGGTGGAACAAGAGGGGAACGCTTAAATCATTATGACCAGCCTTTGACCTATCAACCCGTCAATGCTAGCAGTATGAACTATTTTAAACAAATGGAAATCGCTTATACTGAAAATGATTTTAGAGTGATTGAAGAACTACACAAGGACAATCCAGACAAGATTAAAAGACCTTGTATTGTGATTCCTAATAATAATTTCTATGAGCCATATATAGGCTATCTGGAGTTATTTTGTGAGAAGTTGGCAGATATTGAATTGACGATACAACTCAATAGAAACGCACAAATCACACCGTATTTCATCTTTGCGGACAATACAAACGTGCTATCTATGAAGAATATTTTCAATAAGATTGCCAATTTTGAACCCGTTGTGTATCTCAACAAGCAGAAAGACCAAGACGGACAAGACAGCTTTAAACAGCTATCGGACTATATCCAAGTATTCAGAACAGACGCACCTTTTTTACTTGACAAGTTACACGATGAAAAGTTACGGGTTATGAACCAGCTCCTGACCTTTATTGGTATCAACAATAACCCGTCAGACAAAAAAGAGCGTCTGGTAGTATCTGAGGCTATTTCTAATAACGGGGTTATATCCGCTAATATAGAAGTAGGCTGGAAATCCAGAAGAAAATTCGTTGAGCTTATCAATAAATGTTACGGGCTAGAAATCAGCGTGAAACCAGCGGAGACAATCCAGCAATTTAACCTTGACAAAGTGGCGCTAGACTTGGCAGAAAAGGAGGGCACAATCATTGACCCAGAATAACACAACCGCAACGATTGCGACTTTTCTAAAATCAAGGTATAGAAACCCCGTGACGGGTTTACTTGACGGGTTAGCGGTTGATGAAAACGGCAATTTTCTGCATTATAACACGATTATAGACCAGACTTATAACGAGTTATTTAAGGACATGGAGCTAGTTAATGGAGTTTCAGACAATTTCAAGAAAGAGTTCTGCAAACATTTCTACAACAGGGAAATAGGGCTTGAGACTTTCGCACGTTTCCAGATTGCCCTTGAGGAAGTTTTAAACAACGAGTGTTTCAATCTGTTTAAATACCTAGCAGAAATCAGAAACAAGGGTATCAAGGACTTAAACCAGTCAATGAATATAGACACGGTAGGTAACCAGAAAGCGGACGGACAAGCTCTTCAAATCGCTAACACCACACCACAGGAAAGAAAAGAAATCGTTTTTACTGAGCGCTACGGCGTGATAGAGTACGCTGACAATCTGGTAGAAAACCACCAGAAAAACAACGCTGACACGAAAAGCAACGTTTCAGGATGGAGCGGTTCAAGCCTTGCCGAACGCTTACAAGCTAATGCAGAATTAAAGGATATACAATTCCAGATTTTCAACGTTTGCGACAAGCTATTTTTACAGGTATTTTAGAAAGGGGGTATAGATGAAAGATTTATCAAGCGCTAAAATACTAAAATATGATAGTATGTTAGAAGAAATCACGCTTTTCAGTTTTCAAGATTTTTCTTACTCTGACGATGGTTTATATTATATTCTATCAGCAAGTAGACGCTTGGGAAACTTGGCTAAATTGTGGATAAAACTAAAGCCTATTTCTTATCATTATGAAAGCATTGAAGACCAAACTTTCTGGACTATCAGAAAGAGCTATCAGCCGTTACAATCCATTAAAGCATTGTTATTTATCCGCTTTAAGATTGTGGGAGCTTATTATAGCTTTGAAAAGCTGACCAGCAAAAGTAAGCTGAAAGGCTTTGGCAGAGTGATAGACGACAATAACTATTTCTCACGCATTCCCCTTGTAAACGAGGTGGTACACTGGGACAACGGGGTTATTATTACTCCTAACTACCAGATGAACATCACAGGGTTAAAAGAAAGCCGTGTAGAGATTGACGGTCAGCAACTTCTTGAAGATTGGGCAACCTTTAAAATCAATGTTACGAACGATAGAAAGGGAGTGCCTAGAATTGTTATGACAGCAGAAAGGGGGCATGAACACCTATGATAATTATTAACTTGTCCGAGACAACGGACACGCTACAAATCGAAGTCACGGGACACGGAGACGATACAGACCAGTCTTGCGCCCGTGTATCAACCGTTTGCGATTGTATCTATTTATTCTTAAAATCTAACATAGATGATTATGTTAAAAAAGACGGTTATACATTGCTACGGATTTTTAAAAAACGTACTACAGTACAGACTTTAAAAGCTATCTTGAGTTACATTGTAACACTTGAACAACTTTATAAAAATTCAATTAAGGTTATAAATAAAGAAAAAGAGGTAAAAGAAAATGGCAAAGACAACTAAACTGGTTCGGGGTATTCACTCATGGATTAAGTTCCAAAAGCACCAAGGCATTGAAAGCCTAACCATCGAGGGCAGAAAAGACCTTGCTGACTTGTCACAAGACAAGAATGGAGATACTACTATCACAATGATAAGTGACCAGTATAAAATCAATGAGTTAGATTCATACGTACCTTATCTTATTCCAACTCATGAAAGTTCGATTATGAGCGAGGAAACATCTAAAAAAGCTATTATCAATCAAGACCTTACTTTATTCCCTTTAAACGATGGCGAACTGGTAACGGTTTCTAAAGAAAGAGAATCTTTGACAATTAATGATGAAAAGGTTAAAGAATTTGTAAACAATGCTATTACAGAAGCATTAAGTAAAGTTCCTATCACAGTTGCTCATGTTGGTGGACTTATCCAGCAATTTGATAGACAAGAAACAAACATCAGCTTTCAAAATGATGAAGGCTTTAACCATTATTTAATGGTTACGGTTATTGGTAAAAACAATATTGTATCACAGTTTAAATTTGCAAGAGAGGATTTTATAAATGCTGATACACCTTACAAGATTGTAAATGATTTTGTGATTAGTGTTAAAGCTGAATTGACAGAAGATAAGCACCTAGTCTTGACCTTTAACGCTCATGACCCGATGGACACATTTGAATATAAAATTATGTATGAATGGTTTACAAATTATGAAAGTGCTCCTATTGAAACTGCTTACCAAGAAAAACGCATTCGTGTGGTACATAAAGAGCAGTCAGAACATTTTGAAGGCTATAAAAACCCTTTAAATTATAAACCTAATGTTCCTTTAGAATATAAACCGAACACACCAGTAGAAAGCAACCCAACACCTAGCGCACCTCCTACAACAGAGTTACCTCATGTTGAGTTTCCAAGAGCAAACACAGCGCCAGAGCCTGAAACATCTGGAAACATACCGCAACCAATAGCAGAAGAATCTCACTAAAATAAGAAAGGATTTTAAAACATGAATCCAGAAGAATTTAAAGACGAGTTTTTCAGGTCTTACCGTGGGCGGTATTCGTCTTACTGGGTGGAACGTTGGGGGCTTATCCCCTCAATCCCTACCAGTTTCGATAATGCCAATTCACTCTACGAGCTTTTGGCTTGGCTACAACGTGCCTTTAAGCAGTTACTTGACGACTTTGTGGCGCTGGAAAGTGAACTAGAAGATTATAAGAACGCTTTGACAGAACTCCTAGAGCAACTTATCCCCTTGCTTATCCGTAGATACATGGAGAGCAAGGAAGCGGACGACTGGTTTAACAAGAAAGCGGACATCTACTATAACAAGATTATCAAACCTTATATAGACGCTGAAATAGCTAAAGTCAATAAGAAAATCGCTGACCTTGAAAAGAAAGTAGATGATGAAGTTAAGCGACTTGATGGACGGATTGACGCTTTAAACGACAAGCTAGAAAAAGAAATCAAGAAGCTAGACGACCGAATTACAAAGGAAGTCGATAAATTAAACGAACGTATCACAGCGGAAAACAACGCACTCAAGGAGCGGATTGAAGCCCTAGAAAATGTTAACGCAGGCTTACAAAATGCTTTGCGTAAAATAATTGAAAACCTTGAGGGGTCAGGTGCTTGGAGCGGTGGCATGGCTGGTAACTTTAACCAAGGTCGCAACATCGCAACGGGTAATATTAACTTGTTTGGCGGTACTCCAGACGGCGCTAGCTTTATCAGGACGAACAACGGAAGCACAGAAAACGACTTGTCAGGAGGTATCTAATGCCTTTAGAAACAAGATTTTCAACCTCTACTACAGCCAACGTAGAAAACTTTGGTACAGGTGTAGCACCTTGGACGGAAGCCTATGCCAACGCTTGGCAGTTCTCAGGGGATACAGATTATGGCTATATGACCAACGGCAACACGACCTATATTCAGTACGGGCAAAATGACCCGTCTGTATGGGCGTCTATGAGGTTCTGGGGGGAATCCGTTGAAATCATAGAGGAGACAAAAAACGATGATAATTCCATCACAGCTAAAATCAGAGTAAAGGCGCTTTTCTGGTGGAGTAAACGGGTCAGCGCAAACGCTGGGTATCGGGTTGAGTATGATATTAAAATCAATGGGCGCACCGTTTGGACGTTTAGCGGATATACGACCGATGAAGTGATTAAAAATGATGAAGTTTCCCAAGACTTTACCGTAACCATACCAGCCGAAGAAAGTTCATCAGCCAGTGCCTTAAATATAAATGTATCTTATCCAGACGGACAATATTCAGACAATTCCTTTTATGTGGGTATGTACCTATATAATACCAACAAGAAGAAGCCTAAAACGTTGAAACCGTGGGCAATCCGTAAAGACGGGGTATTTAAGACCTTAAACCGCCCAAGCGGTATCTTCCAACAGAGAAAATCAGGTTGGCAAGACGTCAGCGAACAGCCAGCAAATGCAGTCGGGCAAGCTGTTGACGCTACCCACCGCGTGAGACGCGGGGGGCAATGGATAGGACAAGGACAGATAGGACAAGAATAAGGGAGGGTTTCAGCCCTCCTATTTTTAAAGGAGAATTTATGCAAGAATCAACCAAGATATGGCTTTATGCTAAAAGCCCTTTTAAAAACGATTATGCCAATGTGATAAACTTTGAGACAAAAGAAGCTATGGAGGACTTTTTCACAAAAACGAATCCACATATAGAAATTGTCTATGAATATGATAAATTTCAATATACACAGCGAAACGGCTCAATCGTAGTTTCTGGACGGGTAGAGAAATATGAGAATGTGACTTATATGAGGTTTATCAATAACGGACGCACCTACTACGCCTTTGTCTTTGACGTGCTTTATATAAATGAAGACGCTACACGCATTATATACGAGGTGGACGTATGGAACACCTACCAGCACGAACTAAAGAGCCTAAACGTGGTAGGACAAGTAGAACAGCAGACCTTGCCTAATGAGTTGTGGGCGCTGAAAGACAGTCAGCAAGGCTTTTCAGTCGGGACAAAGTACGCAACGAGAGCTGGAGAGGTTGGAATCGATACAGAGTGGCTTGTAGTCGTGGCAAAACCTACGATTAAGATGACCACTAAGGCAAACCGCCCCGTGAATATGAGTTATTCAGGTATGCAGAAAACGTTTAAATACTTTTTTATCCCTGTAAACTTGAAATCGGGGGCAAGTAGACCATTTATTTTCCAAGGCAAAAAGTATGATAGCTTTTACCTTGAAAATCTATATAAACACCTTTTCGGGTTGAATCAGGACGGGTCAAGCACCGTCAACCAGATTGTGAACATGTATCTAAGCCGTGATATTGGGGTAAAATACAAGGAGACAACCGAGGAAGACAAGACCTATATAGAAATCTTATCCAACATCACAGGAAGCGTTGCAGAGATTGGGCGAAAGAATAGCCGTAATTATCGCACATCAGGCAGTAGCTCAAGCGGTGGAAGTGGAAGCACCAACGAAGAGGGCGACACGTCAACAGAGGAAAACCGTGTTAGACTGGTTACCCGAATTATTAAAAAGCTAGTACCAGACGCAACGGCGGAGGGTATCGCTGGAATTATCGGGAACTTTTCAGCAGAAAGCAACGTTACAGCCAAAAAATACGAGGCGGACTATGCGACAGGCTACGAGTACGAGAAAATGGAATCAGAGCCAACAGCCGAGAACCTTATGGGAAGCTGGGGCGCTTTTGCCAGTCTCTACTCTATCAGCTTAAATGAAGCTGGATATAGAGGGAGTGACGGTAAGCACTGGATAGGTATTGGAATAGGTCAGTGGACGGGTCCAAGGGCTGAGGAGCTTTTGAACTTTGCCAACTCACAAGGTAAGAGCCTATGGGATTTTAACCTACAATTTCAATTCATGAACCAAGAGAGCCGAGCCGATACGTTTAGACGTGTAGCCAGTTCCACAGCCAGCGCCAGCACCAACGCAAGCGATTTTATGAATAACTGGGAGGGCGTAGCCTACAAAGAAGCCGAACGCATAGAGCAGGCAAACGCTTGGCTTTCAACTATTCAAGACGAACTACAGAAAGGGTAAGACATGGCAGAAGCAACAGAAACGCTAAAAGCACTAAATGAAATCAAGTCAAGGGTAGGCACTAGCGTAGGTAACGGGCAATGTTACGGGCTAGTCGCCCTATATTCTCAACTGTTGGGTGGTTGCGACATCGGGGGAGGAATCAACACACCAAACCCCAACGGCAACGGCAGACAAGCCAGCGGAAGCGATACGCAGAGGGGAATGAGTGCCAGCAACATTGGGGGCGATTATGACTGGGAAGCCTTGGGCTGGAAAGTCCGCTTTGACCCGTCTTGGGCTGATTTACGGGTAGGTTGTATTGTCTGCTATATCCCAAGCGGAAACAACATCTGGGGGCATACATCTGTTATTTCAGCAGTCAACGGTTCAAGCTATGACGTGATAGAGCAAAACTACGCTTGGAGCGGTTACACAACAGAACGAACAGGTATAGACACGGTTGATAATATTGAAAGTATTATCTACCCTCCCGAAGTTGTCGCAGGTGGCGATATTGGGGAGATAACAGGTAACACAGGAGATAGGCAGTTAGGCAACGGGGACTACTCAAAAACAGCCTTTAACGTGGAAGCCCTGCTGATTGAGGTGGACGGATTTTTTGATTATCAACCTAATGTGTATGAAATCCCTAACCTCCTAAAAATTGCCTATGACCAGATACAAGAGGGCTTACGCTCCTACATGGGTAAAGACGACCTAGAAATAGAAGTACAGCTATTAAATAGTGAGTTCACAGAGATAGAACTTTATGATATATACGGCAATAGTTATGTGTATCAACCGCAGTATTTACCACGGACGATAGACGAAGCTCACAAGTATAAAGTAGTTGTAACTGGAAGCCTTGGCGATAGTAACCAAGTCCATATCAACTTTTTGGAGTATAACAACGCTAACAATGTAAATTATGCAGATAAGAATATTCTGGATAGCTTGGAAAGTGGCAACTGGGCGGAACACAATCCAGAACATTTTAAATACGGTTTGAATGACGTGACAGGGAAAAGCGTTGCAATCCTCAACGACCAAGAAGCCAGCTATATTCAAGGCCACAAAAACCAGATGGAACATACACAGCTAACCTTTAAAGAGAATCGGGAAATGTTGAAACAGAGCATAGACCTTTCTAATAAACAAGTAGCTACAGCCAACTCACAAGCCAGCTACAACGCACAATATGCCGTAGACAGCGCCAACATCAACCAATGGACAGAGGGCGCTAGTGGTATCTTAAACGTGGCTGGAAATCTCTTAACAGGGAACTTTGGGGGCGCACTTGGTGGGCTTGCGTCTGGTGGTATGAAAGTATTCAACGCTAACCGTGATTATAATGATAAGGTAGTACAGCAAGGATTTACCAGCGAAAACAACGCTTTGAAATCCCAATCAAACGCACTCGCTAACATGAAATCTAAGATAGCACTAGACCAGTCTATCAGAGCTTACAACGCAACGATGGCAGACCTACAGAACCAACCTATCAGCGTGCAACAAATCGGGAATGACTTGAGTTTCCAAAGTGGCAACCGATTGACTGACGTTTATTGGAAAGTCTCCCTAGCTCAAAAAGAAATCATGGGACGGGCGAACGAGTATATCAAATGCTACGGGGTGCTTGTCAACTGGTTCACTAATGACGCTTTAAGCGTGATGAGGTCAAGAAAGCGGTTTAATTATATCAAGATGATTAACGTAAACCTTGGAACGCTAAGAGCGAACCAGTCGCACATGAACGCACTACAGGCTATCTTCCAGTCAGGTGTCAGAATCTGGAATTATTCAGCAAATAAAGAAGACAGCATTTTGTTTGATATTCAGAAAAACAACCCGAATTTTTAAAAGTATGATATAATGAAATAGAAAGGAGTGATTTTCTATCGAACAAGTTGAAAAATGGTACAATCCGCAAAAAATGCTATCTTATAATCAGTATCTAAACTTTGTTATCGGTGGGCGTGGGATTGGGAAGACTTTCGCACTCAAAAAGCACCTGCTAAAAAGGTTCATAGATAAAGGGGAGCAATTCATCTATTTAAGGCGGAACAAGTCAGAGCTTGACCGCATAGACAAAGACAAGTTTTTTACTACGGAACTACTTAAACAAGTCTTTACAAATTTTGAGGTAATAGACAGCGACGCTAGTAAAATCCATACTAAGATTGTTTTCAGAGCGGACAATATGGAAGAGGAAGAAAATATTTTAGTTTTGTCTTCTACTAAAATAATTTTGAATGGTAAAATCGTTTGCTATCTCAAGAGCCTATCTACTTGGGTTGACTTGAAAGGGTCAGAATATGATGAGGTAATGAGTATTCTCTACGATGAGGTATTGATAGACGTTACAAGTAAAAAGAGGTATCTTGATAACGAAGTGGAAGCGTTACTAAATTTCATCTTCTCAGTATTCAGAAGACGGGACGGGTGTCACGCTTACCTGCTATCAAATGCAAGTAATTTCAACAATCCCTATTTTGCCTTTCTGAAATTCTACGATGACAACGGCAAGCGCTTTTACAATATGAAACAATACGCAACCTTGATAGAGTTCCCCCCTCATTCAGCTTTCCAGACAGAAGAAGAAAAAGAGAGCGGATTCTTTAAGCTATTGAGTAAGTCCAGTATTTATGAAAGCGTTGCTAATAACGAGTTCCAGATTAAGAACGATAAGAATATAGCAAAAATTAAAGGCTTGAAGTCTAGGCTGTATAGCTTCTATTGTGACGGTACTTTCTTAACAGGGTACTATATCGACAATATGGTATATATTGCTAAAGGCTTTGACAAGAATTTGACCGCTTATTGTCTGGAAGTGGAACAGGTGGAAGACGGCTTTGTTTACTTGAATAAGACAAGCGCCTTGGGTAAAACTTTACGGAGTTTGTACTTAAAAAATATGTTTATTTATGAAGATTTAGAGACTAAAAACAAATTTATAGAGGTTATCAATCATGTTATATAATATTATGCTAGAAGTTGCTAAAGGCGACTATATCACAATTCTCTTTGCTTTGATTCTGTTTGACTTTATCACAGGCTTTCTAAAGGCTTGGAAGTGGAACGTTACAGACAGCTGGACAGGGTTAAAAGGCGTTATCAAACATACCTTAACATTTATCTTTTACTACTTTGTAGCGGTATTTTTGACTTATATTCACGCTATGGCAGTCGGTCAGATTTTACTGGTTATCATTAACTTATACTATGCTTTGTCAATCATGGAAAATCTTGCTGTTATGGGTGTCTTTATTCCTAAGTTTATGACCGCACGAGTTCAAGAAGAGCTACAGAAATACACCGCACAACTAGACGCAGGGAAAGACCTGCTAGAAGAATTTAAAGGAGAAAAGAAATAATGGTTAAGAAAAATGATTTATTTGTAGACGTTGCAAGCCATCAAGGCTACGACATTTCAGGAATTTTGGAAGAAGCAGGGACAACAAACACAATTATTAAGGTATCAGAAAGTACAAGCTATTTAAACCCTTGCTTGTCTGCTCAAGTAAGCCAGTCAAACCCTATCGGATTTTATCATTTTGCTTGGTTTGGCGGAAATGAAGAAGAAGCAGAAGCAGAAGCCCGATATTTCCTTGCTAACGTACCTACACAAGTAAAATACCTTGTATTGGACTATGAAGACCACGCAAGCGCAAGCATACAAGCAAACACTAACGCATGTTTACGTTTTATGCAAGTTATCTCAGACGCTGGATATACACCTATTTATTATAGTTACAAACCGTTTACACTTGATAATGTGGACTATCAGCAGATTTTAGCACAGTTCCCTAATTCTCTATGGATTGCAGGCTATGGCTTAAATGATGGTACAGCTAACTTTGAGTATTTCCCAAGCATGGACGGTATACGCTGGTGGCAATACTCAAGCAATCCGTTTGATAAAAATATAGTCTTGTTAGACGATGAAGAAGACGACAAGCCAAAGACCGCTGGAACGTGGAAAGAAGACAGTAAGGGCTGGTGGTTCAGACGCAACAACGGCAGTTTTCCCTATAATAAATGGGAAAAAATCGGGGGCGTGTGGTACTACTTCGACAGTAAAGGCTATTGCTTAACGAGCGAATGGCTCAAAGATAATGAAAAATGGTACTACCTCAAGGACAACGGCGCTATGGCAACTGGTTGGTTGCTAGTCGGGTCAGAATGGTATTATATGGACGATTCAGGCGCTATGGTTACTGGTTGGGTCAAATACAAGAATAACTGGTATTATATGACTAATGAACGTGGTAACATGATTTCTAATGAATTTATTAAGTCTGGAAAAGGTTGGTATTTCATGAACGCAAACGGAGAGCTTGCAGACAATCCAAGTTTCACGAAAGAACCAGACGGGCTTATCACAGTAGCATAAAAAGAAAAGCTAGTAGAGAGTTTCTACTAGCTGTTTTTATATTCTGTTATGATTTTATAAGCGTCTTCGTCTGGGTTGTCCAGAGCGATGGAGCAGATTGCAGACAGGACGCTGTTCATCTGATTGTATTTCTGTAAGTAGTGATTTTCTAGCTGTTTGTAATTGCTGATATGTTTTTCATATCCAGCAAGTGAAAACGAGTGATGGAGGTTTATGAGTTGCTGGGTCAGCCTTGCTTTGTCTAGTCCGTCAGGGTATGCTTTCATCATTTCTGAAAGCGTTTCTAAGTAGCTTGTAAATGAATGTATAACCAGTTCATCAAGCGTTACCATACCCCGAACGCTAGAAGCGGTTAGGCTTGCAATCTTTTGACCGTGTAGCCTTAAACTGTTTTCAAATTGTAAGGCTATTTCTTGCTGTTCTAAGCGTGTTTTGTCTTCCATGGTATTAACCCCCTACATTCTCTAAATAAGCGACAAGGCGCAAGATAGAAGCCGTGTTATGGTCATTCTCACGCTTTAACTTGCTGATGGTGCTTTGTTGTTGCTCAAGCTGTTTCTGTTGCTTGAAAATAGTATAGGTCAGTAGTGACATAATCACTAGAAAGACCAAGATAGCAAGGTTACAAGAAGCGAACCACCAAAACCAGAAACGACCTTTTTTATTTAATTTGTTATATGAATTTTTCATTTTCTTAATACCTCAATTTATATAATTCTCTTTCTACAGATAAATAAGTGACCTCTATATCCTCAAATATATGTTTTAAGCGACTAATAGCATAATCAAGAGAAATGACTGGAAAGCCATCAAAATAATATTGCTTGACTACCTTTCTAACCCGTTCTATTTCACTTGGAAAAATCTTGTTTAAATCGTTCATCTTAATATCTCTCCCTTCCTTGTATAAACCGTTCATAAGCTGATTTTAAACAATAATGTGAATATTTTGAGTATTTCAAGTTTTTCACTTCCTCAAAGATGATAAGCGTGTTTAAACGCTCATTTTTAAAATAGTTCTCATGGACTTCTTTATATCCACGGTTTCTATATACCTCTTTTTCTGCTTCCAGCTTATCGTCTGGAAACTTATCTATGCATTGAATCTTGAGAGGAGTGACACCCTCAAGAATAATCTGAAATTGTGCTATCATGTTTACCCTCCTATTTATACAAATACACGTTTTCGTTTCCACAATATCCAACATATTCAAAACCAAAATAAGCTAGGAAACTTTCAAAATTTTCAACGTCCAAGGCTTCTTTTGTACCCTCTACATAAGAGTATAACCCTTTTTCTTCTAGGTTTGCTTTCCCTACAAAAATACAGGTGTTTCTATCTGTAAATCCTTGACTTTTAGCAAGTTTCACTAATTTATCTTTCATGTTCATGCCTGCTTGCATAGTCATCACATGTTGGTTATTGATAATCATTTTATTATACCTCTTTATCTTTCTGTAAGTAGTGATTTTCTAGCTGTTTGTAATTGCTGATATGTTTTTCATATCCAGCAAGTGAAAACGAGTGATGGAGGTTTATGAGTTGCTGGGTCAGCCTTGCTTTGTCTAGTCCGTCAGGG
>ENA-OOPL01000006-OOPL01000006.1-human-oral-metagenome-genome-assembly--contig:-NODE-6-length-19464-cov-16.186120_pt1 | contig 19464 bp, 16 predicted proteins | sample MGYA00245263_ERZ501135 | MGnify/ENA primary metagenome ERZ501135 (study PRJEB25959, sample SAMN05335050) | human oral metagenome | host: human-associated | place: USA: California | collected 2014-05-18... | reverse complement strand
AAAAAATAATTGCTTCTGCCAAATCAGGCAATTTAGAAGCTCAATTCGATCTTGGTTGGGCTTTTGAAATAGGCGATGAAATAGAAACAGATCTGAGAATGGCATTTCACTGGATTAAATCAGCCGCTGAGGGCGGACATTCTAAGGCGATGCACAAAATTGGTTACATGTACGAAAATGAAATAGGCACCGCAAAAAATGAAAAGCGCGCCTTTGAATGGTACAAAAAAGCAGCTGATGCTGGCGAACTTCAAGGCGAGCGTGACTTAGGATATTGCTATCGCTATGGTGTCGGTGTGGAAGAAGACCTGGACCTTGCATTCTTCTGGTCGTCAAAAGCTGCTCAAAATGGTGATGTCACTTCGCAATGCAGTCTTGGAGATTTCTTTTTGCATGGTTTCATGGGCGAAGTAAACAAAGCAAAAGCAATCGAATGGTATACGCTTGCAGCTGATCAAAACGATGTTTTCTCGCAGCGAAGTCTTGGAAACATTTATTTGAATGAGCCCGAATTTTTGGACCCAACGCGCGGAGTGATGTGGCTCGAACAAGCAGCCGAACAAGGTTTAGCGAACGCGCAATTTGATTTAGCCATGCTTTATAAACGCGGCAAAAATGTAAAAGTCGATCAAGAAAAATATTTGAACTGGCTTTTGTGTGCAGCTGAGCAAAAGCATAAAGATGCTGTTATCGAAGCGTCAAGTCATTACTTTATGCGCAGACGAGAAGGCAAGAACTTGTCGCACGCGCTGCATTGGCTAAAACTTGCATCAGATCTGGGAGACGAGCAAGCCTTGACGCGCTACAAGCAATGCAAAAATGAGGCGGACGAATAAATTTTTCACCACGTTTTTTCGCCAGCAAAAAATTTCCACGCGACACTTCTATCCGCCTAAAAAATCTAAACCGATATCGGAATACGTTTTAGAAATGGCAATAGGGGGGCGCGGAAGTCCCCAAAATTAAGCTTTTAGAAAAAAATTTGGCTCCGACAGGATTCGAACCTGTAGCCTGGCGATTATGAGTCGCTTGCTCCACCATTGAGCTACGGAGCCACATCTCTACAAAAGAGATATAGCAAAAGGATATATCATTTCACCTTAGTTGTGGTCATGAATTTTTCCACAAAATCGGTGCTGACGTCTCCAGCTTGAAAAACAGAATGCGACAAAACTACTTGGTGAAAAGGGATTGTCGTTTTGATACCGGTGATAGCGTATTCGTCCAAAGCCCTTTGCATTCTTTGAATCGCCTCCGCTCTGTCAATGCCCCAGACAATTAATTTACTGACGAGCGAATCATAATAGGGAGGAATAGTGTATCCAGGATAGCAATGGCTATCCACACGCACGCCCGGTCCGCCTGGTGCTATGTAAGCATCTATGCGACCTGGTGATGGCAAAAAGTTTCTGTCTGAATCTTCGGCATTGATACGACATTCAATAGCGTGCCCACGAAAAACAACATCTTCTTGTTTCAAGCTCAAAGGCTCACCAGCAGCGACGCGTATTTGCTCCTTAATAAGATCTACACCAGTGATCATTTCTGTTACTGGATGCTCGACTTGAATACGAGTATTCATTTCCATGAAATAAAACTGGTTATTGCACCAGATGAATTCAACTGTTCCAGCGCCTTCATAACCAATAGATTTAGCCGCTTTAACAGCAGCATCACCCATTTGTTTACGCATTTCAGGAGAAAGAGCAGGGCTTGGTGATTCTTCTATCAATTTTTGGTGACGGCGCTGAACAGAGCAATCGCGCTCACCTAAGTGAATAACGTTACCAAACTGATCCGCCATGATTTGAATTTCGATATGGCGAATAGGCTTCAAATATTTTTCGATATAAACGCCACCATCACCAAAAGCTGCTTGCGCCTCTGATCTTGCAGCAGACATTGCCGATGCCAATTGACCAGCATCGCTTGCAATACGCATACCGCGACCGCCACCACCTGCAGTGGCTTTGATTATTACTGGATATCCAATTTCATCTGCTAATTTAAAAGCTTCTTTGTCTGACTCAACCAGTCCATCCGAGCCAGGAACGCAAGGCACGCCAGCTTTCTTCATTGTTTCGCGAGCAGATGCTTTATCGCCCATCGAATTTATGGCATACACAGATGGTCCAATGAATTTGATTCTGTGGTCTTTGCAAATATCGGCAAAGTTTGCATTTTCCGACAAAAATCCATAACCCGGGTGAATGGCATCAGCACCAGTAACCACCGCAGTGGAAATTAAGGCTGGAATATGCAAATAACTTCTTTGCGATTGCGCCGGTCCAATACAATATTGCTCATCGGCAAGTTTGACATGAAGCGATTCTGCATCAGCCTGTGAATACACAGCCACAGTTTGAATATCCAATTCCTGGCAGGCGCGAATGACCCGAAGGGCAATCTCACCTCGATTTGCGACTAAGACCTTCTCGAACATATTTGGATTTAGTCCTTAGCCTCTAGGATCAACAAGAAAGAGAGGCTGACCATATTCAACTGTGGTGCCGTTCTCTACTAGAATTTTGACGATGCGACCTGCCACTTCAGTTGGCATGTCATTCATCAATTTCATCGCTTCGATAATGCAAACGGTCTGACCAACCGACACTCTGTCACCAATTTCGACATAGTTAGCAGAACCAGGAGACGGTGCTCTATAAAAGGTTCCGACCATTGGAGATGTTATTTGCAAATAATTCGCCACTGGCTCTTCCACCTTAACCGGTGCAGGAGCGGGTGCAGGAGCCGGCGCTTGCGCGGGAGCTGCAGTTGCAGCTGGAGCAGATGACTGTGATTGTTTAGCGACACCTGAATTGTTTTGTCCGCCACCAGAATTACTCGAAACAGAATTGCTGCCCGAATTGGCATTGACGCTGACATTTTTGGTGCCAAGGTCTTTTTTCACAGTTATTCGCTGGTCGCCGAATTCGATCGTCAACTCCGACACATCGGTCGAACTGACTACATTTAAAAGGTCGCGAATCTGGTCGAGATCTATTTTCACGAGAAGTTAAACCCTTGTTATGTATTTTCTGGAGCGTGTATCAACTCTGATTTTGTCATTGAGCTTGATGTGGAAAGGCACGGTGATTACAGCGCCAGTTTCTAATGTGGCAGGTTTACCACCGCCTGAGCTTGTGTCGCCACGCTCATCGGGGACTGTGTCTGTGACTTCAAGTTCAACAGTGTTTGGCAATTCGACACCGATTACTCGCCCGTCGTAACGCAAAACGGTGATGCCTTCAAGACCTTCTTTCAAAAATTCGTCTGCACCGCCAAATCTAGCCGGTTCAATTTCAAACTGATCGAATGTTTGCATATCCATTAATGTGTATGCATCGCCAGACTTGAAGAGATACTGCATGTCTGATTTTTCCACCACGGCAGATGGAACTTTCTCAGCTGCGCGGAATGTGGCTTCAAGCACGTTGCCTGTCTCCACATTTTTCATTTTGGTGCGAACAAAAGCGGCACCTTTACCAGGTTTGACGTGCATGGCTTCAACAATCTGCCATACGCCGTTATTGTGTTGAATGGTTACGCCGGGTCGAAAATCGTTCGATGAAATCATGCCTGAAATGAGCCTCGATCTAGATAGACAGATTTTATCACTATAGCTAGCCTCATTTTGCCTTCGTTTTATTTTGCGACATTTGTTAACCGGCGCATCGACCTTAATTTGCTCTAGGGTTCAAAAGCCGTCTATAATGCGGTTTTTACAACTTAGCAAGAGCTAAACAGCTCGGCTTAACCCAGCGCAAAAGTAGATGAAAATGGTAAAAGTTATAATGTCAGCAGAAGAAACACTACAGAGCAGTCACTGGAATGCCGAGCAGGTAGAGTCCAAATGGACCGACTACTGGTTTTCTCGAGAGCTTTTCAACCTATGGATAAAATCTGAGCGTCCTAATTATTCAATAGCTCTGCCCCCGCCGAATATCACAGGCAACCTTCATATGGGGCATGCGCTGAACGGCACTTTACAAGATGTTTTAATCCGCCTTAAAAGAATGCAAGGCTTTAACGTCCTTTGGCAACCTGGCACAGACCATGCTGGCATTTCTGCCCAGATGGTTGTCGAGAAGAAGTTGAGACTGCAACATCAAGAAGAAACCAAGAAAAAACCGCAAGAAGAACGCAGACCTTTTAGTAGGCAAGCAATCGGTCGTGAAAATTTCATCGCCAAAGTAAAAGAATGGCGCGAAGAAAACGGCAACCAGATAATGCACCAGTACAAGAAACTGGGCGTGAGCTTCAACTGGGACCGTGTCGCTTACACAATGGACGACGATTATGTCAAAGCCATTTATCGCGCATTTGTTACCTTGTATAAAGAAGGACAAATTTATAGAGGCAAACGAATCACCAACTGGTGCCCACGCTGCCTGACAAGCTTGTCAGATTTGGAAGTCGAACACAAAGAAGAAAAAGGCAAGCTCTATCACATCAAATACAAAGTAGTTGATTTAGACAAAGAGCAAATAGTAGTTGCCACCACACGTCCTGAATCAATTTTTGGTGACGTTGCAGTTGCAGTCAATCCAACGGACGCTCGCTACATACATTTGATAGGCAAAAAGGTTCGCGTTCCGCTCAATAATTTAGAAGTCGATATCATCGAAGACCATTATGTCGACAAAGACTTTGGAACCGGTGCGCTCAAAATCACACCAGCTCACGATGCAAACGACTACGAAGTGGGACAACGTCACAAGTTGCCACAAACTTGCGTAATCGACGAAAATGGCAAATTAATTGCGTGTGCTGAAGTTCCAGAAAAGTATCAAGGCAAAGATAGATTCGCCGTGCGCGAAGCTGTTGTAGAAGAACTCAAGTCATTAGATCTTTTAGATAAAGAAGAAGATTATGTTCATGGCGTCGGTCAGTGCGAGCGCTGCGCCACAGTTATCGAGCCATATTTGTCTGAGCAATGGTATTTGAGTATGCAAGAACTGGCTCGCCCAGCCATTGCCTGCGTCGAAGAAGGCAAAGTCAAATTCATTCCAGAGCGTTATGAATCTACTTATTTAGATTGGATGAAAAACATTCGCGACTGGAACATAAGCCGTCAATTATGGTGGGGACACCGCATTCCGATATGGACATGTGGCGACTGCCAGAAAGAAGACGCGTATGAAATTCCACCGACCAAATGTCCATCGTGTTCGAGCACCGATTTGAAGCAAGACGAAGACGTGCTTGATACCTGGTTCTCGTCTGCACTATGGCCATTCGCCACACTTGGTTGGCCAGATGAAAACACACTTGAACTGAAACATTTTTATCCCACCACTATTCTTTCAACCGCGCGTGAAATCATCAACCTATGGGTTGCGCGCATGATTTTCATGAGTCAAAAATTCATGAAAACCGTCCCTTTCAAATATGTGCTGATTCATCCTGTGGTTCAAACCGAAGATGGAAAGCGCATGTCAAAATCGAAAGGCAATGCTGTAGACCCGCTCGACATGATCTCCAAATATGGTGCCGATGCAAACAGATTTCTGTTTATATCGATGGGCGTCAAAGGCGATCAGGACGTGCGCTTCCGCGAAGAACGTTTGGAAGAATACAAACGATTTGTCAATAAATTATTCAACGTCGGAAAATTTGTGGTATCACAATTAGAGGACTACGAATTTGGTCCGCTCGACACAGAGAAAATGACCCTTGCCGATAAATGGATCATTTCCAAATACGAAAGTCTGCTCGATAGAATTGATGCTGGTTTTGCCAATTACGATTTCGATGATGTCGCCCGCGACATTTACGATTTTGTTTGGGATCAATTCTGCGACTGGTACGTCGAAATTGCCAAAATCCAACTGCAAGACAAAAACGATTCTGGTCAGACCAAACACATTCTCTATTCTATTTTTGAAGGCTTGATGCGTGCAATGCATCCAATCATGCCATTCTTCACAGAAGAAATGTGGTCACACTTACCTAAGCGCGAGTCGCTTGCAGACTTAGATTCAATCATGTTTGCTCCTTATCCGCACGGCAACCCGACTTATATAGATAAGAAAGCGGAAGATGAAATGAATTACTTTATAAAAGTAGTTCGCTCAGTTCGCAACATCAAGCAAACCTTTGACGTTCCTGTAAACGTACCTGCCGAAGTGGTTATAAATTCGACCAAGAAGTCAGAACACGACATACTTTTGGCCAACAAAGCCAATTTAATTCGCCTGGCAAAAACTAACGAGAATCCACTTCCCGAATACAACGCAAGACACGTGATACCAGAAGGCAAAGTTGCGCACGAAATTTTTGGTGATACCAGAATCAACGTGGTGCTCGACTCTTTGATTGATGTCTCAAAAACTAAAGACAAAATTCTAGCTCGCAAAGCTGCCAAAGAAAAAGAGCTTGAGCGCATCAAGAACTTGCTTTCATCAAAGGGTTTCCTTGATAAAGCACCGGTCGATCAAATCGAAAAGCAAAAACAACAAGCCACCGAAATTGAAAATCAAATCGCAAGCTTTGATGCTCAAATGAAAATACTTGAGTCCTAGCTCAAAAATTTCAGTTCGGTTTGTTAATCATAAATGTGGCGAAGTGCTCGAAGAACTGATCTAATACAGTTCGCACCGAGGCAAACTCAGGCGTTTTATCAAGCGCCGCATTCATGCACACCATCCAGGCATCGCGCTCCGCTTGCCCGATTGCAAACGGCATGTGACGCGCGCGCATACGCGGATGACCTTTCTCGTCACTATATGTGGTTCTGCCACCAGTGCGTTGAATTAGAAATAGTGCCAAGCTGCGCTTAGCGTTATCTAAATTCTCAGGATAAAGCGGACGCAAAACAAAGCTTTGCTCGACTCCAGCGTAGAACTCGTCCACGAGCCGAAAGAACGGCTCTTCGGCACCTATTTGTTTGTAAACTTCACCAAGGGGATCCACGTCAATATCTACAATTTACTGAGCAGTTTTGGGTGGTCCCATCTCAATCGATGCTTTATTCTCAGTGGTTGGTCCCAGTCTAAGTTCGGTCACGATGAAAATGGGATCTGTATCCATGTCGGTAGAACCTGAGCGCATCTTGCGCGCATACATGGTGACATATTTGTCGTGTTGAAAAGCAAATAAGTTGTAAGGCTGCGAACCACTCTTTGGTTTGATTTGATAACATTTCACTGCTTTGAGAGAAGTGACTGCGCTCAGTGGCAAGCCAGTTTCTTTGGCAATACGAGCGGATGTTAGGGTCACTTCGCGCTTGTTGTTGTCGTTCAAATAATCTTTTGAAAAGCGATTGTTGCTCAGGTTGCCCATTTCGCCCACATCGTAGCACTCAACTGTCACTTCTTCGGGGCTTGTAGCAATGGATACATTGGAGAAGTCTTCGCCGATTTTGACAGTGCGCAATACTGGTCTGTCCAAAAACATTCCTTTGGTCAGGTCGAGTCTTTTAGCCTTGATTGGCACGAAGCTCTTATTGTTGAAGCGGACTGTCACTTGACAGTCAGGCAATACGAGCACATCATGCTCTTTATCATAGACGAGGTATTGGGCAAGAGCGGGTGCTGCACTGGCTACCACCATCGTGGCAGCCACTATAAATCTGGAGACTGTACTTGGAAAACTAAAACGGGCGCCTTTCATTTGTATTTATCTCCAAAATGCTATCTTTAAGCTCTGAACCTAAATAATAACAGATACTCCTGGAGCGCTTATGAAAGTAGTACTCACAAAGGCATCTCTGGCAACCTCGCTTCTTATTTTATGTACACTTACCTGCCCTGCAGGGGCTCAAATCCAACCTATCAAAGCTGTGATAGTAGACGAAGAAGTTCGAACTCCAGAAGGAAGTTGCTTTGCGAGTTCAACTATTTACGAACCTTCTGGCGAGGGTTTTAAATCTACAACAGGTAAAACTCTTTCTAAAGAGCTAATCGATGAAATTAGGCGTGCGGTAATTGAGTCCGAATCAAAAACAAAACCTGATTTAAAAGACTTTGGAATAACCCCAGAGAGCGTTGAGAAAAATCGCGATATTTTAGTCCAAGCTTCGTACACTAAGTATGGAAGAAACAAACCAGAAAAGATTGTAACTTTTAAAAGTCTTGCTCCGGAATTGCAGAGTCTTTTTGACTTTGATTCGGTATCAAAAAATGCTCTTGCCACCATTACTGGTTCTATGAACAGTTCGACAGACTGTGTTAGATTTTACATCCCCGGAGAGCCACCAATCATCGCAATCTCACGCCATCGCCAAAGCGGCATGCTTCCCTGGCGTGTACAGGTTGGTGAAAAGGTCTGGTCCACTTATTCGCGCGACCTTCCAGTGGCACTTTCAAAAATTGCTTCTCCAGCAAGTGCTCAGTATTTGTCTGACGACAAACCTGATTTCCGCTTTCAGCGGTCCTTTAAACAAAAAAATCAATTTTGGCCCGATGGCTTCTTCGCTCAATATGGAACCTGGAGTGGTGACAAAATTCAGTCATTTGAAGACATTCAATTAGCTAAGAATTTGAGCGGCTACGAAGATGCATCAAAATCAATCATTTTAGAAGATGCAATTAAATATGATGATGGCGAATTTTTAGTCCAGGTTCGATTTACAAAACCTGAAATTCTGATTGATAGAATGCGTTTTAGAACTGAACCAAAATCCAAAGATGAGAACAATTATTTTCATGATTGGACAGATGCTTTGAACTGGCACAAAATGCTCGAAATTTCGGCTCAATCACTCGATTGGCTACGCAAATGGAAAGCGGAAGGAGCCAATCGATCTGTGCTTGCAATGAGAACAACCGATGAAGATCCATCATATGTAGAATCAAATCAATTAAAAGATTTATGGGCTCAACTCAAGCTAGAAGATAAACCGAAATACTACTTGAGACTTTTAGAAAACGACAAGCACATACGCGATGTTTTTGTCGGCTCATCCTTTAGCAAATCGATTGTTACTGACTTGGGTCCTTTCGGGGGACCAACTGCACGCTTGCCAAAAGTAATGCAAAGCAACTCGAACTCAGTTTTGCGAAATCACGAAAACGGAAGTGACAATCTAAGAGAAAGAGTGGCTGCTTTAATAGATAACAATGGATTGGTAAAAAGATCTGCCGTTCCACCCAACTACGCACTTCATGCCGATTTCCCATTTCCAGAAGCAAAAGATCCAGTATATAACCATAGTTGGCCTGTGGATTTTAGTGCTCAAGAAGACATCGAATATATTTTCTCCAAGTCAAAAATGGAAGATGAAGAGATTGAGTCAGTCACTCCACGCGAGTACGAAGAAAAATACTTGACGGGACTTGTGAATAAAGAAGGAAAAGTTATATTGGCTCCCCAATGGCAGAAAGTAGGATCTTTTGCGTCTGGTCTATGCCCAGTGAAAAATATTTCTGGAAAATTCGGATTTGTGGATATAACCGGCAAAATAGTTGTAGAACCGCAATACGATGATGCTGACGCTTTTTATGAAGGGCTAGCAAAAGTCAAACTGAACGACAAATGGGGATTCATAGATCCATCTGGAAAAATAGTCATTGCAATGACGTTCGACTCTGTGCGTAGATTTGCAGAAGGTCTGGCTCCAGCACGATCAGGAGCCAGATTTGGCTATATCGATAAAACAGGCAAATATTTGATCAATCCTTTATTTGGAAGAGCACGTCATTTCAAAGATGGACTCGCCTATGTTCAAACAGATAGAAAACGAGCATACATCAAGAACAATGGCGCTCCGATCGGGGGCAATTTTTACGACCGCTTAGAGCGCTTCTCAGACAAGCGAGCTCTTATTGGTATCAACGATAAAGTTGGATTTATAGATCTTGAAGGCAATCAAGTCATTCCTGCAAAATTCGATAATGCAAAAGCTTTCCGAGACGGAATTGCCGAGGTTAGAGTTGGCAACGATACAAAAGCGATCGATACTAATGGCAATTTTGTAACTAAACCAGTAGCTCACAACGATTTCTGGGACGGTCCTATAACGGACGGACTTGTTCGCATAAGTAAGGAAGAAAAATGCGAACGCAAATATGGATTTTCGGACCGCTTTGGAAAAGTTGTCATAAAACCTATCTACGACAACGTGGGAATATTTTCAGATGGTTTATGCCCTGTGCAGATCAATGAAAAATTCGGAGTGATAGATAAAACAGGAAAACTTGTAATTCCTGCCATATACGATCATCTAGGACAATCATTTGAAGAAAAGAGAATTTCTTTCTTCCTTGATGGAAAATGCGGAGTATTAGACGAACAAGGAAATGTTGTAATTCAGCCTACTTACAATCGCATTTACCCGTTCAAGAATGGATTCGCCGTAACACAGCAAGGCATCAAATACGGTTTCATTGATATGAATGGAAAGGTACTCTTTGAGCCACAGTTTGACTCAGCAAGTCGCTTTGGAACAGAAGGCTTGGCACAAGTGGCAATGAGAGTTAACAAACTTGAAGAAGTTAAGTTACCGTAGTTATTCATGCAGTTACCCGATGAAGAACCTCGATTAATAACCTGGGACGATTTACCTCATCGCACCGATTTGGACGAGTTCGAGCGAAAAATCGCCAAAGATCCATTCGATGTAAAGTTGCGTGCTCTGCTTATGATGCGCCTCGTTTTTTGGGCAAGCGATCAAGCTGAGCTACAATCAAACAGACTGCGCCAAATTCTTTGGTTTATTGAAAATGTACCTGATTGGAAGTACTGCGGCAGTATGTTTGTTCAATTAAAACCAACAGACTTTGGATTTGCTGCAGTTGAAAATGCCTGGAAAAATCAGATGGAGAAATCGGATAATGTGATGCGCAGAGTTAACAACTACTTGCTTCATTATTCACACCAGAATAAATTTATGCCTGAGCTTTTCGATAGCCTATTTGAAAATTACAAAGAAAACTTATGGGTTCGTTGGTTGAAAGAACTAAAGAATCCTGACCATAATATTTTTGACGAGCTTCTAAATGAAGAGCGCAACAAGCCACTTCCTACAACTGAAGAAATAGAAAAAATTAGAGCTGAATTCGATGAAAAACTATTTCACGACACAGCCTATTTTGAAAATCATGCATTTAACGAGTACCAAAAAGCGCTAAAGTCATTCGACGAAAAATTTTCCCTCAAAGATTTTGCAGTCATCTCAGGTTACAGTAACAAACATTGCACGTTCTTTTTTGAAATGGATTTTGATCCTGAAATTTTGATGGACAGAATTAGGATTACTTCCTGGACCATTCGTCACATGCCATGGAACAAAGCTTTTCGAGGAGGACTGCTAATCTCACCGTTTGATAATGGAAGCGGTTTTGAAGGGAGCATGAAAATCTTGGCACCCATAAAGTTTTTCTGCGACTTATGGTTAGAACAGTTCGAACGCCTTCCAGAAGATTTAGAAATCGCTCGCAATGCAGCATGGTATGGAAAACGAATTTGGTTGGTGGCACCCGAAGACTACAAAAGAATGATGAAAGCTCTTGGAAAAACCGCAGTCGGAAAGCGCGCCAAACAATTGACCAGATAGTTAATTTGAACCAATTTAACGTTCAATATAATAAACAGTATAACGCCTAACGTTTATTCTTTTGGACGCTACTAGTCTACGGTATTAAACCTTCCTGGACTTTAGGTCCAATATAATGTACAGTAAATATTATACAGTACATAATATGAAACCATAGCGATGTTTAAAATTGACTCAAACGTCCCCATACCGGTACGCCGAGCATTAAAAAAACTCGGTCAAGACATTCGCGACGCAAGATTGAGGCGCCGAATTCCGACTGAAATAATGGCTCAGCGCGCTTCCGTCAGCAGGACAACTTTATACAAAGTAGAAAATGGCGATGACTCAGTTTCGATAGCCACCTATGCGACAGTTTTATTCATCTTAGGTTTACTGGATAGAATTTCAAGTTTGGCTGACTTAGCTAACGACGAAGTCGGACGACAATTAGAGGAAGAACGTCTACCTAAGCGAATTAGACTCCGTCGTAGCAAATCGCCGAAGGAAAATAGCGGAAATAGTTTTTAAATGGATACCGAAGTCTATGTACATGTAGAGTTAGATGAACAAAACTTTTTGGTTGGTAAACTTTGGGCGCGCAGTCGCGGCAATAGAGAAAGTGCAACTTTCGAATATGATGATAGGTGGCTTTCAAATCCCCTAAGATTCTCTCTGGAACCATCTCTTAAGATTGGTCCTGGTCCATTTCACACACTAAACGACAGAACTCTCTTTGGCTCATTCGGCGATTCAGCTCCAGATAGATGGGGTCGGACCCTAATGCGCCGAGCAGAACACCTGGAGGCGACAGCAGAAAAACGCGCAGTTCGATCCTTGCGTGAAATCGACTATCTATTAGGGGTCAATGACTTTGCTCGGCAGGGTGCACTTAGATTTTCGCTCAAAGAAAACGGTTCTTACCTGAGCACAGATGGAAAGAAAAAAATTCCACCTCTAATAAACTTGTCAAAATTACTTTCAGCGTCAAAAAAAGTTTTGAGCGATAAAGAATCAAGTGAGGATCTCAAATTACTGCTCGCACCTGGCTCTTCACTTGGTGGCGCGCGACCGAAAGCTTCTATTCTCGACAAAGATGGTCAACTTGCAATAGCTAAATTTCCACATACTGCCGATGAAATAAACACCGTCATTTGGGAGGCAGTCGCCCTAACCCTGGCAGAACAAGCCGGCATTAGCGTGCCCGTTTGGCGACTTGAAGAGATAGAAAATAACTCCGTGCTTCTGCTGCGACGGTTTGACAGAGACGGTCTTCGGCGTTTCCCTTTTTTGTCCGCGATGAGCATGCTCAACGCCAGAGACAATGAACAACGAAGCTATCTAGAATTAGCTGACATATTAAGGGTTTACGGTTCCAGCGTTAAAACCGATTTGCATGAACTTTGGCGGCGCATCGTATTTAGTACCATGATTTCCAACACTGATGATCATTTGCGTAATCATGGCTTTTTACTTTATGGTAATGGCGGTTGGCGAATTTCCCCAGTTTACGATATTAATCCAGTTCCATTAGACATAAAGCCTCGCATTCTGAGCACTTGCATAGATCTAGATGACGGAACTGCTTCATTAGAATTGGCACTAAGTGTACACAAGTATTTTGACCTCTCTGAAACTGAAGCAAAAGAAATCATCAATAAGGTAAAAAGTTCCGTCAAAAATTGGCGCAAAGTAGCATCGGATTTTGGTATTAAAAAAACCGAAATAGAAAGAATGAAATCCGCTTTCCTGTAGGACATTTGTCCGTCGCTATGGACAAATGTCCGATTGTTTGATAACATCGAAAAGTAGGAGTTATCGTGCCCAATACTGCATTTAACTTAGAAAATTTATCTGAAATGCCTTTTGGCTCTCAGGTTGCCACGCTCAGAAAGCTTTTCGGTTTTAACAAAACTGAGTTCGCAGAAATTCTTGGTGTTAATACCAAAACCATCCAACGCTGGGAAGACGAGTTAAACGAAACGCCTTCTAGCAGCGGAAACAGACAAGCCATTGACACTTTAGTCACTATTGCCGAAAGCTTGGGCGACCTATTCGAGCCTGATATGATCAAGGTTTGGGTAGAAAGACCTAATCCAGCTCTACAAGGTGAACGCCCCAAAGACTTTGTCAAAAAGCCTGGTGGCATTTTCTTGATGGGACATTTATTAGGCAATCTAGGTCGATAATATGGCTCTTGATACTAAAAGACTTTATTCGGTTAAAACCGAAGAAATTAAAGGCGAGTTTTTCCGGTACATTCGCACTAAATATGCAAATGAACCTTTGTCTACAGAAGGCGCATTCCAAAATGGTGGGCGCTACAATGTAGCCAAACTTTTTGCTGCTTTATACCTGGGATTTGACCGTCAAACCTGCGAAGCTGAAATAAGCAGCGGTATCGCAGCTGGTGTTCCATTTAAAACTGGTGCATTTACCGTTTGGCGATACAAAGCAAATTTACAGGAAGTTCTTCGACTCGATAAGGATGATACCTTAAACGAAATTGGTATAACGAGTCTTGATATAACCAAGTTAGGTGATCATTGGACAGCAAGTGGAATTGGAGAACACATTCATAATCGTGGTTCAGAAGGAATAGTGGCACCATCATCTCAAAGACCTACGGGAAGATGCTTAAATGTCTTTATTGATAATCTAAAATCCGGGAGTGAACTTGACCCTTTAAAGAACCTAGGTAGATGGCCTACTGATCAAAAGCAACGTGCTTAAATATTACTCTTGTACCGATCTCTGCATCACGAGCAATAACTTCTTCTGTTTGCGCAACCAAATAGTTTTCCATCTGCAAATAAATTCGATCTGCATGTTCAGCTTTAACTAACTGTTCCCATTCAGAAATCGCGCATTCATCAATGTCTATAGAAAGTTTTTGAATAAAGTCTGGATTTGGTTCATTTGATACCAAAGTAATAAAACTCTTTCCATCGTGCTCGGTTTCAGCCATGTCGTAAGACATAATCGGCATAAAGTCCACACGCGTGTGGACCAATTCGGGCAATAACAAACTTCCAAGCAAACTAGAAGTCAAAAGCGAAGATCCATTTGCCATCGCAAGTGCTTGTTCCAGCTTGGGAATCTCAACGTGCTCCCCCTGGAGAAAAAGCTCAACTTTGCCATCTTCAAAATGAATATGCTTTTCGTCAGTGAAATTTTCACTTCTCCACCTGAATGAAAATCTGTCCGGTCGCACATAGTAAGTCTCGAATTCGATAACAAAATCTCTCGAAAACGCCATGCCTGAATCTCGATAAGTACGGCATGTCGCGTATTTATCGACCACGACTTGAATTAATTGCTCAGCATTACCTGAAATCACTGCTTTTCCTTGAGTGCCCCTTTGTACTAGCTAGCACATCGCGCAACGAGTAACTGCATCTTAGTATTTGCACCAATCTAAAATGGTGACTTCGCATGAGGTGTCAAACCAACCCATTCGTCACAAAGATGGCTATCATAAAAAAGCAACCATGTACCTTCAGGTAGCGCATATTTTCGAACAATACTTTGTAAAATTGGCACGGCTCTTTCGATATCCTTCAATACCAAATCAACAAAAATACTAGTGAGACCAGCTCCGGTACCAATTGTACAGCCAATGTCTGCTTTGCGTAATTCACTATCGATCTCAACTTCAAATTTATGCCGCATTTCTTTGGCACGTTCGGACTCGCGGTCGAAAGGTATTGACTTGATGTAACAAAAGAGTTCTTTTAGTTTCGAATGGCATTCGGAATGAAAATACATTCCGTCTATGACAGCGTTTAAAATCGACTTAGATCTCATCATGTAAAATATACGTTCTTTTCGACCTGGGTGTTCCTCATCACCTTGCAATCCACCAGCTGTATAGTGAGGTGTTTCTTGTATCTCCTCTCGAGGAACAAACTCGCTGAAATGTTGTGCAGGTAAACTATCAATAATGGATTTTCTCAACTTTTCACATTCAGGCTGCAATAAATCCAAACTGTAGCTTTCTGTAGATTCTTTGCCAAGAATTCGATTGAAAAATTGAGCTGGTGCAGAAGTAAATTTTGTAGGGAACACAGTGTCGATCCATCGCTCAAACATTTCTTCCCCAAGGGCATATGTTGTCACAAGTAGACACTTTTCCATATGGTCGGCAATTCCAAGAATGCCGAACTTATTTGAATAAAATGTCAACTCAATTTTGTTGCATTCGTTTTTGGACCAAGAAACTCTCAAATCATTTGGAGGTTCGAATCGAGCCACGTTCTGACAGTAGTCGCTTATATCTTCAGGCTTCAGAGCTGGACGATAAGATAGAAAATTCCATCCTTGCATTTCAGGTGCAGCTTCTATCACTGAACGCGCAAGTGAACATTTTGAGTATTCATTTTCAGCCGTTATAACTAAATTAGCACAATTGGTATCAGTGGCATGCGCTTCCCACATCAGCTGCTCGTCTATCAAAGACAATTGCTTTTGCATCCATTCTGCGAACTTCATCAAAGCATCTTTATCGTTGTCACGATTCTCCCAATGAGGCAAGCATATCTTTTCAAAAGCAATCCAAAAGTTGCGAATTCGCTTTAGCTTCTCTTCTTTGATTTTGAAATCAGGATCTTCTTTGTCGAACAAGTATTGCCAGCGCATTATTCCTCTCTCTTCTCATAGGCTCTTGTGCTCAAGTCTGGAAAGGATTTATGCTTAGCCGCGTAAATAAGATCTTCGATTGTAATTGGAATGAATCGATCCCCAGCAGGCGGCATTTCCATTGCAAAGATTTTTTCCGTGCAGAACTGACTAAATCGCAGCATTGGATTTGAGCTGGCTTTGGAAGAAAAATGTCTCTCCAACTTTAGACTGGTAAGAAAATTAATATAGCCAAAACCAAACTCTATTGAGAAGTCCATTAACATCGTATAAGCGTCCATTCCGTCTATGCCCAGATCGTGATAAAGACGCGTGTCCATGCTTAATTCATGGACTTTCTTCCCCGTAAAATCAGCAACGAATTTGAATACTCGCTTCTCTAATTTAAGCTGCTCTTTAACGTCCATCATTGGCGCACCAGATAAACATAAAGCCCATTGTCCTGACCCGAGATCAATACCAGATTCCCGCACAATTGCAAATCGCTTATCGAAAGCGGAACAGCAGTGCTTTGCAGTTCTGCAATACGTTTAATATCCTTACCTTTATATTCTAGCAAACCGACAAAACCATTCTCTTCGACTGCTATCAAGCCATTATTGACACAGAGCTTTCTGGCACCCTTTAAGGCTATCTTTGGCTGCTCACCTTCCTTTATCGATGGCGATGAAACAAACAACGAATTGTCGCCCATGAATTTGCCTTGAATGTAATAAATAAATCCATGATCGATCGCTAAATCTAAAACACCTTGATGCATAGCCGTATGAACGAACTTCGCATCCTTAGGTAAAGTAATTTTGTCTCTAAATGTTTGCATTCCAAAAAATCCAGCCGGAGCAGTGACGAGAGTTCTGCCATCACTGGCGATGGTATCTACACTTTCGTCTTTTAGCAAATTATTAGTGCCGGTTGATACCACACCATTTTCGCCACCACAAAGAAAGTCGCCTTGAAAAAACACAGGAGCAGAAGTTAGTCTTGGACAGGAGACGCTAATAGTTTTCTGGGTTTGGGGAGCTAATTTCCAGATTTCGAGATTGTCGTCAGTTTTGACTGCCAATCCCTTTTCATCTATTCGAACATATCTTATAGATTTAAGATCCACGCACTTCTTACAGTTTGAAAGATTAGACAGACTTGACGCAAATATTCCGGACTGAGCACCAATAAATAATTGTCCAGTTCGTTTGTCTACATGAGAACTGACAATGTTATTGGGAAACAATAATGACGCCGCAACGGCTGGTTTATCTTTCAAATCCAAAACAACAAATTGACCATCCTGGGTGGTGGCACAGCCTTTATCATTTTCAATGGCCAAACTCAATACGGGCGATGCGCTTTTCCAAAAATTCTGTTCGACAATTTTAGGCGAACCCAAATCAGCAAGGTTAAGCGTGACAATTCCGGTAGTGCCATAAATAAAAGCAAGTTTGTTCTTAACTTTGACACCATTTGCTTTGAAGTCTGGAACCTTTAGTGTCGATGCTTCGCGGGCACCACATCCGGTTAGTTCGAATATTTTAATTTCCTGCTCTTTGTCTGGCTTGCTGGATGCCACCACAACTGTATTGCCTTCGCATCCTACAAAATCCGGCTCGACATGTGGCATCGTGTGCTTGCCAGAAATAACTGGAAACTCTGGATCTTTCAGGAGCATTAGCCTGAGCCCATTTACGGTGTCAGACGAAACCAAAAAGTCCTGGTTTGAGCACATATTTCCAATTTCGCAGGGACCATTTGGGTGATTAGTCCTGTCGTCGAATTTAAGCAAGCTCAGCTTGTTTCGCTCTTGTTTTAAAATTTGCAGACCATCCAATTTGGACGCGACATAAACTAAGCTACCTCGCTGCAACACATGCTGGACCGCACCTCGATGACCGTAAGTGGCAATCTCTTTTGGAGCCTTTGGATCAGCAATATCGATAATGCGCAAACCGCCTCGCCCATCGGCGACATAAATGGCATTTCCAGCCTGTTCAAAGGTGATTTCTTCAATTTTACTGAGCAACAATATTTTGCTCAGTTCTTTTGGATTTTTCAGATCGCTTATGTCATACAAATGTAATTCCGGACCAGTTGAAAATGCAGCGAGATTTTCGTGCAGTGCGCATGCCGAAAGGGTTCCGCCAAGATGTCCTGCAAATTCAAGATTTTTAGCTGGTGGCAGACGTGGCACATCAAAAGTCGGTCCGACTGTGACATCGTATCCGGTGTACCACTGAGTAAAAGTTGTAAGTCTTTTTAGTTCGGCGCTATTTTTGTAAACCATAGTTGTCACAGCAACTAATGCCAGACAAATTGTGCCAATCATAAACCATCGAAGATATTTCATTCGACGAAGTTAAACTTTAATCCCTTGCTCAGCGGAAAGCAGGGCAGGAAGATTCTCTCGGTCGGTCACAATCAATAATTTGTCACCACTTGCCAGAACCAGATTTGGTGGCGGGTTCCAGTCAACATCTTTTTGACGCTGGTGCATAATAATAGTTGCTTCGTGCTTACGTCTTACGTCATCGATCTTTTCGTTGATGAAATGACTGCCTTCTTTTATCTCTAATTGAAAGGCATTGATTAACTTATCTCCAAAAGAAAATGAAGACAAAATACTATCGCTTAATGCTGCTTGTGCAAACACTGGAGCTGACAGGGCTGATGCGCTAAAGACACTATCTATGTCGAAAGATTGTTTTACTTTGTCAGCAAGAGATTGATCAAACATGCGCATCACTACTCGAATTTTTGGTGCCATATTTTTTGCAGTCAACGCTGTATCTAAGTTTGCCAGATCCTGATCGGTCAAGACCATTATCGCTTTGGCTTTCTTGACGTTAGCTTTTTCAAGCAAGGTTGGGTTACTCGAATCTCCAATAATCACCGGGACTTTGCGTTTTTCAAACTCTGCACTTGCATAAAAATCAACCTTGCGCTCGATGCAAACAAGTTGCTCTCCAAAGCTCAAAAGATAGTCGGCAACACGTTGACCGACATTACCTAAGCCGCAGACTATGATGTGATTTTCGTATGATTCGGCAATCATTTCTTGCCACTCCCTTGTGAAATTTTGTCTTTGCAAAATAAGGTGACCGAGCTTTACTACTCCGTCTGCGATAACTAATAAGCCTAGTATCGGCAATCCAAAAAATACAGGCACCAAACGCCAGTCATCCACAAACGGAATGGGCTGCTCAAAAAAGGTCATGAGCATCACATCGTATGCAATGCTCAAATAACTCTGCTGATGCGGTGGAAGGTCAGCGCGTGGATAAACGTTATACAGAAGCACAGTAGATAACAAAAACGCCGATACCGCAACAATAATAAAGGTAGTGAACCCTCTAAAAAAA
>ENA-OOPL01000003-OOPL01000003.1-human-oral-metagenome-genome-assembly--contig:-NODE-3-length-25107-cov-8.150480_pt1 | contig 25107 bp, 31 predicted proteins | sample MGYA00245263_ERZ501135 | MGnify/ENA primary metagenome ERZ501135 (study PRJEB25959, sample SAMN05335050) | human oral metagenome | host: human-associated | place: USA: California | collected 2014-05-18... | reverse complement strand
CAATTAAACGAAAGGACTACCAAAATGCGAAAAGCAACCTACCAAGCAACCTACTTTGTCAAGACTAACCATGACGCGATAGCTGTCAACAACCTTGATGATGTAGCCGAGCTTCTAATCATGATGGCCTCTACGGCCGATTTCATGCTCGAGCACAACCAAGTGATCACAATCGAGCTTAAAAAGACAACCGTCGATGACCGCATTGTTCTAGCACCAGATGAACTGAATGATGTTGTTTGCCGCAAGCTTTACGGCTACGCCATTCACTTCACCGCAGTCGACTTCAGCACTGCGACCACCACGCTTAGCGATTCTCGAGGTGCCGACTTTTAGTCGGCCCTCGGCCTCCCCCGATGATTAAATTAAACGAAAGGAATCACCATGAAACTACCAAAAATAACCAAGCGAAGCGTTGTTGTTGCTTCTGCCATAGTCGCCGTGACGTTTTCTGGTGGCGTGGCTGTTTTTGCTTTTCACCAAGCTCCCGAACAGCCTCACGCTGCCACAGAAGTAAAAACAGACGCCAAAAAAGCGAAAAAGGAGGAAAAGTCGGCCACGTCCGGCCAGACACCCTCAGAGGTGCAAGCAACCGGACAGACTGACCAGTCTGCTGCTATTCCTGCTAGCAATCGTCCAGGTGTGCATAGCGGTCGAGATACTGAAACACGACGACCGGTAGCTCAGCCTCAGCCGGCTTCGCCTGCTCCTGCGCCTGCCCCAGTACCGTCGCCAGCTCCCGCTCTGCAGCAAGGCGCGCACATTCCGTTCACCAACAAACCGGTAACGCCTGGCAATCCGGAATCGTATGCCGGTACTGTCGGCCAGTGTCCGTTTTATGAGATGGCTGGTGAAAAAGGTTGCGTTCCGCCTGCTGGTTACACTTGCAATTCTGACTGGACTCATTGTACAATTGAAAAATCAAACTAAACGGAGAACTGCCAATGCAAGACAAACCGAACCCAATGCAACCGCGCAACCGCGCCGAGCGTCGCCGGCTCGCAAAAGCTTATAAATCTTTCAAGCCAAAATCTCGCATGGTCTGGCGCACCATGAATAAACACATGAAAGAGGCTCAGCTTCGCCGCGAAGCCGAACAACAGCAACAGGAGGTCAAAAATGGTGCTTGAAACCATCGACCAAGCGCTTGCCCGGCGAGAGCAGCCGGTGCAGGAGCACGTTATTGAAATCCCGGCTGACGACGAGCCTGCGGAGGTCAACGTCCAGCCAAAATCTCGCGAGGAGTTTCTCAGTGCTATTTACTCGGCTCATTCAAACATTTTGCGGGCCAAGCTCAAACTTCGCACCGCGAAAGAAAACCGCGAGGATCTGGTTGGTGATCTCGAGGAGAAACAAGACCTTGACGATCTGCGCTCCCAGGTTCGCTCGGCTCGCGACAAACTGGCGATTGCCATTTCGGAAAGCCCAGCGGTTCGCTCCGCCGACGAAGAGTTGGAGGCCGCAGTTGCTGATCTCGGCCTGGCTCAAAAAGTGATGTCTGATCTGCTGGTGGTTTATTCTGCCAAATTTAATAGCCGCACCGTCGATGTCGACGAGCGTCGCTCATCGTCTTGACCGCCAAGCTCGGCAAAGTAGAGGTTGAGCAATTGTCTCTATTCTGATATCATTGTTGTCGAGCGTCAAGTTCGCCCTAGGTGATGCCCACCCTTACCTAGAGCGAACCAGGCGCTTGACAGTTGCCTCGGGTAAAAGCTTTAGAATTGGTAGTTCGATCGTTTAGCCCGAAGCGTGGTCAGCGCCTGGCCTTAAAGACAGTATCCGGAAAGTCCCCGACTGCGAGCGGGGATTTTTCGTGGCAAAAAATATTAAAATATGGGGTTGACTTTTCGCCCGTGTTCGTCTAAACTGGGAGTAGGTAAAATAAATGAAAGGACTACCAAATATGACAACACCTGAAATATCAACCGCTAAGCCTGCCGTCGATCCAGAGAAAGATGCCAAGCAGGTCGTCGCTAAGAATACGAAGACGCTCTATGCCGACATCGTGCCGCTAGCTGCTGGCCTTTTCGACAAAAATACGCGGATCTCAAAAGAGAAGATGCTCGCGACGCTTCATCGCTCTATTCTCGCCTCACCAAAAACGGCCAGGCTCGGCCGCTCGAGGACTTGAAGTTGTTTCTGGCGGTGGCCAACCAATACGGCCTGAATCCATTCAAAAATGAAATCTACGCGGTCTATATGTGGGATTCGTCTCGCAGTCGTGATGAGCTAACGCCGATCGTTTCAATCCATGGCTTGCGCAAAATGGCGCGGGCTGGCGGTGTATATACCCACACCGGTGCGGCCATCATTACATACGATCAAGAGACGAAACTTCCAGAATCTGTCACCGTGCCTGTGTTCGGCCGCTTCCCCGGCGAGACTACGCCGCACGAAATAACGCGATATCAGGCGTTCTATGAAGAATTCGTCAAAACCAATAAGGAGGGTAAGCCAACCGGTAACTGGAAAACTATGCCGCGCGTCATGCTCACGAAATGTGCTGAGGCGAATGCTCTTCGCGCCGGCTTTGACATCGCTGGCATTTATGTCGAGGAGGAACTGACTTCAAATAACGTAATTGAGGGGGAGACAGTCGATGGCGAATAGAGTTGATCACCTTAGTTATTCTGCCATCATTTCGTTCTTGCGAAATCAGGTAGAGTTTCACAAGCGTTATGTTGCTGGTATTTGGGATAACGCCAAATCGCCGGCTGCGATCGTCGGCACGGCGTTTCATAAAGCGCTCGAGGAATACTACAAGGGAGCTGATATCCAAGCGTCGGTTTCGGCTGGGCTTGAGGAGATAAACTTCACCAGCGACTACGAAATTGATTATGGCAAAACTGGCAGCCGCGAGAAAATGATCAAGGATTACACAACCTTGATTAATAAGTATTTCGAGGAAGCTCCGTCTTATCATAAAGTCATCGATATCGAGGTCAAGCTTCGCGAGTCGGTCGCTGGCGTTCCGATGGTCGCCAAAATCGACATGGTTGATGAAGATGAAAACGGCAGCGCTTGGCTCGACGACCATAAAACGGTCGGGGCTTATTCCCCGGACGACGAGGAAAACTACAAGTATCTCTTGCAGGGCTACATCTATCTGGTTGTGGCCGAGAAGCACTACGGCCGCGAGTTCGCCGGTGTCCGCTTCGGCGAAATCAAACGATCCATCAATCGCGATGGCTCGCCGCAGCGCCGCGAGGTCGTCTATGATCGTGAATCGGTTCTGGCGTTCGCTCCGGTCGCTCAAAAGATAATCACCAACGTGTTTGCCTACGTCAATGATGACCACTCGAAGTTCTTTCCTAATCCGAGCGATACGCTCAGCGGGGTTGAATCGATGGAGCTGGTCTCAAATATGGAGGTTGGCTTTGATGCCGCCCGCGTCAAGAAGCAAGTCAAGGTTGCCGACAAGTTCGCGCCTCGCCATGTCACCGTCGACATTGATGGCTCTGACGGCACGCCCGAGGAGCTTATCCTGCGCAAGTTTACCGAGTTTGGTATCGGTGGTATCTCTGGCGATACCCACGTCGGTGCTTCGGTGATCCAATATACTTTCAAGCCCAACCGCGGTATCGCCATGAGCGCCATTGCCAAGCGTGCCGACGATATCGCCATCGCGCTTCAATCGAAGTATGTGCGTATCGAAGCGCCGATTCGCGGCACTGACCTGGTTGGTATTGAAGTACCAAATGAAAACCGGCGCGTCGTTCCGTTTGAGGACGACAAGCACCTTAAACCTGGTACGATGGAGGTTCCGCTTGGCGAGGACGTGTTCGGCGAGATTCATTATGGCGATATCACCAAAATGCCGCACTTGCTTATCGCTGGTCAAACTGGCGCTGGTAAATCTGTCCTACTCAACGTGATACTTCACGCTTTGACAAAACAGCTAACGCCTGACGAGCTTCAGCTGGTGCTGATTGACCCGAAGCAGGTGGAGCTGTCGCTGTACGATGGCGATCCTCATTTATGGAACGATATCGTCACTACACCGACAGATGCCGCGGAGGTTCTCCACGGCTTGGCCGAGCAGATGGAGGATCGTTATGGCCGGCTTCGCCAAGCTGGCGTTCGCACCATCGATGATTATAAAGGCGGTAACATGCCGCGGATTCTGGTGGTCATTGACGAGTTCGCCGATCTTCTCATGGCCGACACCGGCGCGGACATCAAAAACATCGATTATAAAGAGTTCGCGGCGTTTATGAACGAAGCTCTGGCTATGAGCCCAACTGGCCGCATTACTCAAAAAATGTTGCAGGTGTCGCTCAAAGGCTCCATGAAGTCGTCTGCTCCGAGCTGCGAAACGTCGATTATTCGCCTGGCGCAGAAAGCTCGCGCCGTCGGCATTCACCTGGTGCTGGCTACTCAGCGGCCGAGTGCCGATGTCGTCACCGGCCTCATCAAGGCAAATATTCCAACAAAGATAGCGTTTAGCGTTACCACCAGTATGAACTCGAAAATTATTCTTGATCAAACTGGGGCCGAATCGCTAACTGGCTATGGTGATATGTTGTATCAAGATCCGCGCTCGAAGAGCCTGCAACGGCTTCAGGGCTTGTATATTTAAGTATCAATAAAAGGAGGGAAAATGGAAATTCTCGAAATTATAAACTTTATAATCAAGATGATATTGGTGGGTGGCGCTGTCCTCATAGGCACATTCATCTTGGCAATCATCGTCGGTTCGGTTCGCGAACTGATAAAAATCTTTAACGGCAATCTTGACGATAAGAAAGGCAAAAAATAAAGGTGGTCTGTTATGGCAGAAAACAGGCGGCTGCGCTCCGGGCGGCCAAGCTCAAAAAACAAGACCCGGACTACTTTCGGAAGCTCGCTCAAAAGGTGCGCCATCGGGGTCGCGATGCTGGCGGCCCGACCGGCTTTGCAACTAGCCGCGAACTGGCAGTTGCGGCAGGCAAAAAAAGCGGCGAAACGCGCCGCCGACGAGCTGAAAGCCGCCGCGCTGGAGAGGATATCGGTAGAATACATAATGCCGCCGATCAATGCGACGGAAACACTGGCTCGGCTGGGGCGGAGCGACTGGAGGCGAAACTAAATGAGCACGCAAAGGCAATCAACCACATTATCGCCAATAGAAACTGGTGCCGTCATTCAGCCTCAAGACATAAAGCTCAATTACGTAATCGGCGATGACGGCAGGCTGGTTTCGTTCGGCTTCACCGTCCTGGGGCAGCCTGCGGTCAAGAAAAATAACCAAAAGGTCAGCTTCCGCGGCCGCCGATCGCACAAATACAACACGGCCGCTTACAACAGGTGGCTGAAGTCGGCCAATAGCCAAGTGGAGCTGGCAATGGATATGTTTCAAATCCTCGCTTGCCGGAAATGGGAGACGATTGACTTTCCGTTTAATCTTCGCGCTCGGTTTTTCGTCCGAACTTTTGGCACTGTCGATCTGTCGGCTCTTTACGAGGGTATACAGGACGTGATGAAAGACAAGAAGATGATTCTCGACGACAACGCTTGGCTTCTCGTCTCTCACGATGGATCTGGTGTCGCAAAAGACGCATACAATCCGCGGATCGAGCTTCTCCTCACCCGGACTGACCACGCCGAGTGGCGCGGCGAGCCAAATCCGCGTTATAATGGAGGTGCGGGTTAGGTAGCCCCCGCAAAACTCCTACGCAGCACACCGTTTCGGCGGTGTGCTTTTGGGATTATTCGGAATTTCCGAATAATCTCGGAGTTTTCCACAGGTTTACCTCTGATATGGGGTAATTATCGAATAATCTTTGCTGAAAGTGTTGACTTTATCGCTCGTGTTTGCTAATATAAGAGTACAATCAATTAAACGAAAGGACTACCAAAATGAATAAGAAATCAGTATTTCAAAGAATAAGCAAGAAATCTAGCAAAAATCAATTAACCAGTGACCACGCTGTCATGAGACACGCTTTCTATAAAGTTAGGCATTACTCTACCGCCAAAATCAGCGACAAAGAAAAGGAGTTGATGAAAGCTTGGATAATGGAGCGTGGGTTAGTCGAGAAACGAGACAGCTTAAACAACGCTGACTACTGGCTGATCGGCTCGCTGTTCGGGCTAAAAGACGAGAGGAGTTGCTAGTCGAAGAATAAACGCATCAATTAGATTGCCTCGCCGGCGGCATTGTGGCCGGCAAATTGTAAAAATAACATCAAAAAAGGAATAAAGAAATGAAAAACTTCACAAAACAACTTCAAAAGAATGACAAATTTATTGCAACGGCTCGCGGCGCTCGTACTATCTGGCGCGTCGGCACGATTGTTGCGCCTGCTGCCGCCTGTGGCTATCTGACGATGCGCTACAATGATATAATTGTTACTGCGCTAGCGGTTCTGCTTGGCCTTTACAGCGTCAGCCAGCTGATCAAATCGGCTTGGCTTGCGGAGGGCGACGTCGCCAAAAAGTAACTAGCGTGCTTTATGAAAAAACTCGCATTATTGATTTTAGTTGCAGTGCTGTCGGTTACGATTCACTCATTCCGACAGCCAACGCCGCCAGGAACTTCAGCCTCGGCTTCTCATTTCGCTTATAAAACGATTGCGGACAAAAAGCCGACCGTTGACCCGTCTGATAAAAAACCAGCCGCCAAAACCGAGCAGAAAAAGGCAGAGCCGGCCGCTCCTGCACCTGCACCTACGCCCACACCGGAAACCTGCCGATCGGCCATTGCCAAGGTCTGGCCGGCTCACCTGCAAGCTGGAGCTATCACCGTTATGACGCATGAAAATCGTACCGAGCTTCCGGCGGCCATCGGCGCAGTCAATTTCGACGGCTCGCGTGACTTCGGGTGCTTCCAGATAAATGACAGGTGGCATCGCGGCTATTTCTCGGGCGGCGACTGGCGCGATCCTGTCTGGGCGGCCACCTACGCTTTGCAGATATACCGGGAGCGCCAGGCTCGCAACGGTAATGGCTGGTCTGCCTGGTATGCCGTCCGCGGCGTTCTCTGGTAAACAAAAACCGAGCCAGAAGTGTGTGCGAAACTGGCTCGGTCAATTTAGGAGATAGATGTTTATTTTTGCGGAGTCTTCGAGGAGGTGTTTCGACTAGCGCCCCCTCTTTTTAATTCTAGCACAAGAAAACCGTAGCGGAGGGCTACGGCTTCTTGCATACTTACGGAAAGATTGTCTCGTCTGAGGATCAATACGATTCCAGTTCTATTTTACAGCATCGCCGAATTTTTGCAAGCCGGTTATCGCACCGCTGGCGCTTAAACCTGCGACTAGGCCGTACGTCCAGTCGTGGTTCGTTAGTAGCGAAAGTCCAACGCCGATTGCTGCTGATCCTGCGATGATAATCACTACCTCGAAGTCTCGCTTAAACAGCCGGCGTATCAACTCCGTAAAGCCGATAACTGCTACTGGTATTAAAACTGTAATGATGAAGTTAGTTATCATGTCAAATTCTCCTTAAAATTTACATTTAGTTTACATCTCTCCGACAGATGTCAAGCGAAATTGCTTCCAATTAGACATCTTTCGGTGTTTTGGATTTTAGCGTCCACTGTTCGCTGGATCACAGCTCCTCGCGGATCTTTCAGTGGTTCGCCCGTTTTCGGGTCGTGCCACCTGCTCAATCCTGGTACGCTGTGTGCGTCCACCAGGCACTGCAGGCAATCGTTGTATGTCGAGCCTGCTGGCATTTCTGGTGTGGCTTTGCCGATGTGCAGTGTCACGCAGCCGCAAGCTTTGCATTCGCGGAAGTACAGGCTCGACTTCGTGATCGTGATTTTCGACAGATCCGGTTCCATTACGGCAGCCTCAACACCTGCCCTGGAAATATCAGGTTTGGGTTAGGTATGCCGTTGATATTAGCCAGCGTCTGATAATCAGTACCATGCGCTGCTGCAATAGCGCTTAAAGTGTCGCCTCGGCGCACTGTGTACGATTTAGCTGCTGGCGCCGCGCCGGTGACTTTCAAAACTTGGCCTGGATAAATCAGGTTTGGATTTTGAATGCCGTTTATGGCAGCCAAGTTCTGATAGGTCGTGCCATATTTAGCAGCGATGCCGCTCAGCGTGTCACCCGATTGCACTGTATAAGTTTCGGCCGCTGGCTGCGGTGTCGGCTGCGCGTCGGCAATCTGCCCAGCATGTCCAGCTGGTGCTGGAGCACCACCGGCGTATTTATCCCATGCTTCAGCGTCGCCATAAAACTCGTTGCAGTCGAGGTTTCCGTCCCAGCCATCGAGCCGGCCGCTCGAAGTCCACTGCCACATCGCGTAGCCGCTCCAATATTTTACGCTTGGCGGCGTTCCGGCAAGTTCCATGTTGTAGTTGTAATCGGCCGCCATGTCGCGATACTTCGCCACCCAGAGGCCATAGTCAGCGCCAGCGACGCTGCTCCAATCGTGGCTGTTTACCACGCTCTCTGACATGTAGATGAGCGGCTTCACGCCAGTTCGCTCTTGCACTCGATCCAGCCAGCGGCGCGCCCACGCTACGTCGCCAACGTTGCCGCCGTCTTCCCAGTCAAGGACAAGCATGGCGTGCTTGATGTATCCTTGAATATTATCGACGAAAAAGTCAGCCTCAGCGATCGCGTCGTTGCTGCCGTTTCTCGCAAAATGGTAAACACCGAGCTTTTTACCAGCTGCGGCTGCTTGCTGATAATGCTGATCGCAGTTTGGGTTGACGTAGTTCGTCCCCTCCGTCGCCTTTACGATGACGAAATCTGCCGGGATTTTACCAGCGTCCAAGCCAGCCTGCCAGCTTGATATGTCAATTCCTTTCATTGACTCCCCTTTCTTATTACTTCGCTACAATCGCCAAGCGATTGCGGATAATATTTGCACCAATTCATCAAGCGGTCAATCACCGGATACCACCGCCAAATGACGGCCGCTCCGGCTAAAATCATCACTATCAGAATTGTCAAAAGTATGCGGGCGATCCATCGCCCGATCGAATGTTTGGTAGCATTAACTCTCATACCTTTATGATAGCACGCTCGGAATTCTCACGCTACCGTCGATTAGCTTCATCAAAATAAACAGCATTAAACCAATCACCAATATGACGATTGCGTTTGCCGCCCAATCCTTGAATTTTAGCCGCAGCGTAGCCATCATTGACTTGGCTTCAGTCTCAGCCTTGTCTTCGAGCGCCTCGAGCCGTTCATTTATCTTATCGTGATCAGCCGAGTGCTTGTCGATGTAGTTTGTCAAAATCTCCGGCGTGACAAATTTCATACTAGCCAGTTGCTGCACTAGCGAATCGACCGATCCCTCAATTTTAGCCATGGATCTTTTCGTGTATTCCATGTCTGTCGATAGAATTGCTACCTTTTTATCTATCTCATGCAGCAGCGCTTCGCTATCTTTATTTTGCTCGTTCATCAAACTAATTTTAGCATTTTGTGCCAGCTTCCTGCAAAGCTTTATCGGCCGTGTTGTAAATAAAGCTATAGCGTTACCGGGAATGGGTCGTCGGTAATCCAGCTGGTTGTGCCATACCATTCGTTATGGCCATTGTTCGCAACGTAAAATATATAATCTTGATCGCCGCTAAAGAACCTAATTGACCCTACAGCGTTTAATCGCCCTGAATTCCAGCCGGTCAGCGTCATTGTGGCTTCATCTTGAAGTGGCGAGACTTTAAATCCTTTAGGGACTTTAGAATCAACAATGCCTGTACCTGGATTGTGCTGAGCTTTTGATTGCCCCGTAGGCATAATAGCATTAGTTTTAACAATGGCGGTTACCATATTTCCTCTTCGAATATATTCACAAAGCAGTACGCCGACCTGCTCTCTCTTTATAATCGTCGGCTCTACATTAAAATTCACCGCCTCGTCGGTTCCTGGGGCGAAGTCTGGCGAGATAAAGATATCGCGGATCTCTAGGTTCTCTAGCGTCGTACCGTTTATCATATAAAGATAAACCATAGTTGATGTAGACGCTACAACAATGCCGAATCTGGTTGTCGGCGGTGTCCCCTGCTTAAACTGCACCCGTAGGCCGTTTGGATAGCGGCGAATGTCGCCCTCTGGAACGGTAATCGCAGCTATTCCGTTGTCAAAACTGCTATAAGTCCAGTGTTCAGCTGGTGTCGTCCAGCCGCTTGGCAAAACACCGGTGAATTTACCGATCGTGATTGATCGGTTTTGTCCATCGCGCACAATCGGTATGATATCGTTCGCTCTGGTGCTTTCTACCGGCTGAAATTGACTTATTTTTTGCTGACCTGGGTTCATTTTGCTGATTCCTTTCGTTTAGCTTTATTATATCACTCTGATTCGCGTTCGCGGTTGTCCATATTGCGCTTCAGGTCTTGAATTCGCTTCGATAATCTCGGCCGTAGTATGTTGAATTTCAATTCTGCGGTCTCGAGCTTCTGCGTGATGGCGACAATCTGCATTTCTGGCGCGTCCATCGTTGCGCTAAATCCCTGGTATTGCGTCAGCTCGCCGAGATGAATGTCCAGCGCCTCGTATTTTGGCGATGCGAACGTCGCTTCTCCTGAAAATACCGGCTTGCTGCCCCGCTGAATCTCGCCCTCAACCACCAGCTTGGCGCTGGTTTCGTCTTTGTAGCGGCTGTCAGAGAGCTTTTTGAATCCGCGGCGTATCTCGGCGATGCTGTGGTCGTCTCGGCCGGCTACTACGAGAGTTTTGCCGTCTGCTTTTTCGCCGCCAATGAATATCACGTCGTTCACCAGTTCCTCGATGGTTTTTACGAGTTTCGGCGTACCGATGACGTTTTTGCCGCGCTGAAGTTTTCGCTTCACGAATGTCGGTCTCGGGTGGGCATGCACAATATTCTCGGCATAGTCGTAATAATAGTGCCAATCAGCCGGCATCGATTTAAATACAGCGGCGATGGCTTCACTGATTGTCGTCACGTCATTAAAGCGAATAGTTACCTTGGTGCCGGTGTCTTCAATGCTGGCCTCGGTGTAGCGACAGCGTGCGCCTTGCTTTTGCGCGAAATCTATCAGCTCGCGTAAGATGTCGCTTGGATCTTGCGAATAAAAGGCTCGCTTGTAGTCGCCTGGTTTTTCGTAGAGAGAGAATGCCAAATCCCAGCCGAAATCTTGCCAGAACGGATTGTCGTGATAATTGTTATGCTGCAATCCCTGGCCGGTAGTGAAGCGGCCGCGTCTGTCAACCAGCAGCTCTACTGGATATGGGAAGCTGTCTTTATACTGTGATCCACCTTGTGCCGACAATTTAATAATGAAGCGTTTGCCGTTAGTCATTCGTACGCTCTTATTGAACGGTATAAATAATTTTTCGTATACGCTGCGGCCTACTGGTATCACCACAGCGCCACTAGCTTCAATCGTCCCGTGGTTTATGTCGGTCGAGTACGAAAATAGCTCAGCATACAGCGTAGTCATATTTTCGGCTAGGAGATCTTGCCTAAGCCCTGGAGAGCATACTGAATAAAGCTCAATACCAGCGACCGTCTTGCTGCCGGTGGTTACCTGTATGGTCTGAATTATTTCGTTGCAGTACCCCCATCGACTCGAGCCGAAGCCTATCGTCGCCAGCCCGTACGGCTTATGTTGGTAAGCTACCTCTGCTTCGGTCTGCAGATAGATATGATTTAGCTCCTGTGAGTGGCTGAGGACTGTTGCAGTCACCTGGCTGTCGGTGTTTCCTGCCGACAACTCCCACTGGCTGATATATCCATTAAATAAAGAGCGGCCCTCTGGATGGCCGTCAGCCACCACGATAATCCTCGCGTCCTCGGTGATGATGTTTTTGCCGTCCTCAGTTAGCCATGGCAGGTACTCGCCATATCGAACGCTGGCACTGATATTGACGTTGGTGTCGATGTTTGTGCCGCTTCCAAGTCCCATCGGCGTGGTCATGCTCCCCACTATCTTATAGCCAAGCTCAGTCAGCATGTTTTCGTTTATCTCGGTCATAATTTCAGTGACCACGCTGCGTGTTGTCGCGTCGTTTTGAGCCAACTTCATTGTCATGTGCGAATGCAGCGAGTTGACTTCCGACTGGATAGCCGGTGTGCTGGTCACGGTATTTATCTGACCAAGGTACGTTCCGTCCTTAAGATAGGCGCTGTATATGACTTCGGCCGCCTCATTGCTAGGTTGCTTCTGCGAAAGCGTCGCCATCATCTTGATTTCGTTAGTAATATTAAATCGATAAGTGACGTCGGCTTCAAGTACGAGATGAACGCTGGTGATTTGCATCGATATGCTCCCGCCGCCGATCGGCTGTCCGTCTCCGTCGAACGCGAATGATATCTTTTTCGGCACAACATCGCTATTGAGCGTTGACAGGTCAAATCCGTCAAGTACCACCCCGTCGGTCATCCAGGTGTTACCAGAGAACATATCAATTATTTTGAACTTAAAGGAGAAGCCGACGTCGCTGCTTTTCAACTGTTCAGCTGTCACGCCCCATTCGTCCATCGTGCCAGTCAAGACGAATTGTGGTTTGAAAAAGTTGGCAATGCTGCCAATATGAATATTGCCGACTTCCTGCCCGTCGATTCGTAGCCTCGCCCGCCCAATATTTACAGAGTTAGACCCTGACAATGTTATCGATGAATGAAATTCACCGGTATGTGGCTCAATTTCTGTGTTTTTCCACGTATAGAAATAGTCGCCGCCTCCGGTAATAGAATACGACTGAGGTTTCTTCGTCTGGAGCTGTGCCATCGGCTAAGCCTCCACAATAGTTAGGTTGCCTGGTTGCACCTGCAAAGTTTCAGGCGCCATCACTTCAAGCGGCCACGGCAGTGCGTCAAACGCGATCATCTCGCCGCCGGTTTCTGCTGTAAACAATGCCCAGTACCTGAAAACGCCGCCCGGCACTTGAATCGCCACGACGCTGTCGTTGGTGGCCGTGCCGTCCTTGTCGTCAATTTTCCAGGAGGACACCTTGCCTCTTTTGTAATTTTCTTTCGGCTCGCTCTTGGTGTCGCCGGTATAATTTGGGTGTTTTTCAAGCAAGCCAGCATAAACGCCGCCGGTTCGCTTCTCGACCTCAATTCCGAGCAGGAACTTCACTGAGCGCTTTCGTTCGTTGTATGTTTTTGGCATTACTTCCCTCCTGTTTAGATATATTTTGGGTTATAAACGGCTCGCAACTGGTGGTTTCGTGCGGCCAGGTTGTCTTGATACTCAAGCATTCCCGCTCCGTACTCCCAGCATGGGAATGTGCCGCTAGCTCGCAGCTGCATGCTGTTGTGGATAATAGTCTTGGCCTCGCAGTCGACTGTTATCACGTCGCCGGCTTTCAGGTTCGCATTGAACGTCAGGTATTCGCTGCTGTCTGGATTTCCAAGCGTTATCTCAGTGCTGCTGCTGCTGCTGCTGCTGCTGCTGCTGCTAATGATTATAGTAGGTTTTGCTCGATATGTCCCGATATTCTCGACGGAGATGGCGCTTGCGGCCGTACTTATGTTTGTGGTGGCGCTGAAATCAATCAGGCCGACCGACGACCTAGCTGCCGGCGATTCGCACTCCATCTCAAAACTGAAGCCGGCGCGGCTAACGTCGAATGATCCGCGGCTGATGTTTAGGTTCGTGGCCACGCCGCTCCAAATTCGATAGCCCTCTGGGAAATTCGTCGCCAGCTCGATTTTCTGGCCGAACGTCAACGTTCGCTTCAGCCAGTCGATTAGCCAGTCGCACTCCCGCTGGCTCGACGCTGAAACTTGCCCGGCGACAGAGATGGTTCGCCCCGCAAAGTGGCCGCTATTCAGCAGGATTCGGCCGTCGTCTCGTGCCAGGTCACCGCTGTCGACGGTTCGCTTGGCTATGCCGAATAGGTTTGTGGATTGCACTCGGACGTTGCCGCCATTATTGAGGTCAAATCCGTTTAATAAAAATCTGCGTCTGTCGTTCATTACGTCGGTACTCCCATCGATGCCAAGTCACCGTCGCGGTCAAGTCTCTTGAAGAACGCGTCGGCTGCTTCTGGCGTGTTTATTACAATTTGTCCATTGAACTGGTTTGTCGTGTTTCGGTTGCCGCCAGAATTGCTGACGTTAGTGACACCACCGCTGCCAGCGAGCGTCGCTCCTGGCCCGTTGATACCGCTTCCTGCGAACGATAAGCCGCCAAGCGACATGTCACCGCTCAAACCGTCGTAAACGTCGCTAGCGATGTCTGTGGCGGTTTTAACGACAGCGTCTCGCATACTTTCCAAGCCGCCGCTCCAACCTTGCATCATGAATTTACCCATCTGCGCCATCACGCGGCTCGGCGACTTAATGCCGAAGAAGTTCTTCACGGCATCGAGCGCGCCGCTACAAATCTCCTTGATCTTATTGACAACCGCGTCTTTCGCGCCCATCACGCCCTTGACCAGGCCGTCGATAAGATTCTTGCCGGCGCTGGTAAAGTTGCCGATGAAACCGGCCACTGCGTTGTAGGCATTTTGAACTGCGTTCTTAATTGAGGTAGCAATCTGGCCAACCGTGCCGACCACGTAGCCGACTGCGGTGGCCACTGGATTAATAATGTAGGTCTTGATGGCATTCATCAGGCTGTTTACCACTGCTGCAATGCCGCCAAATACTGTGCTAATGACGGCGCTCATCACGTTGAGTATCGGCTGAATGAATGGCAGTATGGCGTTCCAAACCGCCGTGATCACTCCCCAGATGGCGCTCATCACGCTGCTTATCACGCTGACGATGGCGTTGAACACTGTCGATATTACCGTCCAGATGACCTGCAGTATCGGCGTTACCACGGCGACGATGGTATTCCAAACAGTCGACACAACGGTAACGACGAACGTCATCACGGCATTGATGACTTCTCCCATGTGCGTAAAGATGTAGCCGACCGCTTCGCCAAATGGTACGAGCACATTGTTCCAAATGGCCATGATTGTGCCATAAAATATCACGCCGATAATCTGCACAATGGTGCTTATTATCGTCCACACCACTTCAGCGATTCCGCTGAAAATAGTCCAAACTATTTGGCCAAATCCGACGATGGCGGTTATTATCAAATCGACAATCTGAAATACAGGGGTCAAAATGGTTAGTATCGTGCTGATGACTTTGCTTATCACGCCAACGATAGTGCTTATCACGCCGACGACTATGCTGATTCCTTTCGCCACCACACCAACAATCACGCCAATTACTGAGCCGATGACGCCTGCGGCAGTTCCAATCGCTCCTGCAATCGTACCGACGATATTCACCACCACACTAATCACTGAGCCGATGACGCTGGCTATGTTTCCAATAACAGAGCCAATCACTGTCCCTATCTGCCCTAGCACCGCTCCTATCTGGCTGACGATTCCATTGACGAAGTTTCGGAATCCCTCGTTCGTGGCGTAAAGCCAAGCGACAAAGCCAACCACTGCGGTGATGATGATGGCTATCCAGCCAACAATCGGTATCGAGCTGATCGCCGCTCCAAGTCCGGCCGCTCCGCTGCTCAGGCCTGAAAACACCACCTTGCCAACCATTCCCATCACGCCAAGCGCGCTGGTTATTCCCTTGACGGCAGTCTTTGCAGCCGCGCCGACAAACGTCCACGCCGTCGCTCCCTCTTTCGTGACTTTCGTGACATCTTTCCAGCCTTTTGAAATATCGCTGACTGCCACTGCGGTCTTAAAGCCGAGAGCGGCCGCTTTGGCGGCGACGTACATGCCAATTAGAACTTTGAGTGCTGGGACTGCGTTTTGCAAGATAAACGTCACCACTTTGACGATTTCCTCGCGATGCTCTTTGATAAATTTCGTGGTCTCGGTGACGCGGTTGCTCATCTGGTCAAACAGGCCGCCGGCTTCAATCACCATGCCTTTTATCGGGTCGATCTTAATTCCCAGGATTTCCAAGCCGACGCTTCGTATCGTACCGCTCAGGCTTATCATGCGGTTTTGGAACGTGTCGGTCATCTGGCCGATGTCAAGGCTGGCCGCGTAGTTTTCCATCGCCTTGACGAACTCTTCAGCCTTAACTTTGCCGCCGTTTATCTTCTCGCTGGCTTCTTGCATGGATATGCCGAAGTGCCGAGCGAGGATTGTCGTCAATGGGATATTGTTGTTGATCAGCTGGAGCGCGTCCTGGCCAAACAGCGCGCCGCGGCTGGTCACCTGGCCGAATACTAACGCTAGGGCTTGCAGGTCTGCGCCATTGACGATAGACATGCGGGACAGCGTGTCCATATCCTTGACGACGGTTTGCGTGGTTCGGCCGTATCCTAGCAGCGTTTTGGCTGCTTTGGAAGCGTCTGGGAATGCAATCGGCTTGCCGAGCGTATAGTTGTACAGCTGGCCGAATACTTTGTTCGCTTCACCAACGCTGCCAGTCAAAACGCCAATCTGGCGCTGGGTCATCTGCAGGCTGCTGGCAAGGTCGACGAAGTATTTGCCACCAAAAGCACCGCCGGCTGTGAATGCGGCGGCGGTCTTGATCAGATTCATAATCCCCGAAGCCATGCCGTCCAGGGCGCTTGCTGCCTTGGAGGCAAATGATGAGGTCGAGCCAGCAGCGGACGACATGCTCGACTTCATCGAGCTGCTCAACTTCTCGACATCGCGCTGAATCTGGCTGAGCGTCTTACTCGCACGGTTCTGCGCTTCAATCACAAGTCTGAGCTGGCTGTCGTCCATTGCTACCCCTTAATATTTAGATTTTCGTCTCATCTCCGCCTCCTGGCGTTCGGCTTCGTAGCCCTCCTCGTTTAGTTTTATCTCGATGGCTTGAATCAACCAGTGAGGTTGGCTTACGTAATCCTGAAATGTCCAGCCCATGGTCTGGCATATGGTAGCTATTTGGATCTCCTGCGGTATTTTCGCGTGCTTGACGCCGGCTATGGCTTTGGCGTAGGCTGCGCTGATTTTGGCTCGCCTTTTGGGTTCATGACTTCTCCTGTGATCTCCTCGATCTTTTTCTGGATAAAGTCGAAATCCTCGGTTGGCAGTTTCAGCAAGCTCTTGAGTTTAGCGTCATCATCACCGGCGAAGTCGTCGCCATCAACTGTGACCACCAAAAACTTTATAGCGTTGTTTTTGATTTCGCTGATGGCGGTTGCCGGCAGTTTATCAAATCGCATAGTCTCTTTGATGTAGTCCTCGCTCATCGACTCGCCCTGAACAGCTCCGTTGAGGTCAAAGTTCGCATAAGCCAAGAACACTGCTTCGTTCATCTGGGACAGCTCTGCTGTTGTGTATGGCAGCAGCTCGACATCGCAGCCAAGCACTGGTGTTGTAATTTTTATATTCTCTTTGCTAATTCGTGGCATCTCCTACTCCTTTGCTCGAATTAATATTTAGTAACCATGTTTATCAGCGTTGCGGTGATTGCTGCAGCGTCATCGAGGCTGTAGTTCGCCTGGAACTTCGCGCTTCGGGTTTCAACTGCGTTATTATCACGGCTTCGGCTGTCTTCGGTAATTGCTACGGTCGGGAAATCAAACTGTAGCGTTGGGTGCTGGCCAGTGCCAATTTCTACCGCTTTGTTCTCGGCGATGAATTGAATTGCCTGCGGTTTGCCGCTCAGACATACTTGCCGCACGTCCTCTTGCGCTGGGTAGTAATCGAATGAACCGGTGACGTTCAGCTGCTGGTTCTGAATGTCGTCTGGCGTGTCGGTGCCGAACACATATTGCACGTCCAGGTTCTTTGAAATCTCGAGAGAGAATGACTTGATTTTTCGCGCTGGCGAAGCAGCAAGTCCTGCTGCGTTATCGGCCATCTTAACTGCCAGGTTTCGCGCCAGGAACTCATGGCCGCGCGTGAATGCTGGCGGTGTGGCAGGAGTCCACGGCTTTGATCGGCGGGACTTAAAGTCGATAGCCCTCATCAGGTAGTCGTCGATTGCTGCGGTGATTGTGAATGATTCAACCATTCCCAGCTCGTACGAATACTTCTGCTCTGGTTCTTTAACGAAAATGGACAGCGCGTCGTGGCTGTTATTGTTTATCATCTTGAACACGTGCTGCTTCGCGCCCGACTTGTCGGTAGTGGTTGGAGCTTGGCCGAACACGGCTCGCAGCTCTGCGCCGATAATGTGATCGAACACTTTGCCGTCGTAGCCACCCTCGGCAGTCACGTTGATGACGTCGCTGGCGTTGTGTTCTGAGATATTGCCGTAGGCGCTATCGTTGTGAACGTACGTCGGCTTGTCGTCGATGCTCAGCGTTTTGGTTGGCACTGCGAATGTCGGCGTGCCGAGCGTGCCTCTGGTAGTTTCGTTGCCGATATATATGGTGGTCAGTCGGCCGATAACTTTAGCCATTGTTTACCTCCTTGGCGAGCTTCTCTTTCGCCAACTTTACAGCCTCCTCTTGAGAGGTGGCTCGAACTGATATTTCGTGACCCTCAAGGTCAGGGAAGTAGTACACTTCCTTAGCACCTGATTCCGCCGGCTCAGGTGCAACTTCCGGCGCTGATTCCGCCGGCTCAGGTGCAACTTCCGGCGCTGATTTGGTTGGTTTAATATTTGGTTCTGCCATCGAGTTCTCCTCTGCTTTTAATTGTAGCACGGCAAAAGCTTTTTGGCAGCTAGTACTTCTCCTCGATTTTCGGAGCATAAATGTAGGCGGTTGTGTGGATTGCCGCTTCAACACTGAAAATGCCAGGCCCGCGCCGCTCCACGCCAATGCCAAAGTCGACGCTCAGCGGCTGGTCTTCAATGCCGAGCATGACGCTCACCGATTCGCCGTCTGGTGTGGTAGCAGCGGCCAGCTGCACCCTCTCGCGGAGCAGCCGCATGATACTGTCGTCGGTGTAGATGAAGTTGTCGTCCTTGCCAGAGACAATCTCGTACAGTTCTGTTGTGCCAGCTTCAACGTCAAAGTCGCGGCCCTGGTTGGCATTGATATCGGTGATGACGCTGATGGTGATTGCCATCTTGGTTACGTCGTCGCCGTCGAATCAGTCTCAAGCGTCATGCCATCGATGGCCACGCTCACCGCTGGCAGCATGCTCTTGCTGATCAGCAGCGTGTCACCGTAATACCACGTACGAATGTCTGGGTGTGCTTTCGGCTTTAAATAGTTGATGATGGCCGCGATCACTGGGTCGCGGTACTGCGCTCTGTTTAATGGCATTATCCCCTCCTCGATTCTCGCACTTCGTCAACCAGCCACTCGTGAAAGAACTTCATGATTCGCCGTTTGTCTTGCGCGATTATTTTTAACATAACACGTCGCGGCAGCTTCCTGCGCGGTCGGTTGCTTTGATGGTATTTAAAGTATGGCGTTGGATTCCAAATCTCCATGCGGCTGATTTTAACGCTGGAGCGGAAGTCTCCGCGCATTCTCCCGGTTCGCTGTAAAAGCGGCCAGGAGTATATTTGCGTCCTCGGCTGCCAGCCACCCATCAACGCGCCGGATACGCCGAAGTTCGCGTCAGTGGTCTTTAGCAGCTGCTTGCGTGACTTATCGAGCGGCTTGTGAAAGTTCTGGAGGTTGGTTTCCAATCCCATAAATTGCCGGGATAGCTGCACGTCTCCCTCGACATGGCCGGAGATATAAATCGCCATGATTACCGCCTCTTATTGAAGAATTCAGCTTCAGGGCTAAGAGGCGCTCGGCTTCCCTTGATTCGGCCGACCAGGTCACCGTCGCTGGCAAACGCTCCCGAAGTGGCCGCCGCAATGTTCGGGTCGGTCGGGTCTAGGTTGGCCGCGTCCTCGACCCACTCATCGATCATTTGCTTGGCGGTTTTCAGCTTCATGTAGCCGTCTTTGCTCGAACCGTCAACGTCGACGTTCGTTCCCCAGTCACTAATTTGCAGCAGGGCGGCCGCATACAGCCGTACTGCGTCTTCCCATACATCTGGGAAGTTTGCCATATCTAATGTCGCCCAGTTGTAAACCCTGGAGACTTTTCGCTTCAGCCAGTTCTCCGCCGACTTCCTGCGTCGCTCGATTTCTGCCTGCTCGATGGCCGAGAATTCGTAGGCCAGTATCACTCTGGAGTTTGGCTTCGGTGCTTTAACCAGGACGACAGCACCGGTGGCAGCGTCCACCGATTCAACCGCCACTGCGTCGTCGTCAACGTAGGCGGTGACATCTGCCTTGGTGACCTCATCGTCGCCGTCGCGGTCAACGATCGGTGCTTGTGATGCATAAAACACTCGGTTCGCGCCATCAACTTCACCGATGACGTGTTTGTCGGTGGTCTGCCGCAACAATCCAGCTTCTCGCCGGATATCGTGCAGGGAGGTGAAGTTCTTGGCGCTCATGAAAGTTCTACGCCTCCGGTGCTGCTTCGGCAGCTTCCTTTTGCGCCTTGAGGGCTGCGACGATAGCGTCGGCCATCACCTGCTTAGTGACAGCGGTTTCGTTTTCGTAGTCCAGCTCGATTCCAAGCTCTTTGGCTTGCGCCACGACAGCTTCGCGTGGTTGCTTTTTAATGCTCGATGGAGTTGGTATTCCAGCTTCGGCGGCTTCCGTCTCTCCAGCTTCTGCCTCGCCCTCATCTGAAGCGGTTTCAACCTCGCCCTCGACAACTTCTGGCTCAGTAGTCGTCTCGGTGGCTTCCGTCGCTTCTGAAGCGGTTTCGTCAAGGACAGTGACCTCGATGAACGCGTCGTCGAGCAAAGCTTCCAATTGCTCGTCGTCAACGTCAAATTCTTGTGGTTTGCCTGGTTGGATAACCAAGGCCGGCGCGCGCCGAGACAAGCCGTTGGTGATAATCTCGTTGGATAGCCGTAGTGATACTTTTGGCATTTCGATCCCTTTCTTATGAAGTTAGTTCATACTTAAATTGTAACACAAAAAATCGCCCCCAGTAGAGGCGATTTCTCTGCGTGTCGGCGGTTAGCCTTTACACTTGATAGCTCGGTGCCACAAGCCGTAGCCAAATGCGCCGCGCCAATAAGTACCGAAATAGTACTTTTTGTTCCACCAGCCCTTTTCGCTGTTCTCACCGAGGAAGCTCAGTGGCTCGTACTCGCGTTCCTGGATAACGAATGGCTTGATTTCGCCGGCGACGTTGATCAAATACCAGTCTTTGTCGGCTGTCAGTTCGGTGGACACCTTGACGCGAGCTGCGTTGTAGTTCGGGTTCTTGACTGCAACACCGCCCTCGACGATATTCTCGCGCTCAACGATTGCCTTTGCAGCAGCCTCAAGCTGTACAGGGACAACCAGCACCAAGTCGAGTTTCTTGTTGACAGCTTTGCCCTTGTCACCCTTGAAGCTCAACATTGCCAAGCGAACCTTAGCGAAGTTCTCAGCTGTCAGCGGCGTGCTGGTGAAGAAGTTCGACTGAACGGCAGAGGTCTCTTCGTTGATCGTGTGATCGGTATCGAAGAAATTCTGACCGTCATAGCATGGCATGTTCTCGCCGTTTGGCATCAGCTCACCGTAGATTTGCTCGTCTGGAAACTCTTTCACGAGCTGGCCAATCGAGCGCGCAGTCGTCAGATATTTGCCGGTCTGGTCATCCTTGATGTCAGAGTGCTTGACTTCGACTGAATCTTCGAACTCGCGGTTCGGCAGCGCGTATTTGTAGGCCTTGAGTTTCTGCGGCACGCGCTCGCCTAACATTTCGCGCAAACCGTGCATCTGACCAAGCCAGCCGTAGTCTTCAGCAGCGCCCTTTGACCTGACGGTCATTGCCAGCTCTGTCGAGCTTGATTCGGTCGCTTCGTAAGCCTCGAAGAAGTTGGTCAGGATTGATTGTTCTAATACTGGTTCCATGTCTTTTCAATCCTTTATTAAACCGTTTTTAGTGCGATGCGGATTTTGCTTGAGCTCAACACCTCGACGATGCGGCCGCACTCTTTGCCGGCATCGGCTGGCAAAGTCACCTTATCCACGGTTTGGTTATCTTTAACTTTGACATAAGCAGCGATGTCGCTCTGCTTTGCAGAGAACGCTGCGTTCACGGTGATCACACCGTATGTCCAGAATTGGACGTGGTCGGCAGTTTTGCCAAGCCCTGCGCCTGCTGGACTTGCCGCAACGCCGACAACTTTATCAGCTGTAGATTCAGCTGCGTTGGTTGCCAAGCCCTGCGCGTTCACACCGACTAGCGCGCCCTCTGGAATGCTCACGCCCGGCGCAAGCTTCAGATGGCCGATGTTGTTCTCTTGACGAGCAACATCTTTGAATGAGGTGATTGCAGTCATTTCAAATCCTTTTATTCGTTACTTTTTACTCGAGCCATCGCCTCGGCATATGCTGGCGACTTCGCTGCCAATTCATCGATCTGTTTTGTGGAGATGCCGTTGGCTTTTAATCCTTCGACTTCCTCTTGTGACAGATTCTTGCTTATCGCTGCGTCGTCTTTGTCAGCGGCTTCGCCGTTTGTCGAGCCCGTCTGATTAAATTGTACACGCTTACCACCAGCTTTTACAAGCTCCTCCAGCAATTCTGTTGTAGATAATTCAACTTTTTTGCCATCGCGGCTAAACTCGACGCGGCCGCCAGCTTTGCTCAGGTTCTGGTGCAGCTGCATGAACGCGTCCTTTTGGGCTGGGACGATCATGCCAGCGGACAGCATTGTCTGATAGGCGGTCTCAGCTTTGGCTTGGTTTCGCTCAGCGCGTAGCCGTGACAGCTCCTCGCGCTCGCTCCGGCTCAGGTTTTCTTTGTCGTCGCCCTCGCCTTTCTTGTCAGCTTCAGCCTCGCCAGCTTCGCCATCGCCCTCATCAGCTTTGTCGTCACCGTCTTTATCCTCGTCGCCCTCGCCCTCACGAGATAGGTTTTCTTTGTCGTCGCCCTCGCCCTCTTTTTCGTTTGGATCTTTAGCGTCGGCAATCTGCTTTTTCACAGCCTCTTCCTGATCGGCTGGGACTTCTACGGTTTCGCCAGCTTTAACGGTTTTGCTGACATCTTCGCCGTCGTCATCTTTAACGGTGATGACCACATCAAAGTCGCGGTCATTGGTTACTTCGACAACCTCTGGCTCTTCGCCCTCATTGTCTTTGCTGAAATGTTTGCGCATTTTTGCAAGCTCCTCTACTTTATTTTTACTAAACATCACGACCGCATTTGTCCGGCGATTGAAGTTATCGAGGTAGGCTTCGGCTGCCTCTACCTCGTCTCGCTTCAATTGCTCAGGTGCTTCTTCAAATGCGTTCATGCCAGTTATAAATGGGTCATTGACCAAGGCGACATGCTCTAACACAATGCCGCGGTCGTCGCCGGTTCGGGTGTCGATGTAGTGCCAGTTGAAGCACATTGATACGTCGAACACCAAGTCCTGCTCCAGTCGGTACAAAGCCTCGTAGTCGCGGATTTCCAGTGTGGCGTACACGCCGTCGCCCGGCACAATTTCCAGAGCCACCACTTCGCCGGCGTTGTCTTTCGTGCCGCTCCAGTGATCAAACGGAATACTCACTCGCGGTAGCGTCGGGATCTTGCCGCTTTGTTTGGCCTCAAAATTAGCCAGCATTTCCTCGGCCCACGCTTCGTCCAGCAGTTCGCACTCTTCGCCGTCAAGCGGAGAATACAGCTGGCCGAACGCCGCTATTTGTTTGCGGAAGCGGCGGCCTTTCCAATCGCCCTCCTCACCTTTATCCTTGGCGGATAGTGTGCTGCTGGAGAGCATCACTACCGTTCGCGTATTGTTGTGTTGATTAATCTTGGTCATGACTTTTTTCCCTCTGTTTTAACAATAGCATATTTTAATCACTTTTAGGTAGATGGCTGCAGCAGTTGGCTTCCTGCTAATCCGCCAGCGATAGTCGGCATGCCGGTTATCTCTGGCTTCTCTTCCTCCTCGGCCAGTACCGCAATCCAGATACAGCGGCATCTGAAGTGGATCGGCGTTTGCCACGGCGTGGTGGCGTATTCCTCTGGTGTTGCTACCTTTTCGTCAAGCTCGCGGCAGGTCTGGCAGGTTTTCTTGTCGAGAATTGCCGAATAGACGTATCGGTCGATGTCCTCGTCGTACTTCTTAAACGTCTTGCTTCGGCCGGTGTTGATTGATTCGGCCACCGCCACGGTATTGCCTGGCTTGGTGTGAGCGGCCAAGTAGGCTAGCAGCGCTATCGCCAGGTCGTCCAGTACGTCGTCGATAGCTCCCTCGCTGAAATGCCGGCGCGCCATCTCGCTCGAATCCTGGCCGCCAACCAGCGCGGCTATCTCAGCCTCGACATCACCGAATTGCAGGTCGACGAACTCTTGCGCTCGCTCGGCGATTCGCTGTTTGTCGGTCTTGTCTGTCGCCGGCGCTAATTTGCCGAGTTCATTCGCTGCTGCGGTTTTGCCATAGTTGAAGCCGTCCGTCATTGCTGTTTGAAGCGTTTTGAAGTAGCGTTGCCGCAATTCTTGACTGACTTTATAGCTCAGCTCCTCGCCTTGCTTTTCAAGCGTTTTGAGTGCCGCCGTGGCCTCGTCCTTGACCGCCTCGAATATCAATTCAGTCTCTGCGTCGAGTGTATCCTCGAGCGTATCCATTTTCTTGTCGAGGGCGGACAGGTTTACGTTTTTCTCAGCGTCGTTCAGTTCGCGCCGCCATGTCGGTTCGGCGCTGCTCGATAAAAAACGGGAGGATTCCTCTGGTCGCGATTTCTGGTCGAGCTTGGCTTCTGCCTGCGCCTTTTCGATTTCACTCAGGTCAATGCCCATCTGCAGAGCCATGCGTTCCACAATCGCTTGCACCAATTCATCGGACAAAGCTTCTGGCCGCTGCGAGAGGATTTGGTTGAATGCGTCGGACAACATACCGACCGTGCTGTCGGTTAGCTTGGCAAACTTGAATCGCGGATAGCTCGGCTTGGCAAAGTTCAGCTCTGTCAGGTCTGGTATCAGATAAGCGTTGATGTGGTACTCGACGTTTTTCATGATTCCCTCAAGCACCAAGTTCAGCAGGTCGGTCTGGTCTTTGCTCAATGCCCAGCTTCCACCTGAATTATCACCGAGCATGATTGCCTGTGCCAGCACGCTTCTGGTCATTTCTCGGTTGTGATGGTCGATGAGCGGCATGATGTCCATTCGCTGGCTAGACTTTGAATCGACCATCTGATAGCCAAACGGCATCACCACGGCGCTGTTCATCTCGACCGTATCCGACAGCCGCTCAGCGACATCGCTCATCTGCTCAGAGGTTGCTCGCTCGGCGGCGACTGCAACGCGTGGCGGCACTGATCCAGATTGCGCCTGGAGGCGGCCGAAGTAGTACAGCTTGTGCTTCTCCTCGCAGTGGTAGGCCGCCGCAGTGAATAAGCTCTCGCCTTTGAGATC
>ENA-OOPL01000002-OOPL01000002.1-human-oral-metagenome-genome-assembly--contig:-NODE-2-length-30139-cov-39.993003_pt1 | contig 30139 bp, 30 predicted proteins | sample MGYA00245263_ERZ501135 | MGnify/ENA primary metagenome ERZ501135 (study PRJEB25959, sample SAMN05335050) | human oral metagenome | host: human-associated | place: USA: California | collected 2014-05-18... | reverse complement strand
TTTTTTTTGATGATTATTCTTTTGCCTGCTTCAGTTCTTGCTCAGGAAAACGATTTAAGTGGCTATAAATCTAAGTTTCGAGACAAGCTTATCGCTGCGTTCAAGTTCAGCGGTCAAGGAAAAGTTCATGCTGCGTTTAAGTTGGAAAGCAATGGATCCATTTCTAAACTAGAGTGCACAGAAAGAGGACAAAGTACGGCAAATGCAGAATCGATTAGAAAAATGATTCAGTCGTGTCAGCCCTTTACACCTGCACCAGCAAAATTGATTAAGAAACCCTTTGTATGGTTTTATTTCAACTGGAAGAACGACTTATACAGCGTAAGTGGACCTTACTTTGAGGAGTCGTATCCAAATCACGTAGTGCATTCAATTCTCTAAAATCATGACCTTAGCGTGTAAAGGCGTCGCCAGCTGGCTCTGAATCGTCCGCTGGATTTACGACGGGACCTGTGCCTGGTGTCGAGTTTGGTGCCTCAGTATTAAAAGGAATTGGTGGCAACTGTTGCGGAGTTATCTGAGGTGTTTCTTGCGGTGTCACGGCTGGTGGCAGTTCAGTTGAAGGGATTTGAGGTAATGCGTTTGGTTGGGGCGATGGCTGGAATGGGACCACTTGACTTTGTTGCGGTTCAACTTCCTGTTCTTGTTGCTGTTCTTGTTGTTGTCGATCTTGCTGTTGTTCCTGTTCTTGTTGCTGACCAGTCTTACCGGCAGTCGCCATGGCTGAGCTTTCCCATTGACTTCCGTCTTCGAATTTGACTTGAAGAACACGTACCTTATATGAGGATATTTTTGGGTTTAATACTCCTTCTTTTCTCCACTTCTCCGAACCTTCACCATCTGGCAAGACTGTGCATGTTCGCGAGCCCTGAAAAGTCCCGAGATCCCCACCAGCGTTGTCGGTGAACCGTACCCGGAAATTGACTGAAAAGATGTTCTTAGCCGAAACATTTTTGTAAGTGATGTATACTCTCGAATACTCCGGCGTGCCGAAGGTATTGAAGTCGAGTAGGGCTTTGGCCGAAACTATATCGACAGGGCAACCGCTCTCTTTCAGTACTGAAGGAGTCAACTCGACCGAGCCTTCCCTATGTGCTTCTTGAGCCAGGGCGCTAATGGCGGTGTTGAATTTGAACGAGCCGGTACTAGGTCCCCACATTGGCAAGGACATGGACAGGAGCGGAATCATCATGGCTGGCACAAGACGTTTCAAATCGACAAGACCTCTACTTGTTTTATGTCTATCAATTATAACGGTAATATCAATAGGTCTAGCTCCTCGCTCAACCCCTTCGGCTTGGGCTGCAAAAACCTCTTCGCCACCTGGATTTAATTTAAGTATCATTCACACAAACGACTTTCACGCTCATGATGAGCCGTTTCGTGAAAATGGAAAAGTGATAGGCGGAGCCAGTCGAATGGCAAAACTTATTCGCGATCTGCGAAAGTCATCTATAGACAACACCCTATTAATAGATGGTGGCGACATTTTTCAAGGGTCTATTTTATATGCCAAATACAAAGGCGAAGTAGAAGTGGAACTGCTCAACAAAATGGGCTACGACATTTACACTATTGGAAATCATGAGTTTGATGACGGTTCAAAGAATTTGGCTGACAAATTGAGCAAAGCCAAATTTGATGTGGTTAATTGCAATCTTGATTTCAGCAAGATGCCAGGGCTTGGCAAAATAGCAAAGCCTTATGTGGTTAAAGAATTTGGTAATGAGAAGGTCGCCTTCATCGGCGCTATTACAAACGATCTTGAAGTGCTTGCAGCCAATATGCAAGAAGTGAAGCTGAAAGCAAAAGACAAAAAAGATTGGATGAATCCAATCAAAGACACAGTCAAAGAATTAAAAGAACAAGGCATCAACAAAATTATCATGGTCACCCACTGCGGTGTGGAAGATGACGAAGCACTTGCCAAAGCTATTCCGGAGCTTGATGCCATAATTGGCGGACACAGCCATTCAAGACTGGCTGAGCGTGTGGTAGTCAAACACTCAGATGGTACCACTACCACAATTGTGCAAGCTGGATGTTACGGAAAGAACGTGGGCAAGCTCGATCTCAATTTTGACAATGAAGGTCGAGTAGTAGATAAAAACGTCAAATACAAATTGCACCCGGTCGAAAATTCAATTGAACCGGCAGAAGACATCGACGATTATTTAAGAGAAAAAGTGAAACCAATTTTGCATTTGCGCAAAGAAGTGCTTGCAAACTGCATGGCAGACTTTGGTGAGAAGGTCGCCCCATGCGATACGGCCATGGGCGATTTCGTTTGCGATGCTTTGGCTCGGGCAGGAAGACATTATGGTGTCACAATTGCGTTTCATAATCGCGGCGGAATGCGCGGTGTGTTTCAGCAAGGTCCACTCACTCGCGAAGAGTTAGAGCAAGTATTGCCGTTCGATAATTTTGTGGTCTTCGCCACCGTAAAAGGAAGTTTGATATTGAAGACGCTAGAGCACGGCATGTCAGGCTTGCTTGGTGCGCGCTTCTTAGATGTGCACGGCTTGAAGATTGCCTACGACCGCGACTTGCCACCAGAGCGTCGAGTAGTGTTTGTGCTGCATAAAGACCAGAAAGGCAAATGGGTCGATTTAAAACCAGACCAGGACTACAAAATCGCAATCAATCACTACAACTTTGAAGGTGGTGAGCGTTACAACTTTGAGGGTGCCACTAATATAGTTAAATCTGAGATGCGAATAGCAGATGCGGTGCGCAGTTATCTTTTACAAGAACACACAATCACACCTCAAAAGCCAAATCGCATAGTGGCGGTGGCAAGCAATTGTTTGACTGTTGCAGGCACTGGCGACGATGCGACCCTTTCTTTCAAAGGCGCAGACCCTGAAGCAAGGTTGACACTTGTGGCTGGAGATGGCCGGGGTGTAAGCACTATATACGATGCCTTTCCTACACCAGTGCAAAATGCCACCGTTGTCGAGACTAAAATTCTTGCATCTAAAGATGGTGAGTATCACTGGAAAGGGATAGGCAAACTAATTAAAAAATCAATGGGCGAAAAAGGGGCTGGCTATAAGTGGGTCACAGTAGTAGCTCATCCGCCTAAACAAAAGGGCGAATCCAGAGTGGAAAAAGGCAGCAAAACAATCATTGCCGTGCCAGTGGAATTGAAATAAAAGCTAAAAGCGCCTGAAATTCAGCCTCTACGTGTTTTCACCATTGGCCAATGCTTGTGGTGTCCTTAAGATTAGATTGTTAAGGAGGAATGCGTCATGTTATCTGGATTGAAAAAACTATTGCTTGCACTGCTGACGTTTTCGCACGAGAGCTTCTCGGACATTTTACTGCCGCTCATTTAGGTAATTTATCCAATTTATCTAAATTGTCTTTGGCTTCAGTGTAGTCCGGCTTCAGACGAACCGCCTCCGCATATTCTTTTTTGGCTAAATCTACTTGCCCCTGGCTTTGATATGCAACACCAAGATTGTTGTGCGCGCGAGCGTGTCTGGGATCGTTTTGCAGCGCAGCTTGATAGTGCAAGATTGCTTGTGCTACCTGGTTTTGCTGGTGTAACAGTAGCCCCAGATTGTAATGAGCATCGGCAAATTGCGGGTCGATTTCTATCGCCTTTTGCAATTGAGCTTGCGCTTCGCCAAGCTTGCCCTGGGTCATGAGTGAGACTCCCATGGCTGTATGCGCCTCGGCGTAGCCTAAGTTTTTTCGGGCTGGATTATAGTTGGGTTTTAGTTCTAAAGCTTTCTGGAACGACTTAACTGCCGATGGGAAGTCACTCTTGATACTGTAAATCACGCCCATATTGTTATAGACTTCGGCAAATTTCGGATTGATTACAATACACTCTTCGTATCTGGCTAAAGCTTTGTCATACTGCTTATCGAGCTGATAAATTTCGCCCATGGCAAATTGGGGCTCGCCCTTACTATCAGTCATTTTTGAAGCTTTAGATAAAGTGCCAATTGCATCGTCTATATGTGCCATTTTTCCTTGAGCGACGCCCAAATTGTAGACGTACTCGAAGTTATCGCTTTTCTTGTGCACTAATTCTTTAAAATAAGTCTCGGCATTGGCAAAATCACCCATATCAAAGTAAGTTAACGCAAGCATGTAGCGCGCATCGATACTCTGGGGGTTGCTTTTGAGGGCTTCTTTGAATTCGGCAATCGCTTCCTGGACCTGGCTTTTTTGCAAAAAGATTTTGCCCTTCAGTACATGTCCACGCTCTAGCTGCGCCTTGGTCAGACCCTTTTGATTTATAAGGTTATCAAGCATAGACTTGGCTTGGTCGGCTTGGCCTTGAACGAACATTTGAGCGGCAGTATCAAGCGCGTCTATTGTCTTGTCCGCCGCCAGTGCCGTCTGACAAAGAATAAGTGCCAATGTCAAAGGCAAAATAAGTTTGGGACCAAGAGACATAAACTGGTTTTACCTCAGTGATGTGATTAACTTATAATTGAATCTGGAGCGTAAATGGATAATAACCGAAAATCGAAAGGCTGGCTTTGCTTCACAACTGTGGCGCTGCAAAGTATTTTGCTTTCCAGTTTGATTTTTGCGCCTGAAGTTTTTGCCAAAACATCTAAAGCGAGCGCGCCGGTTTCAAGTAAATCTGTTGAATCACCCGAGTGCAAAGAGTGCACCAAAAAAGCTCAGGTTTTATTTGCCCAAGACAATATTAAAGAAGCGCTTGCAGTCCTGAGCGCAAACGAAGGCAAATGCGCTAATTCGATGCGTTATAACTTGCTTTACTCAACCATTTTATTACGCTCAAAAGATGGTCAAAAGCAGGCTGCCGTTTATGCCAGACGTGCTCAAGAGCTTGAGCCAACCTCGCTTGTAGCCAATCTGCAAGCTGGAATCACAGCGATGATAGTTGGCAATAAAAAAGAAGCGGTTGCATTTTTTAAACAGACTGTGGCACTAGATCCGGGAAGTTATGAGGCTTGGTCCAGTCTTGGGAAATTGTATGGTGAACTTGGCGATAGCGAACAAGAAAAGATTTGCGGAGCAAAAGCGGCATGTTTAGAGCCTAAGTCGCGTCAAGCAAAAATTCGCATGTTGCGTGGCATTGCCGATTCTGGCAGTATAAATGCTTTGAAAAAAGAGCTTGATAAACTAATCGATGATGAAAGTATCGAGCCTGAGTTTTTTCCATATGTGGCAAAAGAAGCATATGAGCTTGGTGTGTTTGATAAAGCAGAACGAGCCTGTGATCGTGTTTTGAAGGCTTATCCCAATTCTTTGGAATGCAAAAAAACAAAGATATTGTCTTTGTTGTGGCAAAATAAATTCAAAGAGGCTGCCACTTTATTAGGTGATAGCAAAAATTCACCGGGCGAACTTGCGGCGGTTTCTGTTTTAATCGCGCTCAAAACTGGAAACGAAAAACAAAGCGCAAGCTTAGCTAAAGCGCTTGAGACTGAGCCTGATTCGCCCATTATTCTACTTGCTCAGGGCATTTCACAAGCGCACCAAAAGCAGTATCAAGATGCGATTGTCACTTTGAGAAAATCGCTCAAACAAAATGAGTTATTTGCTCCAGCGCATATTGAACTTTGCAGAATTTATATCAAACAAAAAGAATTCGATAGTGCGTTGCAGGAAGCAAGAGAAATTGGACGCTGCAATGGATTTGAAGCAATTGCAAAAGCGATGGAAGCACGAGTCAATTTAGTGCAATCGACTGCAGTTGAAAAAAGACAAAAGGCAGATGCTTTAGCAAGGCAAGCTTTTAAAATGGACCAAAATGCCCCTGAAGTCTTAATCACTCTAGCTCGGGTACACTTGAGTGCCGGGCGAGTGAATGAGTCTAAAATACTTGCCGAAAAGGCACTTATGATTGAACCTGGAAACGACGATGCAATATTATTAGTGAGCGAGATTAAGGGCAATGACAGGCAGTAATACTAAAATCAATACTATTAAGTCTTTTAATCCAGCCACCAAAGAGCTTCTTGGTGAACTGCCTATTTTTGGCAAAGGACATGTAACTCAAACAGTCGGCTTTGCCAGACGCGCCTTTGAAGATTGGCAATTACTCGATTATTCTGCACGTGCCAAAAAAATAGCTCGTTTGCGCAATATCATAAGTGAGTCTGCTGATGAGCTTGCTGAGCTTATCTCCAAAGAAGTGGGCAAGCCTAAAGTAGAAGTTTACGGCTCTGAACTGTTAGGTGTTTTAGATACATGCACCTGGCTTTGCGGACAAACTGAAGAGATGCTCAAAGATCAATTAATTCAGCTCTCCAACCCGTTTTTGTCGAGCAAGCAAAGCGTCATTGCTTTTGAGCCACTTGGTGTAATCGGGATTATTTCTCCCTGGAATTATCCTTTTTCTATTCCGATGATGACTATTCTCATGGCAGTAATGGTGGGCAACACAGTTGTTTTAAAACCATCGGAAAAATCCAGTCTTATTGGTGTCAAAATTGGTGATTTATTTAAGAAAGCCGACTTTCCAGACGGTGTAGTCAATGTCATCACCGGTGATGCCAACACAGGAAAATATCTTTCTGAAGAACGACTTGCCAGGCTGATTTTTACCGGCAGTGTTGCTGGTGGAAAAAAAGTCATGGCTCAAGCATCAGAGAATTTGATTTCGCTCACATTAGAGCTCGGCGGAAAAGACGCAGCTGTCGTTTTACCTGACGCACCAGTTGAGTGGACAGCTCAGGGAATTGTTTGGGGAGCCTTCACCAATGCCGGTCAAGCATGCGCTTCTATCGAGCGAGTATTTGTTTTAAAAGGCAAACACACAGACGAATTTTTAAAAGCGTTAGAGACCGAAACTAGAAAATTGAAACTTGGACCCGCAACAGATCCTGGCACAGATGTTGGTCCAATTATCGATGAAGATCAATTGAAAAAAATCGAAGACCAGGTCAATGCCGCAGTTCAAGATGGTGCCACCATTGTTGTGGGAGGCAAGTCACGACCGGATCTTGGTGGCTATTTTTTCGAACCTACCCTAATCACAAACGTAACCACAAGAATGGACATCATGAAGAATGAAACATTTGGTCCGGTATTACCGGTGATGGTAATTGAATCGGAAGACGAAGTAGTAGATTTAGTCAATAGAAGCAAGTATGGCTTGACCGCCTCAGTTTGGGGCAAAAATTTGTCTCGCGCTGAAGCCATTGCGCGTGATTTAGAAGTGGGAACTGTTTATATAAATGATTGTCTTTTCTCGCATGCACAGCCTCAATTGCCATGGGGTGGTATGAAAGCAAGTGGATTTGGACGCTCTCATTCTAAATTCGGACTGATGGACTTAGTAAACATCAAACACATAAGCATCGACGCACCAGGCGGAGGACCCCGCTCGTGGTGGTATCCCTATACTCAAGCGCGCACCCAGATGTTGCGGGGCGGTTTGTATCTGATGCACGGATCAACTATTGGCGCTCGGCTCAAAGGATTTGGCGATTTTATTTCGAATTTTTTCGATAGTTCAAAAAAATAAACATCAAACCCCGCTCATTTAGGAGACCATCTAAATGTCTGATTCGGCTTTGCATCCAAAAGTGGTGGAAGTGCTCCACCGGCTTGATGTCAAATATAAAGTGCTTGAATGCGATCCTGATTTTGCCGATACTGCGGTGTTTTGCAAGCAATATGGCTATCTTGAAGAAGCGGCGGCAAACGCTATCATCGTGGCCAGCCGCCACGATCCAGTTGTATATGCGTGCTGTTCGGTCCTTGCCACTACTAAGCTCGATGTGAATCGTAAAGTAAAAGAAATAATGGATGTGCGCAAAGTGAGTTTTGCCAGTGCCGACAAGACTCTGGAGCTTACAGGCATGATGATTGGAGGGGTTACGCCTTTTGCACTACCTGAAATTCCATACTATATAGATGCCAAAGTGATGGAACAGACAGAAGTGATTATTGGCGGCGGTAACAGATCTTCAAAATTGGTCGTTGAACCGGCTGAATTGCTCAAAATCCCCGGTGCGCGGGTGATTGAGGGTTTGGCGGTAGCTAAAGTGCCAGTTTGATTCACATTCGCATTTTCACTTTCTTAATGAGAACGCTTGTTGTCATTAGAAAATGTGTATCAATTGTTTGCCTGTGAAATTCATTGTTTTGGGCGTTGGTCAAACTATTTTATTGAGAACTATTCCCAAAAGCATCAATACGTGTTATTGTTTTTGTGTTGAAGCAAACTCCTCTGCGTGGTGGTCGTGACCCTTGCCAGTTCCGACCACCAGGCGCAGTAGGCACTAGATGGTATTTGCCTTTATGGTATATACTTTCTCCCTTCAGCGATTTCAGGAACAAATGGATTTAACATGAGCAGATACACCGGACCAAAAGCTAAACGATGCAGAGCTGTAGGAGCTAACCTCTACGGCAACGACAAATTCGACCGTCTACATAAGAACTATCCGCCAGGTCAGCATGGTCAGGCGCGTAAGAAAAAATCCGACTTCGCTCACCACTTGCTTGAAAAGCAAAAAATTCGTTGGACCTATGGTCTTAACGAGCGTCAATTCCGCAACTTGTACGACGAAGCTGCCAGAACCAAAGAAGCTACCGGTACAGTTCTTCTGAAATTCTTGGAAAGCCGTCTCGACAATATCGTTTTCCGCTCCGGTCTATGCGCAAGCCGCGACCAGGCTCGTCAATTCGTTTCGCACGGTCACGTGCTTGTAAACGGAAAGAAAATGACTATTCCTTCAGCTCGCATGTATGTAGGCGCCAAGATTACTTTCAAAGAAAAGAGTATCGAAGCACTTAAGAAACTTTCTACCGGTCTCACACCAGTGCGTCCTGACTGGTTGACCATCGATGAGAAGGCTTACACTATCGAAGTGAACGCTCTTCCTGAGCGCGATCAAATCGACCAGACTTTCAAAGAAAATCTGGTTGTTGAATATTACTCACGTAAGTAATTTTCAACTCTCGATTCGAAAGAAACACAGTATCAAAAGAGACGGTTTGCAAAGACCGTCTCTTTTAGTTTTAGCTTTGTTTTAGTCTCGCTCTTATTCTAATTAGAAGAAGAAACGAACTGTGTTGCAAGTGATTGCAAGCGCTCTTCCATCATTTGGATGCGCAAATTAACCTGGCGAGGATCAAAACTATTGGGATCGAAGTCACAACCCACCCACTGCAATGTATCTAAATACTGCTCGTGCTCAGGGTCTTCAATAATACTTATGAAATTGGCATAGCCTTCAACGCCGCCTACATCTTCAGGCGGACATGCGCGCTTGCCCATAGTGCACTGGGCAATGGCATTTTCAGGCACATCTGAGTATTGAATGTCTTCAAGCACGATGCGATGTTTCCAGTCGTCGCCGTAATCGTAAATGTAGGAAACCTCGTCGCCGCGCTCTACAAGCAAGTCTGAAAGAGCGTAATGGTTATAGTCGTGGATGGTTTCGCCGGATTCGGCTTCTTCTGGATCTCCAAAAACCTTGCCGTTCTGCTCGAAATGATGCAGATGTGTATTGAACCAACCCATTGTTATTTGCACTACTTGGTGCACGATTGAAAGTGGAGCATCGGCGCGAATGAGCACCCGGCGCCAAATTGGTAGAGGCGAGTCAACCAGACTGATTTTAATCTGGTAATAGCTGTCTTCTTGAAGAGGCAGGTCGTCGTGTCCGTGTCTATGTTCAAGACCATGTTCATGTTCATGACCATGTCCGTTCCCGTTCCCGTTTTTACCATTAGAATCTGGCGTATTTTTTGACATAAAACCCTCGGCTTGCGCCAGTCGTCAACTGATTTCCAGAGCACTCTGAAATCAACCATAGAATGGTAGATCACAACAGTTCTGGATACAAGGCTTATTGCCTAATCGTCAAGGTCTTGCCGTTAAAGCGACCGTTTCTGTCCAATCTGGGGTGATAGAAGTAGAGGCGTATTTCTATCAGAATTGAAAGGCAAACAGTGACACTATATGCGGTATCGTTTATTTGAGCGCGACACTGCATGAGCTCCCCACCCAGCTCGCTTACAATTCTTGAATTGGGGAATAAATAAGTAATGACGAAAGCAGCGCAAGGAAAGTTATGCGGTAGGTTCTGCCCTAAATTCAAATCTATTGTCCTCCATATCGAAAATGCCAGCGCGAAATCGAAAAGGGGACACATATGAAGGTTCTAAATTCTACTAATAGCATGATCATCGTGTTTTTTATTGCCCTAGCCCCCTCGCCAGCACTTGCTCTTGATGCAAAACTAGTTGCACCCCATCAAGCAACCAAAGGACAGGATGTATTCATCTTTGTGAAAACAGAGGCTGCCGCTGAATGTGAATTAAAGGCGCCATCACTTGGGTTGGGACAAGCTTTGAAACTACTCGATTGTAAGGCTAATAAAAATGGCAAGGCTTTCTGGACCTTTCAGGTTCCAGTCAATTACAAAAAAGATAGTATTCCTCTTGCTGTTACTGTCAAGAAAAACGGACATGAGCACAAAGGAATCAGTGCTATTAATATCGTGAACCGATAACGATTCATAATTTTTTGTCGTTATTTTTCCCGTCGTAGGCTATCTATTTAAATAGATATAGATGGATGGCAAAAATGACAAAGTGGACTGAATCAAAATTTTGGCTTACTGCTTTGCTCGTGGTAGCCAACTTATTTTTAGGCAGTATTGTCATGGCAGACGAATGCGATGATATCGCCGAGATTCTGCGCAAATCGGAGCTTGCCGCACCAAGCAATGCCAAACTTCCTGACCATAAGCTAGAAGAAGTAGCTCTCCTATCAAAAGATGTCGAATCGAAGCGCGAGAAGTATGCGCGGTCTCTTGGACTATTTCTTGAAAAAATTGGCGCAGACAAAGATGTCGATCAAAATAGAATTGATTACGAGAAAGCCCAAATCAAATTGGGTGACTTCTGGCACAAGACTCGCGACACTTTGGAAATACAAAAAGACAAGAACACCTGACTCAGGGCTGGAAAAAGAAAGTAGCCGAGTCTACTGCAATGCCTGTTAGCTCACAGCACTCTTCCATTGGAAAAGAACCTGTTGCACCAGCCATTAATCAACCGGTGGCTGACGAAATCAGAAATACGTTGAAGCACGCACCTTAGGGGATTGCCACTAAATGTGGTGCCCTTGCGTAAATAAGATGTGACTCATAATAAGCATCTCCTGACATGCTTGGGGCTATGAAAGAACTGTGAGTCCATCCCATTAATTCCTTTAATCCTTTCAGCTTTTCCCGCACGGGGGGCGCCAAAATGTCGCAAGAATCCCAAAATTTTCTCATTGGTCAATACGAATTTGCCGGTCCCTTTGAGAGTGACGAACATATCAAAGAAGCATCAGGACTTTGTGTAGTGCTTTCTGACGATAAAGACGAATACAATTTGCTAGAAATTTTTTGTACCGAAAACGCCCGCAAAGAGTGGCGTCGTTTTGAAGGTCGCAGTATGAGCCGCAAGAATAAGAATCTGCGTTTGGCTGTGCACTATCAAAAAGCTTTGCCTCCACAAAAACGCAATCAGATGGTGAAAGAGATAATGAGCGAATTGTCGCTTGAACAAACACATCAGCTCTCATTTGCCGATCTTGCTGGTTCCATCTATATAACTAAAGAAGCACCGTTGCCTCAAGCAATCAGCGCCTAAAAGCAGATCTAAATACAAATTTTACTCCCAAAGCTAAATGCTGAGAGAAAAAGCATCCGGACCCCACTACCACCCGGGTGCTTTTTTGAATTCTGTCTATGGTGTCGATGCCATCTCTTTTGGAGCTGAGCATTTGCTTTTGTGAGTTTTCTAGGGGTATATAAATGAGAGCTTTGGGGAGGATCTCTTATGGCTGGTGAACAGGAAGTGAGTAAGAAGAATGACAAGGCCAGCTTTGACCGGACCGACCGCACGGCTGAATTGACGGCAGAAGATTCCATAATTGCCGGCGACCAAAAGCTCGAGCACCAGCAACGTCATCGGGAAATGGAGAAATCTGGTCGCGACTTTAATACTTTCTCTGATAATAACGATGATCAGTCATTTCAAGCATTAATGCCAAGAGAAACCGCTGAGCAGTATCAAGCTCGATTGGCTCAAAGAAAGGAACAAGGGGTGATAAAACCAGAGGTGGATCCTTTCGGTATCGATTTCGGAGATGGAATCTTAGAGACTGCCCGGGGCAAATCTTTGCGTCCTGGTTTTAGACATGGACATACAGTTAATGAGACAGAAACATTGTTAGCCCAAGCTTATGATTTGACGCACGAAGCAACTCAAACGGTCGAGCAAAACATTGAGAGTGTACTTTATGGAAAATACCATCGTGGAGAGATGCTTATCGGTTATCCCTAGCTAAGTTAGAAAAGGAGCCTGGTAAATCCCCGACACTGGAGCACTCCATTTTTCGCTTGAGAAATTGTCCTTGGGCGGATGAGATCAAAATTGTCTACAACGGTGATGTTGGTCGCAAAGACTATGATCCCAATACAAAAACTATTGAGATAGGGGGTAAGCTTGACGACGCACGCAAAATTGAGACCTTTGTGCATGAAGCTTATCATGCAACGCATCGTGGATATTTTAAGCTTTACCTTGATCCTAATCTAAATGGTCGTCCAGCCTCAGTAGATGATTTTCTCAATGTTCGCTTTGGTGACGAAGTCAAAGCCTTCATTGAAGAAATCAAAATCAACAATGAGTTAACCAGCAAATTTCATGGCGCTAAGCCTGTAACCATGATGGTGATTGAAAAGGGAGGAATAGGAAATTTGCCACCATTTCCGTTTTTTGATAAAGATATTATCAATCGACCAGATCTTAATGCACTATACGCAAAAGACGGTCTATCAGGGATTTGGCTTTTCCTGCGTGATGGGAAACCACCTCAAACGAAGCCGAATGATGAACTGATCAAAGACGGCGGTCAAGGCTTCAAAAGTCATGATACATACGGTCAGCGCTATAGGAAACAGTATGAATGGTATCAAAATTCATTTGATCAACAATCATCAATCGCACAGCAAGCACTTATCAAATTCATTCATTTAGGCCATACGTCTGCGCATTTCCAAGATTGGGGCTATTAACAGTTACTAGGGATATCGCACAAACACTGGCTCTGAAATTGGTTTGCAGAGCAGTCTGTTTTCATTTGTTGAATCTTTGGCAATAAGGCTTACCTCTGCTATGAGCATAAGCGCGAATAAACAGAAGCCAATTCTGTGGCAGTTCCAAAATGAACCAAGAAGATGTGTTTTTGCTGCTGGAATGATGCTAAACATAGTTAGAGTATCGCTTGTCTTTGGTTAAACGACAACCCGGTATTTCCCATTACTCTTTCGGCCCACCCGGGTGCTTTTTTGTTTTTATTATGTTGAGACCATTTCTTTTGGTGCCGGAACAGACGAGAACACTTTCTCGAAAATTGCGACTGCAGTTTTGCACTCGTCCATGGTGTTAAACTTGCCAAGGCTAATACGCAAAGAGCCTCGCAACATATTGCAAGGCACTTGAAGGGCAGACAAAACATGTGAAGGTTCGATTATGCCTTTGTGACAGGCCGAAGCGCTTGAGACGCAAACGCCTTGCATATCAAGCTGCATAACAAGAGCTTCGCCCTCTGCATTTTCGACTGCGACACTGACATGACCTGGCAAGCGTTTTTGCAAATCGCGTGTGCCAGTAATTTGAATGCCATTGATTGCAGATAGTTTCTCTATCAAATAAGTCTGCATCTGGCGCAGATTAGTTTCTAATTGATCAAACTCAGCGTGTGCCAGACGCGAGGCTTCGCCGATTGCAACTATATTGGTCAATCCTTCCGTGCCTGGAATAATGCCCTTTTCCTGACCGCCGCCAAAGAAAAGAGGCATCACATTTGTGTTCTTGCGCAAGTACATAATGCCGACGCCTTTTGGTGCGTAAAACTTGTGACCGGATAAAGACAACGCTGACACCGGACATCTTTTTGTATCGATACGCACTTTGCCTGCGGCTTGAATCGCATCCGAGTGGAAGAAAATTTCTTTGTTGTATTCAACCGATTTAGCTTTGACTAAATGGGATAATTCTTCAATTGGCTCAACTGTGCCGATTTCGTTGTTTGCCCACATGATAGAAACAATGCTTGTATCAGTTGTGATGGCGTTTTCCAGGTCGGCTTTGCGAACAAAGCCTTCTTTGTCGACTGGAAGATAAGTGACTTTCCAACCGTTTGCTTCTAAAAATTTGGATGGTCCAATTACAGATGGATGTTCAATCACAGTAGTGATTAAGTGCTTACCTAGATTATTGGCTTCGGCAAAACGTGCTCTGCCAAGCAGAGCTGAGTTATTTGAGTTTGTGCCGCAGGCAGTGAAATAAACTTCAGTGGGCTCACAGTTCAAAAGTTTGGCTACATTCTGGCGAGCCTTGGCAACAGCCTTGAAGGAATCTCGACCCATGCAATGAATTGAAGAAGGATTGCCAAAGCTTTCACTCAAAAAAGTGATCATGGCGTCTACCACTTCCTTTCGGACAGGTGTGGTGGCACTGTTATCAAAATAAATAGTCATGTTTTAGTGGATAAATTTTACGTCGACAAATGCGACATGTTAGCATGCAGGAGCTACACTCGGTTAGATACAGGTTCTTTGAACATTTTAATTAGGCTTCTAATCCTCATCTTACTACTTGTCTCCTGCATGGTCTTGTCCATTCTTTTGGGCGACGTCAGTATCGATGCTGAAACGACGTTAAGGACGCTTCTTTCCCCCGGGCAGGCAAGCGGAGATTTTAGCGACATTATTTGGCAAGTGCGATTGCCTCGAGTCTTAATCGCCCTTGTAGTGGGCGCAGCCTTGAGTGTGTCAGGATATATTTTGCAAGTACTCACAAGAAACAACCTTGCTGACCCGTATTTGACTGGAGTGTCGAGCGGGGCGTGTGTATGTGTTGCCCTTGCAGTCGCTCTGGGACTGAATTTTGACCTTGTGCCTTTTGCTGGGCTTGCAGGTGGACTGGCTGCAAGTGTGATAGTGGCTTATGTTGCGCGCTCGCACGACTATCAGGGATTGTCTGTCACACGTCTTTTGCTGGCTGGTGTGGTGCTCTCCACTTTTTTAATTGCACTGACCAGTCTGGTTATTTTTCTTTCGGGCAATCCGGTATTGGCTCAAGGTCTGCTTTATTGGCTCGCTGGTGGAATTAGTGGCAAGTCGTGGTCTGAGTTCTGGCCTGGGATGGTTTATACAATAATAGGAATTGTTGGCGCTTTTTTTCTTTCCAAGCAATTGCGACTCTTGTCTTTGGGCAAGGATTATGCCGCATCTCTTGGGGCTCCAGTGGCGAAGATTCAGTGGTCATGCCTTATTGTGGCAGTGCTTTTGTGCGGAGCGGCGGTGGCACTCAGTGGATTAGTTGGATTTGTAGGGCTGATTGCTCCACATTTGTCTCGTCAATTATTTGCAAGCGATGAGCGTCTGCAAATTTTTACTTGTGCAGCTATTGGTGGCATCCTAGTCTTGCTTTCTGACTTGTGCGCGCGAATGCTCATTCCGTCTCAAGAACTGCCCCTTGGAACATTACTTTCATTGCTTGGTGGATTTTTCTTTCTCACTTTAATGGCGCGTGACAAAGGAGAGATAACAATCAAATGATTGAAACAAAATCTCTTTATGTCGGTTGGGACAAGAATAATCCAGTCTTGAAAGATGTGAGTCTCCAGTTCAAACCGGGCATGGTAACGACTATTGCCGGACCCAATGGTTCGGGTAAAAGTAGTTTGCTCAAAACAATTACCAAACTTTTAGTGCCCTTAGCAGGCGATGTTTTATTGAATAATAATTCAATTGCTCAAATGAGTTTTGCTGATTTTGCGCGCAAAGTGGCTTATGTTCCCCAATCTAAAGATTTTGCCGCAGCGCTAACAGTAAAACAGATTATTTCGCTTGGACGCAATGCGCACCAGATGTGGTGGTCATGGCAGATGAGCGAGGATGATACAAAAGCCGTGGAGGACGCGCTTTTGAAGGCGGGATTGAGCGAACTGCAAGATAGAAGTTGGAACTGTTTGTCTGGCGGTGAGAGACAAAGGACATTAATTGCGGTGGCTCTGGCGCAAAAAGCTGATTATCTTATTTTGGACGAGCCAGTTTCACATCTTGATTTTAAATATCAATTAGCTGTAGCTGACTTGCTCAAAAGCTTGAAGGAAAGCGGCATCTCGGTGATTGTAGTTCTGCACGACTTGAATCTAATAGATCTAGTCAGCGACAACGTTGTGCTTTTATCCAAAGAAAACAAAGTAGTGCACGCTCAAGGCACGCCGCTTGAGATATTGACAGAAGACTCTTTAGAGCAAGTCTTTTCTGTCAGAGTAAAAATTTCTACAGTCGAACAAAGACGCAGTTTTCACTTGCTAGGTTATTAGCGACTAAATTAGCTACTATACAAAGGTCCACAGCCGATGCGGGTGGCAAGCGAATTGGATTGGAAAGAAAAATTGGAGCTTGTGCTTTCGCTCTGGCGATACGAACTGAAAATCACCGCTTGATTCAAATTCAAATTGACAGATTTGTCATTGACGAATTCTTGCGCCTGGGCTGCATAAGCCAATTTTCCAAGAAAAGAAGTAATTTGATTTGGGTTGTTTTTATGTTCGTCGTTATTCATCGCCAGTTCCTTCTGCATGAATTTATTGCAGAGCTTGGTAATCGGCCCAAAAGAAACATTAGATTGGTTGGAAAAGTTGTCCACTTCGTATTTCTCCCATTGCCATTGTAAGAGCAAGAGAAATATTGTCAATATTTAATTTTTGCCTAGATGTGAAACCAGCTGGAGGCGAGGCTCAGTACCTTAGGTCCAAAAACTATCGCGCCTATTGCGGTTGCAACCACCGATGCCACAAGCACAGCGGCTGCAGCAGTGTCTTTAGCCAGACGGGCGCTCAATCTATATTGTCCATCGGTGGCGATGTCCACCAAATGTTCAAGAGCGGTATTGATTAATTCAGTGGAAATGACAAGTCCCATGGCGATGACCAGTGCCAGCCAACCAGTGGTGTCAATTCGAAAATAAAATCCGGCAACTGTAACTGCCACTGCTGCCATAAGGTGAATGCGCAGATTGCGCTGTCCGCGAAGTCCGACGCCCAATCCGTGAATGGCGTGATAGAAAGATTCAATTAAATTGGCAGCTTGACCGGTCTTTCGCTTCCATCCAAAAGGAATGAAGGACTTTGAGCTGACCACGTCAAAATTTTTCTTGCTTTGCTCTCGCGACTGAAGCGCAGCTGAGCCGTCTGTGGGCTCTGAATTTTTCTTGACTCGTTTTTTGGGGTTTTGCACTTCAGACCTTTCAAGGTTATTAAGCAAGCCACTTACTCAATCATCCATGTTAGTGGCTTACTTGTCTTTATTTACAGAGCGAACTATTTAATATATTTACATCCTCATTACTTGCCAATTTATTCGAGGGTTTATCTTTTGTAGCCGAGCCTGTCCAGCACCGACTTTTGGCGCGAGAACATGTCCTTTTCTTCGGGCATTGTTTCGTGATCGAAACCTAATATATGCAAAACCGAATGGGCGATTAAAAATGCCAGTTCGCGATCCTGGCTGTGTCCGTAATTGCGTGCCTGCTCTAAACATTTATCCATTGAAATTATAATTTCGCCCACGATCCATTCAGAGCCCTCTGCGTTGGCCGGGTCGTTTGCATCGTATGCAAGCTCAATAGGAAAAGATAAAACGTCAGTGGCATAGTCTTTCTGGCGCCACATTTTATTCAGTTTGCGAATTTTAGTGTCAGACACCAGTGCCAGGCTGAAATGACCGTGTTCTTCAATGTTTTTTAGCGCTTTGCGCGATAGCCACTTGCAGGGTTTTTCTTGTAAGTTTGCAAGGACGCCAAGAACTATTTTGTCTGCCATCAAGCTGACCTGGTCTTTGTTTACGCTATGTCGGCGTTGACTGTTTACGACCTGGACGCGATTTGAAAGTAACATATTTTGGCAAGAATCCAATTTCGCTTGAAAGCTCGGGAAATGCCATGTTAACATACGTCATTAGTTGAGTTCGTTTGGTATTCGTAGGTCGTCCAGAGGACCTGCGATTTTTAGTTCTAAGGAGCTTTTTCATACTTTGCCGGCAAAATCAGAGTCAAATCAAAAATCAATATCCCCAGCCACAGCCGCTCTCATTGAGTCAGCAGTCAAAATGGCGGAAGATGTTTTAGCCAAACAAAAAATGTCACTGGTTGATTTGAAACTGGAAAACTCAGGCCAGACAAAGGTTATTGAACTTACCATTCACAGACCGCTTGGTCGAGTGAGCTTAGACGATTGTGAATCTGTTAGTCGCGAGCTAGACGCAGTACTTAGTGCAGACAAAGAGTTTGGTCTTGCTGAATTTCTTTTGCAAGTGCAAAGCCCCGGCATAGATCGCAAACTCAAGACGCAGCGCGAGTTTGACACTTTTAAAGGCGAGCTGGTCGAAGTTAAATACAAAGACAATTTAGACATATTTGGATATCACTTGCTTGGCACTCTTGGTGCATGCAATGACGGGACTATCGAGATTGACAGTCCAAAAGAGTTTCCATCCCAGGATAAAAAAGCTAAAGGCAAAGCCAAGGCGAAAGACGCCGAGTCTAAAAGCGATTTGCATCCCAAAAATCTTAAACTGAAACTTGAAAGAGTCTCGGAACTGAAGCTTTACCCCCAAATTCTGATGCCATCAGAAACAGATGAACAACTAAATAACACCACAACTGAATAAAGGAGGGTTCCTCGTGATCCCAATTGGAGAAAAACTGCTTGAAGCAGCCGAAGAACTAGAAAGAGAACGCAATATTCCGCAAGACGAATTCATTGCATATGTTTGCGATGCAATCGTTGCTGCATATAAAAAGAAAGTGCCCGATCACGACGTCGAGGGTGTACGCGCGATTTTCGACACTGAAACTGGTGAAATCGGTATCTTTGCTCCAAAAGAAGTGGTAGACGAAGTTAGCAATCCATATCACGAAATCAAATTGGAAGACGCTCAGGACCTTATTCCTGACGTTACAACAGGTGAAGTTCTCGAGATTGAAGTAACTCCCAAAGACTTCTCAGAATTCGGTCGTATCGCCGCTCAGACAGCCAAGCAGCTTATCACTCAGCGCTTGAGAGAAGCCGAAAAAGAATTGATCAAAAAAGAATTCGATGTGCGTAAAGGGACCTGTACAACTGGTCAAATTGAGCGTATCGAAGTTTTGAGCAATACTAGAAACAACGTCATTGTAGATTTAGGTCGAGTGGAAGGTTGTATGCCTTCGCGCGAACAGCTGCCTGGTGAGACATATCGCGTAGGTAATCGTATTCGTGTTTATGTGCTCGAACTTAAAGAATCCGGACGCGTTCCTCAAATAATAGTCTCACAAGCACACCCAGAACTGGTCCGCGAATTGTTCGAACTTTATGTGCCTGAAATCGAAGATGGCACAGTTGAAATTAAATCGATTGCTCGCGAAGCTGGTTACAGAACCAAAATTGCGGTGCACTCTGAAGATGGAGACGTAGACCCAGTTGGCGCATGTATCGGTACACGCGGTGTTCGTATTCAGAACGTTGTGGCCGAATTGCGTAACGAAAAAATCGACGTAATTAGATATTCAAGCGACCCTGTCGACTATATCTCGAATGCTTTGAGCCCCGCGCGCATCACCACAGTTGCACTGTATGACGACAATCCAGAAACTGGCGGCAAACGTGCCGAAGTAATCGTGCCCGATGACCAGCTCAGTCTGGCTATTGGACGCGGCGGTCAGAACGTTCGCCTGGCTGCCAAGCTCACCCAGTGGAAAATCGACATCAAGTCGGAATCACAGGCTGGTGGCAGCTTCCGCAGCATGAATCCCACTCTGGAAGACCTGAGTGCCCAGGCCTGAGAAAAAGACCGGAGACAAGCTTGAGAGACTATGCGTGGCATGCAGGCTCTACAAGACAAGGGGCGAGCTATTTCGTTTGACCCTTGAAAATGAGAGTGGAAGCTTACGCGTAAATAATGACCACAGTCAAATCTTTGGGCGATCGGCATATATTTGCCGGTCGCTCGATTGTCTTTCTGACGTCCAGCAGCAAAAGTACGCAAGGCTGCGTGGAGCCCTTGTCGGGCGTAAAAAAACACGTCCAAATTTGGATCACAAAAAGCTTTCTGCCGAGCTTGTTAACGTAATTGGTGATATTTGCGCAGAAATGAGCAAAACATGACAAAATACACAAAGAGTAAAACACCAGAATAATATTTAGAGTGAAAAGTGGAAGAACGCGTTAGAGTTTACGAATTGGCCAAGAAGATGAATATCTCCAATCAGGAGGTAATCACGGCTCTTCGCGAGCTTGGTTACGACGTCAAAAGTCACTCAAGCACGGTGGATGGGAATTCCATCAAGCCGTTGATTGAGCACATCAAGAAAAAAGCTAGTTCAGATGCTGCTGCCGAAACGCAGAAAGCGGCGTCTAAGAGCGGTCCTGTCAAAGCCAAAGGTGGCGGCATTCCTCAAGCCAAGATAGCGCCTCCTCCGCCAGAGAAAAAGGTTGAAGCAAAACCGCGTGTTTTGGCTAGATACAAAAAACCTACCTCACCAGACGGTGCTCTAGAACCTATTTTGCCTGAAGGTCAGTCTCAAGAGAAAGTTCAAGCAGACCCAAGCAATCAGAGTGCACCAAGTCCTGTTCCAGGCATCGCAGCTAGTGTAGCCGGTGCGGCAGCAACTCATGGTGGTCCTTCGCCATTGCCTGCATCGCAAATCTCTTCAAGCCCGCGTATCCCTCGTCGTATCGGACCCGATGGTGAGCCAATTTCAGTTCCATCCCAGGCGCAAACGCCTCAGCAAAGTTCTGTCGCCACCAGTTCGCCTGCGGCGAGTGCACCATCTGCGACACCATCGCGCAATATTTCCAGTGGTCAATCTCAAGGCTCAGTATCGGTTCAGAATCCCATTACAAGCGAAAAGCAAGCTTCTGGTACTGAAATTCGCACCGACATGCGAAGTGATGCAAGAACTGAATCTAGAATTGATGCAACTCCTGGTGCAGAAGAACTGCAATCACCACAAGTGCAAGAAATAGAACAGGCTGAAGAAGGCTTGCCTCTTCCTGACCCTAAATCAACAGGCGACTCGTGGTCTGAAGAATCGAAATTCGCACCAAACAAAATTCGAAACTTGGACAATCTTTTCCAGAAGAAGCAGCGCGAAGAGCGGGCTCTCCTCGAGAAAGATAAGCCTAAGCCAGCTGAAGAGCCAGCTCGCGCTAAAGAAGAATTCACCAACTTAGAAGAACTGACAAAGTTTGCGCGCTCCACTCAACCCGATGGTAAATCAAGCGGTAGCCCAGTTCCAATAAGAGTGGCAGCTCCATCAATGCGCGCCACTCCTCCGCGTCCACCAAAATCGCACCGTCAATCACATTCATCTAATAAGCCCAAGCGGGAAGATGAGCGTGAAAAGCCAGAATCGCCAGTGAGCGATGTGCCTAAATTCGTTACTCTCACAGGCAACGTAACTGTGCAAGAGTTAGCGGAGCGAATGAGCATTCAACCAGCTGATGTAATCAAACATTTGTTTATGAAAGGCATCATGCGCACGGTTAATCAATTAATCGAATTCGAGCTGGCTAAAGAACTTGCCACCGAAATGGAATATGAAGTTTCGACCGAAGAAGTCAAACCAGTCGAAGATGCCAAAACACAAGCAAGAGCTGCTGCTAAAGCAAAAGCCAAAGTAACTGCCGAAGAAAATGGCGAGCTTACAACAAGACCTCCTGTTGTCACCATCATGGGTCACGTTGATCATGGTAAGACTTCGCTTCTTGATGCTATTCGTCAGACCAAATTACAATTGGTCGAAGGCGAAGCAGGTGGTATCACTCAGCACATCGGTGCCTATCACGTAGAAGTAGAGTCAGAAGAAGGCGTTCGCCAAATAGTATTCTTAGATACACCCGGTCACGAAGCGTTTACCGCAATGCGTGCTCGCGGAGCTAAAGCTACCGACATCGCTATCCTTGTAGTAGCAGCTGATGATGGTGTAATGCCTCAAACAATTGAAGCTATTGATCACGCCAAAGCCGCCGGCGTTCCAATAATTGTCGCTGTAAATAAGATAGACAAAGCAGGCGCCGATCCAGATAGAGTTCTTTCTCAATTAATGGAACACGACTTACTGCCAGATACATTTGGTGGTGACACTGTTACAGTGAGCGTTTCGGCTAAGAAGCGCACAGGCTTAGACGAGCTGCTCGAAATGATTCTGCTTGTAGCCGACATGCAAGACTTGCGTGCCAACTTAGATATTCCAGCTTATGGCGTTATCGTCGAAGCTGAGCTATCGCGCGGCAAAGGTGCAGTTGCAACTGCTCTTGTTCAAAACGGAACATTGCGCGAAGGCGACCTAATTGTAGTCGGAAGCACAAGCGGCAGAGTTCGTGCTTTGTTTGACGATCGCGGACACAGAGTAAAAGCAGCAGGACCTTCGATGCCTGTTGAAGTGCTTGGTCTGGATCAAGTTCCACAAGCTGGCGATCCATTTGAAGTAGTGGACAGCATTCAAGAAATGAAAGAAATTGCCGACACTCGCAAAGACGCAGTGGTCGCACGTCAGGGTCATCACGTATCGCTTGAATCTCTGCATGAAATGCTCGAATCTGGCGAAATGAAAGAACTGAAAATCATCGTCAAAGCAGACGTTCAAGGTACTGCAGAAGCAATTGCAGATTCAGTGCGCAAGCTCTCTGACGAGAAAGTGCAAATCACATTGCTTCGCGCAGCGTCGGGTGAAATTTCAGAAAATGACGTTAATCTTGCAGCATCGTCAAACGCAATTATCATCGGATTTAATTCAAGTCCAGATCAAAACGCACGACAAGTTGCAGAATCAAACGGCGTTGATATTCGAACCTATAACGTTATCTATCAAATTACAGATGACATTCAAAAAGCAATGCTCGGAATGCTTGAGCCCATACGCGAAGAAGTGAAAATCGGTACAGCCGAAATTCGCAAAATCTTCAAAGTGGGCAAAGGAAGCGTTATTGCTGGTTGTATGGTGCAAGAAGGCAAAATTCAACGCAATGCAATTGTTAGAGTGGAGCGCGGAAGCGATATTATCTACGAAGGTAAGCTCGATAACCTCAAGCGCTTCAAAGATGACGTCAAAGAAGTCGCATCTGGTTTTGAATGCGGCATGAGCTTTGAGAAATTTAGCGAATTGGAAGAAGGCGATAAAGTCCACGCTTTCATCATCAAAGAAACTAAGCAAGGCTAATTAGTCTAATCGGGTAAAAACACATGGCACTAGAACGCTCACTAAGAGTGTCTCAATCAATTAAGAAAGAGATTGCGTCAATGTTGCAACGCGATATTCGCGACGAGCGCATATCGGGTCTCGTTTCTATCACAGAGGTGGAAATGACACATGATTGTCGTTCTGCTCGAGTCTACATTTCTGTTTTTGGCGATGATGAAGCAAAGAAAAAAACGCTTGAAGCGCTTCAAGATAATGTCGGAATGATGCGCGGAGAAATCTGTCGTCGGTTGCGATTGCGTTTTGCTCCAGAAATGCAGATTTTCTTAGACGATTCACTTGAGCGTGGAGCAAAGGTATCCGAGCTACTTGGCAAAATTGCTCGTGGCGAAGTCTGATTTAAATAAACCAATTGGATTTCTAAATCTTGTCAAGCCGGGCGGCATCACGTCGCATGACCTGGTTAATGCTGTGCGTAAAATCACTGGCATAAAACAAGTAGGACATTCAGGCACTCTTGATCCAATGGCGCAAGGCGTTATGGTAATTGGACTTTCAAAAGCTTGCAAGCTTATTCAATTTTTGCCGGACGATAAAACTTATGTGGCAGAAGTGTTGTTTGGCACTTCGACCGATACAGATGATATTGAAGGAAAAGTGATAAACGAGCAAGTCGATCAAAAAATGCTCCAAAAAATTTCCTCAACCGATATCGGTTCGCCTTTAAAAACATTCCTTGGAAAAATCGAACAAATTCCGCCCGCCTACAGCGCCATCAAAATCAACGGCGTAAAGATGTACGAGATGGCTCGCAAAGGACAGTCTCTGGCAGCTGATGCTATCAAACCACGCAGAGTGGAAGTATTTTCCATCGACACACTCAGCTTCGAAAATCCGGTATTGCAGTTGCGTATCAGCTGTTCATCTGGGACGTATATCCGATCGATAGCTCGCGATCTTGGAGAAATGCTAAAAGTTGGCGCCTGTTTGAAAAGCTTATTGCGAGAGCGAGTTGGCACCTTCAACTTAAAAGAGGCAATAACAATCGATCAGTTCAAAATATTATGGCAATTAGAAAATGGGCAACAAGAAAACATACAAGCAATAATGTCCGGCGCCAACGCCATTAATGTGCCGTCGCATAAGTTAGACCAAGAGATTTTGCTCAGACTTGTCAATGGACAATTGCTTGACGAGCAAAGTCTAAACACGGATAAACGCGGACTTTTCATGGCATGCGACCAAAAAAGAGAAATTTGTCTTGTGCTGGTGCAAGATGGAAAAATGAAAGCGCAAGTGGTGCTTGTATCGGCGGAGCAATTAAATAGTGATTGAAGAAAGCCCACGTCAATACAAAAGAGGATTTGTTCTAAGTACTGTTATTGTCATAGAAGCAGTCCTTCTGGGCGTTGCGGCAATCTGGTGCCTTGTAAGCAATATAGATTTATTGCCCATGCTTACCAATGCTCGCATCGAATTTTTTGTATTTGGTGCACTTTCAGGCGTCTTGCTCAGTATTGTGGGTCTTGTTATGACCAAAGTTGAATCGTTCAAGGCGTTCAATCAGTTAGTGTACGAAATAATGGGGCCCCTTTTCGCCCACTCAAAAATCATTGATATCGCACTGATAGCCGCAGCCTCCGGGTTTTGCGAAGAAGTCTTTTATCGCGGAGTTCTGCAAACTGAATTTGGAATTATTATTGCCAGTCTGATTTTTGGACTCTGTCATTTTGCTGGTATGCAGTTCTATCTCTATGTAATTTGGGCGGCGCTTGCTGGATATTTGTTTGGACTCTTATTTGAAATAAGCCATTCATTGTGGCTTCCTATCACTGCCCACGCATTTTCCAATTTTGTCTCGATTATTATTTTGCGCCAGAAGATGAAATCTGCCGAGAACGCCTAACTGCGCATAAAAAGAGGGAGCCGCAATTGCGACTCCCAATTTGTTTTTTGCTATTAGCAAAGCTTTTAGCGTGTCGTTTTTATAGTTTAACGACGGCCTTTAGCTTTCTTTTTAGCTGGAGCTTTTTTAGCTACAGGCTTTTTGGCAGCGGCTTTCTTCTTAGCTGGTGCGGCTTTCTTAGCAGCTTTTTTAGGAGCGGCTTTCTTGGCAGCAGCTTTCTTAGGAGCAGCTTTTTTAGCAGCGGCTTTCTTAGGCTCGGAAGAACCGACAGAAAGGGCAGCCATTTTCTGCTTGCCATCTACAATGGCTTTGAGTTCTTGACCAGGACGGAAAACAGGAACGCGTGCAGCGGCAATTCTCAGTTTCTCATCAGGATTTTGAGGATTGACACCCATGCGGGCTTGTCTGTGACGACGCTCGAAAGTGCCGAATCCAACCAGGGTCACGCGCTCGCCAGAGGCCATTGCGGAGGTCAGACTATGAAGGAGTGATGCAATTGTGTTATGCACATCCAACTTAGTTTGACCGGTAGCCTTAGCTACTTCGTTAACTAGTTCTGCTTTGTTCATACTTTATATTCCTACTTTGATATTGTTCATCAAGCTGACGTAGACTGGATTTTTAACACCTCGCCTTGTGCATCAATTTATTGATCACACCGGCCGGAATTAAAAACGAATGTGATACTACCACCCAAATTATCTGAGTTCAATAGGATCTCCAAAGATTTTCAATTTGTGTGGTAGATTTTTTCAGTATGAATTCATCACCCACAAATTTGGACACCATATCGGCGATCTCGACTCCTCCAGGGTCTGGTGCAATAGCTATCGTTCGTATATCTGGTCCTCTGGCATTTGAAATAGCCTGCAAAATTTTTTCCTCCTCTCAAGACGCGCTTTTGCCGGTCAATCTCAGAGGCAATAGCCATAAAGCCATGCATGGCTTCATTCTTCAACCTCAAACACAAATCTGTGTAGACGATGTTGTACTGATTCCGTATAAAGATCCTGCAAGTTACACCGGCGAAGATTTAGTAGAAATAAATTGTCACGGAAGTCCCGTTATTGCCCGCGAAATATTGGAGCTAATTCTTAGTCTTGGCGCTCGCCTTGCACGACCCGGCGAATTTACTCAACGTGCCTATTTGTCGGGAAAAATGGATCTCACCCAAGCTGAAGCAGTTATGGATTTGATTCAAGCCAAAACTAAATCGCAAAGCAGACAGGCTCAAGCAGCCTTGAGCGGACAAATTGGTTCTAAAATTTCAAACGTGAGAAGCGATCTTGTCGAATTGCTGACGCGCATAACTGCAGGAATTGATTTTCCCGAAGAAGTGGGAGAAGTGTCGCTCGATGATTTAGAGCGAATAGTGGTGGACTCTAAGGTGCGCTTGACTAGCCTTGCTCAAACGATGCGTGCCGGAAGATTTTTGCGCGAAGGTCTGCGCGTATCTATAGTGGGTCAGCCTAATGTCGGCAAATCAAGCTTGTTAAATCAATTCCTCAAGTTTGAACGAGCCATAGTGACCGAAATTCCTGGGACCACGAGAGACTCTATAGAAGAGCTTGTGGAGCTTGCAGGCGTTCCCGTCTTACTAGTCGACACCGCAGGTATTCGCAACACTCAAGACCGTGTGGAGCAAATTGGAATAGACCGGACAGTCGCATCGATAGAGCAAGCAGATCTGGTACTTTTCATGATCGATGGCTCAAAGCAATTTGATCACATCGACAAAAAAATAGAAAGCATGATCTCTGAAAAGCCTTTTATCATGGTTAAAAACAAACTTGATCTGGGTGATGCAAAAAACAAATTGCCAGAAGATGCAATAGATCAAATTTCCATTTCAGCAAAATCTGGAGATGGAATGGACCAGTTGGGCGATTGTCTTTCACGCTTTGTTTTTTCAGGCAGTCAGGACAAAGGTGCTTCAGTGAACGAACGCCAGGGCGAGCTATGTCTTAAAGCGTTGCAGTCGCTTGTACTGCTCGAACAGGCGGTGAGCGACGATTTTCCTCAGGATTGCCTGGCTACCGATTTGAAAGAAGCCATCATTGCTTTGTCTCAAGCCTGCGGAACTGAAGTGAGCGAAGAAGTAATCACTCAAGTCTTCGCCCGCTTTTGCATCGGTAAATAAAGCTTTTTAGCCAAGTGCCCCGTACTGGGGGAAAACCGTGTATTCATTTTGCATCTATAAATGCAAAATTTAATCATGGATCGAAGCCTGGATACTCCTCAAGAAAGAGTCGAAGATACTCAAGCCCCCAGTGTGAACACTGGAGAGCTTACGCTTGCGTACAGTCCCTTTCAACAAAACGAAAACACAAGTATCAACGTGGCGTTCACCAATTTCATGCAGCCGCAAAATATGGATTTCAGCCAGATTTTTGGCGGTCGCATGAATCGCGACAATTTCAGACCACAGTATTCGAGCTTCAGACCGCAACAGCCCGGATGCAATCAGCAATTTAATCAATTCAATCAAAGTCCTTGCAATCGTCAGCAATTTAATCCACAGCAATTTAATCAACAACAGTTCTATCCACAACAGTTTGGTCCACAGCAATACAGACCGATGCATCATTACAGACCAAATCACCAATTCAACGATTTCAACGGAGGCATGAAATTCAATCCGTTCGATATGTTGAAAATGATTCCGCAGGTAATGCGTCAGTTTGATAACTTCGACCAGTTCAACCAGCCAGGACCTGGACCTGATCAATTTAGTCCATTCAGACCTCGAACACAGCCACAACAAAATTTCGACTATCCGCCCGAAGATAATGAATTTTCACCCGATTATGAGCAGGACATGTCGCAAGACATGCCGCCTGAGAATTTTAGACCTGATGTGATAGAACGACCTCAGACAAACGACAGACCCCAGCGCCCAGCCAACTCAGCAATTGCTAGATTGCAAGCAGCAGTTGAGCGTGCAAACAATGGAGGCAAGCCTTTAACCGTTGTCCAGTTCGGTGACTCGCACGTGGCAGCAAACACATTGCCAGATTCAATTAAAGCTCAATTGAATAAAATTGCCCCGACCGATTTTCAGGCTGTAGCAAAAGGTGGAGTCTCATCGAATTATCCCGTGCTGCACGCACAACAATGGTTAGACGGACCCATTAAAGACAAAAAGCCCGACCTTGTAATTATTTCTTTTGGCAGCAATGATGCAAACGGACCATTTAACGATGCGCAGTTTCGGGGGCGCTATCAAAAGTTAATAGACGAAATCAAACAACGCTCGCCCAACTCAGCCATTCTAGTAGTGAGTGCTGCCGACGGTAACGTCAAAGGCAGACCGCTTCAAGGCATTGACGGCGTGGTCAACGCTCAAAAGGACCTGGCTCAGAAGAACGGCTTGATGTTCCTCGACTTGAGAGAAAAAATGGGCGGACCAGGTTCTATAAATAGATGGCGCGAGCAAAAATTGGCATCGCCTGATTTATTGCACTTCTCACCTGGTGGATACCGAAAAATCGGTGAAATGACTGTTGACGCGCTTCGCGAGCAGGCTGGACTTCGAAACAGACGCTAACCTCAAAAGTCCGTGCTACCTCAAAGGTAGATGAATTACGGGCTCCTTGGGGGAGTGGAAATATGAACACAAAAAGATTTTTGCTTGGCATAACCGCAGTGACACTGACACTGGGATTTGTACAAGCACCGGCAAGTGCCGCAGACCAGACAACAGTGCAAGAGGTTACACAGACAGGACCGGCACAAGTCGTCGACAGTTGGATGGAGCCCAAAATCGTACGTACTAAAGAAGTCAAAGATTCCGATGGCAACACTACCGTCATTAAAGAGCCGCTCATTCAAGAACGGCACGAGAAAGTTGTTGTGCCAACCAACAAAACGACATTAACCACTACTGTTCATCAAGAACCAGCTGTAGTTAAAACCGTCGAAAAGCATTATTTAAGCGCGGCTCCAGCCAAGAAAGTCTATAAGAAGAAAGCTGTGCGCAAAGCTAGAAAAGTGGCGTATAAGCCAAAACCAAAACGCTACGTTGCTGTACGACAAGTCGTGCGCAAAGAGATAGCGCCAGCTGAGACCACTGTGATTCAACGCACAGATAATCAGTCCTCGCAAGAAGTGATTGTGCGTCCAGATCCAGCCCTTGAGATGATGCACTAAATTTCGCCATAGGGACTCTTAGAAACAAGTCTGCTTCGAACTGGGAATAATTAACTCACGGTTCGAAGCAACTGCTATGGAAGCTGAACAAGCAGAAAAAGATAAATTGACTGAAATTGTTGAAGAAGATGTTGAATCTTCTTCTATTGTGCTTGCAGAAAAAAGCACAGATGAATCAGAAGCAATAATCGACGAGCGCAATAATGCCGATCCTCCCTGGCGCCTTTCGACCAATTCCGAAACCGATATCAGTCGCGAAGCAGGTCTAGACGAGCGTTACGACGTCTTGAGTCGCGTTGGCGAAGGCGGTATGGGCAGCGTCTACAAAGTAATGGATAAAGTTCTTGGAAAAGTCTTTGCCATAAAAGTTTTGCGCAGCGAATTGGCAAAAGACAAAAACGTTGTAACAAGATTCAAGCAAGAAGCGCTTGCTGCAAGTCGTTTGACTCATGTGAATCTTGCATCTGTCTATTCATCGGGTGAGTCGCGCACGGGTGCGCCATATCTTGTGATGGATTATTTAGAAGGTTCGAGCCTAGAGCAAATACTGACAAAAGATGGGCATTTAGAGCCGACTAGAGCCATTAATGTTTTTATTGAAATTTGCGAAGCACTCGAACATGCTCATTCTAAGGGCGTTATTCACAGAGACTTAAAACCTGGCAACATACTTTTAGTCGATGGCGAAGAGCGCGTGAAAATAGTCGACTTTGGTATCGCTAAAATTTTGCCACGTGCAGGACTCGACACGCTCAAGCTGACATCTGGCGAAGAAGTGCTCGGCAGCCCGATTTACATGAGTCCAGAGCAGTGTCAGGGCGACAAATTAGATGTTAGATCAGACATCTATTCGCTTGGATGTTTGATGTACGAAGTCTT
>ENA-OOPL01000001-OOPL01000001.1-human-oral-metagenome-genome-assembly--contig:-NODE-1-length-40385-cov-10.684162_pt1 | contig 40385 bp, 37 predicted proteins | sample MGYA00245263_ERZ501135 | MGnify/ENA primary metagenome ERZ501135 (study PRJEB25959, sample SAMN05335050) | human oral metagenome | host: human-associated | place: USA: California | collected 2014-05-18... | reverse complement strand
AAGAAAAAAACCTCATGAAAAAGCAGGATACGCCGAATTCGCGCGGGCTCTCGCGTCGGGCGCGCTCGCGCCGATAATCGTATTCACCGGCGACCAGACCTACCTCGCGGAGAAAGCTGTCGCCGAGATGAGGAAGAGCCTCCCCGGCGGAAGCGGCGACATGGGATTCACGCTCGTTTACGGCGATAATGCGTCTGGGAAGGAAATAGCCGACAACGCTAGCACCTACCCGATGTTCTCCGGGAAGAAGCTCATCGTCGTCCGGAACGCCGACAAGCTCCCGGCCAAGGAGCTGGCGCCGCTGGAAGGATACTTCGCCTCGCCCTCGCCCGCGACGTGTCTCGTGCTGGATTTCACAGGCGGGAAGAAGCCCAAGCTCCCTAAGGGCGACATGGAGCAGTACGACTTTTCGATGGAGAAAGGCGGGACTTCCGGGGCTGTCGTCGAGGCCGCGCGTGCGCTCGGGTTCGAGATTTCACGTCCTGCCGCGGAGGCGCTCGTTACTCTCGTCGGCGAAGACATGCGCGACATTCATAACCAGCTCGAAAAGATCGCGCTCTACAAGGGCGAGGATAAGAAAATAACCCCCGCTGATGTAGACGCGCTGACGGTCAGAACAAAGTACGCCGACATATATCAGCTTATAAACGCCATATCGAGGAAGGACAGGAAGACGGCGCACAGGGTTTTGCTCGACCTCGAAGCCGCGGGCGAGGAGCCGCTTTCAATACTCGGGCTCGTGACGTGGCGGTTCAGGCTGTTATGGAGAGCGAAGGAGCTTTCCGAGAAGAAAACCCCTCAGGCGGAGATGATAAAACAGCTCAAGATTTCGCCTGGTCAGCTTTATTACCTCGGCGAGGATTTGAAGAAGTTCAAATACGCGGAGCTTCTCCGTATCATGGAGACGCTGTCCGAGTACGACAAGAAGCTCAAGCTGAGCTACGTGCCGAAGAGCTTCGTTCTTACAAAGATGGTTATAGATTTATGCGGGACGCGATGAATGGGCTCAGGAGGCCGGCGATTCTACAGCCGGGACTTCAGCCGCGCGGGCCTTGGAGATCCTCTTCGCAAGCCTGCTCGTTCTTCTCGCGGCGGTCTTCTTGTGAATTACACCCTTCGAAGCGGCCTTCTTGAGCTTGGATTCGGTTTCCCTGAGAACCTTGTCGACTGTCGCAGCGTCGTTTTCGGCGATCGTCGAGCTCAGCTTCTTAAGCTGGGTCTTGAGGTCGGACTTTACAGCCGTGTTCCTGTCCCTTTTCTTCAGGCTCTGGCGATGCTTTTTAATACCGGACTTTATTCTTTTAGCCATTATAAATACTTCCCTCCAGCGGTTATCCGGAATATTTTGCCGGGAATTGGTGGTTTGTCAATAATTTTGAGGGGTTAATTTGTAATTCTGTGCCAGCCGCAATCACAAACCGGGCTTCACTGCACATATAAGATATTCGACGTTGCCGTCGGCGCCGGTTATTGGGGATTCGACGACGCCTCTCACGTCGAGCCCGAGGCTGGAAACGAAAGCGGTTATTTTATCGACGACTTCCCCGCGCTTCGCCTCATCCCTGACTATCCCACCTTTTCCGACCTCGCCCTTCCCTACCTCGAACTGGGGCTTTATGAGCGCTATCAGGACGCCGCCCGGGGATAGGACTCCGGCGGCCGGCGGGATTATTTTCATGAGCGAGATGAAGGAGACGTCGATGACGGCGATGCCGACCTGTGCGCCATCTATGTCTTCGGGCTTCAGATAGCGCGCGTTGAATTTCTCCATGGAGACGACGCGGGGGTCGTTCCGGAGCTTCCAGTCGAGCTGGCCGCGTCCGGCGTCTATCGCGTAGACCTTCGAGGCCCCGCGCTGGAGAAGACAGTCTGTGAATCCGCCCGTCGAGGAGCCGAGGTCGACGGCTGTCAGCCCCGAGACTCCGACGCCGAATGCGTCGAGGGCGGCTTCGAGCTTGAGCCCGCCTCTGGATACGTATTTAAGCGCTTCGCCCTTGAGGACGATCCCGGCGTCGTCCTTTACGATGGCCCCGGCCTTGTCCACGCGCTCGCCCGAGACGAACACGCTCCCGGCCATGATGACGGCCCTCGCGCGGGCGCGAGTGTCGACGAGCCCCCTTTCGACGAGCGCGACGTCGAGCCGTTTCCCGGATTTACCTCCGCCGCCCTTCCCGGGCATCACCCTTCCCCGCCGAGGTAGACTGCAATCTGCCTGAGCGGCTCTGCCCTTTCGTCGAAGCCGGAGAGATGCGAAACGGCGTCGCGTATGAGAGCCGTGATCTTCCGCCTGGATTCCTCGACACCGGCAAGCTCGGGATAGGTCGACTTCCCACGGCGGGCGTCGTTGCCCTTGGCCTTGCCTGTATCGCTCGCGCCGTCGAGGTCTAAAAGGTCGTCCCGTATCTGGAAGGCGAGCCCGAGCGCCCCGGCGTAAGAAGCGAGCGCGGAGATTTGCTCGGCGGATGCGCCGCCTATTCGCGCGCCGGTCGTGACGGCCGTTCTTATCATCGCGCCGGTTTTGAGGGAATGCATGTTTTCGATCTCGGATAAGGACGCGGCTCTCCGTCCTTCGAGCGCGAGGTCTATGGCCTGCCCCTCGATCATCCCGCGCGAGCCCGCCGCCGCCGATATGTCTTCTATGATTTCGCAGATGACGGCGCTGTCGATTCCGGCGGCCTTTCCTTCGCCGACGATTATACGGAACGCATCCGTCAGGAGCGCGTCGCCCGCGAGTATGGCTGTCGCCTCGCCAAAGACGACGTGGCTCGTCGGGAGGCCCCGGCGTAGAGGGTCGTCGTCCATCGACGGCAGATCGTCGTGTATGAGTGAATAGGTGTGAATCATTTCGAGCGCGCACGCTATGGGAAGTGCCTTCCGCCTGTCACCGCCCACGGCCTCGCACGCCGCTATCATCAGGATCGGGCGGAGTCTCTTTCCGCCGGCGAGGGCGCTGTAGCGGACGGCCTCCGCGAGACGGGTCGACGGGGAATCTGGCGCGGGAAGGAGGTTGTCGAGCGCAGAATCTATCTCGGCCCTGTTGCGTGCGATGTAGCTTTTAACGTCGAATTCCATTCCGGCTCACTTCTCGGGGTCGAAGTCTTCGAGTATGGTCTCGCCGTTCTTCTCGACGAGGAGCTCGACTTTCTTCCTTATTTCGTTGAGTTTTGCGTGGGATTGGGAGATGAGCTCCGTCCCTTCCTGAAAGAGCTTTATCGAGTCTTCGAGCGGGAGATTGCCGCTTTCGAGCCGCCGTATAATGTCCCTGAGCTCCTTCATCATGTCTTCGAATGATTTCATCAAGGTATTTTATCCCTGAAGCCGGACGGGCACAAGAAGTGAAAGCGGCTGGAAGACTGAGTTGGGAAAACCGGTTGGATTTATGAAGACTTGAGTTACAGGACGGACGCCGAAGCGCCCGCCCTGCGAGTGGTCAATTCCAAAAATTGCTGCTTAGGGAGCCGGCGCGGGCGTTCCGACCGGGTCCTGGGGTGCGTCCGGGGCGGCTTCATCAGCTTCCTGGACATCCTCGACTACTTCCTCGACGGTTTCGGTGACGCCGTCAGAGGTTTCCTCGACCGTCTCCTCGACTACAGCGGCTTCTTCCTCGGTCGTTTCACCCGCAGCGTCGGCTGCATCGCCGGCGGCGTCCGCAGCGTCGCCCGGATCGACTACTTCAACTTCCTCCACTTCCACTTCCGCAGCGTCCTGCTGGGGCTGCTGGCAGGCGGCGAGCCCGAGGGCGAATACCGCGCCTGCGACTAAAACCATAAACCTGCTGAATAGAGTCATACCATACCTCCTTTAATGTAATTATTATTAGATTCGGGATTTAAACGACGTAACTGAAACGACATACTACATTATTTATTCCGCGATTTCTACAAAACGGGCAAGCGGCGCCTGCCGCGGGGAGGTAAAGCAACCATCCCGTATGCATATCGACAAAAGAAAGCCCGTTCCGCCTGTGAGATATTCATCATTGTGTTTATAGCGAATTAATTGTAGTATCCTACGAATTAATTTCTTGAGGAGGAGCGATGGTTAGAAGACTCTTTTAAGGATTTAATCTATTCATGTCGGTGCTTTTTACAGCGGTTTTGCTTGCCCCGTTCTTTGCGGCTGACTCGAAAGCCCAGCCCACGGAAGGATGCCCGGTGGCAATCTGCACATCCGTTCCGGGCCTGCCGCCTCCGGATTCGGAAAGCCAGCTCGTTTTCTTCGGTTACGAATACACCGACTCCTTCGGCACTGAAACGTTCGAAGTCGCTGCGAATATACTGAAGTGCCCGGCTTTCCTAGTACAGCAGTTCGGCAGCGCACAGATCACGCAGTTCCCCCGCGGCAGATACAGCCTCGAATCCGTCGAGTGCGAAGGCACGGGAATCCAGTTTGTCGAGATTGAAAACGGCATACTCGTTTCATGCGACGAAGCCAGGCCCGAGCTCACGACCTGCACCTTCGTCAACCGGATAGGCTCTCTGAACGTGCCGACGATGTCGGAATGGAGCATGATCAGAGTCGCCGCAGCGCTCGGACTCATTGGCGTTTTCTACGCGGTTAGAAAAAGAAAGGCTACGGCCTAGATTTTAGATACTGGAAATAAATTTAAAGGATGGGAAAAGCCCGTTCCGACGAGATGTCGGAGCGGGCTTTTTTGTTTGAATTGTATCGCGAGATTTCAGTGTATCCGTGCCAAATGCTGTCCGCACACGTAGTGTGATTTTACGACGTAGCGAGGACGTGGTTTGGGACAACGGTCGCGCAGCGGATGATTAACGCAGGAAAGCCGCTGCGCCGGTTGCTGTCCGCTAGGACCCAAAAGTCTCTGCGGCGACTTTCATCGCTTCTATCGGGGTCTGCTTGCCGGCTCCGCCCGGGAGTATCACGGCGAGGCTTACTCCGGCCTTCGTGTAATCCTCGAGGCGCGCCCTGCACCTGTCGGCCGGGCCGACGAGGGCTATCGCGTCCAGGAGCTCGTCGGTGAATACCTCGACAGGGTTGGCCCCGCCGTTAATGGCGTCTATGACGTCGCCGAATCCGTTATTCCTGACCATTCTCTGGTAGAAAGGCAGCCTGAGATAGTTGGAGAGGCCCCTCTTGCCGGACGTTCTCGCAAGCTCTATGTCGTCCGATATGAAAACGGGTATGCCGAGCGTTATGTCTATTTCTGAAACGTCGCGGCCTGCGTTCTTCGCACCATCGGCGACGTATCCCTTTAAGGTTTTGACGTATTCCGGTGTCGACAGATAGGGGAATATGCCGTCTGCCACTTCGCCAGCGAGCGTCGCGGCGCCTTTTGTCAGGCCGGCGATGTATATCGGCACCTTCGGCAGGTTTCTTTTAAGCGTCAGCTGCGGCGCGGTGCCGTCCATGAAGGACCTGACAGCCGTTACGTATTCCCGCATCTTTTCGATCGGGTCGCCCATGTCGATGCCGAACCTGTCGTTGACGGGCTTGTGGCTGACGCCGAGGCCGAGCACCATGCGCCCGCCCGATAGCTCCTGGATCGTGAGCGACGTCGCGGCGGCTATGACGGGCATGCGCGTATAGATGTTGGCTATCCACGTTCCGACCTTGATCTTCTTCGTCGCTTCGGCGAATACCTGGGCGTTCGAGAGTCCGTTATACGGCGGCACTTCCGGCGAATATATGGCTTCGAAGCCTGCGTCTTCGGCTATGTTCGCAAGCTCCCTGAGCTCGGCGACGCTCGCTCCCCAGACCGGCGATGTAGTTGCAATCCTCGGCATAGAATTTCTCCTTTATATATGTTTATGGTTTCGGCCGGCGACATGCCGGGGCACCAATGCAGCTGCGCCTATCTCAGTATATTAAGAATTAAGGTTATGGCAAGGTCAGTACTGGTTTATGACGTCCCTGTAGTAATCGGGGCGGAGGAGCTTTTCGTCGCCGCTGGCGAGGACCTCCCTTATCTGCGAGAGGACCCGCTCCTTGTCGGCCGGGAATCTGGCCTTGATGGGCAGGTAGTTCGAGATATGATTCGAAAAGAAATGGCCGTCGGTGAGGTCGGTGTTCTCGACGAGGATCTCGAGCTCCTTTATCATACGGAACTTGTCGGGGAGGACGAATTCGCCGCGCTCCCATTCGTCGTAGAGCGGCGCGCCGGGGCGCACCTGGAGCGACAGCGCGCGACGTATTCCGGGTCGGACGCTGTGAGCAATTTGCCCGTGGCCTCGGCGTGCTCGGCGCTCCTTTCGACGCCTCCCATGCCTAAAAGCACCATGGCGGAATTCATCACACCCGCCTCTTTCAGCATCCGCGACGCTTTTACGGTGTCGTCGAAGCCTGCTCCTTTTTTTATCCGCCCGAGTACGACGTCGTCGCCGCTCTCGAAGCCGATATAAACCATGTCCAGACCGAGGTCCTTCAGCTCCCGGAGATTATCGACACCCTTACGAAGAATGTCGCCCACGTTGGCGTACATACGCACGCGCTCGACCCAGGGGGACTTTTCGCGGAGGTAGGTTATTATCTCGACGAGCTTTTTCTGCGCCAGGACGAGGGCGTTGCCGTCGGCTATGAAGACGCGGTCCTGTATCTCGCCGTGATCGACGGCCGAATCGATTATTTCCCTTATCTCGTCCATCGGGCGGATGCGGAACCTCTGCTCGTCCTTCCTGTACATGGCGCAGTAGGTGCATTCGTTGTGAGAGCAGCCGATCGTCGCCTGGAGTATGAAGCTTTTCGCCTCGCTCGGGGGGCGGAAATAGGGCGTTACGTACTCTATCATACTATTAGGATTAACTATTTCCCTGGTGATTGCAACTTTCCGGGGCCGGCGAAGAAGGGCTTAAATTATGTTATAGTGCATTTAAGCCTGCGTGCTATATGACAACATTCGGCACCTCTATCCCATCGCCGTTTAGCCCGCAATACCAAAGACAACCCCATCGGCTGCCGCGTGCAGGAATTTCAGTCGGGCAGCGCTTCGTATACATAAACATCAGTCGGGGAGGAACAATATGATGAAGCTCGGAAAACACACCGCGCCCGGCGCGCTCGTTCTCATGGCCGCCTTCGCCGCGCTCGTTTTTGCAATACCCGGATTCGGCGCTGAAGCCGCAGAACCCGGCCCGAAGTGGGGGATGATACTCATGGGCCTTCTCGGAGGGCTCGCCATATTCCTTTACGGCATGGATCAGATGACCGACGCGCTCAAGGCGGTCATGGGCGAAGGCATGAGCAAGCTCCTCGCCGGCCTCACGCGAAACAGGTTCATGGCTGTCGTCACGGGCGCGATAACGACGGCGGTGATACAGTCGTCGTCCGTTACGACTGTCATCGTCATAGGCTTCATATCCGTAGGGCTGATGACGCTCCAGCAGGTTATCGGCGTCATACTCGGCGCGAATATCGGATCGACGATCACGGCCCAGATCATAGCGTTTAACGTCACCCAGTACGCCCTTCTGCCGGTGGCCGTCGGGTTCGCAATGCTGTTCATATCGAAGAACGAGAAAGTCCGGCTCTACGGCGGGATAGTGATGGGGCTCGGGCTCGTATTTTTCGGGATGGGAATCATGAGCGACTCCACGACGCCTCTCCGCTCCTACGAGCCGTTCATCGAGGTCATGCGGGAGATGAGCAATCCTATTCTCGGCATCACTGCCGGGCTCGTATTCACCGGCCTAATCCAAAGCTCGGCCGCGACAATAGGCATCGTGATAGTGCTCGCCTCGCAGGGGGCGATAACGCTCGACGCGGGCATCGCGATAGTGCTCGGCGCTAACGTCGGCACATGTGTGACAGCCCTCCTCGCTGCGATAGGAAAGCCCACCCCGGCGAAACAGGCCGCGGCGGCGCATATTCTCTTCAACGTCATAGGCGTCCTCATCTGGCTGCCGTTCATAGGGCAGCTCGGCTCGCTGGCAGAGGCCGTTTCGCCCGTTAGCGCGAATCTCTCCGGCACGGCGCAGCTCGCGGCCGACACGCCCCGCCAGATAGCCAACGCGCATACGCTGTTCAATGTCGTCAATACGATAATTTTCATCGGCATCATCGGGCCGTTCGCGCGCTTCATACAGTGGCTCGTCCCGGACAGGCCCGAAAAGCTGCCGGAGTATGCGCAGCCCGTCTACCTCGACGATTCGCTGCTGAAGACGCCTTCTCTCGCGATAGAGCGGATTCGCCTTGAAGCCGTCCGTCTCGGCGGATACGTCGACCAGCTTATCGAGATGGCGAGGCCAGTCGTGCTCGACGGCGGCGCGGAGGATCTGGAAAAGGTCGTCGCACGGGGAAAGGAGCTTAGGAGGCTGCACGACGCGATAACGGACTATTCGAGACGGCTCTTCTCCATGGAGATGACGTCCGACGAGACAAGGCGGCTCGAAGAGCTTATCACAGTGGTCGTCAACCTCGATCACATCGCTGAAACCATAACGGTCAACATGATTGCGATCGGAAGGGAGCGGCTCGAAAGGCGCTTCTCAATCAGCCGCGAGACGATCGAGCGGTTCAAGCCCTATGCTGCGAAAGTGCGCGAGGCCTATCTCCTGGCCATCAACGCGCTCGAAACGAGGGACGTGTCGGCGGCGGCAGCGGCTGTAGACATGAAGCCCGAGATCGACAGGCTTTCGGAGGAAATGGTCGAGCACCTATCGTCCCGGCTTTTAACCGATGCCCCCGACAGGGCCGTGCTTTACAGGGTCGAAAGCCATCTCGCCGAGCTGATTCAGCGGATATACTACTTCTCGCGCATGATAGCAGGGGAGATACTTAAGGAATCCGAATCGAGAAAGGGGGACTACCGGAAGGCGTCGTAATACGAATCCAGGGAAACTCGTCGTCCGATCGTTTGAATCTTTATAATTAAGGATTCATAGGCGGAGCCGCGCAAAGAAAATGACAGGGAACTTGAAATCCAGCGGGAAACTGTTCGGAGCCGTCGGCGGGATATGGGGGCGCATACGGCGGAATCCGATTCCGGCCATTGTCGTATTTTTGTGCATCGGTGGATTCTTCGCCTTTACAGAGCTCGCGAGCGAGGTGATGGAAGGTGAAGGCCATAGCATCGATACGTCGATACTCCTCATGATGAGGGCCCCGGGCGACCTCAACAACCCGCTCGGGCCTCCGTGGGTCGAGGAGATGATGCGCGACATCACTGCCCTCGGGGGAGTGGCCGTCCTGACGTTCGTCACGATCTCTTCCGCGATCTATCTCTACCTCATAAAAAGAAAAGACCTGATGGTTTACCTGCTCGCGGCGGCGGGCACGGGGACGCTGTTCAGCAATTTGCTGAAGACCGGGTTCGGGAGGCCGAGGCCCGACATTGTCCCGCACGAGATCATCGTTTACACCGCCAGCTTTCCGAGCGGCCACTCGCTCGTGGCGGCTGTCGTATACCTGACTATCGGGGTGCTTCTCGCCCAGGCCCAGACGAGTTACCGCATCAAGATATACATACTTTCACTGGCTGTAGCGCTGACACTTCTGGTGGGCATAAGCCGCATTTACCTCGGCGTTCACTGGCCGAGCGACGTTCTCGCCGGGTGGCTTGCGGGCTCGGCGTGGGCGTTCATGCTCTGGATCGTCGCACATTACTATATGAGAAGATACAGGCTCCGGGAGAGAGACACCTGACACCCGGGCGAAGCGACTGGAAATGCTTAATCACCAATACAAAACAATGTAAGTTATAACTCGTATGGGTCTTGTATAAGGCTAACAAAATATGCAGGCTCTTTTTTTCCCCTGTACGAAGGATGAGGTCCTACATATATTGATTTCACGATGCTGGATAATCTATCCAATAAATCTTTGTTATATCGAAATTGCCTGCTCTGAAAAATAACAGTATCCGGACATAAGATTTTTACCTCATTAAGGAATAACCTGTTTTCTGCTTCCTTGTTTACATATTTTCTATTTTGTCCTCCGCTTCGCACCATCCGTTTTTTATCAACAAATTTATAATAATTTGTTAAAGCAATATAAGATAAAGGATTTTTCTGCAGCAGTTCATATTCTCTCAGCGCCCTCTGAGAAGTGTTGGAATTTTTGATTTTGTCCCAGTGAGCATTCCAAGAAGTGTCTTCATCTTTGAGAAAATGCAATGCAGTAATGTAAGTTCCAGCTATGTGTGGATTAGCTTTCGAAGGACATGCAAATTCTATACCTAGCCTTCTATCATCAAAAGTCTGAATATTCGATGATTCGTCCATGCCAATATCCAAGCCAATGAAAAGTAATTTCTTCACAGAACCATAGCTTGTTCCTATATATGGATATGTCGGAAACTTAAGATTGTCAGATTTATTCGTGCATCCTGTTTTATCATCAATACCGAGAAACTTAAAAAAATTCTGATACTCTCTTTCAAGCTCTTTCTGAACAAAAGAAAGATATGTCATTGCTTTCCCCCTCTCAAAAATTCTTCCATTAAGTATAAATTACCAAGGTACTTATGTGATGCACCCGGGGCATCTTTACAAACCTCTATACCCCGTTATAATGTTTCCCGCCATGAGCGAACACGGAAAAGAACACCAGGAAGTCGATTTCAAGAAAATGTTCGAGCTTAACGAGCGCGAGAAAGAAGGCGCAATCTATATCGCAGGCGTAGTCCTGCTGATCATTCTGATCGTTGGCCTCGCTTCGCTGACACACGTCGTCCTCACGCCCTGACGATCAGGCCTGTGAAACCCATCTTATAAACAGCGGCACGAGGCCTTCCGGCCTGACCGCCGACCCGGAATTATCCCTGAAAGTTATTTTCTCTTCGTCTTTTCTATAATAAATTTTCATAAGCTGCACTGCCGGCGAGAGCTTTCCAGCGTCGTGCCCGTCGGGCCGCCTTTTTTTGCCGATTATAGTAATCATGTCCGGGTCTTCGTCGAAGAATATGACTATCCCCGTCGGTGAGATTATAGAGAACCCGGCGAGCCTGCCCGGTATGTTGAGGAAGAGGTCGAGGAAGTCAGGGGTGAGTCTGTTGAGCGCGAGCTTCGCGCCGCCCGAGACTTCGTTGTATATCGTTATGGCGCGCCTGCTGACCGCGTAGAATTCCTCCACCGCGGCTTGCACCGTCTTTTCTTTCTCAGTTTCCGCATCGTCCTGCCGTTCGTGCCCGGCGGCGTTCTCCGCCGCGCGCGCGGCCGCTATCTTCGTTATCTCGTCTCTGAATTCGTAGTCCATGGAAAGGAATTATAACGGCGCGGCCGATGACTTCAATCAGGCCCCTATCGAGTGCCGGTAGGAAGTATTTTATTTCCCCCCTTAGGAAAAGGCCTGTCGCGGCGTAGCCTTGCGTAGCCGGATGGATTAAGGGGGATTTAAATATATCTCGCCGCTCTTACCTAAGGCCTCGCTTTAGAGCAAAAATCCCAAATTCGGCGCGGCGTCGGTGTCGGTCTTGATCTTGCCGTGGCTGATGGCCTGTTTGAAGGTCTCGAAATCGGCCTCCACCTGGTCGGCGTAGGCCTCGGCGTACTCCACGATCGCGTCGTCGAACGCGCTTCCCGGGCCCAGGTAGCCGGTTATCGTCGCCGGGTCCCCCGCCTTCGCGTGGGCGCGGGCGAGAGCCCATCCGCACATCTCGGCGTAAGACGCGAGGGTCTTCGGCTGAAATGTCCCCGGCTCGGCGGAGACTTTCATATCGCGGAGCTGCCTCAGGTAGTAGTGATGCCCGCCGGGAATGGTGGACCATCCGAGGAACATGTCGCCCGCGGCCTGCATGAGCCTCTGCCCTGTTACGACACGCTCGCCCTGGTGCTTGACGCGGCTCTTTTTGCCGGGATGCTCGAGGACCGACCTCCGCGCTTCTTTAACCTGAAGGAAGAGGGGATCGTCGTCGGCAACGTAAAGCGAAACGGCGCACCGCGTGCCGACGCTCCCTACCCCGACAACCTTTATCACTACGTCTTCGAAATGATAGCGGTCCATGAGCTCGCGGCGGTCGGGCTGAAGCGTCGTCTTGTACTTATCTATGAAATTCCGCTCGATCTTCCTGAAATCCTCGTCTATCTCCGCGAAGTGATAAATATAGGGCGGGTTGTCGACGATCCTTCGCTTGCCGTCCTTGACCTCGACGAGCTTCGGATAAACGGCCTCGGAAGTTCTGGACAGTGCCTCTTTCGTTTTCTTCTCGATCCTCCCGATCATATCTTTATTGCCGCGGAAATAGTCGATAAGGTCAGTGGCCTTTATCTGTGTGTACCATATGTCGAGGAGCTTCATCTCGTAATATTCGGCCATGTGCTTTCTGTAAGATTCGACGGCGGCCCTGACAGCGGCGTCGGCGGCTTTTCGCGGGAAGCCGGACTCCCTCGACGAAAGGACGAAGCTCGCCGCGAGCCTCTTGACGTCCCATTCCCACGGCCCCGGCAAAGTTTCATCGAAGTCGTTTATGTCGAAGACGAGGCTCCGCTCGGGCGTGGCGAATCCGCCGAAGTTCATCAGGTGGCAGTCGCCGCATATCTGTATCTTTATGCCGGACGCGGGGGATTTCATGAGGTCACGCGCCTGGATGATGGCCGAGCCCCGGAAAAAGGCGAACGGCGACTGGGCCATCCTTCCGTACCTGACAGGTATCAGCCCCTCTATCCTGTTGGAGTTGGATTCTTCGAGGAGGTCGATAACGCCGTGCCTCCGGGCGTGGGCGTTCCATTCCGAATGGGCCGAGCGCGGGCACTTGTCTCGGAGGGCCTTCCCCCAGCTCCGTCTTTCAGATTTCGAGTGTGTCTTTTGTTTCATGGTTTTCTGCCTCGGGTTCCGAGTTCGCTGGCGGCGGGTTATTTATCGATAAGCGTACTGCTCAGAATAAAATAATCACGGCTAAAGTTCAAGGAGGGGCGCGGCTCTTACTAAAGCGCGTGATAAAAATTAACCCCGCCCGTAACAGCCGGTATATGCACCATAAATCTCCCTTCCAGCCTGGACGCCCGGATAAATGCCTTGAGACGGCCCGCTGCCCTGTGCTAGGCTATTTTATAAGGGGAGCAGAACCATGGCGAACGAATCCATGAAAATTTCATTCGTAACCACGCCCGACAGGCAGAAATCGCTCGACAGGATCGCCAGGGCGTATGGCAAGAACGTAGGCGCAGTCATTAACGAGGCGATAGACAGCTATCTCAACAGCCACGAGCCGGAAGCCGGAAGCGCCGCCGTGGCGGAGCATGCGGACTTCGCTACGGACTGAAGAAATATTGTTTGATTCCGGCGCTTTATGCGGAGTGGGGAGTCTCGCAAGATAGCACGGGAAGCACAGGCCGGGACACTGAATGCGCTGTCCCCCGAGGGGAGAGTTTACATTAGCATGCTCACCCAGCCGCCCTCCCCGCCCGGCGCTCAGGTTGAATTTCCCGCCGGGCCGGTTATTGTATTCCGCATCGTTACCATGTGTTACGGGGGGAGTTTAAAATCGGGCCCTGGGTCTTTCGTAAGAAGATCCATCGGGCTTTTGTTTTTTGCGGCGGTGCTTGCGGGATGCGATTCCCCGGGCGGCAGCGACCTCACGCTCAGCGGAAGGGTGCTCGGCGCGGGCGAGCCGCTACGCGAAGCGGCCGTAACCCTCTATGAAGCAGGCTCGTCCTCCCAGGCCGAGGAGCTCGGCTCGGCATTTACCAATTCCTCCGGCGAATTCGAGATAAAATTCGGCAGGCCTTCCGGCGACGGCTTGATCTACGCCATCGCGAGGGGAGGAATACCGGCCGGAAAGTCGGCCCCTAACGGCGCCATAGCTCTTCTGACAGTCGTGGGGGACGTCGACAGGAGGCCGGAATCCATAACGATAAACGAGCTCACGACCATCGCGTCCGTCTGGACGAACGCCCAGTTCCTAGGCGGGAATTCCATATCTGGGAACTATGTAGGAGTGAGGAACGCGGCGCAAAGCGTCGGGAACTTCGTTAACATCGAGACGGGCGGGCTCGGCGGCGTCATACAGAACTCCGTCAACGGCCACGAGACGGCCGCCCTCGTGCAGGTCAATACATTGGCAAACATTCTCGCCTCGTGCGTAGCCATTTCGCCGCCTGACGCGTGCGAGAGGCTCTTCGCGGCGTCCACGCCGCCCGGCGTAAAGCTGCCGGAAGATACGCTCGCCGCCGCGAACAACATAGCGCTCAATCCCTGGCACAACGTCGCCGGTATCTTCGATCTCCCGGGAGACAGAACTTACATACCCGTGCTCAACGCCCCTCCCTCGGCCTGGACAATTGCGCTCAAGTTTACGGGCGGCGGGCTCGACGCGCCGGGCGGACTTTCGATAGACGCCGAGGGCAACGCGTGGATCACGAACAACTTTCTTTTCGGCTCTCACCCCGGCTTTACCGACTGCGCGGCCGGCGGAACAGGCGTGACCAAGCTCGACCCTTCCGGCTACCCGCTGTCGCCGACTTTAGGGTTCACGGGCGGCGGGATCAACGGCGCGGGATTCGGCGTCGCAATAGACGAAACGGGAAACATATGGATAGGGAATTACCAGGGAGACAGCGTTTCGCTCCTCCGCCCGGACGGCACGCCGGTCTCGACCGAAGGCAGGGGATTCAGGGCGGGCGGATTCGCGAGCAAGGTGCAGGGAACTATTATAGACTATGAAGGCAACGTCTGGTTCGTAAACAACAGGCCGTCGCCCGGATGCCCGGAATGCGGCAATTCGCTGACGGTATTCCCCGGCGGCGACCCGGGCACACCGCTCACGTTCGCATACCCCGGAACGAGCACGCTCTCCGAGCCCTTCGACGCAGCTGTCGACACTGACGGCTACTTGTGGGTAACGAACGGCGCAGGCAATTCTATCACTCGCATCGACCCGTTCGGCAATCCAGTCATGCAAACCGCTCCCGGATGCTGCGGGCTCAGCGAGCCGAGGGGGCTCGCGATAGACAGCTACGGGAACGTGTGGGCGGCCAACCTGTCCGGCCCAACCGAAGCCGATGGCGGAAGCGTGACGCTTCTCGACCCCTACGGCGAGAACGCGGCCGGCTCTCCATTCAGGGGCGGCGGCACGCAGGGGCCCTGGGGCATAGCGATAGACGGCGACGATAATGTATGGGTTGCGGATTTTACGGGGAAGGCGCTCGTTAACCTCTGCGGCGTCAGGACGAGGAACTGTCCCGACGGATTCGCGACCGGGGAGCCTATCTCACCGCCCACTGGATACGACGGAGGCGGCGCGCTCCAGCACCTTACGGACGTGGCCATAGACCAGTCGGGGAATGTGTGGGTGCTGAATAATGTGAACGACCTCGATGTGTGCCTCAGTATGACGGTCGAAGGGTGCATGCAGGCCTCGACTGAATGCGGAGGCGACGGGGCTGTCGTGTTCTACGGCCTCGCGGCGCCTGTGAAAACCCCGATGATCGGCCCTCCAAGGCAGCCGTAGGCACGCCACGCATGCAGGAGACCGAAGTAGCAACGCATGGCTATTACCAACTGCCGCTCTTCCGGTGTATAAACCTCCGAAGGTGCTATGTCGAAAAACACACTACTTGTGCGGACTGTGTCCGTTGACAATCGAAGTAGCAGAGTCGCTGCGATTACCACCAATCACGCTTCACGTGCATGTCCCACCGAAAGTGCTATGTCGAAAAACACACTAGTATGGCACACCACACGTGCAGGAAGTCGAAGTGGCTGCGCATAGCTATGACAACCTTTCGCAGAGTATAACGTTTGAACCTCCACATAATTCATAAAATTGCTCGCTGCCTTGCAGCGAAGCAATACCTCTCCGGGACGTAAAAATTGGCGTTAAAAAAATCGAGCGGAAGAGCGTTAAAAATCTGCCCCCCTTATTTCCCTCTCCCTTGAGGGGAGAGGGCTAGGGTGAGGGTGATAAATTAGAAGATTTAGCGAGAACGCGATGATTTTTAGGCGGACCGTGTCCGCTGCCTTTCGAAGTAGCAGCAGTCTTGCTATTACCATTTGACGCACTTCCAGTGACTTTAGCAACGACCGGGCTATGTCGAAAAAAGACACTACGTGTCCCCCGTCCCGTGACTTTTGCTACTTTTGGTCAGGCAAAAGTAGAAGACTTCTCAAGACTAGATCCTGAATCGAGTTCAGGATGACGGATTAAAACATGGATTCCCGATTAAAGCTTCGATACTAAAGTAGGCAGGTTTCGAGCGGTACCGGATAAGCGCTTATGTGTAAATCAACGGCGTCCGATTCCTCACTCATTCGGAACCGTTGGGGATGACAAATTTATTTATAATTAGAAGCACATTTGAGTGTCCAGCTGTTACAGAGTAAGACCACCGATGTACAGCTTGACTCGCCCAGCCAAATGCTTATCATTCAATCATATGAGCGCATGTGCGCTTCGTAAATTGCAGGGGGGTCATTTATAAGCAAGATATACGGTAAGACGTCCGGACTTTCTAAGAGCGAGACCGCCGGTCTCGAACGCCTTTACAGAAGGAAAATCCCGCAGGGAGAAATAATAACGCTGGAGCTGGCGAGGACGATTACGCGCCTGACGCACGAGCTTGGCCGGGGCATATCCGTCCTGATCGACAGGAAGGGAAAGGTCACCGCCGTATTCCTCGGGGATTCGTACGATATGCCTTTCGACGAGATTCTCGGAAGGTCGAGGGAATCGGCCTACAGACTGAGGGGCGCGCGTCTCATCCACACTCACATTAAAAACACCGGATTGACCGAGCCCGATCTCGTTACGATGGTGAACGAGCGGCTCGACATGATGGGGCTTCTGGAAGTGAGGCACGACGGCGACCCCGGCAGATTCACCCTCGCGCATATCGTCCCGCCGCGCGACGGCGGGGGGAAGTGGAGCGTCGAGGAATACAGGGACCTCGGGCAGGTAGAGGTGAACGCCGACGAGCTCATTCGCGACATTGAAAGCGGCCTCGAGAAATCATACTACGAGCAGGGCGGCGACAATGACAGGGAAGGCGTAATGCTCATCGGCTTCTCGACGAAGTTCCGCTCGGAGGCCGAGGAATCGCTCGAAGAGCTGAAGTCGCTCGCGCTCTCGGCGAACAAGGCAGTCCTCGGGGCGACGACGCAGGTAAGGAAAATGCCCGACCCGCGCTACCTCATCGGAAAGGGCAAGCTCGGGGAGGCCATTCTCGAAGCGAAGCAGGTGGGGGCGCGGAAGCTGATTTTCGACGTCGAGCTCACCCCAGCGCAGGTGAAGTCCATATCCGACGAGACGAACCTCGATGTTATGGACAGGACCCAGCTCATACTCGAAATATTCGCGCGTCACGCGACGACGGCCGAGGGAAAGCTGCAAGTGAGGCTCGCGCAGTTCAAGTACAACCTGCCGCGCCTCATAGGGCGTGGAGTAGAGCTCTCGCAGCTCGGCGGCGGCATCGGTACGAGGGGCCCCGGTGAGAAAAAGCTCGAAGAAGAGAGAAGGCGCATACGTAAACAGATCGAACTATTAGAAAAGGAAATATCCCAGCTCAGCAAGCGGCGAGAGAGAACGCGCGAGAAAAGAAAGGAAACGGGCATACCGACCATAACCTTCATCGGGTATACGAACGTCGGGAAATCGACGCTCTTCAATGCGCTGACGGGGAGCGGCGTGGTAGCCGAGAACAAGCTGTTCTCGACGCTCGTGCCGACGACGAGGAAGATAATGCTTCCGGGCGGGAGAGAAGTTCTGATAACCGACACTGTCGGATTCATAAGTGACCTCCCGAAGGAGCTTGTTAACGCCTTCCGCGCGACGCTGGAAGAATTAGGCAGCTCGACGCTGCTGCTTCACGTGGCCGACGCGAGCGACCCGATGGTCGAGGAGAGGATCGAATCCGTCGACAAAATTCTCGAGCAGACGGGATATGAATCCGTACCGCGGATGATAGTCCTCAACAAGGCCGACAAGGCCGAGCCCGCAGTCGCGGCGAGGCTCGCGCGGAGGTATAACGCTGTGCTGATCTCGGCCAGGGATAAAAATTCACTCCCCGGGCTGACGAATCTCCTGGAACAGTCGATAAACGGAATACTTCATACGGATGTGGACAAGGCCGGAAACGATTTCAGGCTTTACACAGCCTGAAAAAGAAGAAGCGGCGGTTCCTGGGGCCGCCGCTTCTCCAAATCATTCACCAAAGCAAGTTAAGGAAGCACTTACTATTGCGGGCAGTTATATCGCGGCTTCAGCCGTGCCGCCCTTTATGACTTTTACTCCGTCGCTCTCTCTCGTAACCTCGAAAGCGATGGAAGAGTTGCCGTTCTTTTCGCCGGTTTCCCAGCCGTCTACTATGAGGGTGTCGCCCGGATAGACCGGCGCGGTGAACCTTACGCCGAGAGCCTTCAGCTTTTCAGGGTCGGCGTCGAGGTAGCTCTCGATTATTGATTTCATAGTCATGGACATTGTGCAGAGCCCGTGGACTATTATTCCCTTGAGGCCGGCTTCCTTCGCCACTTTTTCGTCGATGTGGATCGGGTTGTGGTCGTTAGACGCCTTCGCGTATTTGTAAGTCACGTCGTCCGGGACCCGTATAACATCCCTGAACGCGAGCGGAGGAGGCTCCGGCGGCGCGGCGGGCGCGGGCTTCGCGCCCGACGAGGGAGCTTTGGGCTTTTCGCCGCTTCCGATACCCCTTATGAAGAGGCCCCAGTCGCTTTCTGTTACCTTCTCGCCCTTTTCGTTGGTGCTGAGTACGCTGAGCTTGAGAAGCTCGCCCGAGCCCTTGTCTTCGATGTCGACGATCTTCGCCGTGTATATTATTTTGTCGCCCGGCTTTATGGGCTTGTAGAATTTCATGTTCTGGTCGCCGTGAACGAGCATGAGGACGTTATTCTTCGCCTGCTCTTCGCCGCCATTCAGGCCCGGGTCGCCCCAGACTTTCTCCAGGAGCGGAAGCTCGTAGGTGACTGTGAAGCTCGGGGGGGCAATTACAGAGACGCCGGAGTCGTAGCCGTTTGTCCCGAAGAAGCTCGCGTTGCGGGAGCCTATGGCGAGCGCGTAGGTCGCTATTTCCTCCGGTTTTACGACATGCTCCTTCGGAGGAAATTCCTTACCGATGTAATCCCTGTTAAGTCCCATATTATTAATTCTCCCGTTGCGGTTATTTCGAATTTGATCTCCGCCGCCTTTACAGCCGCACTGCCCCGATTTATACCGCACCCGCTTACATATTCGCGGCCAGCGGGCGGCCCGGGCGCTTCAGGTGTGAGAGACCACCGGGTTCGTGCCGGAATAAAGCCGAATCTGCCGTAGTTATTGACTTACTATGAGCGGCGGCACGATACCCTGCATATATAGATTAATCATTTTTGAAGGGGGATGTCAAGTGAGTTATTCGCAAGTGCAAATAAATATGGGGCTTTATTATGCCGGTGCGAAAGCTATAAAAGTACGGCCGTTCACACAGTGGAAATTAAAACTACTCACCCCTAGAACAGCGTTACAACCCCGAGCGCGGTGCCGAATACGCCAAGAGGGGCGAGGTCGTCTAGGGTGTCGATGCTCTTGTCCACCTTGAGCAGTGTGTCCTGCGCGTCTTTATAGAGCTTGTCGTCGTTGACGAGCTGTCCGAGCGTCCCCTTGCCGGAGTTAACCTTCTCCAGTATCTGGTTCAGGTTCGTCGCGGCTCCCGTCGCCTCGTTGTAGAGCGTGTCGTCGTTGAGGAGCTTGCCTATCGTGCCCTTCGGGTTGTTGAGCTTCTCCGAAATATTGCCGAGCCCCGAAAGAGCGGCGCGGGCGTCGTCGTAGAGTTTGTCGTCGTTGACGAGCTTCCCGAGCGTACCCTTGCCCGATTTTATAGACTCACTTATGTCGTTTATATTTGCGAGGGCCCCCCTGGCCTCCTGGTAAACGGCGTCGTCCTTGAGGAGCTTTCCGAAGGTGCCCTCCCCTTTCTGGAGACCTTCGAGTATGAGGTCGAGGTTGGTGACTATCTTGGTGAGATTTTCTTTATTGTCGCCGAGGACGTCGAACGCGCCGAGCGCGGACTCGATAGACCCCACGGCGGAGTCCACCTTTGCCAGTATGTCGTTTATGTCGGCAGGCTCCTGGCTGGGGAGCGTATCGCCGGATTCCGCGAGCGGGCTCTCTGGCGAGCCGAAGCCGACGTTTATGTAGCTCGTGCCGAGGAGACTCGTGAGCCTGATTGAGGCGAGCGAGTCTTTGCGCACTCCGGCCTTCTTGTCGACCGTCAGAATGACCTCTATTTTTCTGTCCGCGAGGCCGATCTTCGAGACCTTTCCGATCTCGTACCCTTCGAGCTTCACAGGATTGCCTACCCTCAGCTCGCCTATCGACTGGAAGTAGGTCTTGAGCTTGTAGTCGCTCCTCATGAACGGGATGTCGCCCAGGAAATCGAAAACGGCGAGCAGTATCACGAGCCCGACGACGAAGAATATTCCGACCTTCACATGCCTGTTCATGTAACGCTACCTCCTGTTTTCTCCGAACTGGGGGGTTATGAATTCCTGCACCGCCTCTTCCTCGCAGCATTTTATCTGGTCGGGCGGGCCGAATTCGATTATCCTCCCCTCGCTGAGCACGGCTATGCGGTCGGCGACGTAAAACGCGAGGTCGATGTCGTGCGTGACCACTATCTGCGTCATTTCGACTTTCTGTTTGAGGTCCAGTATGAGGTCGCCTATTGTGCGTGTCATCATGGGGTCGAGCCCGGCTGTGGGCTCGTCGAAGAGAAGGAGATCGGGGTTCATGACCAGCGCGCGCGCTGTCGCCACCCTCCGCTTCATGCCGCCCGAAAGCACCGACGGCATGACGTTCTCCTTTTCCGAAAGGCCGACTATCTCAAGCGCGCTCGAGACTATCTGCCTCACCTTGCCGTTGTCCCTGAAGATCTTGTGCTCCCTGAGATAAAGGCCCACGTTGTCGGCAACCGTGAGGGAGTTGAAAAGGGCAGAGCTCTGAAAGACCATCGCGACGACGTGCTCTCCTTTCCCCAGCGCGTCGTACTCGACCGGCTCTCCGCCGATAAGTATCGAGCCGCCGTCCGGCCTTTCGAGGCCGATTATGTGCCGAAGGAGAACGCTCTTTCCCGTGCCGCTCTTCCCGAGTATGACGACAGTCTCCCCGGGCACTATGTCGAGGTCGACGCCCCTGAGCACGCGGTTCTGGCCGAAGGATTTTGTGAGGCCAGAGATTTTCACGTCAACCGGCGCGGATTTAAGGTATCCGAGGAGGACTTTTCCCGCATGGTTCCCGTCCTTCCCCGGGGCGCCGAGCCCGCCGTTACCGCCGTTTCCCCTTCTTGTTTCTTCCTGTTCAGGCATAGGTGATTAGTCTAATCGATATTGAGGAATAACAAAATCCTGGTCGCGTAGTAATCGAACACAAGCACGAGCACGAACGACAGCACGACCGCTTTCGTCACGGAAGTTCCTATCTCCCTCGGGCCGCCCTTCGTTTTGAGCCCGACGTAGCAGCAGACGATGGAAATTATGACGCCGAAGAGGGCCGCCTTTATGAGGCCGTTGACGAACGCCGTGAAATCGACCAGCTCCGAGAGGTTCCTGAAATAGACTGTGAACGAGAGACTGACGTCCGGGTTTACGGCCGAGACGATAGCCCCGCCGAACCACCCTATCACGTCCATGTAGATCACGAGAACCGGAAGCGCGAGGACTGTCGCTATGAACCTCGGCATGACGAGGTAGCGGACGGGATTGATGTCCATCGTCTTGAGGGCGTCTATCTCTTCGTAGACGCTCATCGACGCTAGCTCCGCCGCCATAGCCGAGCCCACCCTTCCGGCGACGAGTATCGCAGCCATGACGGGGCCGATCTCCTTCACGAGCGAGAGACCGACGAGACCGCCCACGTTCTCCTCGATGCCGAACTGGGCCAGCGTCGGCCCCGCCTGGAGCGCGAGCACTCCCCCCGAAAAGAGGGCGATCAATGCGCCGACCGGTAGGGTCTGATACCCGATAACGAGGAGCTGGTCCAGTATCTTGTCGGTGTTCTTGAAGAGAGACTTACACCAGTAGAGGGTCTCCATAAGGAGGCTGAGAAGCCCCCCGGCCACGCTGAAGAATGACATCACTCCGTTCATCCCCTAGGAGCCTCCTCCGCCCGCGCCGCTCTCCATAGCTGCCTTGATCGGCTTGTCGTAATGTTCGTTATTATATATATCTTCGAATTCCCGCGCCTTGTCGCGTAAAAAATACCCGGTGAACACATTGCCCTCGCCGAGGGCGCCTGAAAAGCCGGGCCTGAAATCGGGCGGCGCGAACATGCTCCCGGAAGCCGTTTCCTGCCCGCCGCCTTCGGTCCGCCAGAGGGGTATCGGCACGTAGAAGAGCTTCATTATATTCCTCCCGGCCTCTGACTTAAACCCGAGAAGGCCGCCCAGGAGATAAAACTTCGAGCGCTCTTCGGACTTCTCAAATGATATCACCGGAATAATAGGCCTCAACTCGAACTTCATCGACGTTTCCGTCCTCTCCGTCCTTATGGTGTTCCAGAGAATGGACGACATCTGGTTGCCCTCGGCGTCCATCTGCCAGACGGCTATCTGCCAGAAGGGCGACCAGTTGCGCTCCCTCGGGGGATTGTCGCCGAGGAAGGTTTCGAGTATCGAGAGGAAATGGAACCTGCTCGTCCCGTCTGGCGCTGTGTAGTAGCTGAATAAGGGCCAGAGATGGACGGACTTTCCGCTCTTCCCGCCCTCTTTCGTCGGCGTGTCCGTGGTGCTTTTCACCAAGAACAGCCCGCCGACGGTTTTCTTCCTGTCGTAGTCCTGGAATCTGTACATCCTGTACCAGTACATCGGCCAGAGGAAGGAGCCCGTTTCGTAATTCTTTTCCGTCCTCTGCGCGTAGATTGGGAATATCCTGTTCGTGTGTATCGTGCCGCGGGAGATCGTGACGAACGGCCAGGGGATATCCCACCGCTTGTAGCCGTCCGCCGGGTTGTCGATTATGTTGATGAACGGCCAGAGATAGGTCTTCTGCGTTCTCGACGGCGATTCCACGGAATAGTAGAACGGCATGAACGCCCTCGCCGTTATGTGCTCGCCGTAGAATTCCTTGTCTCGGTACATGTATATAGGCCAGATGGCGAACTCGTCCTTGAACTCGTCCCCTTTTTGCCTGATGCCGTAGAGCGGCCAGAAGCGCCCGCCTGAAACCCCTTCGCCGGAGTAGGCGCCGAAGAACGGCCAGACGAAATTCTGGTTCGTCATGCCCTCGTCCTTTGTCCGGAGATAGAGCGGGAAGAGAGTGAAGCTTATCTCGTCCTTACCGTACTTGTGCTTTAGCGTCCCGAAAAAGGGAAAGAACGCGAAATAGCTCTTCTCGGGCTGCTCGTCCTTCCGTCCGAAAATGAAAGGTATGAGCGTGTACTCGTATTCCCTGAAGCCGCTCGGTCGTAGGTCGGACTTGTAATAGAAGACATAAACGAGGAGCTGGAGCTTGGTGTCGCCCTCGAAATTCCGGTGTGTGAAGAGCGGGTAGAGGAAGTCGAAGCTCGACCTGTCGCGGGCTTCGTTCTCGACGTCGTAAAAGATGGGCCTGAATCCGTACTCAATCGTATCGGGTGTTTTTTTGTAGGAGATAAACGGGCCGAGCGCGTCTACGGATTTCGTACCCGCCTCCTCGTCCTTGTCGATGTATAGAAGAGGGCCGAGGTTTATGACTTCTTCGCCGTGTGATGAAAGCGGATGAAGGAGGCAGAAAAGGACGGCCGCAAACCCCGCGAGATGTATACAGCTCAAAAAACGCATCTCCTTAAATTTAACTTACCCAGCCTTAATATCTATTTAATTTAAGAAATTTTAGGAAATGAGCAATCGTCACACATACCTTCTCGGGATGCGTTTGCCGGTAGTCGAGAGCACTTCGTATGAGATGGTATCGGCCCACCTTGCTGCGGCGTCCGCCGAGACGTTCTCATCACCGAAGAGGACAACCTCGTCCCCAACGGCGGCGCCCGGGATCCCTGTGACGTCTATCATGGTTAGGTCCATGCATACAGCCCCGGCGACTGGCGCGAGCCCGCCCTTTACCGAAACTTTCGCCCTGTTCGAATGGCTCCTTGCGTATCCGTCGGCGTAGCCTATCGGGAGGGTCGCGATTACGGAAGGCTTTTCTGTAACGTACGTCCCGCCGTAGCTGACCTTCGTTCCCCTGGGAACTTTCTTCACCTGTATAATCCGGGTTTTGAGCTTCATGACTGGCCTTAGTCCGGGGACTCCTTCGACTCCCGCGCCGTAGAGTATGATGCCCGGCCTGACAAGGTCCATCCGCGAGGCGGGGAAGCGCACCGCCGCGACGCTGTTGGCGGAGTGCGCGTAGGCGGGGCTGTGACCGTTTTCCCTGACTGCGCGCACTGCATCCCCGAAAAGCGCGAGCTGCTCGTTCGTCGTCTCCGGCGTTTCGAGAAAGGCCGAGGAGAGATGAGTGAACACGCCTTCCATGTAGATGTTCGTGTATCCTGCGAGCGCGGCGGCGAATTCACCGGCGTCGGGCGCATCCACCCCGAGCCGCGCCATGCCGGTGTCGATTTTAAGATGGTATGGGGTGCGCTTTCCCGCGCGCGCGGACTCGTAATCGAGCGCCTTCGCCGTTTCGAGGGAGTATATCGTAGGGGTCAGGGAGTGCTCGACGGCGACCCAGGCCTCTTCGGGCCTTATTCCGCCCAAGAGGAGAATAGGAAGCTCGATGCCGTAGTCCCTGAGCTCGACAGCCTCTTCGACAGTGGCGACGCCGAGCATATCCGTTCCGGCTTCTGCCAGAGCCCCCGCGACTTCGACGGCCCCGTGCCCGTAAGCATCCGCCTTTACTATGGAAAGCACGGCCACGCCCGGCCCTATCAGGGCCTTTAGAGTGCCGAAGTTATGTATCAGGGAATCGAGGTTTATCTCAGCCCAGGTCGGTCGCATATCCCGTATTAGATTATCCGAATATTGAGGGTGGTGGCAAACAGCGGGGATAGGGAGAGTGGATACTTACCGGAGGGATAAGTTGGCGGAGATTTACACGAGGTGGTTTCTTTAATTTATCTTTGTCCGTCATCCTGAACTTGATTCAGGATCTGGTTTTTCAGTGTTTCGGAATCGTACCAGCCAATGGATAAATCTACCAGGGCCGGATTCATTCCCTTGACCAGGCTCCATTTCCATTCGCTGTGCCATCTTTTAAGCTCCTTTTCTCTCGCAATTGCATCGGTTATTGATTCACTTTCTTCAAAATAAATCAGGTCCGTTAGTCTATATCTTTTTGTAAATCCCGCGATTTCACCTTGTTTATGTTCCAGGACCCTTTTTTCGAGATTGCTGGTTACGCCGACGTAGAGTGTCGTCCGCTTCTGATTGCTCATGATATAAACGTCTGACGGCATTGCCTAAAAGTATATTAAAAGAATTAGATCCTGAAACAAGTTCAGGATGACGGAATGGTGGTGATTCCTCGCTCGCTCGAAATCGCAATTCAGGATGACGGATAAAAAAACAGAGATTTAATTCGACGGATGCGCGAAATCAGTCATGATACGCTGCCGCTTCTCACATCGGTCGCCTGCGGACGCTGTCCGCATTGTTTCATCTACAAATTTGTGTTAGTATCGCTTCGTGTAGCGGTGAAATTCCGTTTTACGGGGGAGCAGGATGGCAATGTCACTAACCGCGGTCCGCTTTGCAATCCTTTCAGTTTTATTTATTCCGCTTTTCATCGTTTTCGGCGCCCGGGATGCATCGGCAGGGGCGGCCCCGTGCGACATACAGGTCATGCTGGAAACCATTCCCGAAGACGATACCGAGTTCGAATACGATCTGTCCGCCGACATCGAGAGCGGATTTACGCTTTCTGATCCGAGCGACAACACGACGAATTTCGGAATGGGAATAGACCAGTTCGTAGTGCTGTCGCAGCTGACCCCTCCCGGATGGCAGCTCCTGGAAATAATATGCGTCGAGGGTACGACCAACTGCGGCTCCGAAGGATTCGAGCCCTGCCTTTCCGCCTCGATACAGGGCAACAGCGTCGCGTTCGGGTGCCTCGACAACGACACGGCGTCGTGCACTTTCATCAACGCGCCGGCCGGAGCGTCGGTCTCGAGCATTCCGACTCTCTCCGAATGGGGGCTCATGGCCACGGCCCTCTTCCTGGGAATCGCCGCGCTCTTCGTACTCCGGAAGAAAAAGGCCTTGCATAGCTCATAGACAGCGGCTGTATGCAAATCCGCCCTTACCCCCTTTTCCCAAGGGGGGTAAGACAAAAAAGACAAGCGATGCGCGCACGCTGCATCGAGCCATTTTCCATTATGTCCTTTGCCGGCGGACACCGTCCGCTGGATATTTGGATGGGTATGCTATATAATTTCTAGCCATAGACCGAACTGGTGCCGAGTCATGAGAACAAAACGTGTGAGACGGTTAAAGGCATTTATACGGAGATTCGCCGGCGCGACGAAATTTGTGCTGCTGGTACTTCTTTTTCAGATCACCGTCCCCGGCGCGGTGTTGTGCCTCGAAACCAATGGGGGAGCGTCGGTAGAGAGCGACGTGAACGGGCTCTGCGCCAACTCCATGGCCACCCTTCACGACCACGATGAGGCGCACGAAGCACTTCACTCTGCCGAATGCGGGCACGACGCCCACTGCGTCGAGTGCGTCGACATTCCCCTTTCGGAAAAGCTGACCGGCCAAAAGGCGCATATTCAGAATGACGCCGACGCTCAGATGTCGGCGCACATGTTGGCTGTGACTGTCGCATATGCAGCGCCGCGGCCGACTGTTGTGATTGAGAGAGTTCCAATACCTTCTGGCCGTACGAAGGCCGAAACGAAGGCCGTTATAAAGTCCACAGTCCTCGTATGTTAACATCTCTATATCGCTAACTGTAACGGTCGCCCGACGGCGGAGCTTTAAGCATTCCTCTGTCCGAAGAACCGGCCCGACTTTATTTCAAGCAATCGACAGATGAGGAGAAACACAATGCATCTCAGAATAGCGGCTTTAACAGTCGCGCTTTTAATTACATTCGCGTATGCCGCCTATGCCGGGGAATATCTTACGGGAGGGCCGATAATTCCCGAACAGGCCGAAACTCCGGGCACTAGCACACCCGACCCTGCGCCGGGGAGCGTCATCACGCTGAGGCAGGCCCTTGCCCTTGCCCTGGAAAGAAGCCCCACACTCAAGGCCTATTCGCTCGAAATCCGTGCGAGAGAGGCGCGCGCCCTGCAGGAGGGCCTCCTGCCCAATCCTTCCGTCGAGGCGCTTTTCGAGAACTTCGGCGGCTCGGGCTCCGTGGAGGGATTCAAGGGAACGGAGACAACCATACTGCTGAGCCAGCTCGTGCCTTTAAGCGGGCGGATATCGAAGCAGAAGAAGGTAGCGGGGCTCGACACCGGGCTCGCCGGCTGGGACTACGAGGCGGCGCGCCTGGATGTCCTCACCGATACGGCCAAGGCGTTCGCCGACCTCGTGGCGGCCGAAAGACGGCTCGCTATCATGGAGGAGCTTACGGGGCTCTCGAAGCGCGTTTACGATACGGTGGCCGAGCAGGCCGACGCAGGCGAAATCTCGCCGATACAGAAAAAGCGCGCGCAGATCGCGTACTCACAGACTGAGATCAGCCTCGCGCGGACGAAGCGCCAAGTCGAGGCCGCCAGGAAGTCCCTGGCCGCCAGATGGGGAAGCTTGCAGGCCTACTTCGGCAAGGCCGAGGGCAACCTGGACACTCTGCTGCCCGTACCGCCTTACAAGGACCTAGCGGCATATATCGATATGAATCCCGACGTCGCGAGATGGGCCGCCGAGATGGAAAAGCGCGAGGCGGTGCTCAGCCTCGAAAAGGCGCGCGCCTTCCCCGAGCCGGTTGTCAGCGGCGGATACAGGCGCATAAACGAGAACGACGACAACGCGTTTGTAGTCGGACTCTCGATTCCGCTCCCTATATTCAACAGGAACCAGGGCGCGATAGCCCAGGCGCGAAGTCTCGTCTCAAAGGGCGAGCATGAGAAGCGCGAGGCCAAGGTAAACGCAGGAGCGGCGCTCGCAGCGTCCTATGCGGAGCTCGAGTCTTCGTACGAAGCCGCGTCCTCTCTGAAGCGCGACGTGGTACCCAGGGCCGAGGAAGCCTACGCTTCCATATTCGAGGGATACAGGGAGGGGAAGTTCTCTCTCCTGGACGTCCTCGACGCACAGAGGACTGTTTTCGATGTGGAGCTGGAATACGTCGATGCGCTCAGGTCGTACCACGAGTCGCTGGCCGACGTCGAAAGACTCACAGGCAAGCCCCTTAATGAAATGGCCTGGCCTGAAATATCCACCGACGGAGAAGGAGATACCAAATGAAGAGATACGTAACCATAAGCACCATAATACTGACGATTCTGCTTGCCGCTTTTCTCTTCGCTGGGTGCGGACAAGATGACGCCCCGTCCGAAGGAGACGGCCAGGCCGACAAGCACGCTCACCAAGAGGGACATAGTGAGAAAGACGAAGGGCACATAGAGCTTACGCCTGAAGCCCTGGAGTCGATAAACCTGAAGCTGGTCGCTGCCGGGACAAAGCCCATAGGGGGCGAAATAAAGACTACCGCGGTCATTGAGCCCGACAAGACCCGAATCGCGCATGTAAACCCGCGCATTCCGGGCAGGGTCGTGTCTGTTAAAGCCTACCTCGGCGACAAGGTGACAAGGGGCGAGGTGCTGGCTGAGCTTGACAGTATCGAACTGGGTCAGGCCAAGTCGGAGTACTTGAAGGCCCGTGCCGACCTCGAAGTCGCGCGCGCCAACTTCAGCCGCGAGGAGAGGCTCTACAACAGGCAGATAACCTCCGAAAAGGAATACCTCGACGCGAAGGGCGAATTCCTCCGGGCAGAGGCCGCTCTCAATACATCCCGGGAGACCCTGAGGCTCCTTGGGCTGTCGGACGCGGACGTGAAATCCATATCGTGGTCCGAACGAAAGTCTCCCCCGTCGATGTTCCCCTTGAAGGCCCCCTTCGACGGGATTATTATCGAGCAGCACACAGTCCTCGGCGAGCTGGTCACTTCCCAGGATAATGCCTATACGATCACTGACCTCACGCATTTGTGGATACAGCTCGACGTGTACGAGAAAGACCTCCGCCACGTCGGCAAGGGAAAGCCCGTCGATATAATGGTGGACGCCTACCCGGATGAAAAATTCACCGGCGAGGTCACCTATATAAGCGATGTCCTCGACGAAACGACAAGGACGGCGCGCGCCCGCGTGGAGATAGAAAATCCCGACGGCCGGCTTAAGCCCGGGATGTTCGCCTCGGCGCTGATAACGATTCCCGGCGAGGGCGGCGACGCGCTCACCGTGCCGTCGTCCGCCATTCAGCAGGTACGCGGAAAGCCCACTGTATTCGTCCGCGAGGGCGAGGGCATATTCGAGGCCAAGGAAATCACCACGGGCCGAGAGTCCGGGGACCTGGTCGAGGTTACCGACGGCATATCTCCCGGCGACGAGGTCGTAACTGAAGGCGGTTTTTACCTTAAATCGCTCTTGCTCAAGGACGAGATGGGCGAAGGGCACGCACACTGACGGAGGGGTGCAGGCATGCTTAACAGAATTCTGGAATTTTCATTAGACAACAGGTTTTTGATTATCGTGTTTACACTCCTCTTTGTCGTGGGCGGGGTGATTTCAATGCTGAGGCTTCCCGTGGACGCCGTCCCGGACGTGACGCCGAACCAGGTGCAGATATTGACCAACTCCCCCGGGCTCGGACCGGTCGAAGTCGAGCAGCTCATAACATTCCCTGTCGAGACGGCTGTGTCAGGCCTTCCCGGAATTGAGGGCATAAGGTCTGTCTCGCGGTTCGGGCTTTCGGCGGTGACGGTTACGTTCGAGGAAAAAATCGACATATACTTCGCCAGGCAGCTCATATTCGAGCGGCTTGCCGCGGCGCGCGAGTCGATACCCGAGGGGCTCGGCACACCGGAAATCGGCCCGATATCGACGGGGCTGGGCGAGATATACCAGTTCGAGGTGAAGGGCGAGGGATACTCACTCATGGACCTTCGGTCGATACTCGAATGGGACATCGCGTTCAAGCTGAAATCGGTCCCCGGCGTCGTCGAGGTGAACACGTACGGCGGCGAGCTCAAGACATACGAGGTACAGATACGGCCCGAAAAACTTGTGTCGTACGGGCTTTCCATAAACGACGTTTTCAACGCACTCGAAGAGAGCAACAGGAACGCCGGCGGCGCTTACATCGAGCGCAACCAGGAGCAGTATCTCGTCCGCGGCGAGGGGCTGATAACGAGCCTCGCCGACATAGAGAACATCGTTCTCGCCACCGGGAGCGAGGGGACGCCCGTTTACGTCAGGGACGTCGCGGATGTGAAGTTCGCACCGATGGTGAGGCAAGGGGCCGTGACGAGGGACGGCGAGGGAGAGGTCGTGACGGGCGTCGTGATGATGCTCATCGGCGAGAACTCGCGCACCGTCGTCAACCGCGTGAAGGATAAGGTAGAGGAGATCAAGGAGTCCCTACCGCCGGGCGTCGAGATAGACACCTATTACGACAGAACGGACCTTGTCAGAAAAACGATAAACACCGTCGCGAAGAACCTCACGGAAGGGGCGATACTCGTGATCGCGGTGCTGTTCGTCCTGCTCGGGAATCTCCGCGCCGGCCTGATCGTGGCCTCGGCGATTCCGCTTTCTATGCTGATAGCGTTCACAGGCATGAACTACTTCGGCATCTCGGCCAACCTAATGAGCCTGGGCGCGATAGACTTCGGGCTCATCGTCGACGGATCCGTCGTTATGATAGAGAACATCGTCAGGAAGCTCTCGGATGACGGCCCACCCAGCGCGGCTTCCCCCCGGGCGAAGCCGGAGGGCATAAAGGACACGATACTCGCGGCGGGGAAGGAAGTTCTCCGGCCTATCATGTTCGCCGTCGGCATTATCATCATCGTCTACATCCCGATTCTCTCTCTCGGAGGGATCGAGGGGAAGATGTTCAAGCCGATGGCGATGACGGTGATACTGGCGCTTATCGGGTCGCTGGTGTTGTCGTTCACGCTCATGCCCGTCCTCGCGTCGTTTTTCCTCAAGAAGGTAAAAGGCGATCACGAGACATTCCTCATAAGGAGGCTGAAGAGGTTTTACCTGCCCCTTCTCGACAAGACCATCGACCGCCCGAAGAAGACTGCCGCTATAGCAGGCGGGGTATTCGCCGCGAGCCTCATTCTCGTGCCGTTCATGGGGGCCGAGTTCATACCGAGGCTCGACGAGGGCGCGATGGCGCTCCAGGCGTGGAGGCTGCCAAGTGTCTCTCTCGAAGAGTCTGTCCGCAACACGACGATGATAGAGAAGGTGCTGAAGAAATTCCCCGAGGTCGAGACAGTCGTCTCCCGGACGGGCCGCGCGGAGATCGCGACCGACCCGATGGGCGTAGAGATAAGCGACATATACGTCATCCTGAAACCGCACAAGGAATGGAAGACGGCAAAAACTAGGACCGGGCTCATCGAGAAAATGAACGAGGAGCTCGAAAAAGCGGTGCCGGGGACGTCATTCAGCTATTCCCAGCCTATTGAGCTCAGGGTGCAGGAGCTTATCGCAGGCGTGAGGTCGGACGTCGCGATAAGCGTCTACGGCGAGGACCTCGAAAAGCTGAAGCAGCTCGGGGACGAAGTCGTTCGCGCCGTGTCGCGCGTCCCCGGCGCGGCGGACACGAAGGCCGAGCAGGTCGCGGGGCTCCCTTACCTCCGCGTCATTGTGGACCGGAACGCCATAGCCCGCTACGGCATAAACGCCGGGCAGGTGATGGACGCCATCGAATCGATAGGCGGAAAAGAGACCGGGCAGGTGCTCGAAGGGCAGAGGCGCTTCGCTATGCAGGCGCGCATCGCCCCAGGCGACAGGGCCGACGTCGATCGCATAAAGAACATTCGCATCGCGTCGCCCGACGGGAAGCTGATACCGCTCTCCCAGCTCGCCGAGATACGCATCGAGGAAGGCCCCGCGCAGATAAGCCGGGAGAGCGTGCACAGGAGGCTTTCCGTCGAGACGAACGTCCGCGGGCGGGATCTGGCAGGGTTCGTCGACGACGCGAAGGCCGAGGTGGCGAAGGACGTGAAGCTGCCCTCCGGCTACTGGATCGAATGGGGCGGGCAGTTCGAGAACCTCGAGCGCGCGAGCTCTACACTTGCCATAGCGGTGCCGATAGCGCTCTTCCTCATATTCGTGCTGCTGTATACAGCCTTCGGCGCGGCGAGGCCGGCGCTGCTGATATACCTTAACGTCCCGCTCGCGGCGACGGGCGGCCTCCTCGCGCTGTTCCTGCGCGGAATGCCGTTCAGCATATCGGCCGGCGTCGGGTTCATAGCCCTCTTCGGCATAGCGGTGCTGAACGGAGTAGTGCTCATGTCGTATATCATCCAGCTCCGGAAAGACGGAAAGAGCGCTGAGGATGCGGCGCGCGAGGGTGCGGGCATAAGGCTCCGGCCCGTCATGATGACGGCGCTCGTCGCCGCAGTCGGCTTCCTGCCGATGGCGCTTTCAACTGGCGCAGGCGCCGAGGTGCAGAGGCCGCTCGCGACTGTCGTCATAGGCGGCATCGTCACATCGACGATGCTGACGCTTCTGGTTCTGCCTGCCATATATTCCTGGCTCGGTAAGGGCTCTGACGACACGGCGACGGTATAAGAAAAATTAATACGATAAAAGGTCAGGTTTTTAAAAGCCACCCATCCCCCTTTATACAGCCCCTTCCCGGACAATGTCCGGGAGGGGGCATTTCTTTACACCCTTCGAAATACCTCCGGTTACGTGTCTCGACTTGCGCCGCCTCATATCATGTAGTATCATTTGTTACATGATATTGGAAAGAGCCGGATTATCATGAAAATGGACACGAGGCTTTCGAGCGTGCTGCACGTCCTCCTCCACATGGCCGTTGTGGACGGCCCGGTAACCTCGGAGGCGCTGGCCAAAATGATGAGGACCAATCCCGTCGTCGTCCGGCGAACGCTGGCGGGGCTCCGCGAGAACGGGCTCGTCAGCTCCGAGAAAGGGCACGGGGGCGGGTGGCGGATATCCTGCGACATGGGAAAGGTTACGCTCTACGACATTTACGCCGCGCTCGGCAGCCCGACGATACTGGCCATGGGAAACCGGAGCGAGTCGACGAGCTGCCTCATCGAAAAGGCCGTGAACAGCGCGATGAGCGAGTCATTTCGCGAAGCGGAGGCGCTGCTGCTGGAGCGTTTTCGCCAGGTCACGCTGGCCGAGCTGAGTAAACACATGCGCCGTCATTTCAAGGAGCGAGGCGCCCGCGATGATGCCGATCGAACCCGGACGCACGGAGCCGCGAAGAAGAAAAAGAAAGAATAAAGCAAGGAGAGCTGAAATGTATGACGTTATAGTGATCGGAGGGAGTTATGCTGGCATGGCGGCGGCGCTCATTCTGGCAAGAGGCCGCCGGAAGGTGGCGGTTCTCGACGCGGGACAACGTCGGAACCGCTTCGCCGCCGCTTCGCACGGCCTTCTCGGTCAGGACGGCAGGTCCCCCGGAGCCATAGCGGACGATGCGAGAAAGCAGCTTCTCAAGTATCCGAGCGTAACATGGCGAAACGGCACCGCGGTTTCGGCCGAAAGAACGGGTGAGCATTTTTCCGTTCGCATGGAGGACGGAGAAGTTCTGTCCGCGAAACGGCTGATTCTCGCCACGGGCGTCGTAGACGAACTGCCGGACGTTCCGGGCCTCGCCGAGCGCTGGGGGAAGTCCGTTTTTCATTGCCCGTATTGCCACGGCTACGAGCTCGGCAACGGCCCGCTCGGCGTCCTGGCTGTCGGCGAAGTCTCGATGCACCACGGCATGCTGATACCCGAATGGGGCCGGTCCACAATGTTCCTGAACGGGGCCTTCGAGCCGGACGAGGAGCAGATGAGCCAGCTCCTGGCGCGCGGGGTGACGATCGAAAGAGAAAGGGTCGAGGAGGTTACCGGCAAGGCTTTGGTGAAGCTCGCGGACGGCAGGACGATAGAGCTGGCCGGCCTTTTTGTAGCATCGAGGACGACGCCTTCGAGCCCTCTCGCCGGGATGCTCGGCTGCGAGCTCACTGAAAGCCCGCTCGGCATCTACATAAGCACTAACGACATGAAGGAAACTTCTGTACCTGGCGTATTCGCCTGCGGCGACGCAGCGAGGGCGGCCGGCAACGTAACCTTCGCCATATCGGACGGCGCCCTCGCGGGCTTGTCCGCCCACAGGTCGCTCATATTCGGCCACGCTTGACACATCATCCGCCGCGCATCTGATTACCTGGCGCGCCTCCCCTGAACTTTATCTTCAGCCTTACGCTAGTGAAAGTATTTTAAAAGAGGTAAACGCATTATTTTTGACAATGATTAAAGACAATGATACTGTATCGCGAGATATATAACCTATATATAATGCGGAGGAGTGGAAATGAAAAACCTCGTTGCGTATCTGGCGTCCGCTTTCCTGTTTGTCTTATTCGCTGCTTCGCTCTCATCGGCTCAAAGTTTTTCCACGAATCCCGGACCAGCCCTGCCGCCTTCGGGCGTACAGGTCCAGGCTTCCGGCTGCGGCAATACTGTCATCACCGAGTCCACGAGCCAGGGAATTACAGACTTTAACTCCATATCATGCAATGACGGGACTAATCATGAAACCAACGGCTATTTCAGGGCTTTCAGCCTGGACACGTTCGGAATAACCGGGGATTTCGAAATATGCGAGATACAGTTCGGGGTCGAATCCGCGACTTCCGGCTCCGGAACTCAGCCCGTTACAATCAACCTCTATACCTCGGATCCCGCGTTCCCCGGAGGCGCTCTTACGCCAATAGGGTCTTCCAGCATCCAGCTCCCGGACCAGGCTCTGACTATAGTAAGCGTCCCGGTGAACGGTATCGCCCCCGCCGGCTCCGAGCTTGTGGTCGAGATATTCACACCGAGCGGGCTGGCAGCGGGAAATCGGTTCTTCATGGGCTCGAACTCCGCACCCGAAACGGGGCCGAGCTACATCCAGGCTCCGGCGTGCGGAGTGCCAAACCCTGCAACGACAGCCAGCGTCGGCTTTCCAAATATGCACATCGTTATTAACGCCATAGGAAACGATGTACTGGCGGGGCTGGTTTTCAGCGTATCGCCGGCCGCTGCGGTAACCGATATCGAGAACGACCATACTGTTACTGCGACAGCCCGCGTGAACGGGGCCCCGGTGTCCGGCTTGTTGACGGCGTTCGAGGTAACCTCCGGTCCGAACAACGGGGAAACCAGCGATCCCGGAAGCGGCGACTGCGCCCCGAACAGCGACTGCACGACGGACGCCAACGGCGAAGTCTTGTGGACTTACGGGACAAGAGGGATCGGTACGGACATCATACGCGTATCGCTCATAAATCCCGATACGGGGGCGGTACTGGCGACGTCGGTCGTGGAGAATACATGGATCACTACACCAAATCCTATCCCCACCCTCACCGAATGGGGATTCATAGCGCTTGCCGCGATCATGGGAGTTGCTGGCGTCGTTCTCCTCAGGAGAAGAAAGGCCGCCGTTTAGAGCGCACGCGATAACGGATATCGACAGGTCTTGCTGAACGTGAAATACATTGCGTCCTTGCGGGCCTCTCCGCCACCGGCCGCTTATATTCAATGTGTTTTTACGATGTAGCAGCGACGGCGATTTATCCCAAGGGACACGCATACAGTGCACAAAAACTCTTCGTCGGTCTCCGGCACGCGCGGCGTGCTGGAGCAATGACAGCTTACGCCATCGGCAAGATCATAATATTGCTTCGCTGTGCAGCGAAGCAATACCTTTCCGGGACGTCAAATTGGCGTTAAAAAAATCGAGCGTATGAGCGTTAAAAATCTTACCAGGGGGTGGGGTGGGTGTAAGATTTAGCGAGGACGCGAAGATTTTTAGCACAATTTCGCCCCGTCCCGTGATTTTTGCTACTTTTCATCAAGGAAAAGTAGGAGTCGTTTCCTTTTCTTAAAGGCTGGATTCCCGATACAAGCATTCGGGAATGACAACAAAAAATGCTACTTCGATTGCCTGTGGGCGTGACCCGCGGCCCTTTGTCGAATGTAAGGATTTCGTACAGCGAATGAAAATCCCTTTTTGCAGATAGTTACTCTTATCACTTGATAATCCCTCTAGGCACCTCTCTTGCTATATAGATTGATATGAATATCTGCCTTGCAGGGAGGCCTGAATGAATATCCGCAGTAGAGAATCTGAAATATACTACGGCTTCGCAGAGTACCTCGGCTATATCGTGATCGCGGCTCTGGTGACCGCGTGCGTCTTCGCCGTGTGGACGGGTTTTATGCTGGGCATAGCGCCTTATTCACCGGGCGGCGGAAGCGAGACGCTCCTCTTCGGTTACACGAGAGGCGCGTGGGAAGCGGTGCACTCGTGGCTTAGCGCGGCCGCGGTCGCTGCGGTGCCGGTCGCCATAATCGTCGGACGAAAGTCTTTCAGGAAAATCTGAACCTATTACCCGGCGGAGCCCAGGTGGACAAGAGCGTCGATTGACGGGCGCGCCTGGCTCCGCCGACTCGCTTCGCAGCTTGAGAGGGGCGCTCCATTTCAGCGCGTAAGCAGACCCCTGCACGACGGTCTTTCAATAGTTAAAAAGTGAGGGTGAACATGAAAGGAAAAATACTCGGTGTATCCATCATAGCTCTTTTCGCTTTAACCGGCGGAGTGCCGCACGCGCAGGACGAAGCACAGGACGAAACCATGAAGAAGGCGGCTGCGCTTTTCAAACCGATACCTGCGTCGCCTCCCGAAAAAGAGGACAATAAGATAACGCCCGAAAAAGTCGAGCTCGGGAAGATGCTCTTCTTCGACCCCAGGCTCTCGGCTTCCGACCTCATCAGCTGCAACACCTGCCACAACCTCGGCACCGGCGGCGTCGATCTCCAGGAGACATCCGTCGGGCACGCCTGGCAGAAGGGGCCGAGGAACGCGCCGACCGTGCTCAATTCCGTGTTCAACGTCGCCCAGTTCTGGGACGGGCGCGCGAAGGACCTCGCCGAGCAGGCCAAGGGCCCGATGCAGGCTACAGTCGAGATGAGCAGCACGCCTGAAAACGTCGTCAGAAAGCTTAAGAGCATGCCGGCGTACGGGGACTACTTTAAAACGTCCTTCCCCGAAGAGGCGGACCCGGTAACGTTCGACAATGCCGTCAAGGCGATCGAGGTATTCGAGTCTACGCTTCTCACGCCCGACTCGCCGTTCGATAAATACCTGAAAGGCGACAGCGCAGCGCTTACGGACAGCCAGAAGCAGGGGCTCGAGCTCTTCATGAGCAAGGGCTGCGCGAGCTGTCACAACGGCATCAACGTCGGCGGCGGCGGGTACTTCCCGTTCGGACTCGTCGAAAAGCCGACTGACGAGGTGAGGCCGCCTGGTGACAAGGGACGTTTCGCGGTGACCGAGACAAAGAGCGACGAATACGTGTTCAAGGTGCCTACGCTCCGCAACATCGAGCTCACGCCGCCCTACTTCCATTCCGGAAAGGTGTGGGACCTGAAAGAGGCCGTGGTCGTCATGGGCACGGCGCAGCTCGGCGCGAAGCTCACCGACGACGAAGCGGAGAAGATCACCGACTTCCTCCGGTCGCTCACCGGAAAGCAGCCCGAGGTGGTCTTCCCGATACTGCCGCCCGTCGGCCCCGATACGCCCCGCCCCGTGCTCGATATACCCGTTACGAACTGACCATACCCCGGTGACGCGGCCGCCGGCGCTCGCCGTGCGGCCTGAGGAGGCATTCCCGCAGGAGAACACGCGGGAATGCCTCTATCGCCATAACCCGAATCTTATATATAATTCTCGTACGCGCCGCGTGGGAAGGGGCCGCTTTAGAAAGCCCCCTCCCCTCTCCGCATCCACGCCAGGGAGGAAGTATATGTACGAGCTATTCAATTCACCCGCCTACAACGAAGCCGTGCTTCAGTTCCGGAGGGCGAGCGAGCGGCTTACCGCCGACGACGGGCTCGAAGAGAGATTCGAGCTGCCGCAAAGGACGATGGTCGTCAGCTGCCCCGTCAGGATGGACGACGGCACTATAAAGGTGTTCAGCGGATACAGGGTTCAGCACAACCAGACCCTCGGACCCTACAAGGGCGGCATACGCTACCATCCCGAGGTCGACATGGGCGAGGTCGCCGCGCTCGCCATGACGATGACGTGGAAGTGCGGCCTCGCGGAGCTGCCGTTCGGCGGTGCGAAGGGAGGCATAGCGGTCGACCCCGGAAAGCTCTCGGAAACGGAGCTCGAAAGGCTGACGCGAAGATATACCGCCGAAATCCTCCCGATCATCGGCCCGAGTAAGGACATCCCCGCGCCCGACTTAGGCACCAACCCGCAGGTGATGGCGTGGATCATGGACACCTACAGCATGTCGCAGGGGTTTACCGTGCCGTCCGTCGTCACGGGAAAGCCGATCCTCATCGGGGGCTCGCTCGGCCGCGAGGAGGCGACGGGCTTCGGAGTCGCTTACGTCACGGAGGACGCGCTCGCGAGGTTCAAGAAGCGCTCCGAGGATGTGAAGGTCGTCATACAGGGGTTCGGGAACGTCGGCACGTTCACAGCCCTCAAGCTTAAAGACCTCGGGATAAAGGTCGTCGCCGTGAGCGACGTAAGCGGCGGCATATATAATCCCGATGGCCTGCCCGTGGACGAGCTTGTCGAGATAGTCAGGCGGAAGGGGCATGTTACCGACCACCACGGCGGCGAGAGGATAACCAACGATGAGCTGCTTACGCTTGAATGCGACGTCCTCATACCGGCGGCCCTCGGACGCGTGATACACAAGGACAACGCTCCGAAGCTCAAATGCGGGATGGTGGTCGAGGGCGCGAACAACCCGACGACGGCAGAGGGCGACGACATATTAAGGGAGCGCGGCATCCCGGTCATTCCCGACATACTCGCCAACGCGGGCGGGCTTATCGTTTCCTACTTCGAGTGGGTGCAGGGGCTCCAGGAATATTACTGGTCGAGGGACGTCGTTCACGACGATCTCAAGAAGCGGATGAAATCCACGTTCGTAAGGGTCGCGGATTACGCCGAGAGGGAGGAAATCCCTATGCGCCTCGCCGCACTCGTGCTCGGCATAGACCGCGTCGCGCGGGCGAAGAAGCTCCGCGGGCTCTATCCGTAATGTAGTTTCGGCCAAAAAGAAGGCATATTCCGCTCTTCTCTAGCAGATAGCGTTGTCTCGGCTACGTCGGTCGCCAGCACGCGCGGCGTACCGGACAGCGTCCGCCGGCATACGACGTAGCAATATCGGGATATGAATCACCGTTCGTGCGGCTGGTACTGCATGCTACGCCGGTCTCCGGACATTGTCCTACGCGGTTCTTCTTCTGCGGAGAGCGAGCATGCCGAACGCGGCCAGCATCAGCGCTGTCGCTATCATTCCCCATTCAGACATCGTGGGTATGTTCGTAACGGTGGGTCCGGGCGGCGGTGTCGGCGGCGCGGCCTCGGCTCCGAAGCTGATGTTCAGAATGCTCTCGACGTTAGAGCCGATGTTGTTTGTATTCGAAAGGTTGATCCTCGTAATCGTTCCGCCGGAAGTGACGCCGACGAAGGTGTTGAAAGCGCTCGAAACGGCAACTGATGTCGAGCCTATCAGGGAGTCGCCCGCTCCGAAAACCTGTACGGTCATTTGTTCGCTGCACGGGCCGCCCTGTACCATACAACCTGCCAGGAATCCCGCCCGTGTCGTGTCCGGATCGGAGAAGAGTATATCGAGGGTGTCGACGAACGTATTGCTGGCCAGGGGGCCCTGCGGGTTGGCATTTGACGCGAAATTGGCGCCAAATACAAGGAGAGAGCCGTTGTCTGGACCGGGATTGTCGGAAAATGCTATTCCCGGAAGTATCTGGCCCGGCGTGAAGCAGCCGTCGTTGGAGCCGGCGTCGACAGGCGCATTGCAAGTTATGAAGGTCCCGGGTGTTGCCGGGGCGCTCAGGAAATTCTGAAAGCCGAGGTCGGGGTTGTCCGACAGGAACTGGGCCTCGTCGGACGAGAAGATCACTTGCGCGGATGCCGTGAGCACGGAAACCGTTAAGGTGAGAATCAGGGCCAGAACGAATAATTGCAGACTTAAAAATAAGCCGGGTTTCCGCATGCCATCCTCCTTTATTGAAACAGTTAACTTATTTTACAAGGGACTGAAGTTGCTGTCCAGAGCGCATATGGTGCGATTCCTCTGGTGATCCATAACACCGGACTTGCTACGCCATTTTCCCGTGGATGTGGCCCGTAAAAAGCGCTTAGGCCCGGGGATAGAAGTGAGGTAATTAAAAGGCCGGGCAATCCGGTCCTTTTTTTGTCGGCTGTTCCCCGGCGACTGATGCATGGCTCCCGTCTTTGACAAGCGGCAGCGGAAGTGTGGATAATACTCTCTGTCTTTTCATTCCGACATCTCGGGCGGAGGCCACTATGAAACTCGATTATCTCGTAAGCCTGAACATCATC